>Ga0315550_1000362_pt1 | contig 27721 bp, 32 predicted proteins | sample SalMarSW160190MG_2_FD_203100 | JGI IMG/M metagenome (GOLD analysis project Ga0315550, IMG submission 203100) | Salt marsh sediment microbial communities from the Plum Island Ecosystem LTER, Massachusetts, United States - Salt Marsh Sediment SW1601-90 ... | reverse complement strand
AGGACAACTTAATATTTCTGAGAAAACGTAAATGAATAAGAACTGCCAACAAAAAGTATACCAAATCATCTAAATGTGGCCGAGGTGAGGTAGCTTGGCTCGTTTTAGGTATTTTTCCCATGTACCGCGTAACCTTTTTCCCTCTCTTTCTCGATGATCTCCAATATAGACTTTAAAAAGTCAACAAGGCTCCAAAGTCTACATTATACAAGTGCAAAGCAAATAAACTGTTTTTGTATCAGTTATTAGAAACCGCCTCCAGCAGTATTCTTTTCAGGATAGTGACGCCGTGACTTACCTTCAGCTTCTTCTCGCCTAACCGCGCTCTGTAGCAAATTGGTATCTCACGAATCTTAAAGCCCTGCCGCTCCACCAGATGGTTCAACTCGACTTCAATATCAAAGCCTTTGGATTTAACACGCCATCCTCGTAAGACCTCCGCGCGTATTGCCCGCATTCCAGTCAACGGGTCCTGAATCGGCTCGCCGTTGAACATGTTATGTGCGAAAGCCAACATCCTGTTTCCTATATGGAAAACGCCATGCAAAGCTTCCTTATCAACGTATCCGTTGAGCCTGTTACCGCAAACCATGCCAACAAGCGGGTTTTCTTCGAGTACTCTTATCATGGCAGGAACGTATTCAGCGGGATAAGTGTAGTCCGCGTCAGTAAGAATGATGTAATCCACTTTTAGGTCGGCATGTTCAAGAGCCTTAGCCAAGGCGTCGCCCTTGCCAACTCCATCTTGGAAAACTACCTTTGCGCCCAAGTTTTTAGCTATCTCTACGGTTCGGTCGCTGCTTCTGCCGTCAACCACGAGAACCGAGATTTCACCCAAAGTGTCTTTCATCTCAGCTATTGTACGCCCGATTCCTGGCGCTTCGTTTAATGCTGCAATTATTAGCTGCGCTGAGTAGCGGGTTCCCATATCTTGAACTAGAATCGTCATATCTTTCACTCCAGCTATATATGGATAATCCCTTTTATGGTCATGTGTGTGTGCCTCGCCATCTACAAGGTTGAAATGTCTTCGTAGGCATTCGGGAAACTGCTGAAAAACTTGTCTCGGTAAGGGGGGACGTGTCAAACGGGTAGATATGTAGATATAGCACCACAGTCACACGCGTTTAGCGCGCGCGAAATAACCGATTTCAGCTTCGACATAGTCATAACCACAACAGGCTAGTATTCACCCATCCATCCACAAAACTTTGCTAAGCGACACTGCAAGGACTGAAATCCTTTCGAGAGTGTCTATTGCTAAAGCCCCTCAAGGCAGTATTTTGGATTAAGTGTTTCTGTAGCTCACCAGTCACAATGATTTAAGAGCACGCTGAAACATAATATAATCACGAAAGATGTCAAATTCTCTAAAAAAACTTGGTCGGCAAACGGAAGAAAAGTCTACAGACAAAGCGGTAGCCTTCTACCTGATAGCCAAATCGAGAATTGGCGCAACTGGAATCTCACCTATTTTTCCATTGAATCTATCTAAATTAACTCGGCTAGAATCTGACGAGTTTTCAAATGGAATAACAACACTTGCAGAACATGATGGCCTTAAAGCCTTAATTTATAGACATGAAGAACTCTCTGACGATGACAAAAAAGATTTGCCTCAGATGCTTAGGCTAAGCCATGAAGACTCTATCCGAAAAGAAGCAACAAGAAACAAAATATTGGCAAACCGAATCTACCTGCAACTTATTTCTAGTGGTTAGCTCGAAAACTTCATGTTGAATTATTTTCTCAGCCCATCAAGGTTTTTGAGAGATGACCCAAACACTTTCGAAATTGAGTGCTATTAAGGTGACGAAGCCTTTGTTGTTTGTCCAAAGACTGGGGTTCCTTGTCAAATACTCATTCTCTAAGCTTGTCTCGCTTAACGCCTCTTTATGGTCAACAACCAAAGAATGAGTATTAGCAACTTCTGCCGCTCGAACCTCAATATTCGGAGAACTAGGCAAATACTTTCTCATAATTCGTGTAAGCAATTGTTTGTCGTCTGGGTCATTTATCGAACCCTGAGCTATCAATCGGGCTTTCACGCCTCTTTCTAAAGCTTGTTTGAGGGGGTCGGAAAAAACCGGAATGAACTGGTTAAGCTGTTTTTTGGCGTACACGGCATCAATTTTTTTCTCTGCAGCAGCTATCATGTTACTGGCCTTCACAATAATGCCATTTGGTTGGGTCAGCAATATGAAACTGGAGTCTTCACCTTTCTCTACATTTGTTCTTTTTCCTTTTTTGTAATGGTTAACAAACTTCGCTGTGGATACTTTTAGCTCTGCTATTCTTTTGTCGACATTTGTCTGTTTCACCTCGATGAGGTTTGAGAGAGCGCGTTGCACTGGCAAAGCTCTGATCATTGTTGGTTTGGATAGAAGTTTTTCAACTAATCCCATTTGTTCGAGTTTGGGAATTGTTCTGTACACGTCTTCTCTGCGTATTTTTGTCTGCTTGGAAATGTCGCCGATCGAAATTCCATTTTGATTCAGTACTGCTAAATAAACTCTTGACTGATGGCCAGTGAGTCCCAAGCTGGAAAGAGCCTTAGTGTCCTCTACAGTGAAAAGCAATTTAACCAACTATCTTAGTTTGCTAATAGATTCGCAAAGTCACATATATATTTTTTATTAACTCTGGATAATATAGCGCTATAATGTTTTCGCGGGTATTCTCTTAACAATCGGGCTTTATGGTGTTCTAATAGGAATCGCCTATGCAATCGCCAAAATAGGTCTTAATTTAACGAAAGATTAATTTCCCCTTTTTCTCTTTTCGCGGGCTTAACGTAGTTTTTCGTCGCATTGAGGACAGGTATCTATCTCTTTCAGTTGGCTGAGAGTTAGAGATATGTTGCATTTGTAGCATAAGCGGATTCTGCATTTTGGACAGCAAAACGTCGCTTGTTCTCCGCATGAATCGCAGACTTTGCGTTCGAATACACATTCATTACACATAAGAAGCCGAGTTCAAAGAGTCTTCTAAAGGTTATAAAATAAACTGTGAAACTACAGCTTCAAACCCTTGAGAGTGAAGTTAAAATAAACAGCGCCAAGTATCTGTTCAACAAGTTGTCCAAGAAAGGGAAAGTTTTTTAAACTTAATCCATGCAACTCCATGAAAGTGTTCAACACAACTACACTCTATTTCTGTTTTGCTAATTAGAATCGCATAAAATTGGCCGAGGTGAGGTATCTCGGTTCAGTTTAGGTATTTTTCCCATGTACCACGTAACCTTTTTTCCCTTTTTATTATAGATTGCTTTAAACGTTCATTGTGAATTATATGGCATTAGATTTCAGAACATTCAAGCAGCGGGCGATGTTTATATTGGAGGGTAAATTATGCCTTCGTTGAAAAAGAAGAACAAACAAAAAAAGAAAAAAGGAAAATGCTTCATCTCCACTTTTTCTGGAAGGTTTATTGCTCCATAGCCTCTTTTAGTCTTTTCAATCCTGTCTCTGTGTCTTTTTCTAGGGCTTTGTGAACCCGCAACTTGTCTATGATCTTGCCGAGAATAGAATAAGGCAATTCATAATCAAACGATGTGGTTACTAAAGTTCCAGTTTTTGTAGGTTTAAGCGTCATGTAGTAGACAACCGTTACGTTCCCACTGGTCGTTCGCCATGCTGCTTTCTCGTTCTCTATCACTTCTGTTACCTCAGCGTCGTATTCACCTTTTATTCCCGCTAATTCACTGAATACATGGAGTGTTGAGCCAACTTTGTTTTTTTCTTTGGAAGTCCATTCAGCGCTCTTGATTGAATCATAAAGTTTGGGAACATTATCCCAATTGGCAAAGGAAAAGATCTTCTCTGGCGGAGCGTTGATCTCGATTGTTTTTTCTATTTTAGTCAATCTCTCACCTCCTTTTTCCTTCACTCCCTCAAAATATAATACAAAACAATTCAATATTATCTCATCAGTTTTTATCATTTGCGGAAATTATTATCGCTGATTCATTAATTTTCATTCATGAGTTAGCTAAATGAATATTTAACTAACAAAACGATCTTTTTAGTTTGGCCTGGTAGCCTAAATGGATGTGGAGTGAGGTAGCCTCGTTCGTTTTAGGTATTTTTCCTTATGTATCTCGCACCCCTTATCCTCTTTTTTATATTTCATAAGAAAGGTAAATGTATATTTAACTAACCAATCGGTTGATGGAAATTGCCATCAAATGTTTTTCACATCACGAACCATTAGCCACATTGGCAAATTCAATGGTTCTAGTAGGATGATTTTTTTCTTAACAGAAAATCCATACTTACCATAGAAATTAACATTATCTTCTTTTTGAGTCTCCAAGTATACCGATTTTTTTTCTGTTTCAGCTTTTTCTATAAGTGCTCTTAATAATTTTCCTCCAAAACCTTTTCCCTGAAATTCTTGTGAAACACCCATCATTAACAGATGTATATATGAACTCAAATTCAAACTCTTCTTTGCTTCTTCAACTGCGCTACTGAGAACTTCCATTTTCTTGGCTTCGTTTGCTATTTTCATAGAAAGAAAAAAACCACCACTTCGAATAATTCTCCAGGTTGTCATTTCTTTATCATGAGGCGCAATTGCCATCAATCCTTCTAAATTAGCAGATGTAGCGAAGACATCACCATATTTTAAACAAAATCTAACCATAACTTCAGTTAGTATACGGTTCTTTTCTTCATCAGTAAATACTTCTTTCCACATCGACTCTTTAGAAAATGCATCAGTGAGAACATCGACTACGTTCCTAAGATCCTTTTTTTTGTATTTTATATAAATCACTAACTAGTGACATATTGGTAGAATGGATTTCTTCATTTATAAATTACATTATAGAGCATGAGAATGAATATTAGCGCGCGCGCTTGACAACATGACATGCCGTTAATCTAGTAGTAGAAAACACAATAGGTGAAAAGACATGACTTTGGAAAAAATAGTCTTGAAAACGGAAAAGACAGACTGCACCGGATGCCGCGTATGTGCATCTGGCATTGAAGCAGACAACCTGAAACGTGCGATAGCAAGATTGAATGGAGTCTCAAAGGTTAAAGTTGACGAAATAACAGGCAAAGTCACGGTGGAACATGACCAAGAAAAGATAGATTTTTCCAAAATTACGGAACGAATTGAAAAACTCGGCTACAAAGTTGAAATATTGTCAAGGAAGCAAATTCAATGAGAGAACATGTGAAAGGCGTAATTCAAATAGCCTTAATCGGAATATTCGCCTTAGCAGGCGGACTCGTATCTGGAAGCCAAATAGCTTATACCCATGAAATCAGTGTTGCCTTAACTTTAATCGCTGTTGCCCTTGGTTACCCCATCTACGTACATGGCATTCGGTCGATGCTTCATGGGAGTGTTACCGCTCAGCTGTTTGCGACTATAGCGATTTTCATTTCGGTAGTAGCTGGCATCGTATTGCCTCAAGCCTTAGCCTCGGGCACGGCAGCTGAAGTTGGTTATCTTACTGCTTCGTCTATAGTGGCGTTCATAATTCTCTCGGGGATGACGCTTGAAGCCTACATTATACACAGAACAAGAGGTGCCCTTGAACTGCTCATTAAAATGAGCCCTAAGACCGCCCGCATACGTCGGGACAGAGCAGAAGTTGAAATACCTGTAGATCAAGTCAAATTGGGTGAAATCGTCTTGGTCAAGCCAGGCGATAGGATACCCGTTGATGGAATAGTCATTTCAGGACACAGCACTGCGAACCAAGCAACCATAACTGGCGAGTCGATTCCGGTGGAGAAGACAGTGGGTGATCATACATTCGCAGGGACCATCAATGAAAATGGCGCGCTGGAGATTAAGGTTGAGAAAATAGGTGAAGATACCACATTAGCGCATGTCATTCAGTTGGTTGAAGAAGCTCAAGAGAAGAAGGCATCGATACAGAATATTGCGGATAGGTTTACTACTTACTTCCTTCCAATAATGGCTGTTTTGTCATCTGCTGTGTTCATAGCCAGTTATTTCACTTTGGGTTTTGAGATTGCTCTGGCCAGAACCGTGACTGTTCTTTTGGTTGCGTGTCCGTGTGCTCTTTCAATCGCTGTTCCCGTCGCAGTTGCCGGAACCATAGGCAATGCAAGCATGAACGGCATAATAATCAAAGGAGGCACCCACATCGAAAAGTTGAAGGACGTCAAGTTGGTGGCTTTCGATAAAACTGGTACCCTGACAGTCGGTCAACCCAAAGTTATCGGTATAAAGACTTTCAACAAATATTCTGAAGAGGACGCTGTTAAGTATGCGGCTATAGCTGAAAAATTCTCTGAGCATCCGTTATCCAAAGCTGTACTCGCAAAAGCAGCTGAGATGCACTTGAAAGTTCCGGATCCAGCAGACTTCAAAACTATTCCAGGGCAAGGCGTGATGGCCAATTACAATCGCAAACAAATCTTGATCGGAAGAAAAATGATGGAAAACGTGATCTCGGAAGAAGTGGTTGCATTTATGAGCCAGGTTGAGAGTGAGGGAAAAACAGCTATTCCGGTGGCATTGGATAAGAATGTGGTTGGCGTTTTGGTTGTGGCTGATACGGTTAGGGAGAATTCTTTAGAAGCGATACAGAGGCTCAAGAGTATTGGGGTTAAGACTGTCATGATAACTGGCGACAACCTGTTGACGGCAAAGGCGATTGCTCAACAAGTTGGCGTCGATGAGTATCATGCTGAACTCTTGCCAGAGCAGAAAGTCGCGATCATTAATGACCTAAAAAGTAATTATGTTATTGCGATGGTGGGCGACGGCGTGAATGACGCGCCTGCTCTGGCAAATTCGGACGTTGGGTTGGCGATGGGCGCAGCTGGCAGCGATGTAGCTGTTGAGACTGCTGATGTGGCTCTGCTCGGGGATGATTTGACAAAGGTTGAATACACGATTAGCCTAAGTCGGAAGGCATTCGGCAAAATGAAAGGGAACATTGTTTATGCCTTTATCTGGAATGTGGTCGCGTTGAGTTTGGCCGCCTTTGGTGTTTTGAGCCCTGTTTTGGCAGTTATTCTTGCGGAGGCCGGTTGCATATCCGTGGTCGTTAATTCCGCGTTACTTCTATTAAACAAGCCCAAGGCATTTGTAAAGAAGCGCGCGCTATAAATTGAGTAATTCTAAAGCCATTAAACATAATCTGTTTATGTTAAATAGGATGGAAGCCTTCCCGGAAAAAACCAGGAAAAAGGAGATTGGAGTATTTCTATTAATATATGTAACAGAAAAGGTCGACCTATAACTGATGTTCCCCAATGTTTTTTATTCAATCTTCATTTAAGAAAGCATAGACGCTCGTAACTCATTAACCTTAGAAAACGGTTCAAACAGAATTGTGAGTTTAGGCCAATATATCTTACAAGCCATATTTCCGGCGTATGTCACTTACCTTACGTAGAAAGTCCGGATCATTTTGCCTCAATTGCCTAATCTCATCGTCAGCCTTATCTTCGCGGATCAGCATGTCTAACTCTTGCGCCAGCGCGCGCGTAAGTGTGGAAAAAGCGTGATGGTAGAGCTAAAAGTCTGTTAGTGGATACATCGCCAGCGCAATCAACCCCTTTTTGTAAATTTTTTCGAAGCCTACCTTTTGTTATTCGACCTGCTTCCATGTAAATCGATTCTGAAACAGACTTTAGTTCTATATGTTAATTACTTTTGAATTTATATTTTGGTTTTCGGCAAATTCTATTCAGTTTCAAGAAGGGAGAATTAATGAACTCAAAGAAAATTGTGATAACGCTGCTTGGTTTTCTGATGCTTTCAGGCGTTCTTGCTACTACCGCAAACGCGACACCTTGGCCCAATCTGTCATCAACACAGGTTCAACTAACAGTCACAGACGGAACAACATCCTATTTCATATCTACGCTCAGCGGCGTCCCATTAGGATTCGATGTGCACAACGGAGTTTACCCTGGATGGTGCGTGGACCGCTCAACAACAATGACCCGAAGCGTACCTCACAGCGTAGTGCTGTACTCCAGCCTAACCCCGCCCGCAGCATTAAGCAGTATAGATTGGCTCAAAATCAACTACATACTGAACCATAAGCAAGGCTCCATGATGGATGTTCAAGAGGCGATATGGTACTTCACAGGCGACTTAGGGTATTCTGAAATAAGTACACCTGCCCAATCGATGGTGAACGCTGCAAACGCGAATCCTTACGACCCTGCGACAGACATGGTTTTAGCGGTGATTTGCCTTCCTCAATCAGACCCTGACGCACAAAACTCTATCATAGAAATAAGACGTTGCGGAAGTGGGCTTTCACCGGGATACTGGAAACACAACGTTAAGGTCTACAATGGCGGGCCAGGACACTATAGTGGGGCTCCAACTCATGAGAGCGATGAGACAATGGAAGGCTATGCCACCTCTATCTTAGTGGTTGGCTACGCCAGTATACCCGCAGAAGTGGACACGCCACAAGAGTTTCTGGAATGGGCAAACATGAGATTCCAGAACAACGCGTACAAGAAAGGCAATCCTTCATGGCTTGAACTCGCAAACTGGTTTAACGCCGCCGCAGGATTACTACCATATTCAGACTGAACAACTGTAAATCCCAACTCCACTTTTTTTGTATAGTCTGGTGCTCATTGGTCCCGACACATTAGATTAGGAAAAGATCAGCTGAAACTTTTTTTTGAAATAAGTGCAAAGGTGAGGCATCTCGTTCGTTTTTAGGATTTCTCCCATGTCCCACGTAACCTTTTTCTCTTTTTTAGAAAAACAAAAAATCCAATGTCTCTAAATTCCAAGGTCAAAGCATAAATGGTTCTTTCCAAGCAAGAACTGAGATTCAACATAAGATGACTGTAAAATATTTCGTAAACAAAAATAAGCAGTATGCCATAAGGTGTTACGAGGCCATCCTTTTTCATGGAAAAGTGGCCGAGGTGAGGTAGCCTCGGTGCAAGTGGCTATATCTCCACTCCCAACAGACCCCTCATTTTATCGAATTTTTCTGGTATCTCGTTAATGGAAACTATTCAGAAAACCAAAATGAGAGTCTGCCAAAAATTCATGCAACTGTTAGTAAAGCGGAGCTAGTATTTCAGTCACTATTCCTTTAACATCTGGAACTTCCTTTTGTATTCTTTCAACAAGTTGCTTAAGCTCAATCTTGTTTCTCACTCTTACCGCACAGATTACATCGTAGGGTCCAAAAACCGTGTCCGCTGACAACACGCCCGGTATGTTCTGAAGCGTTTCCTGCAACTTTTCAAGATTTCTGGGTTGAGTATCAAAGAATAGGAAAGCATACGGTTCCTCTTCGAATGGTCTGCCTTCTGAGATTGCAATGAGAGTTTGCGTCTTTTCAACCATTGGTTCTGCAGGAGTTATCGCTCTAATAGGATTGAACCAATTGTTGATAAATTCATCAAGGTCTTTTAATCCGCGGATTTGGATAAGAATGTCAGCTTGGCCAAAAAGCAAGAAGACATCTTTCTTGGAAAGATTCATTTTTATCAGCTCGTCCAAGACTTTTTTGTAAGCGCCCGCTTTGCAGGACAAAGTCATATATGTCTTCATAATTGGTCAAAAATCAATACACTCTGTCTTTGATAAGTTTATCGGGTGATACAGAAGGAAGCTGTTCAGAAAACCAAAATGAATTTTTCCCCAAGATTCTAACTGTGAATACTAGAGTTTTAGAAAATGAAATAAAAAGAAGATGTTGTTCTATTGAGAAAAGAATTTGACTTTGAGCCTGATAGACTAATAAGAGTGCTTTGCCTTAGGAATAGAGCAGTCCAAAAGGAGCTGTTTTATGCCTATAAGAATCGGGACACTGTTCAGACGAATTGTTAAAGATTTGCAGGCTCAAGATGACAATCCAAATAGTTACCTAAATAATCCAAAAAGCGACTTCTACAATCCAAACTACGACATCAACAATCCAAGTAGCAACATCAACAATCAACATAGCAGAATCAACGACGCATCAAACAATCAATACAACAAGGAAAGGCGAAGGAATGCTTTGAGAAAACTCATTCAAATATATCTGTCAGACTATCTGTCCACAGAACAAGCAGAGCAACTTGTTACAGAATATATCCCCTGACGCATGTTCTTAGAATTGCGATCTGAATTGTGAGCAACAATGCTTTACCATAAGACAAAAGACCCATACTACGTCAAAAACTTCCTGGTCACAAATCGCTGAAAAGCACGGAAATCTACATAAACATTGAACAGACGCTCTTTCAGGATGCTGACGATGCTTTCACTGTTAGAGTCTTGGAAAAACCTGAAGAAGTCAAATCATTGCTAGAAGCTGGTTTCGAATACGTTTGTCAAAAGGACAACTTAATATTTCTCCGCAAGCGTAAGTAAACACCAAAAAAGGCACCGAAGTCAGACAAATAGTGGCCGAGGTGAGGTATCTCAGGTCATATTGGACAACTTCTCAACATCACCCGTAACCTTTTTCTCTCTTTTTTGTATTCTATAACTTCACTTACGAGGAAAACATCATCGCCAATTTGCCTAACACAAAACCCTGCATTTGCCCTAAGCAAATATTCAACTCCAACAAAAGCTTCTCAGAATCAGAGATGGATGTTTCTATTTTAGGAAAATCTCTTACAAATTTATCTTCAGTTTCAAAACGGTATACTAGCTCAGTTCGCAGTTTCTCATAAAAATCCAATGTTAACTTGAGCAGTGGTTTTATTTTCTCTCTGTGGCAATCAGATAGTTGAAGGGAAAAAACTCCAGATTCATCCTTTTTCAGATTTTGTATATATTCCATTTGGATGGAATTTCTCAAATCATTAAGTCTAAGTAGTAAGCCCAGTAAGGTATATGCCTTGTTTTTGTCTTTTAGTATCGCTCTTTGGGACTGGATTTTTTCAATAAGCCAACCTGCTACTTTTTCATTGACAACCATCAACCTTCGCTGAGATTCAGCATTCATGATTGCTGTTTCAATCTTTATCTTTGCTATCTTTTCGTCTACTTCATTCATTTTGTTACTATCCTGAGTTACATAAGCCCAAAAGCTATTTGTAATTATTGATACTTAGAGAGATTATATTACATTTATTCTAATCCGCAAAGAGGGTTTTTCAGAACATAGTGCGGGGTGGGATTCGCACCCTAATTTACTAGTGAAATATTGTTTTGATTATAGAAAGAGACCGAGGTGAGGTAGCTTGGTACGTTTTAGAGCCTCTCGTAACCTTTTCTCCTTTTTTAATTTTAGCTCATCTTGTCCCATGATTGATGCTTGAAAAAACTAGCTATTATGAATGAGATGATTATCTAGAAATTCCTGAAAATAATCTTTCTCAATTATTCTGATAACCTTTGAATTTTCAGTATCAAGTTTAAGATAGCGTATGTACTTCACTTTTTCCAAATCCAGGGTCTTGTACGATGAAAACTGGTACAAACTTCCATCAAAAACTATTAGAGGGATAGACACTATTTCCCCTCCCTTTGGTAAAGACACAATAGTGTTTTCTCTTGTTGGTTCGATTGCTTTTATAACCTGATTGCTTGCTTCATAGATTTCGTCTTTTCTCGTAAAAGGAGTGCTGTAACTCAGTGCCACAGTATGAGTTTCATTTAGAATTATCGAATCAAGTTCTGATATAATCGAACAAAGGAATGCGATATTGTCGTCTTTTTTAACATAGAAGACCCAAGGGCTTTTTGTTCTTCTTTTACACTTAATATTAAGAAGTAAAATTTTATCATTAACTGAATTTATGGCGAATATGTCTGATTTCCTAATTTTGTTCCCATCGGTATCTCTATAGGGAAATTCCTGAAATACAAGCCAACCTTTTTCCTCAAGCTTTGTAGCGACCTCTACTTCTAGAGTTAAACCTTGCTCTTCAAGTTTCTTTTTTATTTTCTGTTCTTCAGACATTTCTATTCAATATAATGGGTTTAGTCAAACCTATATTTATTCCTCATTCTATGGTCGAAGTGAGGTAGCTTGTCTCGGAAAAGAGCGCGCGTTTTCATTATCCCTCGTAACCTTTTCTCTTTTTTTCAAGAATATTTGGGATAATCGGTAAAACCCTTTGAGACTATTGTAAATAACTCTTATTCTGACTGCAAGTTATTCAAATTCATAGCACTTAAAAGCAAAGATGTAACAAAACTAAACAGGTGAAAATAGTTATGGCACAAGATAAAGACATCTTGCTCAGCGTCATTAAAAAACAGAAAAATTGCGAGTTCTCTCTCCGATTTATTCTTCAGAAAGATGTGGCTCAATGGATGCTTTGTTTTGCGCTTCTTAAGCTGATTAAGAAAGGTCAGAGAAAGAAAATTGAATACAACTACGGGGAGTATATAATTGCAGAGAAAATTCTGTCAATCAAAGAAGGGTTAGAAATCATTGATGGGCTTTTCAATGATTGCGAGGAAATGAAACTTCTCATTCCGGATTATGATGAGTTCAAAGTTCATAGAAATCAAAAAGCTCAGTTTTTAGCTAGTAAGGTGAACTATGGTTTTTTGTTTTATGACTGGCCAATTAGATTCTGCAGCTTCAATGTTGTTGATAAAGTAGGAAGTGATAGACAGGATGAATTTTTAAAAGAAGGGCTTCCGTATTATCCTGGCTTAAACGAAGCAATAATAGATTTCTTTGAATTATCCACTGAGTTTTTCTCTTCTTTTGGTCAAGCTTATGTAGTAATAAGCGATTATCGCGGTCGAATTGAATATATGACGCTAATTTTCTCGAAAGCGAAACCCAAGCTGGATTTAACTGAATTAAGAAACGAAGATATAGTTTTGAAGGCGTTTGCTCGATCTGGTTCAAGAATGGTTACATTGAAGGATATTTATCCACAAGAAGATGATGTTGAATTTGACATATGTTTCAATCCTGAGCGGTTGTATGTCGCCTTGTTATCAAAAGATGATAATATGAAAGTGGATGGAAAAGAATTTGGAACTTGGCGGGGCGAAAAAGGAGTAGTCATTGAGAGGCCTAAAGAAGAAATTCTGTTTCTAGCTAGGGCTGGCGAAAGCCAAACTCTAGAATACAAAGGAGACATAGTGGAAGAAAATAAGAACGATTTTATTGAAACAGTTGTCGCGTTCTCAAACACGAATAGAGGCGTAATTTTAGTTGGGGTGTCAGATTATGGTGAGATTCGTGGAACTGAAAAGAAAGCTGAAGACCTTGAACGAATGATTCATGATTGTTGTGACCCTCCACCTAATAATGTGAAAGTTGAAGAAATCAAGATTAATGATGAAAAAAATGTAATAGTTGTTGATGTTCCTTTGGGTGAAAATCTACCTTACCAATCAAAAAGAGACAAAAATTTCTATGTTAGACATAATGCTAATGATATGAGAATGGAGCGATCTGAACTTAATAAAATTTTTGAAGAAATCAATAAGAAACGGAGTTCTTCAAGTATAAACTATTATTAAGCAGTTCTGGCGATGTCTCCCGCGAAACCTTCCCTTTTTTTGTTTTTTGAACAAAAGTGGCCGAGGTGAGGTATCTCGGTACAGATTAGAGTTTTTCTTTATGTATCTCGCAACCTTTTTCTCTCTTTTTTGGTGTAACATTTTTTTTAATAATTTGATGAACTTTTAGAAAATTCTGATTTATTTCGTTAACTAATTCAAACATCATTTTTCTAACCATAATACCCATTATGTTAGGAGTTAAAGAAAGAAGGATAGCATTAGCTTGAGCAATAGAAGTGGTCATATTAATACCCGGATCAGCTAGTCCAATGATACTAGGTCCAGTTGATGATGCAAGGCGGCTAGTGGAAGACGGCTGGCAATTCGTTTGTAACGTGGATAACCACCCGTTATTCAAGAAAGGAGTCTAAGAACATGCGAAAATTATGCGTTATCGTTAAATTTCCTATCAATTCTAGAAAAATGTATATGAGGGAATTCCCCCTATTAATAAGAAACATCGAAAGGGAGAAAGGTGTTATTTGAAGGATATTACTGAGTTCAGGTGGCACGGTAGAGGCGGTCAAGGTTCATGGACAGCCAGCGAAGTTTTGGCGCGAACAGCCATCACAGAAGGCAAGTACATTCAGTCTTTTCCGGAGTTCGGTCCCGAAAGGATGGGTGCGCCGGTGACTGCGTTCACGCGGATAAGCACCAGGCCTATTAGGATACACTGCGCGGTTTACGAGCCAGACGTGGTTGTCGTTTTAGACCCTACGCTGTTGAAGACCGTTCCAGTAATCTCTGGAGTTAACGAGAACGGCGTGATCATAATCAACTCTGCTGATGAGCCTGCGAAGGTTAGAGAAACCCTGAAAACTGATAAAGGGAAACTTTGGACCATACCTGCGACGCAGATTGCCCTGAAAATCCTGGGGATGCCCATAACGAACACTGCGATGCTCGGCACAGTTGCGAGGGCAACCAATATCGTTTCTTTGGTAACCGTGGAGAAAATACTCAAGGAACGTTTCAGACCTGATTTGGCGGAGAAAAACTTCGCCGTAATAAACGAAGCCTACAAGGAGGCAAAACAAGAATGACCAGTCAAGAAAAAACATGGAAAGAAATCGCGCCTGCAGGCGTTTGCTCAAAGTCAAGCACTGGTTTCTTAACGGGCGATTGGAAGACGTATATGCCTGTGCGTGACCCTGCGAAGTGCACACGCTGCCTACAGTGCGTGCTCTTCTGCCCTGACGGAGCCATACTTTGGCACCCAGAAAAAGGCGACATATCGTTCGATTACAATTACTGCAAAGGGTGCGGAATCTGTGCCAACCAGTGCCCCACAAGTGCGATAACCATGAAACTTGCACAGGAGTGAATGTGGAAATGCAAAGTGTAGCTAAACAAGAAACGATGGCGTTGGCGGGAGATCAAGCGGTTGCTTACGCCGTTAAGCAGTCAGACGTGGATGTCGTGGCTGCGTATCCCATCACGCCGCAAACCATAATCGTTGAGAAATTCAGCGAGTACGTTGCTAATGGTGAAGTGGAAACCGAGTTTGTTTGCGTGGAGTCTGAGCACAGCGCCATGGCTGCGTCTCTTGCGGCTTCTGCCACAGGAGCCAGAGCGTTTACGGCAACGGCGTCTGCAGGCTTAGCCCTTATGCATGAGATGCTTTTCGTGACTTCTGGTTGTCGTGCGCCAGTGGTGATGGCCGTTGCGAATCGTGCGTTGTCTGCGCCGCTTAACATTCACGGTGACCATTCGGACAGTATGGCACAGAGAGACAGCGGTTGGATTCAGATGTACGCTGAGAACGCTCAGGAAGCATATGATTCGGTGATTCAGGCTTTCCGGATAGCGGAGAACTCGGGTGTGCTTCTGCCCGTGATGGTGGGGTTAGACGGCTTCACCCTTAGCCACACGCTTGAAAACGTGGAAGCGCTTTCAGACGCGGATATAAAAGCGTTCGTTGGAATACGCAAGTTGCCCAACGTGCTGACACATGAGGGCAAAAATACGGCTTTCAGGCTTGACCCAGCAAATCCGATGACCATGGGGCCGATTGCGTTGCAGAATTACTATTTCGAGTTTAAGCGGCAACAGGAAGAGGCTATGAAGAACGCGCTTGATGTGATTCAGCAGGTGAACAGCGGGTACGCGGAGGTAAGCGGCAGAAGCTACGGCGACGGCTTGGTGGAAGCGTATTGTCTCGAAGACGCTGAAGTGGCAGCTATCTGTTTAGGTTCAACAGCGGGCACGATGAAGACGGTTGTTGACGCGCTGAGGCAGGATGGCGTGAAAGCAGGGCTTTTGCGGTTGCGCACATTCCGTCCGTTGCCGGTCGAACAGATTCGAAGTGCTCTTGCGAACGTGAAAGCTGTCGCGGTTATGGATAAGTCAATGAGTTTCGGCGGGAATGGCGGTCCAGTTTTCCATGAAGTTCGGCATTTGCTTTACGATGCAGATAAGCGCCCTTACGTCGTGAATTACATTTACGGGTTGGGCGGAAGAGACACGAGTCCAACGGAGCTGCGAAGCATCTACGAAACCCTGCAGGGCATATTGCAGGCTGGGCGTGTTGAAACGCCGATACATTATTTGGGGTTAAGGGAATAAGGGAGGAAAGAAAAAATGACTAGTCAAGAATGGAAATTCACCATAAAAGACATCGCTGAAAAACCAGACTTGTTCCTTTCGGGGCACAGAGCGTGCGCAGGCTGCGGACCAGCAACCGTGCTGCGGTTGATTATGAAGGCTACGCGTGGACCGACGATTGTGACTGAGGCTACTGGCTGCATGGAAGTGATTTCGTCGATTTATCCGTACACGTCTTGGGGTGTTCCTTGGCTGCACACCGCTTTTGAAACCGCTGCTTCGAACGCTTCAGGCATCGAGGCGGCGTTGAAGATCATGAAGCGGAAGGGCAGGATAGGGCAGGAGCAGGTGGATGTTATCGCGTTTGCGGGTGACGGTGGAACCTACGATATTGGTATTCAGGCGCTTTCGGGTGCTGTTGAGCGTGGTCACGACTTCTTGTTTGTGCTGTATGACAATGAGGCGTACATGAACACGGGGATTCAGCGAAGCGGTGGAACTCCGCACGGCGCTGCCACAACCACTTCGCCTGCAGGCAGTGTGATTCCGGGAAAACTGGAGTTCAAGAAGCCTATTGCGAACATCATGGTTGCGCATGACATGCCTTACGTGGCTACTGCATCACCGTACTATTGGAAGGACATGCTTACGAAAGTGCGTAAAGGCTTGGAAGTTGAAGGTCCAGCGTTTCTACACGTGTTTGCGCCTTGTCCGCGTGGCTGGCGGAGCGACCCAGCGAAATCCATGGAGTATTCGAAGCTGGCTGTGGAGACTTGCGTGTTTCCAGTTTGGGAATCCGTTGACGGGCAATGCAAATTGTCTACGCCGAGTAAGCTTGTTGCGCTTGCGCCGCAGAAAAAGAAGCCAGTGGCGGACTATTTGCAGGGTCAGGGGCGGTTTAGGCATATGTTTAAGCCGCAGAACAAGAAGCTGCTGGAAGAGGTTCAGCGGATTACGGATGAGCGGTGGGAACGCGTGCTTAAGAAGTGCGGTGAAACGTCAAAAACGGCTTAAGCGCCGTACTTTTTCCTTTTTTGTTTTGATTCTTTTGTGTGCGCTAATTGATGACTCTAGCTCCAGGAACTTTTGGGGTCTTCTTCAACCGCGTTAATCTACGTTTTAATTGACAACCCAGTTGCCCTGCAATTGTATTCTAAAGTCGGGTTTAAACCGTACAGGCGGTATTTCTACGTGAAAACTTGACGGGTCACGGCAGGTTGGCGGGACTAGCGCGTGGAAAAACTTATACCCCCTCTATATATAGATTAAACCCGAGCGTAAACCCGCGAAACTCTTTTTACAGAAAACAGGAGTATCAGGATTTTATGCGAATCCGTATTTGAGCCTTATTTCCTGTCGTTTTTGTTCATACCCTGTTTCTAACAGTTTCTTAAGCCGTTCATATGTGCTTTCGTCGATTGAGTTTTCTTTTAGTAGCATGTCTAATCTTGAAAACTCCTTGCTCAGGCTCTGGTGCTGTTCGCATCTTTCTTTGAGGTAGGAACGCCAGATTTTTTGCAGTTTTCCTGATGGACTATTGAACAAGACAGCTTTCTCCTTTCTCCTACCCATCTTCAGCTTGTTGACTAATAACAGGTATTTCCGTTTCGCAATATGTCATTTGCCGAGAAGACTGGATGGAAAAATGGATTAAACTTTGGCGTAGAAAACTGGTGGGTCCTAGGCTGTTTTGTCTATTGTCATTATCGTGTAGGATGGTTTTTTGTTGCTGGTTGAAGAGCGCGGTTGGCTTAGTAAAGGTAAACAACTGATACGGTTGAGCCAACAGGGTCGGAGCCTGCGGGTTCTGTGTTGCCTATTTGGACTGCTATGCCTCCAGGTAAGACTGGAAAATACGCTGTGCCGCTTGTGCCTACGGTGATGTTTTGGTTGTAGTTGACTCCATAAGAGTTGTAGATTACTTGGGCATATGTTGTGTTGCTGGTTGATTGAGCGTCAACTATGACGACTCCTGTGTACTCTAACTGGTCTGCGTACAAACCTAATATCGTGGAGCTATTCGCATCCTGAGTTAAAGTTGTAGGTTCCAGCAAATACCCTGACGCGTTCAGGTAAATTATGTTAAGGTTATCCTCAATTTGCGCGTCCAAGACATCTGTCAGCCCCCTTAAATTTTGCACCGTGCTGTTCAACTGCTGGATTGTGACGGCGTTTTGGGCTACGCTTGCTTGAAGTGATGAAACTTGCGAGTTCAAAGCAGAAATTTCCGAATTGAGATCAGCAATTTCAGTGTTTTTTTCTGTTATCTGAGAATTCAAATTGTTTACCATGGGCAAATAAACTGCAATCACACTAACCAGGCTTGCCGCAAGAATGATACATATTATCGCAACGGCAATAGCTGCGGTTCTATTTACAACCTTTTTTTGACCCTTGTTTTCCTTCATCTACAGCTCTCCGCAGCATCATACTTAACGTGTGAATAAAAGTTTTTTCCAGATTTGTTTCATAATCTAAAATTCTCGATTGGAATGGTGAATGTGCTTTATAGAGCTGAGGTGGAGGCAAACAGGGAACTGTTGCTTTGGATAATGTTTAAATTTCTAGTTTTTATCTGCTAGATATGGTGAAGTATTATGTATTGCTCAAATTGCGGGGAAAAACTTTCTGAAGATGCTCTATTTTGTCCTAAATGCGGCACCAAAACTTTGAAAGGCGCAGAGGAAAATGTTCCCAATCCTAAAGATGAATTAAAAGAAGCGTTCGCCAAGATGGGTCAAGAGCTTGACAAGGCTTTCTCGATAGCTGCTCGGGAAATAAACGCTGCATTTCAAACTGCGAGTGAAAACATCCAGAAGTCTATCAAGAAAGAAAAAATAGTTTGTTCCAGTTGCGGAGCGAAAAACCCAAGCAACTCAGTCGTCTGCTATCAATGCGGCAACAAATTGAAAGCCCAGTAAAAAAGCGTAAATTATAGCGGCATTAGCAAAGCTTGGGTTTGGCGCATATGAAAATAGGTGTTTGCGGGATAGCCTGCGAAAAATGTCCTCGAATGCAAAAAGGTCTCTGCCCGAATGGCGACGCTGGATGCCTCCCGAAACAGAATAAGATGTGCCAAATAGCCACCTGCGCTTTCAATAAAAGCGTAAGAGTATGCTTTGAGTGTCCTGATTTCCCGTGTGAAAACACAGCGAAAGGTCCGATAAACTTTGGTTACTGCCAGTATCTTTCGGGGAAAGCTTAACCGTAGCATGTGTTGAAGACCTGCTAAGGCTGGGGTAATTTTTGGGAGAGAATGTGTTTTCTTCGGAGAGTCTAATTAAAGCGCATGATTTAACTAAGAAGTTTGGCAGTTTCACGGCAGTAGACCACATAAACTTTGAAGTTCACAAGGGGGAGTGCGTCGGCTTTCTGGGTCCTAATGGCGCTGGAAAAACCACTACCGTTCGCATGATTTACTGCTTTTCGCCCGTGACCGAAGGCGAATTAACCGTGGCTGGGATGAATGTTTCCACGCATTCTCGGGAGATAAAACGGATGGTGGGTGTGGCACCGCAAGAAGACAACCTTGACCCCGACTTCACGGTTATTAAGAACCTGCAGGTTTACGCGCGCTACTTCGACATTCCGAAAGCTGAAGCAGCCAAACAAGCCATGGAGTTGCTTAAGTTCTTCCAGCTTGAGGAAAAACAAACCAAGGCAATCGATGAGCTTTCCACAGGCATGAAACGACGTTTAATCATAGCCCGAGCGTTGATCAACCAGCCGCAAATCCTCCTCTTGGATGAGCCAACAACGGGTTTAGACCCTCAAGGCAGGCACATCGTTTGGGATGAAATTCGCAGCTTACTAAAACAGGAAGTAACCATCATTTTGACGACGCACTATATGGATGAGGCAGCAGCATTGTGCGACCGGGTCTTTATTGTGGATAATGGCAAAGTAATCGAAACAGGCGTACCTCAAAAGCTCATCAAGGAGCATGTAGGCGAGGACGTTTTAGAAGTCCCATTCAACGAGGTCATTTTGAACGCATTGAAGAAAGAACTGCCTGAAGCGGACATTGAAATTTTCGGAGACCAAATTCGCGTGTTCGTCAACAGGCACGGCGTTTTTGAGCGAATCATAAAGAAATTCCCCGGCGTAAACATGACCATACGCAACGCGAACTTGGAAGATGTGTTTCTTAAACTCACGGGGAGGAAACTGAGGGAATGACAGAAAACGTCAACCCGTCGCCATCTGTTTCTCGACTGCCCAAGCTGACTTATCGTGTTTGGGCGGTTTGGCGTAGAAACTTTGATGTTTTCATGAAAAAGTGGCACGTGAACTTTTTGCCGTCTCTTATCGAACCGATTCTTTACTTGCTTGCGTTCGGTTTTGGATTAGGTACGTTCGTGACTCAAATTGAGGGCGTTTCTTATATTCAGTGGATAGCGCCTGGATTAGTGGCGATAACAGTCATGTACGGGGGCTTTTTTGAGTGCACTTACGCCTCGTTCGTTCGCATGTACTATCAGCGAACATTTGACGCCATAATCGCCACGCCTATTAACGTGGAAGAGGTGATAGCTGGTGAGCTTCTATGGGGCGCAACCAGAGCGACGTTCAACTCGGCGATTGTTTTGGCGGTGGTTGCCGTCTTCGGGTTAATTTCTACTCCGTGGTTCTTGCTGATGCTACCCGTTGCTTTTTTTGGAGGACTGATGTTTGCAGCGTTGGGAATGTGCTTCACTGCTTTGGCTCCGAACATCGACTTCTTCAATTACCCCACGTTTCTGCTCATCACGCCTATGTTTCTAATAAGCAACACTTTCATCCCGCTGGCCTCTTTTCCAAGTCCGCTTCAAACCATCGCGGTAGCCGCCTTACCGTTGACGCATGTAACGGACTTATCGCGCGTGCTGATTGTGGGCAAGATTGAAACGTTAGGCGGCTTGAGTCCTGAATGGCTGCTGTTTCTGGCTGTTTTCTGGATAGCCATAGTGACTGTGCTGCTCTTTGCACTTAGCATCTACTTGATGAAGAGAAAACTCATCAAATAAGCCGCGGCTGTTTCGGCTCTAAGCGGCTCAGTTATGGTTAAAAGCATGAAAAAATAATGAAAGATGTGTTGGAGGTGAAACGGTGACTAACGTTGGAGACCTTTATGTTTGCAGAATTTGCGGGAACGCGGTTGAGGTTGTTGCGGCTGGTGCTGGAAGGCTTGTTTGCTGTGGGCAGCCTATGGAGCTTGTTGAGGACGACGAGTAAACAGTTTCTTTATTTTTTGTCTATTTTTTGTTTACAGTTCTCACGCTTTGGGTGGTTTTATGTTGCGGAAGGTTGGTTTTGCTGTGTTATTTAAATATGACGCGTGTCATATTTGTATTTATAAGCTAACACGGTTGGCATCAAATTGAAAAAAATTTTTGCAGGAATTGCAACAATAATCACCATATCGCTGATTTTAATCAACCTTGTCTCCAACGCAATACCTGCCGCGAAAAGCGCAACCTCTGACCCTGAAACCAACCCGCCTTCTGCAGGATGGCAGTTAACAGTCACTGGAGTTGTTGAAAACTCTTTCAACCTAAGCTGGAACGAATTTCTCGCGTTGCCTAAAACCACTGTGGCCGCCACACTTATCTGCGTAGATTACCCGAACAACCCGATGGACATAGGCAACTGGACCGGAGTCCAACTTCGGACATTGCTGGAGGAAGCAGCTCCGACAATAACCGCAGTTAAAGTAGGCTTTTTCGCCTCAGACGGCTACTCAACCGACTTAACGGTTGAAGACGCTATGCAGGACAACATAATTCTAGCTTACGAAAATAACGGCGTCTACACCAACGATTTACGTTTAGTAGTTCCTGGCCGATGGGGTTACAAGTGGATAAGCATGCTCACCCACATCGAAGTTTTAGACTACAACTATCTGGGTTTCTGGGAAAGCCGAGGATACTCTGACGTGGCAGGCATAACAAGCGGTGACATTCCACAACCCTCACCCGACGTCAGCGTCTCTCCATCCTCCCCAACAAGCTCACCCGCGACCTCGCCTTCACCGCCCGCTTCTCCACAGCCAAGCACATCTCCAGAGACTACACAGCCCACGCCAACACCGACACCCACGACGGCACCAGAAATCTCAGGAGAAAATTCAATGCCTCAAGAAACAGGCTACATAATAGCTGCTGTGGCAATCGCAGTCACATTGGTTGCAGTGGTAACGGTCGTGCACAGGAAAAAGAAATAGCGAATACCTGACTCAAAAATTTCCCATTTTTTGTTTTTTTAAAAAAACTTCGGAGGTTAGATGTCCAGCGCGTTCAGAAACAGCCAGAACTCTTCAACATTGTCTATTCTTCTTATCTCCAAGTATTCTGGCTTAAACCCTTCGCCCTCACCTGAAGACGCTTTGTAGAAACCCACGGTGTGCGGGTAACTGTTTTCAAACTCTCTGTTTTCCACAATCTTTTCTAATCTAACCAGTTGCTCAGGCTGGTTGGTTCCCTTTTTCCTGTCTATGAATACTACGTTGTAGGTAAGGTATTTTCCTTTGTTTCCGCATTTGGGAAAGTGAACTATCCAATCCATTTCCACGAAGTGAAATTTTTTAGTCGCGTTTTCCAACTGCAAATCACTGGTCGATGTCAGATAGTAGTATAAAGCGTTACATTTAACGTGTGTGTTACTATGAAGGGACAAGCGGGCTGAAATATGTGACGTCGGAAACATGGGTGGGCACGCATGAATAAGCGTATTCTAGGCGCTTTCGCCGTTCTAATCGTTCTTGCCGTAGGCGCGGCAGTAATCGTTTTTATGCTCAATTCACCCCAGAAGACTGGACCGCGTGAATATTCATAAGAAATTGTCAACACGTATCCTCATGACAAAAACGCTTTCACCCAAGGCCGGCTAATTGACGACGGTGTTTTGTATGAAAGCACGGGACTTTACGGTGACTCTTCACTTCGTCGTGTTGACTTAGAAACTGGTGAAATTTTGCAGGTTTACGAGCTGCCTGTTCAGTATTTCGGGGAAGGCATTGCAGCGTTCGAAAGTAAAATTATTCAGTTAGCATGGCTGTCCCAGACGGGCTTCATTTATGACGAAAGTTCTTTTGAAGTACTTCAAGACTTTAACTACTCCACTGAAGGATGGGGAATCACCTACGACGGCAGTCACCTTATAATGAGTGACGGCTCCTCCACGCTGTATTTCTTGGACCCGGAAACCTTTCAGAAAACTGGGCAAGTCGAAGTGCACGACATCGACGGCACGGTGAACCACCTGAATGAACTCGAATACATTGAAGGAGATGTTTACGCGAACATTTGGCTGGAAGACAAAATAGCGATAATTAACCCTCAAACCGGGCAGGTCAAAGGCTGGATTGACATGGCAGGGCTCAAATACATGGAAAACTAAGATGTAAACAATGTGCTTAACGGAATCGCGTACGATGCAAAGGCAGACAGACTCTTTATAACAGGAAAACGATGGTCGCAACTTTTTGAGATAAAACTAACCCCTGAACCGTAGCCCTGCACCGGCAAGCTACACTTCAAGGTTTTTCATGTCCGCCACAACCAGATAGTACGCGGCTAAACCCTTCCAACCGCCCCAACTTTCGGCAATTCGCCGCGCCTCAACACTTGAAATCACCTTTCCACCACGGTAATAACGCGAAATAACCCGTCTCAACCCCAAATCGTCAGCCGGCAAAGCGTCCAGCCGCCGCATACCCCGAAGCAACGTAAACTCGGCGGTCCAAACACCCACCCCTCTTACCTCATCAAGCTCGCGGATGACTTGCTCCGAACTCTCGTAAGTTTTGAGATTTTCCAAGTTTAGCTGTCCCTCCATTATAAGCGTGGAAGCTTCTTTGATGTACTCGGCTTTTCGGTAACTTAAGCCACACTGGCGGAACTCCTCGATGCTGACCGAAGCCAACTGTTGCGGCGTAGGATACACAAAGTACACATCACCTTCCAAGTCAAGGGCGTCACCGAACCTTTTGATAATCCTAGCTTCCAGGCTGTTGGCCACTTTCAACGAAATCTGCTGCTCAACAATCGCATCCACCATCGCCTCAAAAACCGTTGGCGTAGTCGGATTTTTCAGCCCCCAAAGCTCTCGAGTTAAATGCGCCATTACCGCGTCGTTTTTCACGGTTTCATAGAAAGGCTTCAAGTCTAAATCCAAGCTGAAAAGCGCTGTAACGGCGTCTCCAGCCGTTTCCTTATCCTCCTCAGTTATCGCCTTGTCCGATTTGAGGCCAACGGTCAATTTCGGTTTTTCTACGGTGCCAGTAGAAGCCACCACCACTAAGACAAGTTTGCTGTTGATACGGATTACTTGCCAAAACCTGCCGTTTTCGGAGTTGCGGATTTTCTTGTCTCCGTTGGCGAAGATTTCGCTGCTGAGGTCGAAACTGAACGGGGGGCGAGCCGTAATTTCAATTTTTTCAGAGTACATCATTTTGAGGTTCATCCTTGTAGGCTGGGACCGAAACGGAGTCAACGATGAAGAAGGCACTGGCAACTACCACGGCAGCGCCAACCAACGCCAGTGAAATGTAATGGCGGAGTCTTTTTCTTTCTTCGCCCAAGGTGCCTTGGTCTTTCGGTCGTTTTACTCGGGATAACTGAATCATGTAAAATATGAAGATCGTGAGAAGAATCACGCCTATGAATTGGCTTACCTGCCCGAGATAAAGCAGCGTCAAAGGAATAAGCGAGGCTATGAAAAGGCCGAAGTACAGGTTGCCTATTTCTTCTTTCGCCATGGCAGGATACATGCATTGAAATCGTGGGCATTTCACTGCTACTATTAAGAAGCATATGCCCAGTACTAGGGCGATGTTGGTTATGTTGGAGCCTAGAATGTTGCCGATGGAGACGCCGATTTTTTCTTCGCTGGCGCCGAAGATGACCACGTTGAGTTCTGGTAGAGATGTGGCGAAACCTACGAGGATGAAGCCGATGGTTGTTTTTCCGAAACCTGTCATGTTGGAAACTTTTACGGAGTTGTTTATGGTTACTTCGCTTGCTATAACTACGATGATGATTGAAGCGAGAAGGATGAGGGAGTTACCGATTAGTCCTAGTCCTTCAAAGGCCATATGCTTCACAATCCGTGTTTAATTGCTTTTAGGCGATGGCTAAAAACGTTTCTTAGCATCTGCAGGCTATCGTGAAATGTCAACTGAATTGTTTAGGCAAATTTTTTCTAAAGGATTTTTAACTTGGACTTTGCGTATATAACAGGAAAGGACGGATTCAATCATGCGCATAGTGTTGCGGATAGGCGGTTCAGTTGTGGCTTCGCCAGTTAACACGGGGCTAATGAGCAAATACGCGGATGTTGTGAGAAAACTGAAAGAGCAAAACCATGAAGTCGCAGTGGTCGTCGGCGGCGGGTCATTGGCACGCGAGTTCATCACTATAGCGAAGAATCTTGGATTAGATATGCAAGCGCAGGATGAAATCGCGATTTCGGTTTCAAGGCTTTTTGCCCAACTTTTCCTCAAGAAGCTGGGAAGCATGGCGTGCCAAAAAGTCGCGTTGACACTTGGCGATGCGGCAACATGCCTAAAGGGCGGCAAGATCGTGGTTATGGGCGGTTTGAAGCCTGGAATCACCACAGACGCGGTCGCAGCTTTAGTTGCTGAGCATGTGAACGGCGAGTTGCTGGTCAAGGGCACAGACCAAGAAGGCATCTACACTAAGGATCCTCGGAAATATCCGGACGCTGTCAAGCTTGACCATTTGTCGTTTGATGATTTGCAGGGTGTTTTTTCGGAGAGCAGCCATAAAGCAGGCATGCATCAGATTGTTGATCCTGAAGCAGTGAAAGTGCTGAAGCGCGAGCGTGTGAAACTGGTTGTGGTGAATGGGTTTACGCCTGAGAATATTTTGTTGGCTGTTCAAGGAGAAAGTGTTGGAACCGTAGTAGAGTAAGCGCCTATCCCTTGTTGTTTCGTCTTGTTATGGCAACAAATTTAAATATCACAAGTGATATCACATTTGAGGTCAATAGTGATACGAAAAATGTTTGCTCACCAAAAATGGCTACGCCACACCGCCATGGTGCCCAAAGGCTTCATACGCTTCCGCGTTCTCGAAGCCCTAAACGAAAAACCCATGTCCGGCTCAGAAATAATGAGCGATATTGAAAAGCAAACAGGCGGGTTTTGGAAGCCCAGTCCAGGATCCATTTACCCGCTGTTGGCTTGGCTACAGGATAATGCTTACATCAAAGAGTTGCCCACGGAAAACGGGTTAAAACGTTACGAATTAACAGAAACTGGAAAAGCGTTGTTGGCGGAGCAGAAAAAAATTAGGAAGGAGTTAAGAGAAGAAGTTGGTTTTCTTCCGGCACCTTTCTTTGACAATTTGCTCATGAGAATCTCGCCTGAAAAGAAAAGTGAAATTCGAGATTCTGTTAGGGAACTCGCCATAGCCTTTTTCGAGTTAGGCAGCAGTTTGCAAGAGCATTTCTCTGAGCAAGCAGTAAATGAAGCGAAGCAGGTTTTGGATGAAGCGGCAAGGAAATTTAATGAAATAAACAGCAAAATTAAAGGTGAAAAACGTGAGTGAAGCAGACGCCCACTATAGATTACGCTCAGCTCACACTTCAATACGCCTACGTTGGAATCTTCGCAGCTATATTAATGACGATAGGCATAGAGCTTTCTGGGAGATTTCTACATAAATAAAGAAAAAGATGTGACATGTATGACGACTGTTGTTGAAGCGGTTAACCTGAAGAAAACGTATATGCTTGGAAAAATCCCAGTGGAAGCCCTGCGCGGGGTAAACTTGAAAGTGGAAAAGGGCGACTTCCTCGCCATTCTAGGCCCTTCAGGCAGTGGCAAATCAACGCTCTTGAACCTGATTGGTGCACTGGATAAACCCACCGCAGGCAAGATGTCAATTGATGATGTTGACGTTTCCACTTTGAATGATAATCAACTGGCGGATCTTAGGCTTCGAATCGGCTTCGTCTTCCAGTTCTTCAATCTCATCCCAAGGTTCACGGCAAAATACAACGTGGAACTTTCCATGTCAATAAAGGGCAGGAACAAGGCGGAAAGGCAAAAACGCGCTGAGGAGCTTCTCGGAACCGTTGGGTTGAAAGAAAGAATAAACCATAAGCCAGCTGAACTAAGCGGAGGCCAGCAGCAGCGTGTGGCCATAGCCAGAGCTTTGGCGAACGATCCGCGTTTTCTTTTGATGGATGAACCCACGGGCAACATTGACTCCAAAACAGCCGAGGAAGTTATGAGTTTGGTCAAGAAAATCAATGAAAAAGGCGTAACAATAATCATGGTAACTCACGACCAGCGCTTAGCCAGCGAAGCTAAACGAACGGTGCATATGATTGACGGCGTGATAACCTCGGACATGGTGAATTGACATGAAGGTACCTGACGTTTTTTCCTATTCGTTCAGCGCTATTAAACTGCGGAAACTCCGAGCCGCCCTTACAACTTTAGGCGTGGTAATCGGAATCGCCGCCATAGTCGCGCTTCTCTCCATCACCCAAGGACTACAAGTCACCATTACAGACCAGCTTGAACGCGGCTTAGCAGCAGACACACTCATCATAGTGCCCGGCTCCAATGCCCTAGGCGGCGGTGCGGGCGATGGCGGAGGATTCGGCGGAGGCATAGCAGGAGGCGGAAGCACCAGCGCACCCTTATACGTCAACTACACAAGCGAAATTGACGCGTTGTCGCCTAACATCGTCACTTCATTGGCCATTA
>Ga0315550_1000361_pt1 | contig 27758 bp, 21 predicted proteins | sample SalMarSW160190MG_2_FD_203100 | JGI IMG/M metagenome (GOLD analysis project Ga0315550, IMG submission 203100) | Salt marsh sediment microbial communities from the Plum Island Ecosystem LTER, Massachusetts, United States - Salt Marsh Sediment SW1601-90 ... | reverse complement strand
GGCTCGGCTGCCTCCTCCGGCTCGGCGGCCGCGGGAGCCTCCGGCTCGGCTGCCCCCTCCGGCTCGGCGGCCGCGGGAGCCTCCGGCTCGGCTGCCCCCTCCGGCTCGGCTGCCGCGGGAGCCTCCGGTTCGGCTGCCTCCTCCGGCTCGGCGGCCGCGGGAGCCTCCGGCTCAGCTGCGTCCTCCGGCGCTGCCTCTGAAGACGCCTCGGTGACGTCGTCCTGGCTCGCCGCTTCAGGCTCGAGGGCGGCCGGGGCGGGCGGCTCGCTGGTCTCGGCTTCGATGGGGCTCGTCTCGGCGGGCTCGTCGGCGGTCTTCTCGCCGGCGGCTTGCTCGGACGCCTGGTCAGCGATGGCGGCCTGTGCCTCCATCTCCGGCGTGGTCCCGCCCGTCTGCTCTTCGGTCAAGGTCTTGTGTCTCCTGATTGACTGGTCTCCCCGGAGATGCGAAACGGCCTGAGCCTGGCTCAAGCCGTCAGTCGATCAGCAGTCCGAAGGGCTTCCTGCGCTCGGTCCACTCCTTCGATCAGGCGAGGGCTGGGCTCATATACGTTCTAGCGCCCGAGGGCCGGGTGAATCTAGCACACACGGCGACCCGGTCAATTGCGGATCGCGCACGCGCGCGCATGGGCGCGGGCCATCCCTACAATCCGCTCATGCCCGAGTTGCCCGACCTGGCGGTCCTCGCCGACGCTTTCCATGCGGCCTTTGTGGGACGCCCCGTCCTGGCCGTGGAGGCACCGGGGCCTCTGACGCTGCGCGGTACTCCGGCAGAGCAACAGGCGCTGGTGGGGCAGCAACTCCAGCGTTTCCACAGACGAGGCAAGTTCCTGTGGCTCGAGCTCGACCGCGACCGCGTCGCGATCAACGCCATGCTGACCGGCCGTCTCCAGCTGGCCGGAGACCCCACCGTCAAGCGGCCGCAGAAGACGATGTTCGTGATGCGCTTCGGCGGGCGGGCGGGCGGCCCCCCGGACGATGCGGCGGAGTGGACGGCCGGCGCGAGCTGGATGCCCGAATCGGCGGCCACTCCCGAGCTGCGCTTCAAGGACGCGACCCAGATGGGCAAGGTCTACCTGCTGCCGGCGGGCGTAGACCGCGCCGTCCCGGGCGCCGGTCCAGGTGAGATGGGCCCCGACGCAGACGATCCTTCGCTCACTCCGGGAGTCTGGCGGGATCGCATCCGCCGTCATCCGGGCGAGCTGAAGAACCTGTTGCGCAACCAGGAGTTCGTGGCCGGGATCGGCAACGCTTACTCAGACGAGATCCTGCACGCGGCGCGGCTGAGCCCCACGCGCAAGCGAAGCAGCCTGGCCCCGGAGGAGGTGGACGAGCTCTACTCGGCCGCGCGCTCCGTCCTGGCCGGGGCCGTGGAGATCCTGCGCCAGCGCGTACCGCCGGCGTTCGAGACAGAGGTCCGCGACTTCATGGCCGTTCACGGCAAGGGCGGCCAGCCCTGCCCGCGCTGCGGCCACCGCGTCACCCAGACCGAGGCCGGCGGTTTCGTCACCAGCTACTGCCGCGGTTGCCAGCGCTGACGGTTCGATCCTGGGGGCGCGCGATCGGTTCGAGCGTGGCAGGATTCTCGCCATCCATACCCTATACCGATCGGCAGACGACTGGTGCTGCCGACCCTGGCCGGCCGGGCCCTGGCCGCGCAGGCCCTCGACCATTCGCAGAAGGAGCGACGGGATGAGTGACAAACCGATGGAGGTCGTGGAGTTCGCCGGCTGGCCGCACTGTGTGCGCCTGTCGAACGGCCAGGTCGAGCTCGTGGCAACCACCGATGTCGGCCCGCGGATCCTTCGATTCGGCTTCGTCGGCGGGCAAAACCTGTTCAAGGTCCTGCCCGGCACCGAAGGCCTGACCGGCGGCGATGAGTGGCACAGCTTCGGCGGCCACCGACTCTGGCACGCGCCAGAGGTCTTCCCGCGGACCTACGCGCCCGACAACGTGCCTATCGAGCACGACTGGGACGGCAAGACGCTGACGCTGCGGAGCGTCGAACCGGGGAACGGCATCGAGAGAGAGATCGGCCTGACGCTCTCGCCCTCCGCGCCCCAGGTCGGCGTCGTTCACCGCATCACGAACCGGAACCCGTGGCCGATCGAGCTGGCCGTATGGGCGCTGTCGGTGATGGCCGACTCGGGCGAGGCGATCTACCCCCAGGAGCCGTACAAGCCGCACCCCGACTGCCTCGTTCCGGCGCGGCCCCTGGTCCTGTGGCATTTCACCGACATGACCGACCCCCGCTGGACGTGGGGCCGCAAGTACATCCGGCTCCGCCAGGACCCGAAGGCGAAGACGAAGCAGAAGGCCGGCATGCTCAACACCGCCGGCTGGGCCGCCTATGTGCTGGGCGGCGACGTCTTCGTCAAGAGGTACGGGTACGACCCCGCGGCGACGTACGCCGACATGGGCTGCAACACAGAGTCGTATACGGACGCGGACATCCTCGAGATCGAGACGCTGGGCCCGCTCACCAGGATGGACCCCGGGGCCACGGCGGAGCACCGGGAGCGGTGGCTGCTGGCGCACGCCGAATGCGGGCCGACCGACGAGGACGTCGACGCGAGGATCCTGCCGCTGCTCGACCAGCTCCCCGAGGCATAGGCCCGCGAGTCCCGCGGCTCGCGCCCGTTCCCGCGCCGGCCCGAGACACGCGCCACAGAGCGGATCAGCCGCCGGGCCACAGGCTTGCGCTCGGCCGACGACCGCCTTCGGCGCCGAGTCGGCCTTCGCCCGCCTGCTGCTCCCGGCGTCTTCTTCTTCGTAGCGACGCAGCTCACGGTCCGGACGCTTGCCCCCACCGCCCGCAGCAGAAGACCGGGAAGCCTCGTCCGGATGGCCGGGCGAGGCGTGCGGCCCCCGCAGGCAGGAAAGGCAGACCCCGGGCACCGTTCGTGGCTGAGCGCGCCGAGCGAGGCAGCCGGGCGAGCTTCCCGGCCTGATCCGCTCTACGGCGTGGGGCCGGCCGGATGAGGGCCCTTAACGCAGAAATCCTGGCGACGACCTATTTTCCCGAAAGGCTGCCCTCTCAGTATCTTCGGCGCTGGAGAGCTTGACTTCCGTGTTCGGGATGGGAACGGGTATGGCCTCTCCGCCAGAGTCACCAGGATTTCACGCGTCTGAACAGTGTTTCGGCAGGAGCGACGCTCCGCAAGCTGATCCGCACGCCTCGCGTTGTCGGATCCTCCGGCGCCTAGCTCACATGCATAAGCATGCTCGCGTCGGCTCCTCGGCTCCTCCTGGCGTTGCGTACGTCTGAGCTTGCGGACGGTACCGCTTCTACTGCAGATCTTCAATCTCGTCTGTGTGCTGTGGTTGCTCCCAGACCAGCACCCGACCCTTGGTAAGGTGCTGTAGTGGCAAGCCCTCGACCGTTAGTACCGCTCAGCTTCGCCCGTCACCGGACTTCCACATGCGGCCTATCAAGCAGGTAGTCTCCCTGCGGTCTTACCCGGTTAACCCGGTGGGGAACCTCATCTCGAGACGGGCTTCGCACTTAGATGCTTTCAGCGCTTATCCCAACCGAACATAGCTACCCAGCGGTGCCCTTGGCAGGACAACTGGCACACCAGCGGTTCGTCCACTCCGGTCCTCTCGTACTAGGAGCAGACTCTCTCAAGTTCCCTACGCCCACGATGGATAGAGACCGAACTGTCTCACGACGTTCTGAACCCAGCTCGCGTGCCGCTTTAATTGGCGAACAGCCAAACCCTTGGGACGTACTTCCGCCCCAGGATGCGACGAGCCGACATCGAGGTGCCAAACGGTGCCGTCGATGTGAACTCTTGGGCACCATCAGCCTGTTATCCCCGGGGTAGCTTTTATCCGATGAGTGATACCCCTTCCACTCGGAGGTACCAGATCACTAAGCCCGACTTTCGTCTCTGCTCGACTTGTGGGTCTCGCAGTCAAGCTCCCTTATGCCTTTGCACTCTACGGCTGGTTTCCATTCAGCCTGAGGGAACCTTTGGGCGCCTCCGTTACACTTTAGGAGGCGACCGCCCCAGTCAAACTGCCCGCCTGCCACGGTCCCGCGCCCGGATTACGGGTCGCGGTTAGAACCGAACTCCAACAAGGGTGGTATTTCAACGTTGGCTCCGCCGAAGCTAGCGCCCCGGCTTCTCAGCCTCCCACCTATCCTACACATGCTAAAGCCCAATCCAATGACAGGGTGCAGTAAAGCTCCACGGGGTCTTTTTGCCCTATCGCGGGTAACCTGCATCTTCACAGGTACTTCAATTTCGCCGGATCCCTCGTAGAGACAGCGCCCAGATCGTTACGCCATTCGTGCGGGTCGGAACTTACCCGACAAGGAATTTCGCTACCTTAGGACCGTTATAGTTACGGCCGCCGTTTACCGGGGCTTCGATTCAGAGCTTGCACCCTTTCTCTTAACCTTCCGGCACTGGGCAGGCGTCAGCCCCTATACGTCAGCTTTCGCTTTCGCAGAGACCTGTGTTTTTGCTAAACAGTCGCCTGGGCCATTTCACTGCGGCTTCGGTCAGCCACTGCAAGCAGCAACTGCGAAGCGCCCCTTATCCCGAAGTTACGGGGCCATTTTGCCGAGTTCCTTTACGAGGGTTCTCCCGATCGCCTTGGTATTCTCTACCCGCCTACCTGTGTCGGATTGCGGTACGGTCACCGTTGATCTCGCTAGACACTTTTCTCGCCAGCCTGGCTCACTCGAATTGCAGCATGCGCCGCTTTCATTCGCTGCTCGGGGTTGAATGAGAGAGTGGATTTGCCTGCTCTCTCCCCCTACCGGCTTAGACGCGTATAGCCAAAACGCGCTCGAGCTACCACGCTGTGTCATGCCCTTGCTCCCACCCAGGATCGGCTAGCGGATTCGACCGGCTTGCGCCGGCCAACCTCCATTCGCCTACCCCCGGGCGACACCTTGCGGTGCAAACGATCGTCGGTGGTTCCGGAATATCAACCGGATGTCCATCGCCTACGTCATTCGACCTCGGCTTAGGCCCGACTAACCCTGAGAGGACGAGCCTTGCTCAGGAAACCTTAGGCTTACGGCGTGTGAGATTCTCACTCACATCTCGCTACTCATGCCGACATTCGCACTTCTGTCAACTCCAGCCGTCCTCGCGGTCGACCTTCTCAGCGGACAGAACGCTCCCCTACCACCCATGGCCGGCAAGCCGGCCACAGATCCGCAGCTTCGGTACCAAGCTTGAGCCCCGCTGAATTTTCGGCGCGGATCCACTTGACCAGTGAGCTGTTACGCACTCTTTCAATGATGGCTGCTTCTGAGCCAACATCCTGGTTGTCTGCGCGAATCCACATCCTTTACCACTTAGCTTGGATTTGGGGACCTTAGCTGGCGGTTTGGACTGTTTTCCTTTTGACCACGAAGCTTAGCCCTCGCAGTCTCACTCCCGAGCTCTAGAATCACGGGATTCGGAGTTTGGTTGGGTTTGGTAAGCGGGAAGCCCCCTAGCCCATCCAGTGCTCTACCCCCGTGATTGAACGCCCGAGGCTGCCCCTAAAGGCATTTCGGGGAGAACCAGCTATCTCCGAGTTCGATTGGCATTTCACCTCCATCCACAGCTCATCCCCTAGCTTTTCAACGCTAGTGAGTTCGGTCCTCCACGAGACATTACTCCCGCTTCAACCTGGCCATGGATAGGTCACTCGGTTTCGGGTCTACTGCATGCGACTGAACGCCCTGTTCAGACTCGCTTTCGCTCCGGCTCCGTCCTTCTGGGACTTAACCTCGCCACACACAAGTAACTCGTCGGCTCATTCTTCAAAAGGCACGCCATCAGGCTACCGGCCCGTAAGCCGGCAACACCCTTTGACTGCTTGTAGGCACGCGGTTTCAGGTCCTATTTCACTCCCCTTTCGGGGTGCTTTTCACCTTTCCCTCACGGTACTCGTTCACTATCGGTCGCCAAGAGTATTTAGCCTTGGACGGTGGTCCGCCCAGATTCCCACATGAGAGACCTTCCACGTGGTACTCAGGTGGCCGATAACCGAGGCCATCTCGCTTTCGCCTACGGGGCTGTCACCCTCTATGGCCTGCCCTTCCTGACAGGTTCGACTAGCGAATGGCTTTGTAACTCGGCCGGAGCCTTGCAGGGCCCCGATATCGACTCCTTCAACCCCCACTCAGAAACGGCTGCAACCTATCGCGCTGAGTGAGTTTGGGCTATTCCCGTTTCGCTCGCCACTACTCAGGGAATATTCTCTTTTCCTCCAGCTACTTAGATGTTTCAGTTCGCTGGCTTACCTCCCGACCGGTCTATGTATTCAACCGGTGGTGACTGGGCATGACCCCAGCCGGGTTTCCCCATTCGGACATCTCCGGATCAAAGTCTGCTCGCGACTCCCCGAAGCTTTTCGCAGCCTGCCACGTCCTTCGTCGGCTCTTGGCGCCAAGGCATCCACCTCGTGCCCTTTGTAGCTTGACCACCACAGCAACTCACCAAGGAGCTGCTGCATGGTCCGGGATGCACCTTGCACACATAACTCGGCGAAATTGAAGATCTTCAATCTGCCGAAACACTATCCAGTTGTTAAGGTCCGGCCTTGCGGCCCCCGACGGCCTTGCGGTCCGCCGGTCCAGCGATCCGCTGGTCGGTGAGCTTCCAGCTCACGGATCAGAGGAGCGATGGCGGCTCAGACACCGAACGGCGGCTCGATCTTCGCCGAGCCGCCGTTCAACACAGCGCTATGCGTTCGAGCTCGTTGGGGCGTCTGGCCCCGGTATTCAGTTCACTTGGTTTCCCGATGCGTCGGAGGCAGTCTGTCTTCCTCCAGCTGGCTCGCGGATGGTGGAGACGAGGAGACTCGAACTCCTGACCCTCTCCTTGCAAAGGAGATGCTCTGCCAACTGAGCTACGTCCCCGGGCGGCAAGGGAGTGGTGGGCGACACTGGACTCGAACCAGTGACCTCTGCCTTATCAGGGCAGCGCTCTAACCAGCTGAGCTAGTCGCCCGCCTGGCGGTGCCGACGAGCGACCGTCGGTCGCCACGCGGGACACCCTAACCCTTGAAGAGTGACAGGAAGTCCGGCTCCGAGGAGCGGTATCGGTGCATTCGCCAGGTCGTCATCGATCTCGCCGACCCGAGGGCCGGCGCCGCGCTCACCTGGCTGGAGAGCGGATCCGATCGTGACGATCAACCTGGGAGCCAGTGACGCCGAGGTCACACCGACGGACCTCGACTTGGTACTCCCTAGAAAGGAGGTGATCCAGCCGCACCTTCCGGTACGGCTACCTTGTTACGACTTCGTCCCAATCGCCGACCCCACCTTCGACGGCTGCCTCCTTGCGGTTGGCCCACCGGCTTCGGGTGTTGCCGACTTTCATGACGTGACGGGCGGTGTGTACAAGGCCCGGGAACATATTCACCGCCGTATGCTGACCGGCGGTTACTAGCAACTCCGGCTTCATGTAGGCGAGTTGCAGCCTACAATCCGAACTGAGACCGGCTTTAAGGGATTTGCTCCACCTCGCGGTTTCGCCCCCCGTTGTACCGGCCATTGTAGCGTGGGTGTAGCCCAGGACGTAAGGGCCATGCTGACTTGACGTCGTCCCCACCTTCCTCCGAGTTTCTCTCGGCAGTCCCGTGTGAGTGATACAACACACAGTAGGGGTTGCGCTCGTTGCGGGACTTAACCCAACATCTCACGACACGAGCTGACGACAGCCATGCAACACCTGTGACCAGGCCCCTTGCGGGGAAGCGACGTTTCCGCCACGGTCCTGGCCATGTCAAGCCCTGGTAAGGTTCTTCGCGTTGCGTCGAATTGAACCCCACGCTCCGCTGCTTGTGCGGGCCCCCGTCAATTCCTTTGAGTTTTAGCCTTGCGGCCGTACTCCCCAGGCGGGACACTTAATGCGTTAGCTTCGGCACTGGCGGGGTTGATACCGCCAACACCTAGTGTCCATCGTTTACAGCTAGGACTACCGGGGTATCTAATCCCGTTCGCTCCCCTAGCTTTCGCGCCTCAGCGTCAAGAACAGGCCAGGAAGTCGCCTTCGCCACTGGTGTTCCTCCCGATATCTACGCATTTCACCACTACACCGGGAATTCCACTTCCCTCTCCTGCCTTCGAGTCGAGCAGTATCGAATGACCCTCCCCAGTTGAGCCGGGGGCTTTCACATTCGACTTGCACGACCGCCTGCGCGCTCTTTACGCCCAGTAAATCCGGACAACGCTCGCCACCTACGTATTACCGCGGCTGCTGGCACGTAGTTAGCCGTGGCTTCTTCCTCAGGTACCGTCATCATCGTCCCTGAGAAAAGAGGTTTACGACCCGAAGGCCTTCATCCCTCACGCGGCGTTGCTGGGTCAGGCTTTCGCCCATTGCCCAAAATTCCCGACTGCTGCCTCCCGTAGGAGTCTGGGCCGTGTCTCAGTCCCAGTCTGGGTGATCGTCCTCTCAGACCACCTACCGATCGTCGCCTTGGTGAGCCGTTACCCCACCAACGAGCTAATCGGACGCAGGCCCCTCCCGAAGCGCCTTGCGGCTTTGGTGTCACGACCGAACGTGACACCACATGCGGTATTAGCCACCCTTTCGGGCAGTTATTCCCCACTTCGGGGCAGGTCACCTACGCGTTACTCAGCCGTCCGCCACTAACAGTCGAGCAAGCCCGACTGTCCGTTCGACTTGCATGTCTCATGCACGCCGCCAGCGTTTATCCTGAGCCAGGATCAAACTCTCCGAACAAAAGCTCAGCCTTGCGGCTGAACAGGTTCCGAGGGTTGTTCCCGCTCTTCCTTACCGGATTTCCTGCCACTCTTCAGTTGTTAAGGTACCCGCGTTCAAGGCGCGCGACCGCGCCAGGCGCAACCAGCCAATGATGAGGGCGCTGCCCTACCACTGTCAAGCCGCGCACCAGGGGACTCGCCCGCCCACCGCCAGCCCGAAGAGGCCGTCGGAGCCGGGCGCGAGGGGGAATACTAGGGGCGGCCGGGTGGCCTGTCAAACGCCGCTCGTCGGCGGGCCGGGAGCCGGCCGCGCGAGCGGGCCAAATCCCCTAGATGGGACTGCTCTCAACGAGCAGCAAGGCGACCGCGGCGGAGGTCCAGCACAGGGCTGCCAGCTCGAACGAGGGGGCGACGCCGCCCACCGCGACGGCCACGATGTAGATGATCGCGGCGACGATGCCCGCGGCCAAGAGCTTGGCCAGACGCAGCAGAATCTCGTTGATGAGCTGGCTCATGGGACTCCTTCGCTAGATCGCCCGTCGGCCCTGCAGGGCCCGGATCAGGGTGACGTCGTCGGCGTATTCCAGATCGCCGCCCACCGGCAGGCCGCGCGCGATCCGCGTAACACTGCCGACCAGTGGCTCCAGGCGCTCGGCCAGGTACATGGCCGTGGCCTCGCCTTCGAGTGTGGGGTTGGTGGCGACGATGACCTCCTCTACAGGAGGACCGACCCGCTGCGCCTCGGCGGCGCGGTCCAGCAGCTGGCCTATCTTGAGTCGCTCCGGCCCTACCCCGTCGACTGGCGAGATGGCGCCGTGAAGCACGTGATACAGGCCCTTGAACTCGCCGGTCCGCTCCAGGGCCAAGACGTCCAGCGGCTCCTCCACCACGCACAGCCGCGCCGGGTCTCGGCCTGGATCGTCGCAGATGGCGCACACCGGCCGGTCGCTGATGTTGAAGCAGCGCTCGCAGAAGACAACCTGCTCCCGAACGGCGATCAGGGCCGCGGCCAGGGCACGGGCCTCCGTCTCGGGCGCGCGGAGGATGTGGAAGGTCAGCCGTTGGGCCGTCTTGGGCCCCACACCGGGCAGGCGGGCGAAGGCTTCGATGAGCCGGGCAACCGGCTCGATCAGCGGCGCGGGCACGGCCGTGCTACATCCCCGGCAGGCGCAGGCCGCCGGTGGCCTCGCTCATCTTGGACTGCTCCATCTCGTGCGCTTCCCGCTGCGCCTCGGTGACGGCCGCGACGATCAGGTCCTGGAGCATCTCGACATCGTTCGGATCCACGGCGGACGGATCGATCTTGACGCTGACCAGGTCCCCCTTGCCGTTGACGACGGCACCAACCACTCCGCCGCCGGCCGAGCCTTCGACCCTGGCGTCCACCAGCTCCTGCTGGATGCGCAGCATGTCCTGCTGCATCCCCATCACCATCCGCTGCAGATTGCCCATGCCCATGTCGCGTCCTCCTGGGTCTCGGTTGTCGGCTCCCGCCACCGCCCGACCGAAGTCTGGCCCAAACGGCTCACGCCTGCACGAGCCCGGCGCGACTACTCGACCTCGCGAACGTCGCCGGCCTCGTCGTTGAAGATGCGGTTGAACTCGCTCAGGAGCCTGTCGCCACCGCCTTCCTTGGGCAGGGGCGAGACCTCGACGTTGGTCGCTACACACTTGACGGCGACCGGGACGCCCAGGACCCGACCCACGCCCTCCTCGAGGATCGTCAGCCGCCGCTCGGCCACGTCCTTGTAGAAGCTCTGGGCCTCGGGAAAACCCAGGACGACCGTGCTGCCTTCGACCGCGACGGGGCGGCAGGCAAGGATGAGCGGCTTGGTGGGCGGGTTCTTGCTGACGATCTCGACGATCTCCTGCCATCGTTCGAGCAGGACCTGAAGGGTCGGGGCTCCGGCCAGCGCGGGCCGGGCAGGTGCTGGCGCCGGGGGCTGCGAGGCCTCGGCCGGGGCGGGCCCCTGGGGGGCGGCCGCCTTCGACGCAGGGGGCCGGGACGCCCGTGGCTTCTCGGGGCTCGGTGAGCCCTTGGCCGGAGCGGACGCCTGTGGCCGGCCGGCGGACCCGGTCGGCGCAGGCGTGGGGGTCGGCGCGGGCGCCGCTGCCGGATGAGCCTCCACGGTCGTCGCGCGGGTGGGAGCCAGCAGAGTCAGCTCCAGCTGCAGGCGCAGGCCGCCCGGGCCCGGGCGGGCCACGTCTATCGAGGCCAGCCGCCGGGCTGCCTCCGCGAGCGCGGCCGGGCCGGCGGCCGCTAAACCTGTCCCAACCCCCTTGCCCAGCGATGCCACCAGTGCGACGCGCAGGCGCTCCACGGCCTGCTCGGTGAAGGCGCGCAGATCCCGGCCCCTCTCCTCCAGGCCGTCGAGCAGCTCTATGCCGGCCACCGCCTCGCCCTTGACCAGGGCTTCCAGAAAGGCGTCCACTGTCTCTTCTTCCACCAGGCCCAGGACGTCGCGCACGAGCGCGGCCGTCAGAGCCTCCGTACCGGTCCCGAGCAGCTGGTCGAGCATCGACTCGGCGTCGCGCATGCCGCCGGCGGCCAGGCGCGCAATCAGGTCGATCGCCTCGGGCTCCGCGTTTCGGCCGTCGGCTTCCATGATCGTCCGCAGCTTGCCGGCGATCTCGGGCACGGTCAGGCGACGGAAGTCGAAGCGCTGGACGCGCGACAAGACGGCCGGGCGGATCTGGGTGCTGTCTGTGGTGCAGAAGATGAACAGCGCGTGGTCGGGCGGCTCCTCGAGGGTCTTGAGGAGAACGTCCCAGCCCTGAGTGATCCGCTGGACCTCGTCCACGATGAAGACCTTCACCTTAAGGTCCGAGGGCGCGGTGTAGATGCGAGGCAGCAGGTCCCGCATGTCGTCCACGCGGTTGTTCGACGCGGCGTCCATCTCGGCCACGTCCATGGACCGCCCTTCGCGAATGGCGACGCAGGCCGGGCACTGGTCGCACGGCTCGCCGTCGTGCAGGCTGGTGCAGTTGAGGGCCTTGGCCAGGATGCGGGCCATTGACGTCTTGCCGGTCCCGCGCGGGCCGACGAACAGGTAGGCGTGGTGGGTACGGCCGCTCCGGACAGCGTTGCGGAGCGTCTCCACGACCGCCTGCTGGCCGATGATCTGGCCGAAGGTCTGGGCCCGCCAGCGGCGGTAGATGGCCTGGTGAGGCGTCGCCTGGGTCAACCGTTCCTACGCTTTCTCGCCGGGTCGGACGGCCGACGTCGTTGCGCCTCCGTGCCTTCGGCTCACGCACGTCCAAGTTCGATCGGATGCCGGTCCGAAGCGCCGTGCACCCTCCGTCGATCGGCCGTTCCCGCATCCTCCGCTGGAGGCGGCTCAGACCAGGCCAATCCGCGGCACCCGACGGACAGCGCTTAGTGCTGCTTCCTTCCGGACCTGACACATTTCACGCACCGCCGCTGCGCGGGACCCGGCCCTCAACGTCACCTGAAGCGGCGACCCTCGAGAGCGGGGACCTCGGGAGGGAATTCAGCCCTGCTGGAGCGGATTGCAGGTACAGGGCACCGCTAGCTCCCCGCCTAGCACGGCCCGAGAATCATAGCAGGGACAGGGCCTGACGCCGAAGCCTGTATCGATTCTGGGGGTCCAGGCGCCAGAGTCCCACGTCTCGTAGACCGAATGAGCGATACGCAGCCTCCACCCACAGGCTACATTGGGCAGGTACAGCACAGCCCGCCTCTGGGGGGCGTTCGCAGAGAGGTCACGCGGATGGCCAGCATCACCGGAGACACCCTGCAGGAACAGATCCAGAAGGCCATCTCGGCCCATGGCATCTTCAAGTTCAAGCTGGCCCACATGGTCGAAGCCGAATCCGGCGAGATTCAGCCGCCCACCGCCAGCGCCGACTACCACTGCCCGGTGGGCCTGTGGCTGTACGAGACCCTGTCAGACCAGGTGCGGGCGAGTGAGCACTGTCGGACGGTCGTCGAGCTGCACGCCCGCTTCCATCACGCCGCAGGCGAAGTGGCCGCACTGTCAGTCGCCCGCCGGCGCACGGAGGCGCTCGAGGCCATGGAGCCGACCTCGACCTTCAAGAAGGCCTCCGATCAGCTGGTCCGGGCCATGGAGGAATGGGCCGAGGCGGTAACCGTGCCGGAGGCGGAGGCGCCGGCAACGCAGCAGCCAGCCGAGCCTGCCGCCGCTCCGGAGGCGGAGGCGCCGCCGACCGCCGAGGCCGAAGACCAGGGCGAAGGGCCACCGCCGGGCTGGTGGCTCGATTCTCCAACTGCGCTGGAGGCCGAGGCGCGCGAAACGGAGGGGCAAGAGAGAGGAGAGGAGCAGGCGGCGCCCGAACAGCCGGCCGAGGCCGAGCAGCCGCCGCAGCCTGAGCAGCCGCCTCAGCCTGTGAGGCGGGACGATGTCAGCGGGGTGACCGACATGAAGGATTGGTTCGGTCTGCCCAAATCCGCAGGCGGGAAGCAAGCGTCCGGCGAGGAGGAACCCAGCCCCACGGAAGGCGCCGAAGACAGCTAGCCGACGGAGTCGACGCTCAGGGCTGAGGTGGCGGAGAGGGAGGGATTTGAACCCTCGATGGCTTGCGCCATACCGCATTTCCAGTGCGGCGCCCTAGGCCACTAGGCGACCTCTCCGCGGGCATCGTCCCTTCCGGGACTCAGCAGCCGGCGATCGGGCGACCGATGCCGGCCAGGCGATTGTGAGATGGAATGGCGGAGAGGGTGGGATTCGAACCCACGGTGCTCTCGCACACCGCTTTTCGAGAGCGGCACCATCAACCACTCGGACACCTCTCCGCGCGAGAGGATACCAGAGCGGCGCGAATGTTCAGCCGCCGGCCGGGCTGCCGCTAGCGGGCCGCACCGTTGGCACGCAGGCGCTCCACAGATCCCGCGCCGGCGAGCAGCTCCTCCGCCTCTTCGCAGCGAATCCCGCTGACCACCTTGATCCGGTGCGAGAGCCGGCCGTCCTGGGCCAGCTGGACGGCGCTGCCCGCGGCCCCATCGGTCGGATTGGCACAGGCGAAGACCAGCGTCTCGACGTTGCTGGCCAGCAGGGCGCCGACGCACATCGGGCACGGCTCGCGGGTGACGAAGATGGTCGCTTCCGCCAGCAGCTCGCGGCCGAGCTTGCGCGATGCCTCGCGCAGAGCCACGACGACGGCATGGGCCGTAGGGTCGTTGGATTCGGCCACGCCGTCGTGGGCTCGGGCGACCATGGCCTCGTTGACCACGGCCACGGCGCCTATGGGTGCCTTGCCCTGCTCCAGGGCGACCTGAGCCTCGGCCAGAGCCTCGCCCATGAACAGCTCGTAGTTCATGACCCGATGATACAGGCCGCCGCCGGCGCGGGAACGGGCCCCGGGGCGAAGGCGGCGCGCCGGCGCCTCACGATTCAGCCGCTCTTGCCCTCGATAGCGTCCATCAGCACGGACATGTCCTCGTCGCCCCGGCCGCTCTCCAGCAGACCGTCCTCCAGGCCGGCCGTGAGCTGCGCCACGGGCAGCCGCAGGCCCAGCGAAGAGGCTAGCTCGAGCGCGATGGCCAGGTCCTTGCGATGCAGCGCCAGGCGGAACCCGGGCGGATAGCGGCCCTCGATCATCCTCCCGCTGCGGTTGGCCAGGACCCAGCTCTGCGCCGCGCCCCCCGAGAGGGCCTCGACCAGGCGCTTCGGATCCAGCCCGGCTCGAACGCCCAGCGCCAGGCCCTCGGCCACGCTGGAGTAGTAGCCGCAGATGATCACCTGGTTGACGGCCTTGGCGGCCTGTCCGGAGCCCAGCGGTCCCATGTGGGTGAAGGTCCGGCCGATCGCCTCCAGGATGGGCCGAACGCGAGCCACGTATCTCTCCTCGCCGCCCAGGAAGACGGTCAGGGTGCCGAGCCTGGCGCCTTCCGATCCGCCCGAGACGGGCGCGTCCACCATGCCCACGCCCAGCTCGGCCAGCCTCTCGCCGAAGGCGACGGTGGACGAGGGCGAGATCGTGGAGAAGTCCACGACCAGGGAGCCGGGGCGGATCCCCTGGCTCACCCCGTCCGGCCCGAACAGCACCGCTTCCACGTCCGGAGTGTCGGAGACGCAGATCAGGACCACGTCCGACGCGGCCGCCAGTGCTGCCGGGCTTGCGGCCTCCTGGGCGCCCAGCTCCAGCAGGGCCGCCGCCTTGCCGGGGGTGCGATTCCAGACGGCGAGCGGGGCCCCGGCCCGCGCCAGGTTGGCGGCCATCGACGCGCCCATGGTGCCCAGACCCGCGAAACCGACTCGCTCCACCTGTCGCTCCCTTCCACGCTGCGGCTCCGGCCGCTGCGCCGATCGGCGCCCTTACGGATAATGATGCCCCTGCCGCAAGCTCCGGGTCATCGTCGTGCCCGTCTCAGCGGCCAAGAGGTAGATCGTGCGCCGTCTCACACTCGTCCTTGGAGCCGTTCTGGTGGCCGCCTGCGGCTGGGGAACGTCCAACCCCCCGTCAGGCGACGCCTCGTCCACCCCGAACCGGCTGGGCCAGACTTTCATCATCCCGACACCGCCGCCCACACCGGACACCTCGGTCGCCCCCGCGGACGTCTCCGCCTGGCTGATGGTGGCGCCGGTCGGACAGGGCTTCGGCGTGGCCATGCCCGCTCAGCCGGCCGCCAGCTCCGGATCGCTCGGCGCTCCCCCGGTCGCCACCACGTTCTGGACCTACACCGACCCGAGCAACCGGACCTTCCAGGTGGCCCGCTCGCGTCTGCCCACCCTGCCCCCCACGCCCGAGCCGAGGTCGAATGAGCCCGCGCCGTCGCCGTCCGAGACTCCGGGGCTGACCGAGTACCAGGACACCGTCCTCCAGTCGCTCGAGGGCAGCTCTTTCGTCTCCGGGAGCGAGGCCAACGTCGATGGCCGACCGGGCCTTCGATACGTGATACAGGCCGGCAACAGGCGCTCCGAGGGGCTGCTCGTCCTGGACAAGCCGAAAGATCCCTCCAGGGTCCACCCGATTCTCTACAGGGTCTCCGTCACCTACGACGCCGATCGCGCCGACCCGCCTGCCGTGCTGGGCTTCCTGGACTCGTTCACCCTGATGCCCCCTCGTTCACCCTGATGCCCTGAGACGAGGCCTCTCGTCGGTCGCGCGCCGCAGCGACCCGGGCCGGCCATGCTAGAATCCCCGCCGCTGTGGCTTCTGGAGAGGTCGCATAGTCGGTCTAGTGCAGCGGTTTGCTAAACCGCCAGGTGGGGTAACCTGCCTCGAGGGTTCGAATCCCTCCCTCTCCGCCAGTTCTCTCCGAGGCACAGCGACGCGCGCCCGTAGCTCAGTGGATAGAGCGTCAGGTTGCGGACCTGAAGGCCGTGGGTTCGAGTCCCGCCGGGCGCGCCACCCCTCCCCCGCGGTTCTGGCCGCACGCGGCCGCTCAGCTTGCTGCGCGACCCGCGCCCCGGCAGCGCCCCCCGCGGGCGCTCAGCTTGCCGCCTCGGCTGCGCCGGAGACGGCCCCGCCGTCGGGCGCCGGGGTCCCCTCCCTCCGTGCCGGCTCGTCGCGCAGAGACTCGAGCGCCAGGCCTGCCAGCGGGAAGACGGCCAGCAGGTAGCCCAGGCTCGCCCAACTGGTGAAGAACAGGAAGATCACGTACGCGGCCAATCCCAACCAGACCGCAGCCTGCCAGGATCTGAGGAACATGGCCAGGGCCGCGGCCGGAGCGGCCAGCAGCCGCAGGGCCGGGACGTCCAGCACCGACGAGCTCCCGGCGTGGACGTCCTGGGCCATCTGGAGCGAGCTCAGGAAAGCGCCCACGCCCCAGACCAGGATCACCGGGCTCCAGACCGCCAGGCTGACCAGCGAGAAGGACACGACTGCGTTCACGCCGCCCAGGCCCACGATGCCCGGCAGCCAGGCCACCGAGTAGGGCTTCACTCCAGCGGCCAGGGCCAGCCAAGCGGCCCCCCGGACCGTCGATCGCCTTGCCTCGAGCATGGCCACGAGGATGAGGAGCCCGGGCAGGGTGTCGTTCAGGCCCATCACGGCGCCCCTGACGGCCAAGGGGCAGGCGGCGAAGATCGCAAGCGTCAGCCAGGCCCGGTGGCGAGCCAGGACAGCCATGACCAGGCCCGCAGCGGCGATCTCCGTCCAGACGCCGGGGATGTAGGCGACGAGGGCCAGCGGGCCGTAGGGGAACGGGGCGCCGGTGCTGGTCCCCACAATTCCGCGCCCGTAGGGGTTGAGGCCCGTCAACAGGCCATCCCAGGCGGCCTGCGAGGTCTCGATCTGGTCGGTCATCGGCCCGGCATAGGCGATCGCGGCCCTGAACCAGATTCCCGCCACCACCATCGTCGCGCCCAGGAGGGCCGGTCGGTCGCGCCACAGCAGCAGGCAGGGCAGGGCGATCAGCCCGAGGCGCGCAACCGGCCTTCCCACTGCCGCCCCGAGCTCGCCGCTGGCCAGGGCGAAGAGCGCGAACACGATGAGTGCGGTCCAGCGGCGCAGATCCACTTGGCCCTCGCAACGAAAGCGGATGCGGCCACTGTAGCAGTCGCCCTGCGCCCCGACGGCCTCCGGCCGAGCGGCTCCGCGCCGCTCCGCGACTGCTAAGCGGATCCGGGCCGGCGCGCCAGCACCCACAAGAAGTCGACGGTTCCCTCGGGTTCGACCACCTGCGCCACCTCGTCCTCCACCAGCTCGAAACCCGATTCCCGCAGCAGGGCTCGATTGGTGTCCGCGTCAAAGGCACTGAAGAACATCGGCACGCCCAACCATTCGCCCGTCCAGTCGGGACTGTCGTGGGCGCCCAGGGCGGCGAGGAGGTAGCCGCCGGGGGCGAGGCAGCCGGCGATGCTGCGGAGAAGGGGGGCGTGGCGCTCCCGCGGCAGGTGCGAGACCGAGTAGAGGGCGGTCACGGCTGCCATCGACCGGGGCGGCATCTCGAGCGCGGCCATGTCGGCCACAACAAAGCGAGCTGCGGGGACGTTGCGACGGGCCATGCGGATCTGCTCCGGCGAGATGTCCACGCCCAGGACCTCGAAGCGCTCGGCGAGGCGGCTGGTCCAGGGCAGGCCGGGGCCGCAACCCAGGTCCAGGACGGGGGCGCCGTCCGGCAGCCGGTCGATCAGCTCCTGGAGCAGCCGATCGCGCACCGGATCGACGACCTTTCGTCGCCAGGCCAGGTATCGCCCCGCCATGGCGTCGTAGCCACTCGCGACGATGTCGGGGGGATCCTGCTTCACGGCCCGATTCTAGCGGCGACCGGGGGTCCCAACGTCCCACTGGAGCGCCGCGCGCGAGCATCGCGCAGGGCGTAGCATCTCGTCGTCCGGGGTCAGGGCAGGTCGCAGAGGGCATTGACGATGGGATCGTCGCGTCGTTTGAGGACAGAGCTGGCGGCGCTGCTCGTAGCCGTCACAGTCTGGGGTTGCGCCGGCTCGCAGCCCTCCGCCGAGGCATCTCCGTCGATGCTCTGGGCCAGCCCTTCGGCCGAGGCGTTCCGGACGGCCGAGCCGTCGCCCAGCGCTCATCCGACGCCCACCCCCATCACCTTCCCCATCGCGGTCGTGACCCGCTACGACGACCCCCGTCCCGGCATCACCGCCGTCGAGCTGGCGGCCCAGGGCGTCCAGGGCCGCTTGGTCGTGCCTTGCGAGGTCTCCGTTCTGAGCCTGCAGGGCGACCGCCTGATCCTGGCCGACAACACCCTCTGCCTGCCTGCCGAGACGATCGCGGCCGAGCTCCAGGCCAGACCGGGCGTGGTCGCTCTCCTGCCGCCGGGCCTGGTCACGCCCTCGGTCAAGGTTCTGCCCATCGACGAAGCGGATCTCTTCGGGGCTCCCAGCCACCGCGTTCTCGACTACCCCCTGCTGGCCCGCCTCTCGGGGGCGGGACCGGCCCCGGCCTGGGCAGCCTACGACGCGGCCGAGGTCCGCACGCTCACATCCACGGGCGACACGTGCCCGGACCGCGGGGTCAGCCACCAGACGCTGGTCCTGGGCAAGGGCTGGGATTGGGCTTTCGACGGCGGCAGCGTCCGCTACACGGGGTTCCGCCGCGGCTACTACAACTGGCCGGTACCGCGCTGGGATCGCAACGACGATGCCGGCGCACTTGCGGCGCTGGTCGCCGACCACGACCTGGCTGTCAACGACTTCGAATGCCCGATGGTGTCGGACTTCAGCCAGCACGACACGGGCACAGGATTCACGATCGACCCGGCCTTCGCCGGCTTCCTGGCCTCTCGAACCGGCATCGACGTGGCGACCATCGGCTCCAACCACATGAACGACCGCCGGGCCAGCGGCATCAGCCAGACGATCGCCGCCCTGGACGCGGCCGGCATCGCTCACACGGGCGCCGGCATGGACCGAAACGAAGCCCTGGCCCCGGCAATCGTGGACGTCCGGGGCGTCAAGTTCGCTTTCGTCGGCTGGGACGAGGGCGGGACAGCTGCAGCCGGCACTCCCGGCGTCGCCCGTCTGACGCCCGCAAACGTGTGTGAGTCGCTGAACGCCGTCCGCGAGGCGGCCGACGTCGTGATCGCGATGCCACAGTGGGGCTGGCCGGAGTACCACCCCGGCATCACGACCCAGCAGGTCAGCCAGCGAGCCAACATGTGGCGCTGCGGCGCGGATCACATCCTCGGCAGCGGGACGCACGTAGCGTCCTGGGCCTCGCTGGACAACGGCCCCAACGGCCCGCGCGTCGCCCTGGGCAGCCACGGCAACTTCCTGTTCGACCAGAACTGGGCCCGCTGGACGATGGAGGGCGTCATCGTCGAGGCTACCTTCTACGGCACGCGGCTCGTCCAGTTCCGGCTTCACCCCTATGTCATGGTCGAGGGCGGGCAGCCCAACCTGATCGACCCGCTCACAGACGGGCTGAAGGTCATGGCCCAGGTCTGGGCCCCATCGGAGTTCGTGTGCTGCCGTCCCTGACGCCGATCCTGCATTTGACACGTGGCCTGACGGCCGCTACTGTCGCTGCCACGCTATGGACAAGTTCTACTTTCACAGCGACCCGGCATGACCGTTCCCGGAGCCTAGGCCCGGGATCGCGGGTCGTGTCCGGGTGAGCAGAGGCAACGCCTCTGCTTTTTTGTTGCCCGACCGAGCCCCCGCCGGCAGGCCCACTGGAGAGTGAGGAACGCCCGATGATCGTCGTAATGGCAGTAGGGGCAACCGAACAGGAAGCGGAGGGCGTTCGCGAGCTGGTAAGGAGCTCGGGGCTTACTCCGCACGACAACTACGGGACGCAGCGAATCGTGATCGCCGTCCTGGGCGATGTGGCGCCCCAGCGAGAGCACTTGATGAGCAAGCTGAGCGTGATGCCGGGCGTGGACACGGTGACCGCGATCAGCAGGCCCTTCAAGCTGACCTCGCGCGAATCGCACCCGGAAGACACCATCATCGAGATCGGCGACACGCGGATAGGCAACGGCACCCTGACCATCATGGCCGGGCCGTGCTCGATCGAGAACCGGGAGATGATGCTGGCGACCGCACGCTGTGTCGCCAAGGCAGGGGCGACCGTTCTGCGCGGTGGCGCCTACAAACCCCGCACCAGCCCCTACTCGTTCCAGGGCCTGGGGATCGAAGGGCTCAAGTTCCTCCAGGAGGCCGGCGAGATGACGGGCCTGCCGACCATCACCGAAGTGATGGAGCCGAGCCAGGTGGAGGTCGTTGCCCAGCACGCGGACATCCTTCAGGTCGGCACTCGCAACATGCAGAACTACTCGCTCCTGACGGCCGTGGGCAAGGCCGGCAAGCCGGTCATGCTCAAGCGCGGCTACGGTGCCATGATCGAAGAGTGGCTGATGTCGGCCGAGTACATCGTCTCGTCGGGCCAGCCCAACGTCATCCTGTGCGAGCGGGGTATCCGGACCTTCGACACCTACACCCGCAACACGCTCGACCTCACGGCCGTGCCGGTGTTGCACCACCTGACGCACCTGCCGGTGATCGTCGACCCATCTCACGCCACGGGCAAGCGCTGGCTGGTCAAGCCGATGTCCCTGGCCGCGGTCGCGGCCGGCGCGGACGGCATCATGGTCGAGGTCCACCCCCAGCCGGAGGAGGCCCTGTCGGACGGCGAGCAGTCGCTCACCTACGAGCAGTTCACCGACCTGACCGACGATCTGCTGCGGATCCACGAGCAGGTCCGGACCCTGATCAAGGACCCCTATGCCATGACCGGCCCGGTCAAGGTCGACGGGTCGAGCAAGCCCTAGCCGCCCGTGGCCGCCTCGCCGCTCCCCGGAGAGCCGCCCCGGTCCGTCTCCAGCGCCGCGCGACTGCGCGGTGAGCCCAGGCTGCCCGGCGACAAGTCGATCTCGCATCGGGCGTTGTTGCTGGCTGCCCTGGCTCAGGGTCGGAGCCTGGTCTCGGGGGCCGGCGACGGGCGCGACGTTCAGGCTACGGCCGGCATCGTGGCAACTCTCGGAGTCACCGTGGAGCGGGTCCGAGAAGACGGCCTCAACGTCGACTACCTGGTGGTCTCACCGGGCGTAGATGGCCTCCGCGAAGCTGAGGGTGTGCTCGATTGCCGCAACTCCGGAACCAGCCTGCGGCTGTGCTCGGGGATGCTGGCCGGCCTGCCCTTCTTCTCCGTCCTCGACGGCGACTCTTCGTTGCGGACCCGTCCGGTGGCTCGTATCATCGAACCGCTGCGCTCGATGGGCGCGGAACTGTACGCGCGCAAGGCCCACTCCCTTCCACCGCTGGTCGTGATCGGCCGCTCACAGCTTCGTCCGATCGACTACGCGACCCCGGTGCCGAGCGCTCAGGTCAAGTCGGCCATCCTTCTGGCCGGCCTGCGCGCCGAAGGGACGACCACGGTGCGGGAGAAGGTCGCCACTCGCGACCACACGGAGCGGATGCTGCGGGCCCGCGGCATTCCGGTCCGGCGCGAGCCGGCCGAGGATCGGAGAGGTGAAGCAGTGGCCTGGAGCGTAGACGGCGGGCTGACCCTGGCGGGGCTCGACGAACGCGTCCCGGCCGATCCTTCGGCTGCCGCCTTCTGGCTGGTCGCGGGGGCCATCCACCCCGACGCGGATCTGACGCTACGGGCCGTGGGCGTGAACCCGACCCGCCGGGCGGCCATCGACCTCCTGGTTCGAATGGGGGCCCTGATCGAAGAGCACCCGATCGGGCCGGCCGAGCCCTCCGACGCCGGCGAGCCCCTGGCCGACCTGGCCGTTCGGTCGAGCGACCTTGTGGCCGTCGACCTGGGCCCGGCCGAGGTCGCGTCCGCCATCGACGAGATCCCGATTCTGTGCCTGGCCGCCACCCAGGCCCGGGGCCGGACGACGATCCGGGGCGCGGGCGAGCTGCGCAACAAGGAATCGGACCGGATCGCCGGCATAGCCGCCGGGCTGACGGCCCTCGGGGCCTCGATCGAGGTCAGCGGCGACGACATCGCCATCACCGGCCCGACGCCGCTGCGCGGGGCCGCCACTGAAGCGCTCGACGACCATCGCCTGGCCATGACCTTCGCGGTGGCCGGGACTGTCGCCTCCGGAACGACGACAATCGACCGTGCGGAGAGCGCGGCCGTCTCATACCCGAGCTTCTACACCGAACTCGAAAGGCTTACGGCATGACCAATCGCGTCGTCTTGATCGGCCACCCCGTCGCCCACTCCTTCTCGGGTGGGATGCAGCAGGCTGCCTTCGATGCCCTGGGCATCGACGCCCGCTACGAGCTGTGGGATCGGAGATTGATCGATCTTGCCGAAGCCGTGGAGTCGCTGCGAGGCGACGAGTTCCTGGGGGCCAACGTCACGATCCCCCACAAGGAGCACGTAGCGGCGATGATGGACAGCCTGACTGAAGACGCGTCGGCCACGGGGGCGGTCAACGTCGTCTCCCGGGACGGGGACAAGCTGGTCGGCCACAACACCGACGTGCCCGGTTTCCGGTCGGCGCTGGATAAGCTCGTGGGCAAGCAGAAGATGCCCCGCCATGCCGTGGTTCTGGGCGCCGGTGGTGCTGCCCGGGCTGTCGTCTACTCCCTCATCAGCGAAGGCTTTCAGCGGGTGGTGATCTTCAACCGCCACCTCCACCGCGCCGAGGGAACGGTCAAGCACTTCGGCCGTAGCGCCTCCCACATGGACCTGCGGGCGATGCCCTGGCATGAGTCGGTGCTGGAAGCGGAGCTGGCCAAGACCAAGCTCCTGGTCAACGCCACGTCGCTGGGCATGAAGCCGGGCGAGACTCCCGTCCCGGAGCCGATCATCCCGCCCGACCTGCTGGTCATGGACCTCATCTACAACCCCTCGCAGCCACAGCTGCTGAAGGACGCCGCGGCCGCCGGCTGCCAAGTGATGAACGGCGAGCACATGCTCCTCACCCAGGGCGCCAGGGCCTTCGAGCTGTGGACCGGGCAGCCCGCGCCGCTGGACGCTATGCAGGCCGAGCTGGACCGAGCCCGGGCGCAGGGCCTGCGGCCCATGCCCGTGGACACGGGCAGGGCCGATCCGCCCGACGCGGCGAAGCCGTAAAGGAGCGTCGATGGGCCGTCTTCGCTTCCTGACCGCGGGCGAGTCGCACGGCCCCGCGCTGGCCGCGACGCTGGAAGGCGTCCCGGCCGGGCTGGCGGTGACGGCCGAGGCCATCGCGGCCGACCTGGCACGCCGCCAGGGCGGCTACGGTCGTGGCGCCCGCAGCACCTCCATCGAGCAGGACCGGGCCGAGATCCTGGCCGGGGTCCGCCATGGCCTGACCCTCGGCTCGCCGATCCTGCTGCTGATCCGCAACCGCGACTGGGAGAACTGGACGCGAGTGATGCAGGTCGAACCGCTGACGGACGAGCAGGTCGCCGAGCTGGCCGCGCTCGTCGAAGCGGGCGACAAGCAGGCCGCTCCCATCACCCGGCTGCGGCCCGGCCACGCCGACCTGGCGGGGGCGGTCAAGTACGGCTTCGACGACGTGCGCAACGTCCTGGAGCGCGCCTCGGCCCGTGAGACCGCCGCCCGGGTGGCAGCCGGGGCGGTGGCCCGGGCTCTGCTGGCCAGGCTCGGAGTCGACGTCTGGTCGCACACGGCCGAAGTCGGCGGGGTGGCGATCGACCCGGCTCGCGCCACTCGACCTCGCGAGGAAGCGGAGGGCAGCCCGCTGCGCTGCCTGGACCCCGAGGCGGAGCAGAAGATGATCGCCCGCATCGACCAGGCACGCGGCGGCGGCGACACCGTAGGCGGCGTCTTCGAGGTCGTGGCCGGTGGCGTCCCGGTAGGCCTGGGCAGCCACGTCCAGTGGGACCGCCGGCTGGATGCGGCCCTGGCCGGGGCCGTCATGAGCATCCCCATCGTCAAGGGCGTGGAGCTTGGGCTCGGGTTCGCCCAGACACGGCTGCTGGGCTCGGAGGTTCAGGACGTCATCGAGGGCCGCGGCGCCGGCGGCGAGTGGCAGCGCCACTCCAACAACGCCGGGGGCCTGGAGGGCGGTATCTCCAACAGCCAGCCGATCATCCTCCGGGGCGCGGTCAAGCCCATCTCGACTCTCCCCCGCCCCCTGCCCTCGGCCGACCTGCTGACCGGGGCGTCGGTGGAGAAGGCCCACTACGAGCGCAGCGACATCAGCGTCGTGCCGGCGACGGGCGTGGTCGCCGAAGCCATGGTCTGCCTGACGCTGGCCGATTTCGCGCTCGAGAAGCTCGGGGGCGATTCGATGGCGGAGGTCGAAGACAACCTGGCCCGCTTCCGCGAGCGCTCGGTCCGGGAGCCCGGACCGGCCAGGCCGGCACGCCGCAAGAGCGGGTAGTCCCGTGGATCTGGTCCTCGTCGGTCTGCCGGGAAGCGGCAAGAGCGCCGCCGGAAGGCGTCTCGCCCGCCGCCACGGCGCCTCGTTCATCGACCTCGACGAGATCATCGAGCGCGACGTGGGGCGGCCGGTCCCGGAGATCTTCGCCACCGAAGGCGAAGCCGGGTTTCGCCGGCGCGAGCGCGAGGCGGTCGCCTCGCTCGGCCCTCCTGATCCTCATCCCGACCTGCGCCGGGTCATCAGCACCGGCGGCGGCAGCGTCATCGATCCACGCAACCGCTGGGCCCTCTACCGCGGCCGGGTCGCGGCCTGGCTGGACGGCCCGCCCGAGGTCCTGGGTCAGCGCCTGGGCCGCAGCGCCAACGTCCGGCCCCTGATCGAAGGCAAGGACCCCGTGGATGCGGTGCGCCAGCTGGCAGGTGAGCGGGAGCGCTTCTACGCCGCGGCGCTGCGGGTGGGAGCCACTGCCAGCCAGAACGCCATCGCCAATGCCCTCGAGGACCTGGCCGCGGCCGGCCCCAGCCAGTCGGTCGCTCTGCTGCGGGCCGACACCACCATCGGCCTGGTGGAGATCGGCCAGGGCAACGCGGCGGCGGCCGTCGACGCCGCCCTGCGCCGCCAGAACGCCCGCCGGGCGATCCTGCTCTCCGAGCCCAAGGCCTGGGAAGTGGCCGGCTCGGCGTTGGCCGCGTCCCTCGCCAAAGAGGACTGGGAGGTGGAGCAGATCATGCTCCCGCGCGGCGAGAGCGCCAAGCGCCTGGCCGTCGTGGAGCGGACCTGCCGCGAGCTGGCCCGGCTGCGAGTGGATCGGCGCGAGACGCTCGTCGCCATCGGCGGCGGAGCGCTGACCGACGCCGCGGGCTACGCCGCGGCCGCCTACCTGCGCGGCATCGCGATCATCCAGGTCCCCACCACCCTCGTGGGCCAGGTAGACGCCGCCCTGGGCGGCAAGACGGCGGTGGATCTGCCCGAGGGCAAGAACCTCGTCGGCGCCTTCCACCAGCCGGTGGCCTTCGTGGCTGACGTCGCCTTCCTGGCCACCCTGCCGCCCCGCCAGCTACGGGCGGCACTGGGGGAGGCGGTGAAGATGGGCGTGCTGGGCGACGAGCGGCTCCTCGAGCTCCTCGAAGAGGACGGCCCGGCTATCGCCCGGGGCGACCGCCGCCCGTTCGAAACGGGCTCGATGGCCGAGCTGGTGGAGCGCTGTGCCTGGGCCAAGGTCGAGGTCGTCCTGGCCGACGAGCGCGAAGCCGGCCTGCGCATGATCCTCAACCTGGGTCACACCATCGGCCACGGGATAGAGGCGGCCGGCGGCTACAAGGCCCTGTTGCACGGCGAGGCCGTGTCCCACGGGCTGCGCGGCGCCTTCGCCATGGCCCGGGCGATGGACATGGCGCCGCCCGAGCGAGCCGAGCGCGTGAACGCCCTGCTCGATCGCCTGGGCCTGGCGGTCGAGCCGCCGGCGGTTTCGCTCGAGGCAGTCTACGAGCACATGGCCACCGATAAGAAGCACGCCCTGGGCCGCCTGAACTGGATCCTCCCGGACGAGACCGGGGTCCAGGTCCGCCAGGACGTGCCGGTCGAAGCCATCGAAGCCGGGCTCGCGGCCGCCCTTCGTCTGTCGCCGGAGGTTTCGCACCGATGACGCGCGTCCTGGTTCTGAACGGACCGAACCTGAACCTGCTCGGCACCCGCGAGCCCGAGATCTACGGCCACACGACTCTGGCCGAGATCGACGCAGGCCTGGTGAGCCGGGGCAAGGAGATGGGTCTTGCGGTCGAGACGTTCCAGTCGAACCACGAAGGCGAGTTGATCGATCGGCTGCACCGGCGCGACTTCGACTGGGCGATCGTCAACGCCGGCGGGCTGACTCACACCAGCGTCTCGCTGCGGGACGCGCTGCTGAGCGTGGCCCGGCCCTTCGTGGAGGTGCACCTCTCGGATCCCTCGACGCGCGAGCCGTTCCGCCACGTCAACTACCTCCACGACATCGCCGTGGAGCGGATCGTCGGCCGCGGTGCCGCGGGCTACACGCAGGCTCTGGAGCTCATCGCCGATCGCGTTCGCCAGAGCGAGCGCTCAGAGGCCGGAGCCGATGGCTGACCGCACCCCGCCCGAGAACGGTTCTGACCCCACCGTCGAAGAGCTGCAGCACCTTCGATCCGAGATCGACGAGCTGGACGCGCGGATCGTTCGCCTGCTCAACAAACGGGCCCGCCTGGGGCTGCAGGCCGGCAAGGCGAAGGTCCGAAACGGCCAATCCGTAGCCGATTCGGAGCGCGAGAGGGAGGTACTGATTCGCGTGGCCATGGCCAACGAAGGTCCCTTCCCCCAGGAAGCCCTTCTGGCAATCTATCGCCAGCTGATCGAGACTATCAAGCGACTGGAGGAGCTGGATTGCTCCAACCAGCAAGGGGAATGAGCTGAAGGACCGAGATGACTGAGGAAGGGCCGCGGCGCCGGACGCACACCTACACGGTGGCGGCGCTGCTCGGGATCTTTGTCGCGGCAGTGGTGCTGGCGGGAATCAGCCGGCTGCTGCCCGGCCGGCTCTCGAAGCTGGCGCGCCACATGATCGGTGGCGGCGGCAAGGACAAGGAAGAGGAGTAGGGGCCCCCTACTTCCCGGCCGTAGCCCCGCGCAGCTCCGCTACCAGGCGGCCCATCGCCGGGACGTTCCGGCCGTCGGGACCCAGGGCGTCGATCAGGGCGGAAGCCACGATGACCCCGCTCGCGCCGGCGCGCACGAGCATCCGGACGTGGCCCGGCTTGCTGACGCCGAAGCCCACCCCGACCGGGACCGGCGAATCCGCGCGCGCGGCCGCCACCAGGGCCTTGACCGAAGGCGGCAGCGAGGTCCGAGCGCCGGTCACACCCACCAGCGAGACGCAGTACAGGAAGCCGCCCGTGCGCCGCGCGACGGCAGCCCGCCGTTCGGGCGTGGTGGTGGGCGCGACGAGGTAGACGACCGCCAGGCCTGCCTCGCGGGCGACGGCCTCGAATGCCACCCCTTCGTCCGGGGTCAGGTCGGCCACGATGATTCCCGAGGCGCCGGCCTCCGCCAGCCGCCCGGCCACGAGACGCCCGTCACCCCCGCCCAGGATCTGGTTCGAGTAGCACATCGGGACGAGCGGGATGTCCGGGCGGGCCGCCGCGATCTCGCGCAGCAGCGCCACCGAGCCGTCCAGGGTCGCCCCCGCCCGCAGCGCGGCCGCCGTCGCGCGCTGGAGGGTGGCTCCGTCCGCCAGGGGATCGGAGTAGGGCAATCCCACCTCGAGCAGGTCCGCTCCCGCGTCAACGGCAGCCAGGGCCGCGGCCAGCGAGGTCTCGTGGTCGGGGTAGCCGGCGACAACGTACGGGATCAGCGCCACTCGACCCTCCGAGGC
>Ga0315550_1000359_pt1 | contig 27821 bp, 25 predicted proteins | sample SalMarSW160190MG_2_FD_203100 | JGI IMG/M metagenome (GOLD analysis project Ga0315550, IMG submission 203100) | Salt marsh sediment microbial communities from the Plum Island Ecosystem LTER, Massachusetts, United States - Salt Marsh Sediment SW1601-90 ... | reverse complement strand
GTTTATCGAAAGATATTATTTTAGGGGCGAATCATACATAAAAATCGGCCAGGTGCTGCGATGGATGCCGTATCGGGTCGAGGCGCTCCACCGCCGAGCCGTCAAAAAATTGAGAAAACACCTGGCCCCTTTTGTCAAAAGAGAATTCGGGATAGATATCGATATTAGAAATGAATGTCCGCTCTGCAAGTCACCGTCCAAAGACGAGATCAACCGATTGATTAAAGATAAAAAACCGCAGGAAACCTGGAAAAAAATAATTAAAACCTTAAAGGAGAAATATGGAATCAAAATCAAAACCCCGCAGATTTTGATCGGTCACCAAAAATACCATATTGATTAAGGAGAAAAACTATGAAAACCACCGTCCCCAAAAAAGTGCGCGGTGAACATTGCGTAAACATCTATGTCGCTTATGAATTGAAGGAGCGGCTTAAAAAATTATCGGAAAAGTATGACCGGACTCTGGCCGATATGGTCCGCGCTATCCTGAAAATCGGAATCCCGATGATGGAAGGCATATCAAAGGCCGAGGAGGAGATGGTTTCCGAGTATATCAAGCTTTTCCGTAAGTTTCGGCGGATAAAAAACTTAAAGGAGATATAGGTCTTGATTCAGACTTAAATTTTTCGCTTGAATTGATAATGTGTAATTCGTATAATGGCTTTTTAGATAACAAGCTATGTTTGAAAAACAGAGAACCATAAAAAAAGAGATATCGCTCGAGGGTATCGGGCTTCACACCGGTAATCCGACCAGAATTACCTTTCGGCCCGCCCCACCCGATAGCGGTGTCAAATTTATTCGTTCCGACCTGCCGAATAAACCGGCTGTCAGAGCCGACATCGACCATGTTGTCGATATATCCCGCGGGACGACGCTGGCTAACGGCAACGCCAAAGTATGCACGGTCGAACATGTCCTGGCCGCGATTTCCGGCCTGCAGATCGACAATCTAAATATCGAGCTGACCTCCAACGAACCCCCGGTTGGCGACGGTTCGGCGAAACCTTTCGTCGATAAAATTCTGGAGGCCGGCATCCAGACCCAAAACGCCGACCGCCAATATCTCGAAATCGATACCACTCTGTCATACTCCGAGCCGGATCGGGCGGTCGATATTGTTGTCACGCCGTCGGATACGTTTCGAATTACATTCATGATTGATTATAAAAATCCGGCCCTGGGGACGCAGTACACGACTTTGTTTGATCTGGAGAAAGAATTTGTCGATGAATACGCACCGGCCCGGACTTTCTGTTTTCTTTCCGAAGTAGAAATGTTGCGCAGTCTGAATCTGATAAAAGGGGGAGGAATTCATAACGCGGTGGTTATATATGATTCCGATAAAGGTCAGGTTGAAGTTGACAGAATTCGCAAAGCATTAAATCTGAAAGACGAGGCTTTTGTCGGCAAAACCGGAATTATCAACGATATTCCGCTGCGCTTTTACAATGAACCGGTTCGTCATAAGGCGCTTGATTTAATCGGCGATCTTTTTCTGATAGGTGTACCCATTAAGGGTCATATTCTGGCCGCGCGCTCGGGACATAAGGCCAATGTCGAGCTGGTCAAGAAACTTCAGGCGCTGTACCGTAAGAAAAAGCTGGCCAGCCGCTTCCAGAAAATACGCTCCGAACCGTTCCTGGATATCAACGGTATTATGAATATAATGCCGCATCGTTACCCGTTTTTGCTCATCGACCGCGTATTGGAGCTTGAACCTCTCAAGCGCGTTACGGCTATTAAAAATGTCAGTATCAATGAACCGTATTTTCAGGGGCATTTTCCCGGTTATCCGGTCATGCCCGGTGTTTTGATTATCGAAGCTATGGCGCAGGCCGGCGGCGTGCTGCTGCTTGAAGCTGTAAAGGATCCGGAAAACAAACTCGTTTTCTTTTTATCCATCGATAAGGTAAAATTCCGCAAGCAGGTGATTCCGGGCGATACGCTCCGTTTCGAATTGGAAATGTTGATGTTCCGCCGTAACACCTGCAAGATGAGAGGCAAAACGTACTGCGACGATACCCTCGTGGCCGAAGCCGATCTCATGGCGGTCGTAAAAGATAAATGAAAGATATCCATCCCACAGCTATCGTCGATAAAAAAGCCGAAATAGGTGAAAATGTTAAAATCGGCCCGCATACTATCATTGAATCCGATGTCATAATCGATAACGACGTGACTATCGGCGCCAACTGCCTCGTTGCCGAATATACCGAATTGAAAAAGAACGTTACCCTTTTTCATGGTGCCGTTGTCGGTACTATTCCCCAGGATTTGAAATTCAAGGGTGAAAAAACGCGATTGGTTATCGGCGAAGGTACGACCATTCGTGAATATGCCATGCTTAACCGCGGCACGGCCGAAAGCGGTCAGACGGTTATCGGCAAAAATTGCTTTCTGATGGCTTACACGCACGTGGCGCATGACTGTTATCTCGGCGATAATGTAATTATGGCCAACAGCGTCAATCTTGCCGGTCATATCGAGATCGGCGATTACGCCATCATCGGCGGCGTTGTCCCGGTGCATCAGTTCGTTAAAATCGGGGCGCATTCCATGATCGGCGGCGGCTTTCGTGTCCAACAGGATATATGCCCGTACGCCCTCGCCGGGGGTTACCCGTTAAAAGTCGCCGGGCTTAATGCCGTCGGCCTGAAGCGGCGCGGTTTTTCGAAAGAAAGTATTTTACTCCTGGAAAAGACGTTTAAAATCCTGTTTTTCTCGAAGCTGAATACATCACAGGCGGTGGAAAAAATCAAAAATGAAATCGAGATTTCCGAGGAAGTCGAAATTATTCTCGATTTCATAGCACGCTCTACCCGGGGGATGGTAAAATAATCGCTCTGGCGCATAATACACAATTGGCTCGAAATTAATTCATCTATGCATAAATTGAAAACAGCCGTCGTTGGCGTCGGACATCTCGGCCAGCATCATGCCCGATGGTACAATAATATCAGTGAGTCCGAACTTATAGGTGTTTTCGATATCGACTCCGAAAAATGCCACAACGTAGCCGAACAGCATAAAGTAATCGCCTTTGATAATCTTTCCGATTTATTCGGCAACGTCGATGTCGCTTCAGTGGCCGTTCCGACAACCCTGCACTATGAGGTTGCCGGGCAATTGATCAAAAATAATATCCACTGCCTGATAGAAAAACCGATAGCGGTGACCTGTCAGGAGGCTGAATTGTTAATTAATCTCGCTCAGGAGCGAAATGTTATTCTCTCGGTCGGTTATATCGAGCGATTCAATCCGGCAGTACAGGCCCTGAAAGACTATGACACCAATCCGCGTTTTATCGAGGCGCACCGTCTTGCGGTTTTCGAGCCGGAGCGAGGTACCGATGTCGCGGTGATATTGGATTTAATGTCTCATGATATCGACCTGGCGCTTCATCTGATCAAAGCGCCTGTGAAAAATATCGAAGCCTCTGCAGTGGCGGTTGTCTCCGATACGGCCGATATCGCCAATGCCCGGTTGACTTTCGAAAACGGTGCCGTCGCTAACCTCACGGCCAGCCGGATATCGCTTCGTCCGATGAGGAAATTACGGATTTTTCAAAAATCAGGTTACTTCTCACTGGACCTTGCCGAAAAACAGGCTGATATCTATCGCCTCGCGTCCGCTGCTAATATCGACAGCCCCGGATTCAGAATCCCGCTCGGAAAATCGGAACATGAAATCATTTATAAGAAAGTCGTCGGTCGGGAAGAAGATATGCTCTGCAACGAACTGACCGCTTTTCTTAAGGCGGTGCAATTAAATTCTCAACCCGAGGTGACTGCCTTCGACGCGGCCGAGGCGCTGCGTGTGGCTATCGAAATCGACCGTATCGGAACGAATGGAGCTGCGGCGCGAGATGGCTGAGGAGAAAACCGTCATATTTCTCTCGGCCGGTGACCCTTCCGGCGATATCGCCGGTTCCCTTCTGATAAAACAATTACGAACCGATAACGGCAAGTTCGGTTTTATCGGTCTTGGCGGGCGACGAATGCACGAGGCCGGGCAAATGCAAATTGTCGATAGTACAAGACTGGCCGTTCTCGGATTCTGGGAAGTGGCCAAAAAGTTTATGTTTTTCAAAAAATTGATGTCCGCTACGATTTCTCTGATAAAAGAAAATAAACCGAAAGTCATAGTCCTTATCGATTATCCCGGCTTCAACCTGCGTCTGGCAAAAAAAATAAAGACGCTGGGGATTCCCGTCGTGTACTACGTCTCACCCCAAATCTGGGCCTGGGGAAAAAGGAGAATCACGGCCATCAAGCGTTATGTGAATATTATGCTTTTGATCCTGCCGTTCGAAAAGAAAATTTATGATGAGGCCGGCATCGCTAATAAATTTATCGGGCATTACCTCCTTGATGACATGGATAATAAATATATCAAGGCCCCGTACGATGTCGATTCCGATCTGGTTGTGCTTATGCCCGGCTCCCGTCCGCAGGAAGTGCAGCGGATGCTGCCGACATTGCTTGATGCGGCCAGACTGCTGTCGTCCGGCCAGAATTTACGTTTTGTCATCGCCGGAGTGAAAGGTGATATAGACTATGATTCATATATAAAGAGAAGTGGCCTGCCGATTCAGGTCGTCTTTGGAAAAACGCGCGACCTTATTCGGGAAAGCCGTCTGGTTATCACTTCGTCCGGAACAGCCACTCTTGAAACCGCCATTATCGGCCGACCGATGATAGTCATTTATAAGACCGGCCTCCTGACGTACCTGATCGCCCGTCGGCTCGTTAAATTGAAAAATATTGCCCTGGTGAATATCACGGCCGGTGAAAATATTGTCCCGGAGCTGATTCAAAATCAGGCGACCCCGGATTCGATCGCGCGCGAGGCAGCTCGTTTCCTGAATGACCGAAACCTGTCTCTGGATGTCATAAACAGATTAAATCGTTTGACCGACAGTCTCGGTTCCGGCGGCGTTTCCATTCGTGCCGCCGAAGTCATCGGGGAATTTATAAGGTGCTGACACTGTACAAAATATTTACCTTTCTGGCGTACTATGTCGCTTTTCCGGTTTTATACGTTTTGTATCGGACCGGTTCACACAAATGGGGTGAACGTCTCGGATTTTATGACAGTCGGAATATCGAAAAAGATTGTGATTTATGGCTTCATGCATCATCGATGGGTGAGGTTAAAGTCCTCGGTACCATAATCCATGAATTGAAAAAGCTGGATGAATCGTTGAGAATACATGTTTCAGTGATGACCGAGGCCGGATACGGCCGGGCACGTGAATTATTTTCGGGCGATGCTGCCATCAGCTTTCTGCCCCTGGATTATGCATCATCCATAAAAAGATTTTTGAAAGCGACTAATCCCGCCGCCGCGGTGTTTATCGAAACTGAAATATGGCCCAATATTATTCATGAATTGGGGCGGAGAAATATCCCCGTTTTTCTTGCCAATGGCCGACTCTCCGAATCGGCCTGCCGACGTTACCGCTGGTTCAAATCGGGATTGAAGAACATCTTTGGCTATTATAAATTACTTCTGGTGCAAAGTGAGGCGGATAGAGAGCGCTATCTGAAAATCGGTGTCGAAAGTAATCGCATAAAAGTTATGGGCAGTCTGAAGTTTGACGCGCCGGTCAATATTCTTTCTCCGCAAGAACGTGATTCGATAAAAGATAAACTTCGATTTGATAAAAAAACCAGGCTCTTTATAGCAGGTTCCACGCGCAATGGTGAGGAGGAGTTGATTCTGGATATTTTTAAAAAATTGCTCTCCGATTTTGAAGACATATTATTAATCCTCGCTCCCCGGCATCTGAATCGGCTTGATGAAGTACGCCGATTAATAGAAAAACAGGGACTGTCGTACGGCTGTTATTCATTGCCGGCAGATCGCCCCGATGAGATAAAAATCCTTCTCGTGGACAAATTCGGCGTTTTGAATGAGCTGTATGCTGTCTCTGATATTGCCTTTGTCGGCGGAACACTGGCCGATATCGGCGGCCAGAATATACTCGAGCCGGTCTGGGTCGGTGTTCCGGTGTTATTTGGACCTTCAATTTATAATGTCAAGGACAGTTCCGAGTATATAATAAAGGGCGGCTATGGTGAGATGGTCCGGGACAGCGAGGAGCTCTACCGGAAGCTGAGACTTTTTTTAAGCGGCGAAAAAGATTACAAAAGAAAAAGTCCCCACGACATCGAACCGACGCGCGTCTCTCAAACCGCGCGGATAATTTTTGACGGCATTGGCAAAGATGCGAAATATCTGGCTGAAAATAATAACCAATAAAAGCAATCCGGTTTTCTGGCCATTGTTGTTCGTACTATGGATATGTTCCATATTCTATCAAATTGCACTGAGTCTTCATAAAGTCTTTTCAAGCGGAAAAATTAAACTGCAAACACCGGTTGTCTCTGTCGGTAATCTGACCGTCGGCGGTTCGGGCAAGACACCTGTGACCATCGAACTGGCCGAATATTTCCTGTCAAAAAATAAAAAAGTCGGCATTGTCGCTTCCGGGTACGGTCGAAAAAACAAACGCAGCGTTCTGTCGCCAGGCAGCGAATTGTCACAGATGAGTATAAATGACACCGGCGATGAAGTCAAAATGATGGCTGAAAAATTGCCGGATGTTTATTTTGCAGTTGATCGTACAAAAAATGAGGCTGCATTTCAACTTCAGAAAAAATTTAAATCTGACATCATTATTGTCGACGATGGCTACCAGCACCGAAAATTATTCAGAAACCTGAATCTGTTACTTATCGATGCCTTTACGGATCTTCGTAAGGAATCTTTATTCCCGTTGGGGCGGAGGCGTGAACCGCTGCGTGCGGTCAGCCGCGCCGATGCGGTTATTATCACAAAAACAAACATGTTTCCGATCGATTCTGATTTTCGTCAGTGGATTTCCACTATATTTAAATCAAAACCTGTCGCCGAGATCGAGTTTGTCAATGAATATCCGGTTTGCGGAGATGAGCGCCGTAAAATCGAAAATATCACCGAAAAAATCTACTTTTTCGCAGCCGTCGGGTCATTCGATATACTCTTGAATCATTTAAAAAAGCAAATTCCGAATATAATCGGCTTTCGGCAGTTTCATGATCATTGTCGCTATGAACATCATGATATTACGAAAATCAAGAACGATATTGACAGATTGAAACCTGACTATATTATTACTACCCAAAAGGATTTTGTGAAGATAAAAAAAATTGACTTTGGTTTGGAAATTTATACGCTCGATCTGCGACTGCAATTTGTATCGGGCGAAAAATCGTTGTTCGAGATGCTTGATAAAGTCGTAGAAGATTAAAGATGGAACGAAGATACGATTTTCTCATAATAGGTTCCGGCATCGCGGGCCTGTTTTTCGCCCAGAAAACAGCCGCGCTTTTGCCCGAGAGTAAAGTCGCCGTTATAACCAAAAAAACCGAAACCGCTTCCAATACCAACTATGCCCAGGGGGGCATTGCCACCGTCGTTGCCCCGACTGACACTTTTGATTCCCATATAGCCGATACGTTGACCTGCGGGGCCGGATTATGTAATGAAAAAGTTGTCCGTAAAGTTGTCCGATTCGGGCCCGAAGCGATCGCCAAACTTGTTGATGTCGGCGTTCGCTTTACGCAAAAGCGCGGGAAATATGATCTCGGCCGCGAGGGCGGACATTCGACTAATCGCGTCGTACATGCCGCCGACCTGACCGGACGTGAAATTGAGCACGCTTTGCTCAATGCCTGCCGCAAATGGAAGAATGTCGATTTCTATAAAAATACCATCGCCCTCGAATTGATGACATATAAGAGCAACGGTCGACGGCGAATCTGCGGTGTCTATACGTTTACGGAAAAGGGCCGGGAGTTTAACAGCTTTTACGCACCGGTGCTGATGCTGGCCACCGGCGGTGTCGGACAGGTCTATTTCAATACGACCAATCCCGATATTGCCAGCGGTGATGGTATCGCCATGGCGTATCGCGCCGGGGCGCGGGTCGCCAATCTGGAATTCGTGCAGTTTCATCCCACGACATTGTATGATCCGGGACGAAAGCCGTTTTTGATTTCCGAAGCGGTTCGGGGTGAAGGCGGTTTTCTGCTTAATTCCGCCGGTAAAAGGTTTATGAAGAGGTACCATCCTCAAAAAGAACTGGCCCCGCGCGATATTGTTGCTCGGGCCATCGATACCGAACTCAAGGAGTCCGGCGATGATTACGTTTATATCGATATCAGCGGCCTCAGTGCCAAATTTATAAAGGCCCGTTTTCCCAATATCTACCGGCGGTGTCTCCGCCGCGGCTTTGATATCACTCGGGAGCCGATACCGGTCGTTCCGGCGGCGCATTATGAATGCGGCGGCGTCATGGCCGACATTTACGGCCGGACTGATATCGAAGGCATGTACGTCTGTGGTGAATCGGCCTGTACCGGGATGCACGGCGCCAACCGGCTGGCATCGAATTCCCTCCTGGAGGCGGTTGTAATGGCCGATTTTGCCGCGGAAGATGCCGTTAAATTTTTTCAAAGCCATAAGTTTCCGGATTCACCGGCCGCCGAACAATGGCTGCATTCCTCGTTGTTAAGAAAGAAGGAAAAAATCGTTTTATCGCATGATAAACAGGAGGTACGGAAAATTATGTCCGACTTCGTCGGCATTGTCCGCTCCACCGACCGTCTGGAGATGGCTCACGATCGGGTGAATGTAATTTTGAAGGCGATCAATTCCTATTATCTCGGTCACCCGGTGTCTTACGCAATAGTCGAGCTTCGCAATATCGCGCGGGTGGCCAGTCTGATAATCCGCTCGGCCTCAAGAAGAAAAGAATCTCGAGGTTTGCATTATAATCTCGATTACCCCGAAACCGACGATAATAAATGGAAACGCAACACCATTATAAAACCCCCGAATTATGTCGCCGCCAATCAAAAGCGTTAATAACGAGTCAGGAACCGTGTCGAAGATACTGAGCTTTGCGAAGTACGCTCCTGACTTATTAATATTAAATCCGGAGTATATATGGCACTGAAAACTTATGATCAATATCTTGAATCGCTTAAAATGATGCGGCCGAACATTTATAAATTCAACGAGTTAATCGAAGATGTCACGTCGCATCCGGCCACGAAGTACACCGTCGAAGGCCACGCCAAAACATATAAAGTCATCGGCGACCCTATTGAAAGGGAAATCCTGACGACAAAGTCGCACCTTACCGGCGAGCCGATCAGTCGCTACCTTTCGATAATTCAGAGTCCGGAGGATATGTACGCCAACAGCCGCATGAAACGGCATATGTTTCATATCACCGGGACCTGCACCGGCGGGCGCTGCGCCGGATGGAATGCTTTGAACTCCATGTTTATCACCACTTATGAGATGGATGAAAAACTGGGCACCGATTACCATGGAAAATTTCTTTCCTGGCTCAAAGATGCCCAGTCGCGCGATATTACTATCGCCGGGGCCCTGACCGATCCGAAAGGGGATCGTACAAAATCGCCCTCGATGCAGGATGATCCCGATATGTTTCTTCATATCGTCGAAAAACGTGAAGATGGTATCGTCGTGCGCGGCGCCAAAGTGATGATATGCGGTGTTGCTGCTGCCAACGAAATTTTTGTCCTGCCCGGCTCGGCCTATAAAGAGGCGGACAGAGATTATTGTATTTCGTTTGTTATCCCCCGCGATATCGAAAACCTTACGATAGTCGAAACACGCCATCCCAGCGATATGCGCGAATATGAAAATGGTTTCGATTCGCCCGTTAAAGAGGGCGGTATCACCCAGGCTTATCTGTTTTTCGAGGATGTCTTTATCCCCGGTGAAAGAGTCTTTATGGCCGGCGAGTATGAATTCTCCGGCAAGGCGGTGATGTATTTTATCGGCCCGTACCGGGCGGCCATCGGCGGATGTGTCGCCGGGCAGGGGGATATAAAAATCGGCTCGGCCATTTTAACCGCCCGCGCCAACGGATTATCCTCGAAAGTTTTCAACGATAAAATCGTACAGATGCACATCAACAACGAAACCACCTTCGGGATGGGTGTCGCGGCGGCCGCGATGGGGAAAAAGCATCCTTCCGGCGCCTGGTTGTGCGATACCCTTCTTTCCAACGTCAACAAAGTGCATGTGGCTACGCTGCCGTACGAGACTTCACGTCTGGCGCAGGATATCGCGGGTGGTATCGGCGAGACCGGATGTATGCCGTCGTACAAAGATTTCAACTCATCCAAATACGGCAGACTGATTCAGAAATATATGAAAGCCTCGGTGTCGGCCGAATCGCGTACACGCGCCGCCCGAATGGTCGAATGGTGTACTATCGGCGCCGGGGTGCCGGGCTGCATGCACGGCGGCGGCTCGCCCGACGGTGCCAGATTATTCATCCGCGCCACCGGAAAACTGGAAGAAAAAGTCGCCATCGCCAAATACTTAGCCGGCATCTCCGAAGACATCCCCGAACCGGAAAAAAAGAAATAGACATTTAAATTCTTCGTAGGGCAGGATCCAGGGTGTGAAGCACCGGCGCAATCCTGCCTGTTATCATCCGTCTATTTCAAATTATCGACTATTTGTTTCAACGTCTCGTCCGAGACATTTCTGAGAGTCCCGTATGAAATAGAGACTTTGCTCTGGCTTTTCAGACCTCTCTTAAGCGCATTGATAAATTCCGGCATTTTCCTGTTTCTTTTGCACCAGTCAATCCTGTATTTCAGGAATTCCGTTGCAATTTGTTTACCCCTTACGCCTGCTTTGGACATCCTTGACATTCTCGCTATGCCAAACCTTTCCTGTCCGACCATTTTTCTGTACGCTGCCGTAGGCGACTTTTCTTTGACTTTGATTTTGATTAAACTCATGATTCAACTCCGTAAAAATATGATACGATATGATCATTAATTAAATTGTCTTTTTTTCTGTGTCGCCAGACTCACCAGCCAGACCGCCAGAAAGGCCATCACAAACCCCGGCGCGAGTTCGTACACCAGGCCGCTTAATTGTGACGTGAAATGCCAGATAATGACCGTAATCGTTCCGACCACCATCCCGGCCAATACACCCTCACGTGTCGTCTTGCGCCACCATAATGTCAGGAACAACGCCGGGCCGAATGCCGAACCGAGTCCCGACCAGGCAAATCCCACCATTTTGAAGACCAGTTCTTTGGAAAATATCGCAATTATAAAGGCCGCTACCCCAACACAGAAAGTGGTCAGCCGCGACGCCGAAACAAGAGTCTTCTCGGTTGCTTTTTTATTGATATAATTATGATAGATATCTTCGGCCACCGCCGAAGTTGTCACCAGTAATTGGCTATCCGCCGTCGACATCATCGCGGCGATTGCGCCGGAAATCAATATTCCCGCCAGCCAGCCGGGGAAAAGCCGTGTTGCCATCAACGGCATCACTTTTTCCGGATCGGCGATCTGTCCCGAGGCAAAAAAAGCAATCCCGAAAAGGCCGATAAACATCGCCCCCCAGAAAGCCAGCACCGCCCAGCTGATTCCGATGATTGCTCCCTCACGTAATTTATCCGGGTCTCTGATGGCCATAAAACGGGCCAGAAGGTGCGGTTGGCCCATATAGCCCAATCCCCACGCCAGTCCGGAAATTACCGATAATGCCGCGACGATTCCGGTATTCCCGCCCAAAAGCGAAAGATGATTGACTTTACTGGCGTCAATAAAGGAAACGATTTTATCCCAGCCGCCGAATTCTACCAGCGCGATAATCGGCAATAGCACCAGTGTGATAAGCATCAGCAGGGACTGTACGAAATCGGTCCAGGCAACCGCCATGAATCCGCCCATGATCGTATAAAAGAGAATTATTAAGGCCCCGAGAACCATTCCCCACTCCTGCCGAATACCGAAGGTTACATTCAGCACTTTACCGGCGCCGATAAACTGCGCACAAACGTAAAACGTGAAAAAGAAAACAATTATCAATGTTCCGAAAGTTCTAACGATTTTTGAAGTATCGTTGTACTTGTTTTCGAAATACTCCGGAATCGTCAAAGCATAGTTGGCTTCCGATTCGATCCGCAATTTGCGTGCGATAAACATCCACGAAAAAAGTATGCCGGATGTACATCCGATTGCCACCCATAATTCTGCCAAACCGGAAGCAAAGACCACGCCCGGTAATCCCAGTAGCAGCCAGGCCGACTCGCCTGAGGCCCGTTCGGAAAAGGTTATTACCCAGACACCGAGTTTTCGTCCGCCCAGAATATAATCCGACAGCGTTTTGTTAAATCGAAATGTAAAAAATCCCACCGCCAGCAGGATTAACAGGTAAATAATAAAACCGATCAGGATGGCACTCATTGTTTCGCATCCCGGCCGGTTATTAGATAGTACACCACTCCGATTAAAATCAAAATTATCGGAGGCACAAAAACCCAGAAATATGTCCAGAAACTCATATCAGTCCCGATTTATCCTGAGTTGCGGTATTATTATCTTCTCTGTCCGAATCCTCGTTTTCAATAGGCGGGTTGACCCACTCTTCTTTGTAAAAGATCGGTCTCTCATCACCGATAGCAAAACCGTCTCTGCTTTTCTTGATAATGGCAAATGCGTACGCTTGACCTGTGGCGATGACCGAAAAAATATAACCCCAGATTGTCAAAAATATCAAGACCAATGAAATCGCCATGATATATGACGCCAGACCGCCATAGTCCGTCTGCGAAAACAGTTTGCCGATGTCAAAACCGAAATTTATTCCGGGGAAAATATTCGTCGTAAATCCGACCAACTCACTTTTATATGGAAGATGCGCCGCCCCGGCGGCAAGAAGCGAATTTATTTTCTCACCGCCGCCAAGTCGCGCGGAAATCTGAAGAAATTGAATTGCTCGAAATGCAAAATAAGCGAAAACAAATCCGCACACCTTTGCCGCTATCAATGAATAGACCGTATAAATTATCCATTTTACCGGCCGCCTGATGATAGTCGAAAAAGTATCCAGAACCGAGTTAAATGTTTCCTCGTTCCTGTCGGCCGCCACCGCCGCCGGCATCACCAGAATACTCAAAATGAGAACAAAAACCGCCAGAACCGTAAAGAGCGCGACAATAAAATCAGGGAAAAAGAAAAAAAGACTGTAAATAATTTCACCAAGATAGGGGATTCGTGCGATTAATCCGACAATTAATGCCAGCAAAACAATAAAAGCGATAAACAGTATAATTGCCAGCCATGATAATATTAGCTGCTTTAATTTTCCCAGACTGAACTTCAGTGCCTGCCAGCATGAAAGAAATTGATTCCCTCTTATGGCCTCGAAATCGATAATCGCCACCGCCATAAATCCGATCGCGATTGAAATCAGCGCCAGCAATAGTCCCGCCAAATAGACAATAAGCGGATAAAATATATCTATCTGAAATACGGTTATCGGAAACAGCCCGAAAAACATATAAACGGTCTCAGACTGTCCGCCATTAATTGAATCCGCCAGATAAATAAAAATACTGTGAAACAGAAAGGCTATAAACAGGCTGAGCGCCAGGACAAATATCTTTTTTGCTTTCAGCGCTCCGGCGGGAACGACCAGGATATCTTTATAATTGTAGTTAAAATCGATTTTCACATTGCCCAATTTCAGCAATCCCCTCATCCAAGTCAAGTCCTAAATTACTTTAGAGGATTACTCGGGCTGCCGATAATAATCAATAACAAAGGGGGCGAGAAAAAAATATGAAGTTGCTCCGTGATTTATACCCGCATCCGGAAAAACGCCGATTTGGATTTATACTTGCTTCCTACACGATATTGTTCTCCGCTTCAATTATATCCGGCGGAGTTTTTTTATGGCTGAATGACGGCTCGCTGCCGATTCTTTCCATGATTATCATTTCGGAGTTAATTGCCCTGTTGCTGATGTCGTTTCCGATATTGATTATGGCCAACCGTCATACCCGGCCGCGCGAGAAATTGAAAAGAAGTATACGAAATTTTGGCGACGGCTGCTTCTGCGACCCGATCGATCTGGACAAGGAAAAAATGTATTCGGATATTGCCGAATCGATTAATGAGGCGGGGCAGAAATTGACCGATAAAATGCAGCCGATTTTTGACCATATCAAACATCTATCAGCCGTCGAGGAAGAACTCTCAGCCTGTCTGAAAGCCGATACCTGCGTCGATTCGCACACCAAAGCCTTAATTTGTCAACTTAAAATCTGCACCAGCCGTCTGCATAACGATCTGACCGAATTCACGCTCGAAAATTCCAACCGGCGGATATCAGGGAATAATAAAACAAAATCGACTCAATCCTCGATTTCAGTATAAACCAGCCCCCCTCTCTTGCCGCAGACAAATATTTTATTCCCCATGCGCTGAATATCCAGCAAATCATAAACCGCGCCGCTCGGTTCGGGAATCCAGTTATATCCCGAATCATCCGTGTACAAAATCTCCCCCATCGAGCCGATAATATAGGCGCGATGCGAATCGAGCATCAATACCCCGACGTAACCTCCTATTTTATTAAGGACCGGCATCGACTCCCAGCTTTTCCCGGCATCGTTTGACAACGCCAGAAAACCGCCCTTGCCGACCATTATTCCCGTCTTATCAGTAATTGCCGCAGCCTGTGCATATCCCTGTGAAGGAATTTTCGCAGCCTGCCAGGTGGCACCGCTATCGCTGCTGGTATAAACGAATTCCAGGCCGGTGATAACCAGCAAATTATTTTCGCTTTTTGTTATTGAATAAAATCTTTTTCCACTTATCTTTAGCGGCCGCCACGTTAAACCGCCGTCGATTGTTTTATAGGCGATTCCGGGCGTTCCGCCTCCTTTTTCGTAATCGATCCCGACAATTATTCCGGTCAGATTATCGAGAAAGACTAAATCGGTAAAATTATAAGTCACCTGCATGCTATCAAGGGTCCAGTTTGCACCGGAATCATTCGTCCTCAGAATTACGCCCTTATCTCCATAAGCGATACCGTCTTTACCGTTATTATGAAAATAAATCCCCATAAGCGGCTTATCTAAAGAAGTTTCCTCGAAGGCCCAGCCGGTGTCGGTTAATTGCAGATGGAATATCGAGCCGCGTCTGGAAACTACATAACCGTTTTTACCGTCGAGAAAGTGCACTCCTGAAAGGTCATCGGAGATACTGACCGGAATAATGTGCCAGTCGGCGGCCGAAGCCGGCCCACAAATCAGAAAAATAAAAATTGCATAAAATAATTTCAAAATCATCGCGCCTCCTGAACAGTTCGTAAATGTCTATTTATTGTTGATAATAGACAATTTTTATAATAGCTTATATGAAATTTAACGAGATTTATTGTTTATGTCAACCGTGCGGTCATGAAACACGTAATTGAGCTGATTGATATTTCGCTGACCAATAAAGCCGGTGTAAAAATAATCGACGGTCTTAATTTTTCCCTTCAATCGGGTAAAACGGCTCTGCTCTGCGGTCCGCCAAGCATCAAAAAATCCTCGCTGGTCGAATTGCTCATCGGCAGCTATGCACCAGATTCGGGTGTCGTTCTTCTTTTTGAAAAAAAGCTGAATGCCAAAAAGGAGCGCGAAGTGGCGCGCATCAGGAGAAAAATCGGCGGCGCCGGGGGAATCTTCAGTCTTATATCTTATCAATCGCTTTATGATAACATTAACTATCCGTTGATTTTGAAATCCGAAAGCGCTTCATCGAGAAAAAAGAAAGTGTTGCGAATTCTCGCCGATTATGGTTTGCTCGGCAAGAAAGGTGAGAAGCCGGGCGGTCTTTCGCGCGGAGAAAAAATCCTCGCCTTATTGGCGCGGGCGACCATCGCCGATCAACCGTTATTGCTGATAGATGAACCGATGGCCGGTCTCGATTCCGATATGGCTTCAAAAGTGACGGACATCCTTAAAGGTCTTTCAATCGCCGGCCATAGTATGTTGATTTTGACGACCGATGGCTCCGCTCTTCGGTTGCCGGACGCCCGGGAATACGTGTTCGAGAATGGTCATTTAAAATGAGAAAGCTGTTTTATTTAATTTACAGGTTTTTAATTCACTTGTATAAAAGACCGCTTCCGGCGATTGCCTCGCTGCTGTCGATGCTTCTGCTTTTTCTCATGTTCGATCTGGTCTGGATTTCATCATTGTCAGTAGACAAATATTATGACCAGGTTCTCGCCGAAGTCGATATGGAAATATTTCTGGAAGACAACCTGTCCGATTCGATGCTGACGCTGATTACCGATGGCTTAAAAGATCTCAAAGGTATCGAATCATTCGAGTTTATCTCGAAGGACGACGCCCGCGCCAGATTGCATGCGCTGATGGGCATGGATCTTCTGGAAGGCCTGGATGAAAATCCGTTACCCAAATCGATTTTAATAACTTTTGACCGGCATTTTATAACAAGCAGATATCTTAATAATGCCGAGGTTAGCCTCCGCAAATTTAAGGGTGTTTCGGAGATTTTTTATCCCCGCTTCTGGCTTGAAAAAGCCGAATCCAATCGATTGCTCGTTTCGCGAAGCGTATTCGTTATCGGTATCGTTATTTTTCTGGCAGCCGTACTGAATCTTCTTTATTCGGTCAGACTGTCGGTGAAAACATACGATGAAGAACTTCGCCAGCATCGGCTGCTCGGCGCCGGAAAAACATTTCTTTCGATACCGTTTATTTTCGAGGGAATATTTTATTCTCTGGCCGCCTTTGTCGTCGGCGGACTGATTATATTTTATGTCGTCAACAATTTTACGATAAGAAACTTTGAAGTCGTCCTGCCCTCGCGGATTGATATTATCAGCGCCTGTCTTGCCGCACTGCTGGTGGGCACTATCGGCGGTTATATCGGAGTCAGACGATCATTATGAAAATATCCGGGACTTTTAATCGCCGATTTATTATACCGGTTCTTTTGCCGGCTCTGCTTATGCTGTCTGTTACGGTTACGGCGAGTGATATTGTCGAGCAGAAGGGCGAACTCGAAAAAATCAAGAATGAAATCGAAAGCTCCTCGAAAAAGCTCGACTCGCTAAAAGGGGTCGAGCAGAACATCCTGAAAGATGTTTCCAATTATGAGCAGAAAGCATCGATGGGTAAAACTGTTATCAATCGCCTCAACAATCAGCTGTCCTCGTTGAGAAAAGATATCGGAGAATCGAAATCGCAGCTTGAAAGGTCGACTGCGGAATATGATTCCCGGCGCAATCGTTTCCTGAACAATCTGAAATACTACTATTACGGAATCAGATCAGGTGACGCCGATTTAAATGGCGCCATCAAAAAGGAAAAAGATGCGTTCGAAAAACTGATTTATCTCAAATCTCTGGCCCGCTATGACAAGGGCGATGTCTTCAAGTCGAAAGAATATGTGGCGGCCGCCGATCAGGAATACGCCGGGCTCGTCGACCAGGAAAAATCGGTCAGCAATGTCCGTGATAAAAAAAGAACCGAATATACTATCGTGACGGCTCAAAAAGAAACCCGTGAAAAAGACCTTTCCAAACTGCGGCGAAAAAAAGAAAGTGAAGCCGATAAGCTGATAACTCTTTCCGCCGCTGCTCAACAAATGGAAGATTTGATTGCCCGTCTCGAAAACGCCCGGTTGGCCAGAGACAATTCTAAAGATAAAGTCGATTTTAATTTTAATACCGGGAATTTTGCGTCATATAAAGGCGGTTTACTGGCGCCGGTGAAAGGAAAGATTCTCCGCAGCTTCGGATGGAAAACCGATCCGGTGACAAAACTGAAATCTTATTCGCCCGGTATTGAGATTCGGGGGAATAAGTACGCGTCGGTCGTCGCTATCGCCGACGGTGTCGTAACGTACATCGGAAACCTGAGAGGTTACGGCAATTTCGTTATCGTCGAGCATGAAGATGGATTCTTTTCCACCTACGCCGGACTTGACAATCTCAAAGTCGTGCAGAATCAACTTGTCGGTCGAGGGAGAATTCTGGGACAGACTCCGACCGGAACAGTCAAATTTGAACTGCGGCAGGGGCGCACCGCGCTCGATCCGATTTTGTGGGTGAAAATTGACTCTTTTAAATAATATCTGCGGTCAGGATATCGCCAAACGAATTATCCGCAATTCTTATAATAAGAATATGCTGGCCTCGACTTACCTCTTTTACGGCAGCGATGGGCTCGGAAAATGGCCAACGGCTCTTGCCGTGGCAGCGCTGGCCAACTGTGAACAGCCGTCTACCGACGATACCGGCGCAGTCGTCGACGCCTGCGGCCAATGCCGCAATTGCCGCCAGATCCTCAATTTCAGCTTTCCTGAATTTCATGTTGCCGTCCCGATTCCACCCCATAAGACCGAATCCGAAGCCAACGAACTCACACTTGAATATATCGAGCAAAAAAAACAGGAGCCGTATCGAATAATCACCTCCAATCGCCAGCTTACCATCCCGATTGATATCGCCCGGGCGATTAAAAGAGCAACGGCCATCAAGCCGCCCGAAAATATCACGCGCATTATTTTATTTTATCAGATGGAACGGATGCTTTTTTCCTCGGCCGACGCCCTTCTCAAACTAATCGAGGAACCGCCGCCCGAGACGATAATTATCCTGACAACCCGCGATCCCGAGGAATTATTGCCCACCATCCAATCCCGGGCACAAAAGATTGCCTTCAAACCGATTGCTGTTTCCGAAATTGCCGATTATCTGAATCGCAAATATGAAATCGCGGAGGAAAAGGCGGCCTTTTACGCAGGGCTTTCGGGCGGGTCCATCGGTCAGGCATTGAATCTTATCGACGAGGAAGATAAATCTTCGCTTCGGGAAACATCCTTTCTTATTTTCAAAGAAATATTCAAAAAGGATAATCCCTCGGCGGTGGCCATTGTCGATGAATTCATTAATCCCAACAACCGGGGAGAGGTCGAATTGATTTTATCTTTCTGGCAGTCTTTTTTGGCGGATATTATTCTGGTCAGATTCGGCAAAGACTCCGCCGGTCTGGTTAATGTCGATTTTAAGGCCGAACTGGAGAAACTTTCAGCCAAAATATTAAATCCGGAAGATTTCTCCGACGCCGTGGAAAACATCAAACGGCTTTCGTTATCGATCAGACGGAATGTCCATATCCGCCCGGCCATGGCCGACTTTATACTCGACCTGAAATCGCACCTCCGTCAATCCACTTGACTCTTTGCGCTGATTTCGTAATATATATAGCTTTAAGGAGAAAAAATGCCCGATTTATATTTGGTCGAATTTAAAGGACATCGCCGGGAGCTTTTTTATAATACTTTTTATCATTCTTTGAATCTGAATGATTACGTTATTGTCCAGGCCGAACGGGGCGAGGATGCCGGTATTTTAAAGTGCAAAGTTCAAAAGGAAATGGATTTTTCCGATGTGGAAAAACCGCGCTCGATTTTAAGACCGGCCAGCGATGAGGACCAGAAAAATATAAAAGACAATCTGGCCGCCGAAGAGACTTTGTGGGACAATGCTCGCAAGTTAATAGAGAAGCACAAGCTTGAAATGAAACTGGTCGATATCGAGTATCAATTCGACCGCAATAAACTCACCTTCTTTTTTACCGCCGATCATCGCGTCGATTTCCGGGCTCTGGTTCGCGATCTTGCCGCGGAATATAAAACCAGAATCGAATTGCGACAGATCGGTGTCCGCGATGAAGCCAAGCGGCTTGATGGATTCGGCATTTGCGGCCTGCGTCTTTGTTGCTCTTCGTTTCTGCAAAATTTCGAGCCTATTTCGACACAGGATGCCCGTGTCCAGGGATTGTCGCTGAATCCCTCGAAAATATCCGGTAATTGCGGAAGACTTTTATGTTGTCTGAAATACGAAGTCAATTATTATGCTGAAGTCCGTAGTAAATATCCCGAAGTGGGCGATAAATATACTACCGAAAAAGGCGAGGGTATTGTCGAGCGGATTGATGTTTTCGAGGATTATATGATTATCGGACATGAATTCGGCGAGGAGGAAAAAATAAACGGCAACGAATTGAAAAAGGACGAACGAGAAAAATCACCGTTTTATATCGAAAGCCGGCAATCCCTTGGCGATAATAATAATAAGAATAAGAATAATAAGAATAATTATAATAAAGATAATTCTGACCAGCAGGAGGATACAAATTGAGCAGGCCATTCTATATTACCACTCCGATTTATTACGTCAACGATCGACCCCATATCGGACATTCATATACCACCATTGCCGCCGATCTTATGGCCCGGTTTCATCGCCTGAACGGACGCGAAGTATTCTTTTTGACCGGCACCGACGAACACGGGACTAAAATCGCCGAAGCCGCCGCCGCCGCCGGCGTAGAGCCGCAGGACTTCTGCGATAATGTCGTCGAGCAGTTTAAACAGGCATGGGAAAATCTGTCGATTGAATACGACGATTTTATCCGGACTACCGACGAACGGCATATCAAGGCTTTCCGAAAACTGATGGCGCTCTTAAAAGACAAAAAAACCGAAGCGGGTGAAGATATAATATATTCCGGAGAATATGAAGGGTTGTACTGCAATGGCTGCGAAAAGTTTTTAACCGAGAGGGATCTTGTCGATGGTGTCTGCCCTGATCATAAGAGAAAACCGGAACTTCTCAAGGAGAAAAACTACTTTTTCCGCCTGAGCGCTTATTTGGATAAGATTCTCATGCTGGTCGAAACCGGCCGATTGGTTATTCTCCCTGACGAACGCCGCCGCGAAGTTCTTGGGTTATTCAAACAGGGACTGTCCGATTTTTCAATCTCCCGGGAAAAAGTCAAATGGGGTATACCGCTTCCTTTCGACGAATCACAGAATGCTTATGTCTGGGTTGATGCCTTGACAAATTATATCACCGCTATCGGCTATGGCGCCGATGACGAAAAATTCAAAAAACTGTGGTTCGATTCCGAGGTCGTGCATTTTATGGCCAAGGAAATTCTGAAATTTCATTGCATCTTCTGGCCGGCCATTCTCATGGCCGCCGACCTGCCGCTACCGGATAAAATTTTTCTGCATGGTTTTTTTACCATTGACGGTGACAAGATTTCAAAAGCTCTGGGCAATATTATCGATCCCAACGACATGGTCGAGCAATTCGGCCCCGATGCCACCCGATATCTTCTTCAAACCCAGTATCCCTTTGGCGTGGACGGTGACATTCGGAAATCCCGCTTTATCACCAAATATAACAGCGATCTCGCCAACGACCTCGGTAATCTCGTCTCGCGGGTGGCCAGGATGATTGTCGCCAGTTTTGACGGCGAATTACCCACAGCTATTGATAAACTCGATGATCTGGATGAGCTGATCGCCGCTTCCGAGCAATTACCGGCGACGGTAAACGATTTATTGAATAATTTCAAAATCAAGGCGTCTGTCGATGAAATAATGGCTCTGGTCGGTTTGACCAATCGTTTCTTTGATACCAATGCCCCGTGGAAATTGCTCAAGGAAGGTGAAAAAGAAAAGGCCGGTGGTGTCCTTTATATCTGCGCCGAGGTTATTCGCATTGTCTCCGTGCTGCTTTATTCGCTGATGCCCAACAAATCGCTGGAAATTCTCGGGATATTCGGTCTGGATAAGAAAGTTCTCTCGATGGATAATGCCCGGACGTTTTTCCACCTGAAACCGGGCACGAAAATAAAAATAAAAGAGTCGGTTTTTCCCCGCTTGAAAGAAAAAAAGAAGGCGGAAACGAAAAACGATTCTGCCGAAAATCTGATTGATATAAACGAATTTGCCAAGGCCGAACTTATTGTCGCGGAAGTGCTTGAAGCCGAAAAAGTCGAGGGCGCCGATAAATTACTAAAACTTCAGATCGACATCGGCAGTGAAAAACGACAGATAGTTGCCGGTATCGCACAGCATTATACACCGGAAAATATCGTAGGCAAAAAGATAATTGTCGTCAAAAATCTCAAACCGGCCGAAATTCGCGGCATTAAATCCAATGGAATGCTGCTGGCGGCGACCAAAAAGAAGGACCTCACACTCCTGACACTTGACCGGGATATGCCGGTCGGCGCGAAAATCAGCTGATGATCGACTCCCACTGTCATCTGGATTTCAAAGAATTTAATAAAAATCGCGAAGAAGTCATCCGGAACGCGCTTGCCGCCGGTGTCCGTACTATGATTAACATCGGCGCCGACTTGCCGACTTCGATTAATTCCGTCAGACTGGCCGAAAAATACGATTGTATTTTTGCCGCCGTCGGTGTGCATCCCCATGATGCCAAAACGTTCAATGACGGTGTCGAAAATGAACTCCTGCGCCTGATAGAGAACAAAAAAGTAAAAGCGATAGGTGAAATCGGCCTAGATTTTTTTCGTGATCTCTCGCCTCGTCAAATACAAAAAGATGTCTTTCGCCGCCAGCTGGAACTGGCCGTCTCGAAAAGACTTCCGGTTGTAATTCATGCCCGCGAGGCCTATCAGGAAACGCTCGAAATAGTCAGGGAATATTCGCAAAAACTGGTCGGCGGGGTCTTTCATTGCTTTCAGGGCGATGCAAAAAAGGCATTCAAAGTCATCGACCTTGGCTTTTCCGTATCGGTCGGGGGAAAAATTACATATCCCAGAGATGAAATGGCGGCTATGGCCGCAGAAATACCACTGGAGCATATTTTATTGGAAACCGACAGCCCCTACCTGACACCGGTGCCGTTTCGCGGCAAATCTTCAAATCAGCCGGCGTATGTCCGCTACGTGCGCGATAAACTGGCCGAACTGAAAAATATCTCAGTTGAGGAGGTCGAGAAAATCACCGACCGTAACACCCAAAAATTATTCCGGCTGATCGAGATTTTCGAGGGATAAGATGTCCGGTTCGAGACCGAAAAAGCGCTTTTCCCAGAATTTTCTGGCTGATAAAAATATCGCCGCGAAAATCGTAAGTTATCTCGACCTGAAAAAATCCGACACCGTTTTTGAAATCGGAAGCGGTCGCGGGACACTGACTCAGATTATCGCGGAATCTGCTGCAAAAGTAATCTCTTTTGAAATCGACATCAATCTGATTGAACCTTTATTGATAAAATTCAAAGACGATAAAAATGTTGATATAATTAATGCCGACTTTCTCGAAATAAATCCGACCGCTTATTTTTCGGGGAAATTCAAACTGATCGGCAACATTCCCTATGATATAACCTCTCCGCTCCTGGATTGGATGACAACATATCGCGATAAATTCACGATTGCCGTAATTACTGTTCAAAAGGAGATGGCCGACCGGTTATGCTCGGATTATGGAAGTAAAGATTGGGCGCCCGTATCGATTTTCACCCAATGCTTTTTTGATATAAAAAAGCTGTTTATAATTCCTCCGAAAGCTTTTTATCCCCCGCCAAAAATATATTCGACTGTCCTCTCTTTTACTCCCCGGGAAAAATACAAAATTGAAGATTGGCAGTTGTTCGAAAAAATCGTCCGGCTGGCTTTCAAACATCGCCGAAAATACCTGACCAACAACCTGTCCGAAATCCCGGAATTGGATAAAAGACGATTGGAAATTATCCTATCCAATATGAGCCTGGACAAAAAAACCCGTGCCGAGCAGTTAAGCATCGATAATTATATCACTCTGTCGAAAGCAATCGCACCGTTAAAATAATCAAAATATGTGGTTGGCGTACGTATTCGTATGCCCCTCATTCAATAAAATACCTCTTGTCATGATTCCAAAAAAAACATAGTTTCCGCTCAGAGGTACAATATGTCTGCACTATCAGTCAAAGTCGATTATGTCGCCGCCCTGAGAAGTATAAAAAAACTGAAAGAGCCCGACCCGATTCAGGCGGCGGTGATCGCCGAACTGGCCGGAGCCGACGGCATTGCCTGTCATCTTCGCGAGGATCGGCTTTATATCCGCGACCGTGATGTGTATATCCTGAAAGAATTGGTCAAAACACGTTTTACTCTTCAAATGGCTCCGACCGATGACCTCATGGAGCTGGCGCTCGAGGTAAAACCCTGGCGCGTGACATTGATGCCATTTACCGATAAAAATCCGATTATGGACGAGGGTATTAATTTAGAAAAGCAGGCTGACCTCTATGCCGAAGCGGCCGCATCGCTACAAAACGCCGGCATCAATGTCTGTTATTTATCGAATCCGGAACCTGAATTTATTAAAGCGGCCGCCCGCGCCAAAGTCAATGCGGTGGAGCTTAATGCGCATGTGTACAGTGCCTCCGGGACTGACGATGACAGCGCTGCCGAACTTGGGACTTTGGAGCAAACCGCACAGTTGGCCGTTAAGCTGGGGATGAGCGTCAATTGCGGCGGCGGTTTGAACTATAAAAACATTTCGCCTTTGATCGATTTGGATTGCTTCGAGGAATTCACTATCGGCTACGCCATAACCTCCCGTGCCGTCTTGGTCGGTTACGAATTTGCCGTCAGGGAAATGGCCGAGCTCATTAAATAATTTCCCATGCCTGAAAATTCAGAAGAAAATTACAAAATTATCGAGCTTGAAGTCCCATCCAATATAGCGAAAGAGCGGCTCGATCGTTATATCGGCCGGATGGAAAAACTGAAAATCACCCGCAGTCAGTTTCAAAAACTGGCCGAGACCGGTCTGGTCACGCTTAATGATAAAGTAGCCAAACGAAATTATATATTAACCGGCGGCGAAAAAATAATTATAAAAATCCCGCCGCCACCTCCGATGGAAGTCCGACCGCAGAATATTCCGCTCGATATACCTTTTGAGGATGATTATTTACTGGTCGTTAACAAACCGGCCGGGATGGTGACGCATCCGGGCGCGGGAAACCATGACCGGACTTTGGTCAACGCTTTATTGTATTACTCTAAAGAATTATCATCCGTTCAGGGCTGGGACCGACCCGGTATCGTGCATCGGCTCGATAAAAACACCAGCGGTTTGATTATAATCGCCAAGAACGATATGATTCATCTCGCGCTTCAAAAACAGCTAAAAGAGCGCCGAATACAAAAAATCTATTACGCCCTTATCTGCGGTCACATGAAAAAGGAGAAGGGTGTCATCGAGATGCCGGTCGGCCGTTCGCTTAAAGACCGCAAAAAAATGACCGTCACCAATGTCAAAGGGCGGGTCGCCATAACCGAATATGAATTGACAGACCGCTTTAAATTGTACGACCTTTTGAAAATAGGCATTAAGACCGGCCGCACTCATCAGATAAGAGTCCATTTTTCATTCCTGGGACATCCGGTTTTTGGTGATCCGGAGTACGGCGGACGGCTAAAATGGCACCGGGGCGTCTTTTCAGTTGACAAAAGAACAGCCCAAAAAGCGATGGAATTGATGCCCCGCCAGGCCCTTCATGCCAAATCGCTCGAATTCACGCATCCGGTTTCGGGCAAAACTATCACGATCGATTCCGATCTTCCCGAAGATTTCACCTCCCTCCTCCAATTCCTCGAATCCGAAGGCCGATAACGATAATCCTCCTATACTTGTTGACTTTAAATTTGTCTGATATTAATATTCGTTATGGACAATAAAAAGCTTGATTATGCCACCGCCGGTGTCGATATCGCCGCCGCCGATAAAGCCCTTGAAAAGATAAAACTTCTCGCCAAAGCCACCTTCAATGAGTCGGTGCTTTCCGAAATTGGCTCGTTCGGCGGACTTTTTAAACCGGATCTGAGCGGCTATAAAAATCCGGTTCTTGTCTCCTCCACCGACAGCGTCGGTACCAAGCTGAAACTGGCCTTTATGTCCGACCGGCACAATACTATCGGTGAGGATCTGGTCAATCATTGTATCAATGATATTCTGGTGCACGGGGCCAAACCGCTTTTCTTTCTGGATTATATCGGTGTCGGAAAACTTAAGCCGGAAACGATGGTCGCTATCGTCGACGGACTTTCGCGCGCCTGCAAGAGTGCCGGTGTTGCGCTTATCGGCGGTGAAATGGCCGAACTGCCCGATTTTTATCGCCCGGGTGAGTATGATGTGGCCGGATGTATCGTCGGTATTGTCGAGCAGGATAGGATTATCAACGGCAGTACTATCAAAGAAGGCGACGCCATAATCGGCCTCGGGTCGAACGGCCTGCACACTAATGGTTACACGCTGGCGCGGAAAATAGCTTTCGAAATCGATCGCAGGAAATTCGATGATAAAATCGATTCGCTGGGTATGTCGATTGGAGATGCACTGCTGACTGTCCATCGGCCTTATCTTAATGATATAATGCCGCTACTCGATAAATATCACATCAACGGTATGGCGCATATTACCGGCGGCGGCATTAAAGGTAATCTCATCAGGATTATTCCTGACAATCTGTGCGCCATCATAAATAATAAAAGCTGGACCGTCCCGCCCATTTTTAATTATCTTCAGACAGCCGGCTCGATTGAAGATGACGCCATGTACCAAGCTTTCAATATGGGCATCGGTTATATAATAGTCCTGCCCGAAAAGCATGCTGATAATGTTTTTAATAGTTTAAAAAATTCAGGGGCGACGCCGTATTTTATTGGTAAAATTGAACATGGTAAAAAGGAAATTATCCTGAAGGAATAGCAAAATGTTTCTGCTTTGTATACTTGACGGCTTCGGGCTTCGCGATGATAAAAATTTCAATGCCATTGCGGCGGCCAGAAAACCGAATATTGATAAATTATTTCAAACCTGCCCCCGTACCGAAATCAATGGCTCCGGTCTGGCCGTCGGATTACCCGAAGGGCAGATGGGCAACTCCGAGGTCGGTCATCTTAATTTCGGCGCCGGTCGGGTCGTCTATCAGGATATCACCCGGATTGATAAGTCTATTTCCGACGGTGATTTTTCCACAAATAAAATTTTTCTCGAAGGCATGAAGAGGGCGGCGGAAAATAATTCGACGCTGCATCTGTTCGGGCTTGTTTCCGATGGTCGCGTGCACTCATCATTGGAACATCTAAAAGCGCTCGTGAAAATGGCCAAAGATAATGATGTCAAAAATCTTTATCTCCATGCCTTTATGGACGGCCGCGATACGCCGCCGCACTCCGGCGCCGGGTATATGAAAGATGTCGTTGCTTATATGAAGCAGATTAAGCTGGGTAAGGTTGCCACTGTCATGGGTCGCTATTACGGTATGGACCGGGATAAGAGATGGGAGCGCAACGAAATGGCATATCAGGCCATAGTCAATCGCAAAGCCAATCGATTCGATGATCCGGTCGCGGCTATCGAAGCATCGTACAAAAATGATGTCACCGATGAATTCATAATACCGATCGTGATAAATCAGGAAAATGATACTAATGCCCGGTTGAAAAACGGCGATGTCGCGCTCTTTTTTAATTTCCGCGCCGATCGTGTCCGTCAGTTATGTCATCTTTTCACCAATTTTCAGCCGGATGATTTCCCGCATGATGATATTCCGGATATCCACCTGATAACTATGACCCGATATGATACCGAATTGAAAACCGCTCATGTCGCTTATCCGCCGGTTTTTCTGAAAAATATTTTTGGTGAGATTCTCTCAAGAGCTGGTAGAAAACAACTTCGAATCGCGGAAACCGAAAAATATGCCCATGTCACTTACTTTTTCAACGGCGGTGTCGAAGAGCCCTTTGAAAATGAGGATCGGGCTCTGATTCCCTCGCCAAAAATTGCGACGTACGATTTAAAACCGGAGATGTCATCGGTCGAAGTCGCCGACGAAACGGTCAGGCGTATTTTATCCAAAAAGTACGATGTTATCGTTCTGAATTTCGCCAACTGCGATATGGTCGGTCACACCGGCGTTTTTGAAGCGGCTGTCAAGGCGGTCGAGGCGGTCGATGCCGGTGTCGGGAAGGTGATTAAAGCCATTGATGAAATCAGAGGTCGCGCTATAATAACCGCCGATCATGGTAACGCCGAGATGATGTACGATCCCGA
>Ga0315550_1000358_pt1 | contig 27835 bp, 21 predicted proteins | sample SalMarSW160190MG_2_FD_203100 | JGI IMG/M metagenome (GOLD analysis project Ga0315550, IMG submission 203100) | Salt marsh sediment microbial communities from the Plum Island Ecosystem LTER, Massachusetts, United States - Salt Marsh Sediment SW1601-90 ... | reverse complement strand
GCAAATAAGGCACGAGTTGCTATCAGGTATCTTTTCCTTATATACTCGCGAACTCGAGACATCCCACGCTGCCCCATCGCCTGTGCGCGCCATTCCGCCCGAGAATATCCTGGCGATAGTGGACGCGATCAAGGCGTTTGGCCGATATTTATTTTGTTCGCTCACGAATATCCATCCATGGAATTCATGGGTTAACTACGTATACAAACGAGGGGCTAGTGATGATAGAATTAGCCGCTTACGGCCAGCAGGGTAGGATGGACCTCAGACTTAGAAACGTCCATAATGGCCATAAGTGAGGATGCTCAATTCACATCCAGGCTACTGTATCCAATCTATACGAGTGTAACTGATCCGCTTCTCAGTAAGACAGTGTTATTAGAAGTCTGAGTAGAAAATAAAAACAACTCACAACGAGGGTTCTCATTAATGAATAATCGAATCAAGCATTTTGAAGACTATCGCGGGATCGCCGATGATGCAGTCTTGGAAGAAATCCAGGAGAAGGTAAAAGAGATTCAAGGCGCTACAGTTGCCCATGTGAACGCAACCAGTTACGGTGGCGGAGTCGCGGAAATCTTGGATAGCTTCGTGCTGTTGATGAACGATCTGGGAATCCGTACGGATTGGCGAGTATTGCATGGAATCCCTGATTTCTTCGAAGTTACGAAGAAGTTCCATAATGCGCTTCAAGGGCAGGAGTTGTCTTTTTCAGCAGAAGAGCTGGAGCTCTATAAATTCATTAACGAGAAATTCGCTCGCTTTGCTTTTCTCGATCACGACTTTGTCATCATTCACGATCCGCAGCCATGCGCGTTGGTTCGTCATATAGCACATACCTCTCCCTGGGTCTGGCGCTGCCATATTGATATTACGAAGCCAAACCCTCAAGCCTGGGCCTTCATGGAGCCGTATATTCTCGAATACGACCGCATGATCGTTTCTTCTGAGATTTACAAGGTCCCCGATCTTGCTATCGAGCAGGATATCATATCTCCATCCATCGACCCTCTCTCCCCGAAGAATATGGATCTTCCCGCCCGGGTGATCGAGGATTATCTGGCCCAGTATCAGATTCCAACCGATAAGCCGATTATCACCCAGGTCTCGCGCTTCGATCCCTGGAAGGACCCGGAAGGTGTTTTGAAGGTTTTTGAGCGCGTCAAGGAGCAAGTCGATTGTCGTTTGATGTTTGTATACAACATGGCTAGTGACGATCCGGAGGGGGTAAAAATCCTGGCCAAGATGACGGAAGTTGCCAAGGATTTACTCGATCGAGGCGACGTGCTCTTTGTGCGCGGGGATGATCCGATCCTTGTCAACGTTATGCAACGCATCTCAGACGTCGTGATTCAGAAGTCGACGCGTGAAGGGTTTGGGCTGGTTATCACCGAAGCGATGTGGAAGGGAACCCCGGTGGTTGCTTCAAATGTTGGGGGAATCCCAACCCAGATGGTAGACGGCGTCACGGGCTACCTGCTCGAGCCTCATGATTACGACGGGTTCGCCGAGAAGATACGGGCATTACTCGAAGATAAAAGCCTGGCACAGGAATTGGGCCGACAGGCGAAGGAGCACGTGAGCGGCCATTTCTTGATCACAGGACATTTGTTGGATTACATTGATTTGATCCTAAGTCTGTAAACTTCTACGGACGCTCTTCCCTTAAATCAAAAGATAAACTACTGCAAGTTTTGCCGTGGTGGGCACTTTAGGATTCCCCCGGTTATTGGAAATATCAAAAACAGAGCAGCGTCTTCGTTACGAGAATGGCTTGACAGATCAACAAGTTCCTATAAATGAGAATGTGAAAGTCAGCGCCTGATGGGAGTATGGGCTAAGATGCCGCCCGTTATACACCCTATGTAGTTTCATCGAAGAATAGGCGCATCCACGAGATGGAAATTTGTGATAGTCAGCTTGTCGGCTAAATGTGCTGTGGTTGTCAGTAGAGTCCCACATACCAGCGTGCTATAATTTGCGCGTCGGACCAACCATACCCAGAATGTGTGTAATTGAGTAATAAAAAATTGGATTCCATGGAAGATATCACCGCATCTGACCCCCCTCTTGAAGCCGTTGTAAACGGTGAAGATATCTGGCATGTGTTAGAGGCGACGGAAATCGTTAAGGCGCTCCAAACATCGCCCAAACAAGGGTTAAGCGAAGAAGAAGCGAGAAGGCGCCTTGAGCAATTCGGACCCAATGAACTCGAAGAAGCCACAAAGCCCTCTTTGTTACAGTTGATTTTCGAGCAATTCAACAATTTCATCGTCATTGTTCTCATCGTCGCCGCGCTTGTCGCCGCATTCCTCGGCGATTACATCGAAGCTGCTGCCATCCTGGCGATTGTGGTGCTAAACGCGATTCTGGGTGTTGTGCAAGAACGCAAGGCTGAGGAGGCGCTAGCCGCACTCCGGCGGCTTGCTGCTCCGGATGCACTTGTTCTACGGGAAGGGCATCGACGGACTTGCCCGGCAGGCGAATTGGTCCCGGGCGATGTCGTGTTTCTGGAGGCAGGGAATTTTATCCCCGCTGATCTGAGGCTGATAGAGACGGTCAATATGCGCATCGAAGAGGCTGCTCTAACGGGCGAATCCGTGCCAGTCACGAAAGATGCTCATCTCGTCCTCACACAGGATATGGCGTTGGGGGATCGCCGCAACACGGCCTTCAGTGGCACGGTGGTCTCCTACGGGCGTGGCAACGGCGTTGTTGTCAGCACAGGAATGCGCACGCAAATTGGCATGATCGCAACCATGCTCCAGGCTGTGCACGAGGAACCGACTCCTTTGCAGCGCAAGCTTGACCAGCTTGGGAAGGCTCTCGGAATAGCGGCTCTGGGCGTGTGCTTACTTGTGTTCGGTGTTGGCTGGATTCGGGGGATTGCGCCGCTTGAGATGTTCCTGGTCGCGGTCAGCCTGGCTGTTGCAGCTGTGCCGGAGGGATTGGCTGCCGTTGTAACGATCACCCTTGCGCTCGGTATGAGGGAGATGATCACTCGTCATGCGCTCATACGACGGCTTTCCTCTGTCGAGACATTGGGATCGACGACGGTGATCTGCTCGGATAAGACCGGTACGCTCACGCAGAACCAGATGACCGTGACACGCATGTGGGTTGATGGCACAACCTTTGAGATAACAGGGAGAGGTTTTGAACAAACCGGAGAATTTAAGGTCGATGGAGGGGTGGTGGACCTGCGTGATTATCCCGCCTCGACGACGGCTTTGTGGGTCGCCGCATTAGCGAATGATGCACAGATTGAGACTAAGCCGGCAAAGGATAGGGATGACGCTTCCCGCATAATCGGTGACCCAACAGAGGCGGCTTTATTAATCGCGGCAGCTAAAGCGGGAGCGTTTCGGGAGAGACTCGAGGAAGCATATCCAAGGATCGATGAGATCCCCTTTGATTCTTCCCGTAAGCGGATGACGACGGTACATAAGATCGTTGATCCGGCGCCGGATGATGCAAGCCCATTCTATGATAGCGAATTGCGAGAATGGGAGATTGCGGCGATTAAAGGAGCGCCGGATGTCGTCTTAGATTTGTGTACCCAGTATCAGAAGATGGGCGACACAACTGCAGTGTTAACAGATGAGATCCGTGAAAGAATCTACGAAGCGAACGCTCGCATGGCACGCTCTGCCTTGCGGGTTATCGCCGTGGCCTTCCGCGTGGATCCCGATGTCCCTGATGAGGCTACACCGGAAAATGTCGAGCGCGATTTTATATTCGTTGGCCTGATAGGTATGATTGATCCTCCCCGTCCTCAAGCCAAACCTGCTATAGAGAAGGCGCGCCGGGCTGGCATACGAACGCTTATGATCACTGGAGATTTCCCAGATACGGCGGAGGAAATTGCCGAAGAGATTGCCCTGCTCCAGCCAGGGCATGGAGTCCTGACAGGATCGCAGTTGGATGCCATGGATGATGCAGCACTTAAAGAGAAGGTTGTGACCACCGATGTCTTCGCTCGCGTCTCTCCAGAGCATAAGGTCCGCATCGTCAGCGCGCTGAAATCACACGGCGAGATTGTAGCAATGACCGGGGACGGCGTAAATGATGCCCCGGCGTTGAAACGAGCGGATATCGGTGTGGCAATGGGTGTTACCGGAACGGATGTCGCTAAGGAAGCCGCAGACATGGTCCTTACGGACGACAATTACGCCAGCATCGTCGATGCTGTCGAGCAAGGACGAGTTATCTATGGCAACATTCGAAAATTTGTCTTTTATTTACTTTCCTGCAACCTGGCAGAAATCGCGGTTATCTTTATCGCCATCCTGGCGGGCCTCCCCTCACCACTGACCCCAATCCAACTCCTGTGGCTTAACTTGATCACAGATGGAGCTCCGGCACTTGCATTGGGGATGGAAAAGGGTGATCCGGATATTATGGTCCAATCCCCGCGGCCCCCTGACGAGCCCGTGATCAACCGCCTTATGCGCACCCGCATTGGGATTCAGACAATCGCCATCGCGGGCGTCACGTTGTTTGCATACTGGATGGGCATCCAACTTTATCCCGGCATTCCGGAAGAGGCGAAGACGATGGCCTTCGTAACGCTTTCCTTCTCTGAACTCCTGCGAGCGTTCACGGCGCGTTCGGAGCGCTATCCCTTGCTGAAGATCGGGTTATTAAGCAACAAGTGGATGTTCTATGCGGTGATATCCTCGTTGCTGTTGTTGCTCGCCGTCATCTATGTCCCCTTCCTTCAACCGATCTTCAACACCGTCTCTTTGGGTTGGACTGAATGGCAGATCGTGCTGCCCTTGTTGTTTGTCCCTGCCGTTGTCGCGGAGATTAGCAAATGGCTGATGGGCATACAACTGAAGCTGGCGCGGGTTGCATAGGAGTCGATTGAGGGATTACCTTCTCTCAAGATGATAAGAACGCCCCCGGCCACATTTCTTGGTTGGGGGCGAAAAAATTACCGAATGGATGCTTTTTTATTAGGATCTTGTGATTTCACCATAGAGTTTGGGGCGTCTATCGTTGAAGATATCGAGTTCATATTCCCCGACGATGAAAACACGCTGTTTCTGATCGCTGAGAGAGGGGTCGATATCGGCGTAGAGGATGGTTTCTTCTTCTCCGCCGGCTTGTGCCAGAACGTCGCCATCAGGTCCGATGATGAGACTATGACCCAGAAAGCGCGCCCCACGCTCCTCCCCAATACGATTGGCGGCCACGAGGAAAATGCCGTTCTCGGCGGCCCTGGTACGGGCGACAAAATCCGGGTAGAGGGTGGAGGCGCTGGGCCAGGCGGTAGAGACCAATACCATCTGGGCACCCATGAGGGCGAGCGCACGACAAGGCTCGGGGAAGCGTAGATCATAGCAGATGAGCGTTCCCACCCGGCCGACAGGCGTGTTAAGCGGTGGAAGCAACTCGTCGCCAGAGGAGAGGAAACGATCAATACCAAGGTATGGCAGGTGGGTTTTCCGGTATCGGCCGAGGATTCCATCCGGTCCGGTGATGAGCGCAGTATTGAAAATCTGCCCGCTATCGTCTCTCTCGAGAATCCCTACCATAATCGTTGCGTCCAGTTGCTGGCAGGCTTGCACTAATCGCTCACTCAGGTGACCGGGGATGCCCTCGGCTACAGTCTGTGCCTCCTCCAAGCTCAAGTTATAACCAGAGAGAGCGCACTCTGGAAAGACAACCAGTTTGGCCCCAGCTGTCACCGCCTCTTCGAAATTGAAGAGGATGGATTGAAGGTTCTTTTCGGCCTGAAGTAATTCGGGTCTCATTTGAACAGCAGCGACTCGTTCCATGGGCATTCAACCTTTTGATGAATAATTCTGTGAAAACAGAATTTACCTGTACAGTATACTGGACTTAGTTAAACTCAGTATTTGACAAAGCAAGAAGATTTCTCCCCGGGAGGTGACCCTTGATAACGCAGCTACTCAACCTGGAACCTTGGTGGCGATTTGCAGCAGCCTTGCTCATCGGGGCGTTGATTGGGTTGGAGCGCGAATTCGTCCAGCAGCGCAGTGGTGAGCAGGAATTCGGCGGCATCCGAACCTTCGCGCTAATGGCACTCTTGGGGGCAATCGCGGCCTTCCTCACGGACCAGTACGGTCCTCTTATCTTTTTAGCTGCGTATTTGGGTCTGATCCTTCTTCTTTGGGCGAGCCTACTCGCCTCTGCTATGCGGGGTGACGAAGAGGGGATCACCAGCGAGGTAGCTGCTCTGTTGGTACCGCTTCTGGGCGCGATGATGATCTGGAACCAACCCGCAGTCGCTGCAGCGCTCGGCGTCATAACGGCGCTAATCCTGGCTTTGAAGCCGCGCTTGCACGGCGTTGCCAGGGGCATGAGCGCCAAGGATTTGCGAGCAGCGCTGGAGTTCTCGATCATAACAGTAGTTGTGCTGCCCTTGCTCCCAAACGCAGGATTTGGTCCTTTCGGAGTTCTAAACCCTTTCCAGATCTGGCTGCTTGTTGTTTTCGTGTCCGGGATCGGCTTCCTGGGTTATGTACTGATGAAACTTCTGGGGACTGAACAGGGCGTCGGCATCACCGGGCTTCTAGGTGGCTTGGTCAGCAGCACAGCCACAACGCTGAGCTTCGCGGGTAGGAGCAAAACGAATGCGGGGCTTTCGACGGTCCTGGCGCAAGGAATCCTTCTCGCATCTTGTGTGATGTTCCCGCGCGTGCTGATTGAAGTAGCGGTAGTGAATCCTGGATTGGTGAAGCAGATTGTCGTCCCTCTCGTGGCGATGCTCATCGCCGGTGTGTTCAGTTTTTACATCTTATGGCGTCGCGGGCGCGCCGAAAAGAAAGCCGAGCATGGAGGCATAGAATTATCCAACCCGCTGCGGTTAACAACAGCCATCACTTTCGGACTTGTTTTCGCCCTCGTACTGGTAGTGGTCGAGGCCGCGAACGAATATTTTGGCAACGCGGGCGTATATCTTGCCAGCGTGCTCACGGGTATCACGGATGTCGACTCAATCACGCTGAGTGTATCTAACCTGTCTTTGAAGGGGTTGCTCGACGCGCGGGTTGCGGCCATAGCCATCATCCTGGCGACGATTATGAACACACTAACGAAAGCCGTGATGGCGATGGTCTTGGGTACCCCGCGGCTAAGACGACTGGTTTCACGTGCCTTCGGGGTCGTAGTTCTAACGGGCTTGATTAGCGGCGCAGCGACTATTTTCCTTTAATAGCCGCTATCGAACAGGGGTGATTCCCCCAAATCCCGGGACAAAATCTATTCAGGAAGGCCTATTGAAGCCGCTCCAGGATTGTCGCTGTAGACATGCCGTGACCAATGCACATTACCTGTAAACCATAGCGTTCGTTGTACATCTCGAGCTCATGGAGCAATTTCGTCATTAAGACGGCTCCGGTGGCGCCAAGCGGATGCCCGTGGGCAATGGCCCCCCCATCCGGGTTGACCTTCTCAGGGTCGGCGTGTAATTCCTCAAACCACGCCAGAACGACTGAAGCGAACGCTTCATTAATCTCAATAATATCGATCTGGTCGAGGGTCATCCCTGCCTTGGAGAGCACCATGCGCGTGGCCGGAATGGGTGTGTCGAGCATCAACACAGGGTCGGAGCCGATAACAGCGCGTGACACGATTCGGGCTTTCGGTTTTAAACTATAACGTTTGACAGCTTGCTCAGAAGCTAGCAGCAGTGCCGCAGCGCCGTCGCTGATTTGACTGCTGTTACCCGCTGTGATCACTCCGTCTTCTTTAAATACTGGACGTAGAGAAGCCATCTTCTCCCTATCTGGCTTCAACCTGACTCCCTGGTCAACCGTGATCATTCGCGTCTTTCCATTTCCATTGGGAACCTGAATGGGAAGGATCTGGCTTTCTTGACGATGCTCACGGATGGCGGCGCCAGCGCGTACATGACTCTGGAAGGCGTAATCGTCAAGGGCATCGCGCGACAAGTGCCATTTCTCGGCCATCAACTCCGCGCTGAGACCTTGGTGTATCAACGGGTAAGGAAAATCTTCGGGCCAGGATTCTGGCCAGTCTGCACCGAGGGGTTGATGGGACATCATCTCGATCCCACCGGCGAGAACCAGGTCCATATCCCCGACGAGAATTGCTTGAGCGCCGAAGTGAACCGCTTGTTGACCGGAACCGCACATGCGGTTGATCTGAATCCCCGGCACTTCAACAGGAAAGCCGGCTTGCAAGAGCGCTAACCTGGCGATATTAGCTCCCTGATCGCCCATCGGTGTAACGCAACCGAGGATGACATCTTCAACCTGTGCATGGCTTACGCCAGCGCGACTCAGCGCTTCGTTGAGAACTTGGGCGGCAAGATCAACGGGAGCGATTGGATAAAGGTCACCACGGTCCGGTCTACCCACGCCAACTGGTGTGCGAACAGCGGCGATGATGTACACTTCGTTTGCCATCTTTAGTCCCTCGGCTCTATTCTGGGAGCGACGAGTCGCCCATCGTTTCGCGTTGGCACCAGCATAGGCGTAGATCTTGTGTAAGTCAATCGATCCGAGGGCTGGTCCCGTTTCAAAAACAAAGGGATTTCAAGGGCATGATAACAAAACTGCACCTGCGTGTACCGGTATAGGATGATGAAGGGATAACGTGATTATGGAGATGTTTTCGATGATAGAAAGGCGTGTTCTGACGTTGTCCCTGGCTTTTCTCATTTATGCATGTGGTCGGACCGGGACTCCGATGACACGGTCGTACGGATCAATCGATGAACTCCTGAATACATTAGAGGATACCGGCGCCAAGACCGTCACCACAGGTCTAGAGGCGCCAATCTTTGATGTGGACTCACGGGCCATTACCCTGAACGGGGAGGTGTCGGAGATCTATGAATTTGAGAGCGTAGATGCGCGTGAGAGCGGTGTTATTTACCTGCAATCGTTGCTCGAAGATGCTTGGACCAACACGGAGAATGAGCTGGCATCAGCTCGAATATGGTCACATGATCGCCTGATCGTTGTGTACTTCGGACGGGATGGAGGGACGATCTTGCTCCTGAGCGGATTGTTGGGCGATCCGATACAGAAGCCCGGGCTTGCTAATGATGAGCCATATCCTCCAGCGGTTCCAGCAGCAATTCAGGCATTGGCGGAGGCTAATGGCGAAGATCCAAGCTTTGTTAAAGTGCTCACCTATACTTTCGTTGAATGGCGTGATGGATGTCTGGAGTACCCGCACCCTAAAGAACTTTGCACGCAGGCGCTGACACCAGGGTGGCGTATCGTTTTACAGCTCAGAGAGCGGGAAGTTGAAGTTCATAGTGATGAAATGGGTGGAGAAATTCGCTGGCGGTGAGAACGAGCAGACGGCTTAATGAAGATGAGAGTCCCGAGAGGATGTGAACGAAACCATGCATGATCCTAACGCAGATCTTGATATGGAAAACGACCAAAAGGGACCACTCCCGCGCAATGTCTGGGTAGTTACACTGACTAGTTTCTTAACCGACATCTCTTCCGAGATGTTGATAAACCTCTTACCGTTATTCTTGTTCAGCGTCCTCGGTGTTAGGACAACCTTCATCGGGTTGATTGAAGGTGTGGCAGAAGCTGTCGCCAGCTTGGTAAAGATGACCTCTGGGTGGCTCTCAGATCGATTGCGGATGCGCAAATCGCTCGCTGTCCTTGGTTATGCAGTATCGACGGCCGCGAAGCCATTCCTTTACCTGGCGACAAGCTGGGGAGCAGTGTTGGGGGTGCGTTTCGCAGATCGCGTTGGAAAGGGATTGCGTACCGCTCCACGGGATGCGTTGATCGCAGACAGCATCCCGGAAAGCCGACGAGGATTAGCCTTTGGCTTGCACCGCGCCGGCGACACTGCTGGGGCTGTTGTGGGGATAGGATTAGCCATCGCGATTATCCTCATCTCGCAGCGCGGCGCTGTGGGGTTGTCGCGCGAGACATTTCAAACCGTTGTTTTGATCAGCATTATCCCCGCGGTATTGGCTGTTATTACGCTAGCGTTCGGCGCGCAGGAGATCAAGCCAGGAATCGGTATCGGTCCCGGGCAGGAATCCGAGAAACCAGAGGAGAAGAAGGAGGAGAAAACACGGAGCGGGCTGCTATCCACCAACCGGCTTTTCCGGAACTATATCCTGATCATGGCCCTTTTCACCCTGGGGAACTCCTCAGATGCCTTTCTCATCCTGCGGGCAGAAACGGTAGGGCTCTCCGTTGTGAATATCTTGGCGATGATGATGGTATTCAGCCTGATTTACACAATCATTTCGACGCCAGCCGGAGCGTTATCAGATAAAGCCGGGCGTAAGCGGATTCTCATGATCGGATGGATATTATATGTTGTGGTGTATCTGGGCTTCGCAAGAGCCTCGGAGGGATGGCACGTCTGGGCGCTCATGGCGCTCTATGGCGTATATTACGGATTAACAGAGGGGGTAGCCCGGGCATTTGTTGCCGATTTGGTTCCCTCCCATTTGCGTGGAACAGCGTTCGGGATCCTCCATGCTGTAGTCGGTCTTATTGCCCTTCCGGCCAGTATCATCGCCGGAGTGCTGTGGCAGGGGATTGGTGCTTGGAGCGGTTTTGGACCGGGCGCACCCTTTCTCTTCGGCGCCGGGGCGGCGTTCCTGGCCAGTATTGCCTTGAGTCGGTTGTCCCCGCCTCGAGTTCAAGAGCAGGGGGCAGGAAGGTAATTTGGTGGGATCAAAACGTTCGAGTCGAATCCGCAAGCCTGTGCGGCGAGGGGATGCAGAAAAATACTTGCGGTATACGCTTCTGAGCTTTGCATTAACCGTAACGCTTGTCAGGCTCTTTCTTGAAATATCCGGCTATCCTCAACTCGGAGGTGAGGAACTCCACATCGCGCATGTATTATGGGGTGGGCTGGCGCTATTTTCCGCTGTATTGCTCTCTTTGATTTTGACCAACCGTTGGGCATACTCACTCAGCGCGATTCTGGCTGGTATCGGGGTGGGTTTATTCATCGATGAGGTGGGTAAATTCATCACCCAGAGTAACGATTACTTCTACCCCGCGGCTGCGCCAATCATTTATGCTTTCTTCTTACTCCTTGTGTGGATCTATCTGCATGTCAGGCGCTCACCGCCTCTCAGTATCCGTGACGAACTTTACCGAGCTCTCGGCGAGATGGGGGAAGTTCTGGACCACGATCTCGAATCAGAGGAGCACAAGGATCTCGAGAGTCGTCTGGAAAGGATCGCCCAGCAGGTAGAGCACGCTGAATACCAGCAACTGGCGCGCCGATTACAGGAGTTTATCGATTCGGAATCGCTTCAGGTTGTTCCGGACAGGAAGGGTGCATTTGAGAGATTTATTGGCTATTTAGAGCGGTGGGAGCGCCGTTGGATCACGCTCGGCAGGCTAAAGGCGATTCTCATTGGAGCGTTGCTTGCCTTAGGTATTGTAACGGTTATGGACTTTGCCAGACTTATCTCTGGTATTAGCGATCCACACACTTTAACAGTCTGGATGGATGATTTGTTTTCACTTGGATTGGTTTCCAGTAAATCAGGGATCCTATGGTTTGCGACGCTCACGATTCTTGAAGGCATGGTTGGTTTACTGCTGATCATCGCTGTCATTTTGCTTCTTGTGAAAAGCGAGGGTTTCGGGCTCACGCTTGCTGCAGCCGGCTTGTTGCTTTCATTAGTGGGGGTGGATCTGTTGGTTTTCTATTTCAGGCAGTTCTCGACAATTATCACCACTCTCACTCAATTCCTGCTTTTGCTGCTGGTCTATCACTATCGCAGGCGCAGCCTGCGCAATATTATCTGAGCGGAATCATCCCTTAGATTCAAAACGGGGCTGTTCAAAAGCCACTCGTTGGACAGCCCCCCTCATTAATTATTGAGGCCTACACACGTGCCAGTCCGCTCTTTCATCTCATCAGAGTTAGTTTATAACCCGAGAGATTGCCTTCTCAAGGTCCAATAATGTGGGTCATTAGGCATAGGCCAAACAAGACTCCCCCTCCTCAATCGCCGGCAGGCGTGGGCGCTGGCTGGGGCTCAGTATTTTTCATGGGTACCGTCGCCCTGATGAATCCAGCAAACAACAAAATGGCGCCAAAAAACTCTCCGAGATAGAGGGCGCCGGGTATACCGAAACGGCTGAACGCGCCGCCAAAGGCGGGGGCGAGAGCTCCTACTGCGATCAGAAGATTCCCAAGAGTTCGATGTAGAAGGATCCGTTTACGCCAGAAGATGTAGGCTGAATATACCGCTCCGCCGACAAGGGCCACGGTGCCGTAGAGATTAAAGATGGGCGTAAGAGTCCGGATGCCGGAAGTGACGATGGCATGGCCGCTGAGTTCACTGCCGGTGTGGACGCTGGATGTCATCAGCGTGGGATCGAGTTCGGCGGTGAACACGCGAAATGTAGCGTAGACGGAACCCAGGATGAGCAGCGCCGTCAGCGCGTTAGCCCATTTGCGTTTTGCCAGCAGGTACACCGTTCCTTGACCAAGCCACGCAGCGACCAAAATGGCACCGAACAAGTACCACATACGGAAGATCAAGGAATTCCAACCAAAGGCGCCAAAATACGCCTCGCTGAAACCACCGATTCCATAGAAGACCATGCCTACTCCCCAAATCAGCAGATGCTTTCCTCTGCGATCGGCGTAGCGTTTGAAGATGATTACCGCGAAGACGAGACTCACAATACTTGAAATAAACGGGACAACGGTGTTAGTAAATGTCATTTCTGCTCCTCAAGATAGATAGAGTGATTGAGTCTGCAAGAGACCAAGTAGGTTTTTCCCTTTATGGCTAACCGCTCCCCGGGAATATTCCGAGCACGACGGTTGCAATGACCAGAAGCACAAAGATAGTCGCCAGGGTGAGAATCACTAAAGCGATGGGGATTACCTTCTCGTAAACCCGTGGATACTGTTTTTTTGAGGATGTTGGCTTGCTGGATTCGCCGTTTTTCATTTACTTTTACGTCTTTAAGGTTATCTCTATCAAACGAGAAATTAGTTAGTTATGGGTGAGAGCTTTATGAGAAGTATCTGGAGATCTATGATTCAAACCGTAGGCATCAAGTTAATACGCATAAGCGACACCGAGGGTCGGAAGTAACTTCCGAAGGTATCGCTTGAAGCCAGCAGTTGGGATTCGTGTCTTACGGCTCGCTGCGCCTGGTCAATGCTGCTCGAAGACTTTCTCACCTGCCCTGATGGGCACCTTCAACCTGTTCTCGGCCGGTGTAATTGGGCAAGACCAATTCGCGTTGTAAGCGCAGTAGGGGTTATAAGCCAGATTGAAATCGATTAGCAGCCGCCCGTCGGAGAGTAATTCTGGCTCGAGATATCGACCTGCTCCGTACGTTTCCTGACCGGCGAGGGAATCCGCGAAGGGCATGAAGAAACCATGCTCGTTTTGGAATACGGTGAGTATAGCAACCTCCCCGTCAACCTTAAAGTGAAAGCGACCGAATCTATCATAGGTCTGAACATCTCCCGTATTCGTCTGTATTTGGATTTGATCTCCTTCTGGGAAACGCTCGATTTCTACTTGCATACGCAAATCAGGATTTTCCGGAAAATATTCCAATCCACTGAAATTGGCCTTCTGCTTGTCATCAAATGGACTGTAGTGTTCGTGCAGGAAAAACTCATTTTTCTCTTCTCGGAATCGTTTCAGCTCACTCATAGGATCTCCGTCATGTGGTCTTTAGATAGCAACGATTGTCTCGGTATTGTAGCAATTGCCAGGTGAAGCTGGATAAGAATAGGTCCGTATGTTGGTTATACAGCGCTACTGCAGGATCTATACGAATAGACGGTGTGGTTGCAGATCATCTTACGTGACCGGGAGCGAAGACTTGTGGGCCAGACGTTGAACCACCCAGCGTGCAGTCTATATCTAATGCCCGCATAAGAAAATTCGACGTGTCGGGAGTATAGATTTCTCCTACGGGGCGTTAATAGTTCTCTAGCGTAATTCGCCTATGATAGAGCTGTAGATTATCTTAAGAGGTGAAAAAATGGCGAAGATTATTGGTATTGACTTAGGAACGACGAACAGCGTCGTCGCGGTGATGGAAGGCGGCGATCCAGTTGTGATCCCCACCTCGGAAGGCGGGCGTTTATGCCCCTCCGTGGTTGCGTTCACGAAGAATGGCGAACGCCTCGTTGGTCAGACGGCTAAACGACAGGCTGTTGTGAACTCTGAGAATACGGTTTACTCCATTAAACGATTCATCGGACGGCATTTTGATGAGGTTGAATCCGAGCGAAAGATGGTCTCCTTTGAGACGATAAAGGGTCCTGCGGGCGGCGCCCAGGTGAAGATACCGGCAACGGGCCGCGAATATACCCCGCAAGAGATCTCGGCGATGGTTCTGGCTAAGTTAAAGAAAGACGCCGATGCCTATCTGGGTGAAGCGGTGATTAAAGCCGTGATCACGGTTCCAGCTTACTTCAACGATTCACAGCGGCAAGCCACCAAGGACGCGGGTAAGATCGCCGGTCTGGAAGTTATGAGGATTATCAACGAGCCCACAGCGGCAGCCCTGGCCTATGGTCTAGATAAGAAGGATAACGAGACCATCCTGGTTTTCGACCTGGGCGGCGGAACCTTCGATGTCAGCTTGCTGGAAGTGGGTGAAGGTGTTGTCGAGGTGAAAGCGACGAACGGCGACACGCACCTGGGAGGCGACGATTGGGATCAGCGGATCGTCACTTTCATCGCCGAAGAATATAAGAAAGAGCAAGGGATCGATCTGCGCGAGGATCGGCAGGCTTTACAGCGACTGCGTGAGGCGGCGGAGAAGGCCAAGGTAGAGCTCTCCTCAGTGACGGAGACGGATATCAACCTGCCCTTCATCACCGCAGACGCATCTGGTCCGAAGCACCTGCAAATGAAGCTAACGCGCTCAAAGTTTGATCAGCTAACCGAGGACCTCGTCAATCGCATCAAGGGACCTTTCAAGGCCGTGCTCAAAGATGCGAATGTCAAGACCGCGGACGTTGACGAAGTTGTGCTTGTCGGGGGAGCAACGCGGATGCCCATGGTGCAGGACCTGGTTCGTGAACTGACGGGAAAAGAACCCCATAAGGGCGTCAACCCGGATGAAGTTGTGGCCATTGGTGCGGCTATTCAGGGTGGCGTGCTTGCTGGCGAAGTCAAGGATGTTCTATTGCTCGATGTTACACCACTCTCGCTGGGTGTAGAAACCCTTGGTGGCGTGATGACGACTCTGATCGAGCGCAACACTACGATCCCAATCAAGAAAGCTGAGATCTTCTCCACGGCGGAGGACAACCAAACGGCAGTCGATATTCATGTCCTTCAGGGTGAGCGACCGATGGCCTCAGACAACATGACGCTAGGGCGTTTTCGCCTTGAGGGCATTCCCCCCGCACCGCGGGGTTTGCCTCAGGTTGAAGTGACGTTTGACATCGACGCAAACGGGATCATCAATGTAAAAGCCCAGGATAAAGCAACGGGGAAGGAACAGAAGGTAACCATCACGGCCTCCACGAATCTGGATAAGGATGATGTGGAGCGGATGGTTCAGGAATCGAAATCCCATGCGGCGGAAGATCGCAAACGGCGGGAGTTGGCTGATGCCCGGAATGAGGGTGATTCTCTTGCCTACCAGGCCGAGAAAGCTCTGCGAGATTTGGGCGATAAGGTGCCGGAGAAAGATCGAGAACAGATAGAAGAGAAAGTCACTGCGCTGCGTGAAGCAATCCAGGGTGAAGATTTGTCGGATATAAAGCGACTGACCGAAGAAGTAACACAAGCCAGTCATGCACTGAGCCAACAGATGTACGCCCAGGAGGCTGAACCACAAACCGAAGAAAATGACAGCCAGAGTGGTGCGGATGAGGGAGAAGTCGTCGAAGGCGAATTCAGAGAGGCTTAATCCGCCGCTCAGCAGTGAAGGATATGAAGTCCGCCCTAGCGTAACACTCGGGCGGACTTTTTTGTTCTAGAGATGGGGGGCGGAAGGTTCCGCCGCGTATCATCAATAGAAAGCGGTGCTTACAATCGTCATGATCGCCAGTCGTGGACCGGAGAGCAGCAGGTGTCGAGTATCCAATCGTGTGCAACTGAAAGTGTGAAGTAAGGATATGGATTCCTCGTGCTTGATCACCCCGCCCGGCGCGGTCTATAATGAACCTGCAACCCAGGACGAACATGCCAATTCCGCACAGCGAGCAAGCGTAGCAAATCCATTGCTTTGAGAAATCAATGACGATAAACAAGGACAGGCTTCATAAGAAGTATCAAAGGTTATTTTCTTGTCCGAACATCTGGGGATCGCGGATATGAGTTTTCATCCAGCGCGCTCGCGCGGGGTTGTGTTTGGTTTCGCAATCCTCCTGCTTCTCTTGGGAGCCGGTGTGTTTGGCTTAATTATGCTGGCGACGGATTCGATCTCGGTTTGGATGGTGTTGTGGGTGATTCTGCCTCTGCTCTCCTTCCCGCTGTCTATGGTCGTGGGCTATCGGGTCTACGGCTTGATCGCGGCGCGGTACTACCTGGATCGCGATGGTTTTTTCCTCCAATGGGGATCAGCGATTGAACAGATTCCAATCGCGGCAATCACCAGTGTGGATACGGCAGAAGCGCTCGGTGTTGAACTAAAAGCGCGTGGTGTCCTGGCCTGGCCGGGGCTCGTGCTTGGCGAATGCGAAAATGAGAAAGTTGGCCGGGTGGAGTTCTTCGCGTCGGCCTCGGCAGACCATCTGGTTGTGATACAAACGACAGCGCATTCATTTGCAATCTCGCCGAAAGATCGAGAGGGGTTACTGGGTGCCTTTAATTCAGCTCTGCGGATGGGCCCTTTGGAGACCATACCGGCGATATCGAAGCGTCCGCAGTTCGTGCAGATGGTGTTCAAGGTGGATCGTATGGCGCGCCTGTTAGTCGTGGCCGGAGTCCTCTTGCCATTATTTTTGCTTGGATACCTCGGTCTCCATGTAGTTGGTCTGCCGCCTGAAGTGCCCTTTGGGTTCGACCCCGAGGGGTTTATTGATACCTTCGCACCACCAGGGCGGCTGCTCTTGCTGCCGATGATCGGGGGCCTTTGCTGGCTGATCGATCTTGTCGTCGGATTCTGGTTGTATCGCAGCGAGAAGAATCGACCCCTGGCGTATACGCTGTGGGCGATGCCAATACTGGTCGGCGGACTGCTCTGGGGGGCGGCGCTGAAACTGCTCTCAGTGATCTAACCGATTGGTTTAATCAACAGGATTTCCTTGGTTATCCACAGGGAATCCGCAAGTTATCCACAGGTTGGGGCAATTTGCAGGGGATCGAGGGATTTCAACTTCTGCTCGGGGGTGTTTTGGGAATTGCCTTCGCTGCGGCTGCCTACACGGCAGGGGCACTCACGCTCGATGGAGCGTTCGGTGCGTTTGTGGTAGGCGGATTGACCTTTGGTTTTGGTGGGATTCCGCTCTCAGTCCTATTGATTGCCTTCTTTCTATCCTCAAGTTTATTGTCAGGACTCGGTAGGTCCCAAAAGCGGCGCTTTGCGGGGATGTTTTCTAAAAGCGGAAAGCGAGATCTCGGTCAGGTTTTTGCCAATGGGGGAGCAGCCGTTTTGTTCGCCGTTGTGTACGGCTTGACACAGGATAACTTCTGGCTCGCCGGATTCGTGGGTTCAATCGCGGTCGCTACCGCGGACACTTGGGCAACGGAGATCGGAATCCTCTCTCGCCGGCGACCACGTTTGATAACAACAGGAGAGCGCGTTGAGCGCGGCTCATCGGGAGCGGTGAGTCCTTTGGGATATTTTGCGATTTTGGGTGGATCTGGCTTGATCGGATCCTTAGGATGGGCACTGACGCGTGATTGGTGCTTATTGCCGGTTGCCCTCATCGCCGGGACCATTGGATCGACGGTGGATAGTCTTCTTGGCGCTACGATCCAGGCGATCTTTCTCTGTCCGGAATGCGAAAAAGAGACCGAGCAAAACCCGCAGCATACTTGTGGAGCAACAACTCAGCGAGTGCGAGGTTTGACTTGGCTGCGGAACGATCAGGTTAATTTCACGGCAACCATGTCAGGGGCGACCGCAGCGCTCTTGATTTGGCTTATCGTCTGACAAGTTATGTGCCCAAGGAAGGAGGCAGCGAAAATGGAGGTCAATGGCAGGGATGATATCCGTCGCTTGCTTAAAACGTTTGGTATCAAAGCCGATGAGATCGTGATCACTCATCTGGCACGAAACCCCGGCGATACGCCGCTGCAAATTCAACTCATTCTTGAGGATCGGAATGATTACGGCGACCATCCACCTGAGAAACCACTCTATCTAAATGTCGAGGGTGAGATCCGGCGCCGAGGATAAAGCATAGACATTAACGCAGAGAAATGAATCGTCCATCGTGGGATAGCAATGATCCCAGATATAACTACGATCTCAGACGAGTTGTTTTTATTTCTTGGTGGGATGGCCAAAATGAAAGGAGCTGTCTAAAGCGGGGATTTAGACAGCTCTCGTCGTTCTATGTCGAGAAAATCTAGTTAGATCTGCTGAGCGCTTGTTTTGAACTTGATGCGGGTCATGGAAAAAGCTGCCAACCCGAGGAATAGCGCGCTGAAGATCCAGAGCCAGCTATGGTTGGTTAGATCAATGAGCCATCCACCCAGGATGGGTCCGGTGATTGCTGCGGCGGAGGACGAGAAATAGTAGAGGCCAGTATAGGCGCCGATGCTCTCCTCGCCGCCGAGGTCATACACCATAGGCAATGAGTTGATGTTAATGAATGCCCAGAAGATACCCATAAGCGCCAAGAGAATCAGCAGCACGGTTGAGTCCCGGATGAAGAAACCAACCACGAGTCCGACGATCATGCCAGAGAGACCGATCAGGATCGTTGGTTTGCGGCCGATCCGTGTCGCCACCAATCCGCTGGGGATGGCGAAGAGGACCAGTGTGGCGGCGAAAGCTGTGAGCATCTGCGTGCCGGTTCCTACCTCGATTTCTAGAACATTGCGGGCGTAGATGGTGAAGAACGCCTCCATCGCGTTCCAACCTACGAACCAGAAAAAGATCGCGGCGAGAAGGTAGATGCCGTTTTTATCCGGACCGGTTGCTACCTGGCGTATGTTATCCAAAAGACCGGGGGCGATTTCTCGGTTGGGATCATTTCCATCAAGATCCGGCTCGTGGACGTAGAGCAGCACAACACCTATGGCCAGCAACATCACCCCCGAGCCGACGATGAAAGGCAGCGGGACGCCAAGCTTATACAGCGCACCACCGCCGAAGAGCGCCACAGCTGCGCCAAAACCACCCATCAAATTGATTACGCCATTGGCTTTGCTGCGATCATCAGGACGGAATAGATCCCCCAGGTAGGCGACGGTTGGTGTGCGGAAAAGCGCCATACCTATGTTGGTGCAGAGGATGGCTGTGCCGATCAAGATAAAATTTTCGCGGACGAAGGGGACCAGGATGAAAAACAGCGCGGCCATTGGCGCGCCGACGATGAGGAAGGGCTTTCTGCGTCCGAGGCGCGTGTGCGTTCGGTCAGAAAGGCTCCCCACCCAGGGTTGGACGAACATATTGATGATGTTGTCCCAGGTGAGGATGAAACCTACGACAACGGCCGAAAGACCGAGGTCTTCCAACATTGGTGGGATAAGGCTGTTGAACAGTGGCCAGATAATGCTGATGCCAAAGAAACCAAACCCCAGAACGAATGTGCGGCCATAAGGGAAACGCTGCATGATTAAACCTCCTGAATGTGGTCAACCCGGATTTTATTGGGTATTGGAGAACATGCAAACAATATTTGAACCCTTATTGACCGGAGAGTGTATGAGATATACAATGCTTTAGGTGTTGCACCCGCCTTGGGTGCCCACTGCGCACCGCCAACTGTTTTTAAAGACGGCGCGCAGTATGTGTATCTACGAGCAAGGAGGTGATGCCCGGATTAAAGACAATCCCAAACCGTTACCAAAATGATGAATACCCGAACCCTTAAGAGGAGGAGAATATCGTGATACGCCGAAGTTTGTTTCTAGTGATAAGTTTGCTTGTAATGGCGAGCATGCTGCTGGCAGCCTGCGGTGGGGCGGCGACAGAAGCACCACCGGTGGAACCTGCTGAGCCCGCGGCACCAGCGGAACCCGCGGAACCCGCGGAGCCCGTGGAGCCTGTTGAACCAAAGACCTTCATCTTCGGTCGTGGGGGAGACTCAGTTCAGTTGGATCCGTCCATCGTAACCGATGGCGAGAGCTTCCGTGTGACGGGACAGATCCTCGAGCCTCTATACCAATACGAACCCGGCAAAACGACCGCCATCCCCGCGCTGGCAACAGAATGTACCCCAAATGCCGCTGCAACAGAGTGGACCTGCGCGTTGCGTGAGGGCGTCAAGTTCCACGATGGCACGGACTTCAACGCCGATGCGGTTATTTTCAACTTTGACCGCTGGAGGTTCACCGACAATCCACTACACTTCGAAAGTCAGGTGTTTGAGTACTACGAGTACATGTGGTTCGGATTCGATGATGACGGCATAATCAAGGCCGTTGAGAAGGTCGACGACTACACGGTGAAGTTTGTCCTCGGCTCTCCGCTGGCCCCGTTCGTTCAAAACCTGGCTATGGACATGTTCGCCATCTCAAGCCCAGCAGCGCTCGAAGCAGCCGGTGAGGATTATGGTACACCCGCTGGGGGTTGCGTCGGCACCGGACCCTTCAAGTTTGTCGAATGGATCGAAGGCGACAGCATCACTGTAGAAGCCAATGAGGATTACTGGGCTGGCACACCGACCATCAGCGAGATCATCTTCCGTGTGATCCCCGACGACTCGGCTCGTTTCCTGGCTCTGAAGGCTGGAGATATCCACGCCCTTGAGCAGGCAGTTGTAGAGGATCTGGCATCGGCAGAAGCCGATCCTGATCTGTACGTTACGACTAGACCCAGCATGAACACAGCCTATCTGGCGTACAACTACAAGATCGCAGAGTTCCAGGACAAGAACGTACGCCTAGCGATCTATCACGCCATGAATCGGCCAGGTCTGGTCGAGAACTTCTACGGCGCCTATGGTGAAACTGCAGACACATTCCTTCCGCCGTTGATCTGGGGCAAGAACACAGCCATCACGGGCTATGAGTATGATCCTGAACTGGCGAAGCAATATCTGGCGGACGCAGGTTTCCCGGATGGTTTATCCGAGGTGACCATCGCCGAAGATGTTGTAGACGCTGAGGGGACCGTGCTGTATACCGCCGGCGAGAAGATCCCGCTGATGCTGTATTACATGCCCGTCACGCGCTTCTACTACCCAAGCCCAGAGGAAATTGGTACAGCAATGGCTGCGGACCTGGCGAATGCCGGTATCGTTGCCAACCTCGAGCTGGCTGGTGACTGGTCGACGTATCTCGGCCTGCGCCGCAATGGCACCCTCATGGGGCTGTACATGCTGGGTTGGGGTAGCGACAATGGTGATCCGGATAACTTCCTCAACTACTTCTTCGGCGGCCTAAGCTCCGCGGATGATGTTAAGGAACCCGATGCGCGCGAGGGCTGGTACGCAAACCAGGAAGTCGCCACTTTGCTCTACGAAGCGGCGGTCAACCCCGATCGGGGAGAGCGAACTGCGCTCTATGAACAGGTCGAGCAACTGCTCTACGACGATGTCGCTCGCATCTGGATTGCCCACAACAACACACCGCTTATTTTCTCCGCGAAAGTGAGCGGCTACATACCTCAACCTGTTGGGGCCGACCTCTTCGAATGGACGGTTGTTGAGTAGCACTGAGCACGGCGCTTATCTTGACGACCATCCACCTCGAATGTGAATAGTCAAATAGGGGGGCGGATAGCCTCTGCCCCCCTAAAATCCTACATATAGAGGGCTTCTTGACTCGTTATATCATCCGCCGACTTATTACGTTAATTCCCACCCTGCTGGGCGTTGTCTTCGTTATTTTCATGTTCCAACGTCTCATCCCCGGCGATCCCGCCGTGGCGATGTTAGGGGAGCATGCCGCGCAGGAGAATGTCGAGCGGATTCGCGAACAACTGGGGTTAAATCGACCGGTGTTCTTGGACATAGACGCTTTGCGAGAGGGGGATTTCGCAGGTTTCTTCGATAGCCAATTTATCCTCTACTTGGGCCGGCTCCTTCAAGGCGACCTTGGAAACTCAATCCACCGCCGCATCCCGGTAGCAGAAACGCTGGCGTTGAGGTTTCCGGCGACGATTGAACTCGCCATGCTCTCGATGTTCATCGCCGTTCTTGTGGGGGTCCCCGTGGGCATCGCTTCTGCCGCAAGACGCAACTCTGTTCTTGACAGTGTGAGCATGATCGGGTCTCTCGTGGGAGTCTCCATGCCCATTTTTTGGTTAGGATTGATGGAGATCATGCTCTTCGCAGTCTTCCTGCAATGGCTTCCGAGCGGAGGCCGGGTGAGCCATGCTATCGAGTTAGAAGCGGTTACGAATTTATACATCATCGACAGCCTTCTCGCTGGCAACATGGGAGCGTTAGTAGACGCCTTAAAGCACTTATTCATGCCTGTTGTTGCCCTGGCGACGATTCCTATGGCGATCATCGCCCGCATGACGCGGTCGAGCATGCTGGATGTGCTTCAGGAAGATTACATCCGCACTGCCCATGCCAAGGGCGCTCTGGAGCGGGTGGTGCTCTTCAAACATGCACTTAAAAACGCATTCCTCCCGGTGATCACGATCATCGGCATCCAGACTGGCAGCCTTTTGGCAGGAGCAGTTCTTACAGAGACCATCTTCTCCTGGCCGGGCATCGGAAAATGGGTGTACGACTCCATCTTGGCGCGTGATTACCCCATTGTACAAGGCGGCACGATGCTTATAGCCTTTGTTTTTATCTTCGCTAACTTATTAGTCGATATTTCATACGGTTTCCTAGACCCGCGCATCCGACATGAGTGAAGGCTTGCATGGCTGACTCAACCCCAGAAGATTTTAATTCGATTGACTTTGCTGTACGTGAACACCGTTCGTTGTGGGTGGACGCATGGCGCCGGATGATATCCAACAACACCGCACGGCTTGGGATGGCAATCGTAGCCATTTTCATCTTATCAGCCGTGTTTGCACACTATTTCTGGGAGTATGACCCCAGGATAGATATCGACTATTCACTTAAACTAAAACCTCCCAATCTGGTTGCCACGGAAGATATTGCTTCCATTCACCCTTTCGGGACGGATAAGCTGGGGCGGGACATCTTTCGCCGTGTGGTCCACGGAGGCTGGAATTCCCTGAGAGTCGGGCTGGTTGCTATAGCGATCTCCTTATCAGTCGGCGGAATTCTCGGTTTGGTAGCAGGTTTTTACGATAGTATGCCCTTATTCAAAACGGAACGGATATTCCTTTTAGGCGGGATTGGTCTCGCGTTGGGAAGCCTCTCAGCTTGGATCGCGGGGCAGCCCTTGCAGATGATCTTCTTTGCAGGACTTGGAATTAGTTCGGCCTACTGGGATGATCTGCTTAAGGGAAAAAGATTGCGCATGCTGCTTTTCGCGCTGCTAGGTGCTCTAGTCAGCGGTATGCTCGGGTTCTTGGCCGACCCCTATATCGGCATCGTATGCGCGGTTTTGGGTTTACTCATTGGCTGGATCTTGAGCCTACCGTTGGGTGGCCAGACGCTCTCTACGATCATCATGCGGGTGATGGATATTCTCCTGGCCTTCCCGACCTATCTGCTCGCCATTGCAATCGTAGCTTTTCTTGGACCGGGCTTGGAGAAGGGGATGATCGCCATCGGCGTGGTTGGTATTCCCATCTACGCCCGATTGGTGCGATCGACTGTGCTGTCGGTGATCCAAAAAGAGTACATTTTGGCTGCACAGGCGACAGGGGAAGGGCACGGGCGTATTATCTTTCGCCATATCTTCCCTAACACGCTATCACCGGTCATCGTTCAAACGACGATGGGTTTGGCAAACGCGATTCTGTCGGCGGCGGCGCTCGGGTTTTTAGGTTTGGGAGCTATTCCACCGGAACCGGAATGGGGATCGATGTTGGGCGCAAGCTACCGCTACCTCGCCAGCGGCGCCTGGTGGGCGGTTACCTTCCCAGGAATAGCAATCATGCTGAGTGTTTTGGGTTTCAATCTCCTGGGAGATGGCCTGCGCGACGCCCTGGATCCGAAGCTTCAAATCTAGCGCCATAGGTGCAGCGAGATCCTGTGTAAGTCTACTCACTAATTTCTCGAATAAGGGAACCGATGGAAGCCTTATTGCAGGTAAAAAACCTAACAACCCGTTTCTACACAGATGAAGGCACCGTCCATGCCGTGAACGGGATTTCTTACGACATGGAGGCGGGCGAGACTTTGGGTGTCGTGGGTGAGAGCGGCTGCGGAAAAACCGTTCATGCGCTCTCAATCATGCGATTGATCCCCACGCCTCCAGGGAAAATCGACGCGGGTGAAATTATCTTCGATGACGGTCGTGACCTCTTGAAGCTCAGTCCCGGCGACATGCGCCTGGTCCGAGGCGCTGAGATTGCAATGGTCTTTCAGGATCCGATGACATCCCTAAATCCTGTCTTCACAGTGGGTTCTCAGATTGTCGAGGCGTTGAAGATTCACTTCGGGATGGCAGAGACTGAGGCCAATAAACGGGCGGGAGAATTGCTGGATATGGTAGGTATCCCAGCAGCAAATAATCGACTGAACGATTTTCCTCACCAATTCTCCGGGGGAATGCGGCAGCGGGCGATGATCGCCATGGCGCTCTCCTGCGATCCAAAATTACTTATTGCCGACGAGCCCACCACCGCTCTGGATGTCACCATTCAAGCCCAGATTGTGGATTTAGTGCGGCGATTACAATCGCAATTGGGGATGGCGGTGATGTGGATCACCCACGACCTGGGTGTTGTGGCGGAATTGGCCAGGAAGATCAACGTGATGTACGCAGGGTATATCATCGAGAGGGGTGATGTGCACAGCATATACAAACGCACCCGCCATCCATATACCATTGGTTTACTTGGATCGCTGCCTCGCCTGGATGAGGTGCCGGGAACAAAATTGGTGTCTATCCCGGGCTTACCACCAGATTTGATCGCCTTGCCGCAGGGATGTCCTTTTTATGCTCGATGCACTTATCGATTAGATCAATGCCTAGAGGAGATGCCGCCCTTGGAGCCCGCGGATGAGGAAGGGCATATTGTAGCTTGCTGGCGTTGGGAGCACGTCGCGGGAAGGAAAAATTGATGAGCGGCGGGAATGGTTCTTTGGTTTCAGTCCGCAGGCTGAAGAAATATTTCCCCATCATGCGGGGGACTATCATTGAACGTCATGTTGGTGATATCAAAGCTGTAGATGACGTTAGTTTTGACATCATTAAGGGAGAGACGCTCGGGCTCGTCGGCGAAACGGGTTGCGGGAAGACCACAGTAGGGCGGACCATCCTTAGATTGTATGAACCGACGGATGGAGCGATTATCGTCGGTGGAATCAATTTGGCGGATGTGACCGGCGGAGATTTGCGACGAATGCGGCGACAGATGCAAATGATCTTTCAGGATCCTTATGCTTCATTGAACCCGCGAATGACTGTGGGCTCTATCATCGCCGCACCGCTTGAAGTGCATGACATCGTTCGCGGGAAAGAAAAGCACGAGCGCGTACAAGAGCTCCTGCAGATGGTGGGTCTCAACCCTTACTTCGTCAACCGCTACCCACATGAGTTCTCCGGGGGGCAGCGGCAGCGCATCGGCATCGCCCGTGCCCTTGCTCTGAATCCCGATCTGGTCATCTGTGACGAGCCGATCTCCTCTCTGGACGTCTCCATCCAGGCGCAGGTAGTTAACTTGTTGGAAGAATTGCAGGAAAAGCTCGGATTGACCTATTTATTCATCGCTCATGACTTGAGCATGGTCCGTCATATCAGCGATCGCATGGCGGTGATGTACCTGGGCAAGATCGTGGAATTAACCGATCGTGATGAGATTTATTTGAATCCGCTTCATCCCTACACGCAGGCGCTGATGTCGGCAGTGCCCATTCCGGATCCAGATGTCGTCGATAAGAGGAAGCGTATCATCCTGGAGGGGGATATTCCCAATCCAGCAAATCCGCCCGTAGGCTGCAACTTCAACACCCGCTGCCCGGTTGCTGAGGAAATCTGTTTTAAAGAGGAGCCTGAATACTTAGAGGTGAAGGCGGGTCATTGGGCGTCATGCCATCTTATAAAGCCAGAGGGGATTTGAGTTAACAATTAAGGCGAATCCATGCCGGACCTCTTCTTACCGCGACGACATCGGAGATCTAATACCGGGTCTCCGAGGCTTCACTCCGCCAGTGTGGTCCGTATCAACAAAAATTCTTCATCAGAGTTTCGAATCAACGGCTTCAGGGAATCCACTATTATCAGCTACGCTTCCGCCGTTTTACTATCCCCACTTGCTTTTGCAGTATTAACGAGGGATCGGCCTTGAATAAAAACAGCCGCCTGAGTGACAGCCAGCCCGATAATCAGAAGTTCTAAGGCCAAACCTGCCAGCCAAAATAAAGCTGGTAACTGCTGTTGAAGCCGGTCGAGAAACAACACGAAATAATCCAGGGAAGTACCCACGAAGGTCAATTGCTGCTTTTGTTCCCTCAAATCCGCATTTAGTATTTGCAGGTCTGTTGCTGACACGCGCAAGTCTTTGCTCAAGTCATCAAGATCTCTTGTGGCGAGGAGGAGTTGATCGCGCACATCGATCAACGCGGCGGGGAGTGGATCTAACCCGGTGGCTGTGTTGGCGATACCTTCGTTTAGAGGTATCTCTGGATCATAGCGAACACCCGTAATCGGGCTCAGGACGGTAAGTCCGCGCAAGAGCTGATCGAGGGCCATGGCGCTATCCTCAGCCTGGATCAACCCCAGCTGGATGGCATAGATTGAATCAGGGAGCGCCTCGCCCAAGAGAACGCTGGTCGAATCGATGAGCGGCCCCGAATCATCCAGAACCTGGCCGACAGACAGCAGTGAGCGGGCGGCCGAATCGATGGCGGAGGAGGTGTCTTGCAGCGCCGTTTCCAGTCTATCGATAAGGGAGACAGTGCCTTGCGCGCTTGTTCTGAGTTGGGACAGTCTGTTCTTGGAAGTGGGGAGAGTGCGCACCAGAAAAATTGGCGTGAGTATGATCGCACACATGGAGAAGAGAAGGATGGCGGCGCTTGTGATCTGCATGAGTTTGCCTAACCAAGGTATCAGGCCATCGACGCGCCTTCGCCGTGGTTGCACCCCCGGGGATTGTGTCGTCTTTTCGGATTCGGATTGATCCGTTTCCGATGTAGACAAGAGCCTTTCAAATTCGAGTTCAAGGCAGGCGACCACAAGTTTGGGTTTGGTCAAGCGGCCGCTGTTGGCAACGTTCAAGTTTGAAAGGCGTTGTCGCAGTTCGTTAACTGTTAAAGATTGCAGCGTGTCGTTTAAGTGGAGCAGGGTGGCGAGTTGGTGCTTCTTTAACTTCGATGCGCCTACAAGGCCGGAATCCCTCACCTGTTGGCGTAAAGAATTAAGGGATTGAGCCTCATAGTTGAGAATTGATTCGAGTTGGTGGAGCAGGGCCGTGGGTGACTGCCCTTCGAAATCTGTCAATTGATATTTGCGCGCCAGGGAGTGCAGGTCGGAAATGCCCAACACCTTGAGGTCTTTGGACACAGACATTGCTATCCTCCATTTCTCGCTTCGCCGGATTTTCTATGCTTTGTTGGATCAATTGTTGTTTTCAACCATGGTGACCTCGACCGTAGGATACGGCATGCCGATCCCCGCATCCTTGAACGCCTGGTTAATGGCCAGGGCTCCTTCGGTCTGTGCATCCATGTAGTCAACCCGAGAGGTGTCGATCCAATAGTAAAGCACACTTTGGATGACCGAATC
>Ga0315550_1000356_pt1 | contig 27859 bp, 31 predicted proteins | sample SalMarSW160190MG_2_FD_203100 | JGI IMG/M metagenome (GOLD analysis project Ga0315550, IMG submission 203100) | Salt marsh sediment microbial communities from the Plum Island Ecosystem LTER, Massachusetts, United States - Salt Marsh Sediment SW1601-90 ... | reverse complement strand
GCAGTGAGAAGCGAGCCCCGGCTTTGATGCGCGCCTTCCCTGGCGCGCACCCTATCGGGCGGCCTTCGGCCGTCCAAGTTCATTCCCGATGAACTTGTCGAGCGAAGCAGGGACTGCGCAGCGAAGGAAGAAAGCGCCGAGCAATCGAACCGACACGGGATTGCTCCCACCGGATTTCGAGAATGATGGGGGATAAAGCAGGCTGTTATCAATCAACCATTTGCATCGCTTGCCACTTACCATTTCCTGCCTCAATCGCATCTCAACCTGTCTCAGTCTGCCTTGCCCCGGCACAAATCTGGCACGGCCCCGGGTGATGATTTTGAGAACTTCCCATCGGCAACTCAGGCTGGAGCGCCGATCTCCTTACGGATCGGGCGAAGTGGGAACAAGCATTAACGTGTGAAGCTCCTTACGATTCCGCAGTCTTGCCAAATTCCTTCTGCGTTCGTAGCATCAACTCCATGAGATCGCGGTCAAGTCAATGTCAAAATCACTGAAAATCATCCTCTTCGCCGTCGGCGGGCTCATTGGGCTCCTCGTCCTCGCCGCAGTGGCCGTGCTTCTTTTCGTGGACGCCAATGTCTACAAGCCCCGGCTGGAAGCGGCTGCCTCGGGAGCCTTGGGGATGGAAGTCAGAGTCGGCGGCCAATTGGGGATCGGTTTCTCTCCGGGTTTGTACGTTAGGCTGAAGGACGTGCACATTCGTAACCGGGAGGTGGACCTCGTCTCCGCGAAGGAGGCCAGACTGGGCATCGATCTGCTCCCGCTGCTCCACAAGGAAATCCGGATCGGGAAGATCACGCTGAAACAACCCAGGATATCGATCGAGCGGGACCCCGACGGCAATTACAACTTCGAGAAACCGGAGGCGGCCGGAGGAACGCTATCCGCCCTGTACCTGGGGAAATTTTCCCTCTCGGGTGGGACGCTCCTCTACGCGGACAAGCAATCCGGGGCAGGATTCGAGGCCACGGATTGCAGCCTGGATGTGCGCCGTCTGCGGCTTTCGGGCGGGAAAAGCCCGGGCCTCATGAAGAACCTTTCCTTCACGGCTGAACTCGCTTGCGGGGATATCCGGACAAAGGACTTCGCCGTGTCCGACGTGAAGTTTTCGGCCACCGGCAAGGACGGAGTATTTGATCTGAAGCCGGTGACGATGCGTGTCTTCGGCGCACAGGGCACGGGGAGCATCCGCGCGGATTTTTCGGGCGCTGTCCCTCTTTACCACGTCCGCTACTCCCTGCCGCAGTTCCGCATCGAGGAGTTCTTTAAAACCCTGTCGCCGAATAAGGTCGCGGAAGGGTCCATGGATTTTTCCGCGAACCTGTCGATGCAGGGAAAGACCGTGAACGAAATCAAGCAGACCGCGGACGGAGAGATGTCCCTTCGGGGCGAGAACCTCACGCTCAACGGCACCGATCTCGATCGGGAGTTCGCCCGGTTCGAGTCCAGTCAGAACTTCAACCTCGTGGATGTAGGCGCTTTTTTCTTTGCCGGGCCTGTCGGCCTGGCGGTCACGAAGGGGTACAACTTTGCGAGCATCTTGCAGGGGTCGGGGGGCCGCAGTGAGATCCGCCAACTCGTCTCCGAATGGAAGGTCGAGCGCGGCGTGGCGCAGGCGCAGGATGTGGCCATGGCGACGGACAAGAACCGGATCGCCCTCACGGGCGGGCTCGATTTTGTCAATGAACGGTTCGATGACATGACCATGGCGCTCATCGACGCCAAGGGCTGCGCCAAGGTGCGGCAGAAGATCCGCGGCCCCTTTCAGAAACCGGTGGTGGAAAAGCCGAGTATCCTCAAGTCCCTCACCGGGCCGGCGCTCAGATTGCTCAAGAAGGGGCGAGACCTCTTTCCTGGCGGAGAGTGCGAAGTGTTCTACGCCGGTTCGGTGGCACCGCCGAAATGAAGGGATGACAATGGGACCGGCGCACTGGCGCACGGCCGGCGCTCAAGCCGAGGGGGCGCCGGGGCACGGGTCGCGCGTCAGCAGCAGATGAAATACCGAGGAGTCGACCGGCACCAGCGGCCGTACGCGTTCATCGATCCAGACTGAGACGCGATCGCCATAGGGCGCGAGGCGCCTGAGCAGGCGCGCGAGTTGCCGCTGCTGATCCGCGTGCAGTGCTTCGATGTGCAGTGTCACGGTGGCGGCGGAACAGCGCAGCATTCTCTCCAGGCGACGCGCGGCGCGCATGAAGAACATGCGACCGACGTACCCGCGCAGCAGAATCTGCAAATGGGCGCCGCCCTCACCGACGCGGCTGCCGATTTCGACCACGCCGCGACGCACGTCGGCCGCACACAGTTTGTGCAGCGTGGCGGCGGTGCGCTGCGCCAGACGTTGTTCCCGGTGGCGGTCGGCCATGAAGTGGCGCTGGATATAGTCGCGCATGGCCAGCCCCGCGATCCAGTCCGCGAGCACCTGCGGCCAGGCGCGCGGCGGCGCGACGGTCAGCGTGCGCAAGAAGTGGAACAGCCGTATCGGCCCGCCAGCGAGCAGGCCGCGTGTGAACAGCTGGCGCACGATCGTCAGACTCTGGTGCAGCGAATACTTCCCCTGGTAGACAGGATTGCGGAGATAGCGGATTTTGTTGCCGATGCGTCGGGCGATGCCGTGGTCGCTGAACAGGCGCTGGTATAATGCCTGGTAATTTCGCACCATGGCCTCATAGCCCATGTGCTTCGGGATGATATTGGTGCCCGGCCTGGTGTTGTCGCCGTGTTCGGCCCCGGCGATCAGCCGCCCCTCCTGCCGGAGGCGTTCGTAGAGCGGCGTGCGCGGCAGCGCCGTGAGCAGGCCGACCATGGAAACCTGGATACCGGCGCCGGTGATGAAGCGGTACTGTTTGCCGAAGCTGTCGAGCGTATCGTTGTCGAAACCGATGATGAACCCCGCCAGGACGTCTATGCCGTGGGCATAGAGGGCGCGTACGGCGGTCAGCAGATCGCGCCCGGTGTTCTGGGTCTTGTGCGTTTCCTTCAGGCTGTCTTCATCCGGGGACTCGATGCCGATGAACACCCAGGCGAAATTCGCGGCCTGGAACAGCTGCAACAGCTCGGCGTCATCCGCCAGGTTGATCGACACTTCGGTGCCGAACTGAAAGGTGTAGTGGTGGCGCCGCTGATAATCCGCGAGATACTGCATCAGCGCTTTCGCCAGCTTCTTGTTGCCGATCAGGTTATCGTCCACGAAGAATACGTTGTGGATGTCCCGGGCGCGCAGCCGATCGAGCTCGCGGCAGATTTGTTCCAGGCTTTTGGCGCGTGGCCGTCGCCCGAACATGACGATGATGTCGCAGAATTCGCAGCGGTAAGGGCAGCCGCGCGAGAACTGCAGGCTGGCGGTAACGTAGCGATCCAGCTTCAACAGGTCGAAGCGCGGCGTCGGCGAGTCTTCCAGATTGACCACACCGGTTTCCTGGTAGCGGGGTTTGGGCGCGCTCTGCTCGAAGTCGCGGCAGAATTCGCGCCAGATGTATTCGGCCTCGCCCGCCACCACGGTGTCGGCCAGGTCCGTGAAGCGTTCCGGGCACAGCGAGGCGAAACTGCCGCCGGCCACCACGTAATGGCCCTGCCGGCGGTAGTATTCGATCAGTTCCCGCTGGCGCCGGAACTGCACGGCCATGCCGCAGATGCCGACGATGTCCGCCTGCGGATGCAAGGGCACCGGTTCGATGTTCTCGTCGATGATTTCCACCTGCCAGGTGGGCGGGCATAGCGCCGCCAGCGTGGCCAGCCCGAGCGGCGGGTTGAGCGCGCGTTTGTTGGGGAGAATTTTTTCCAGCGCCCAGCGAAAGCTCCAGAAGCTCTCCGGAAACCTCGGATTGATCAGCAGCAAGCGTACGGAACGCGCTTGGGATGTATTCGGCATGGTGACTCGATCCGTGTTGTTCAAATTCCACCTTCCGGCGCGGCGCCTTCCCCGGCATGGAGAAGCATGCCACCACTATTCACCTTAACAGGACGAACCTCGCGGCCACAACCCGCCGGAGCGGAATCCACCCCCGTCCGGGTTATTCCGCCGGGCGGTTTGCGCGCCAATCGTCCGGCCAATGCCAGGTACCGCGTCAACGGTTATGTTTGACGAACGGGAAGATGTTGGTCAAGCCCAGGAGATCGGTGATCAGCAGCACGATGAAGATAAAAACGAGCGCGCCGATAAGGCTGTCTCCGCCCGCCGGCAGCTGATCCATATTGGTCGCCAGGGTTTGCGTTTCTTGATCCGTCAGACTGTCCACGCGCGCCTGAACCTGCGCCGGGTCCACGCCGCGGGCCAGGAGCTGGGCCTTCACGTCGTCACGGTTGAGCGCGTCGTGCAGACGTTCGCGGTATTGCTGCGCCTGTGCGGCATTGACCACCGCCTCGGTGCCGATCATGCCGGCGTGCGCCGCGGGCAGATACAGGTTCAGCGCCAGCAGACTGAGGACGACCAGGTGGCTGACGGGTTTGGTGAGGCAACGAAATATTTTCATTTTAGATCTCCTGAATATGAGTGCATGTGCTGTGCATTTCCGTCGCCCTTTAATAAATCATGAGCGCCATCTGCCCTTACCGATACCCATAACGAGACTGACGAGAAATATCACGAGAAAGATGAAAAACAGAATGCGCGCGACTTCAGCAAGGCCTGCGGCGATACCGGTAAACCCGAGGATCCCGGCGATGATGGCGATCACAAAAAATACAGCAGCGTAGTAAAGCATGACCCTCTCCTTTTTAATGCCAGTTGCAACTATGGAAAAAGTCGTGCGTCACAGACAGCAACGCACGACCTGTCCTCCGCCAAGCATTAAATACCGGGACCATGATCCTTATGGGGCCCGACAAATTCCTTGACAGGCGTCAAATTCTTGACCTGCTTCTCAGTCGCCTGTTTAGTGGCGCTATAGGTTTTCTGGAGTCGGCCGGTGAAATGTTCGTGCCCGTCCGCAATCTTGCTCAGGTGATCATCGGTCAGTTTGCCCCACTGTAACTTCATGTTCCCTTTGAACAGGGTCCAATTACCTTTGGCAGTGTCCCAATTCATAAAAATCTCCTGTAACCATTAATGTCTGAAATGTTATGCTACTGACGTTACATTTGCTGATGCTTCTTTTTTGTTTCTGTGCGCGCGCTAACTCATCCAGAATAAATAAATTACGATCCCGCATGCGGACAGCGTTCTTGGGGGCAGGCGGATTGTACAATTTGACCTCGCCAACATCTTCCAGGGGCTGTTCGGTGAGGGAGGTACTGTGCCCCGTGCCCTTGGCACGATACATGGCGATATCCGCCTGCTTCATCAAATCGTTGAAAGTTCGCCCGTCGTGCGGGTAGACGGCGACGCCTACGCTGACGGCCATATGAATTCTGTGTCCGTCAAGAATATAGGGTTCGCTGAGGCGCGCGCCGATTTCCACGGCAAGCGCGGTGGCGATATTCGGGCCGTCAATTTCCGGCATCATGATGACGAATTCGTCTCCGCCGTAACGGCAGGCGGTGTCGGCGCCGCGGATGCCCGTGGTCAAGCGCAGCGCTACCGCCTGCAAGAGTTTGTCGCCGCAGGCATGCCCCAGTTTGTCGTTGACGCGCTTGAACTCGTCCAGGTCGAGCATCAGTAGTGCCAGCGGTTTGTGATGCCGTTCCGCCTGGGACATGGCCTGGTGGAACCGGTCTTGAAGCAAGTTACGATTGGGCAGACCGGTCAGCCCATCGTGGTAGGCGAGGTGGCGGGCGTGTGCTTCTTTTTGCACGACATCGGCGAGTGCTTTCTGCAAATCCGCATTGCGCTCGGCAAGAGTTTCAATTTGTTGTTGCGCGCTTTTGGCCAGCTGTCTGCATTCGCCTATTACTTTAATGAATGTTTTCGGATCCGGCGCCGGGAGTGCGCGCGTGGCGGCGGGGCTGGAAGCGTTTTTTCTGGCGGCACCCAGTCTGTGCTGCGCACCGTTAAGTTTTGTACTCCTGACGGCTTTAAGGTGCACCATCTCACTGGTATGTAAGTTACGCGCCATGGCATGTTTATCCCTGAATTAGTCAGCAAAACCTGAGTCGCAAAACCTCTTCAGACGCGGTCTCCCATTACCTGCCCCTTAAATACACAGAAAAACGCATGGATTCCGTACGCTAGCGAACATAAGCAGTAGACCGGTCATTTGCTGCGAATTACTGGATTTTTCCGGGCCAGACGCGATGAGACCACGGGCTACACCATGGGTTTCTTAAAAAAAATCGCAGTCTATAAAAGGAAATTCATCAAGTGGGGGGCGGGTGAAGTCCAGGCGCTCGCACTAACGAGAGGGCGTGTGTCACGTGCGCAGGTTGATCGGCGTGTGATTCAACATCGGGTGTGTGGGCGTCAGTAACCGCTCATCGCATGGCAATTTACGTTTACAGAATGCGGTATAGACTATGTCCGTCAACGAACATAGTGGCCGCCGAGTTCTGCGTAGTATCCGCTTGTTGCCTTTGTGCAAGCCCCTCTGTGAGAGTCAAGGACTACGACCATGCAAGCTGGTTTCAAACCAGAAACAATAATAAAACCAAAAGATAACCGCCTTCTCGCCGCCTTGCCGGCGGAAGTATTCGATCGCCTGCAGCCCGATCTGAAGCCGATCACCATGCCGCTGGGCAAGGTGATCTACGAATCCGGCGCTGAATTGGACCATGTTTTTTTTCCCGTCCCGGGCTGTATTGTTTCGATGCTCTACGTCATGGCCGATGGCGCCTCGGCGGAAATCGCCGTCGTCGGCGATGAGGGCATGGTGGGTATTGCTCTGTTCATGGGCGGCGGCACCACGCCCAGCCGGGCGTTGGTGCAAAGCGCCGGTGAGGCGTTCAGGCTACCGGGGAATCTGCTGAAGAAGGAATTCGAACGCCACAGCGACCTGCAACATTTGTTGTTGCGTTACACCCAGGCGCTGATCACGCAAATGTCACAGACGGCCGTGTGCAACCGGCACCATTCGGTGGATCAGCAACTCTGCCGCTGGCTGCTGCTGAGCCTGGATCGCCTGTCGAGCAACGAGCTCACCATGACTCAGGAGTTGATTGCCAACATGCTGGGGGTGCGCCGCGAAGGCGTCACCGAGGCGGCGGGAAAACTGCAAGCCTTGGGTCTGATTCACTATAGCCGCGGTCGCATTACGGTCCTCGACCGGCCGGCATTGGAGAAGCGGGTATGCGAATGCTATGCGGTGGTCAAGAAGGAGTATGATCGTTTGCTGCCTCCTAAAACGGCCAGCTCCGTTCTCGCGCGGCACACTGACCATGCTCAACGCGAAGATAAAGGGGGTTGAGGCGCGCGGGATCGTTTTTGACGGCAGCGTTGACCTTGTTGCACAACCTGATTTCGAAAAGGCAGGAAATTTATCGCATCCGCGGCTGGCTGGCGGATTACGAGTAGACTCAGGGTGGGCACTGCCGCCAGACGGTCTCCACGGGTAGGATTCTCAGGGCACGTTGACAAGAATCTGCGCGGGAGAAAACTCGTTGTCTCCAGGGTTCGCATGGCTGCGGTGAACGACTGACACTTTTTCATAGAACACTCCTCGAGCGTTGTGCGGCTTTCCGGGTTTGCCTCAGTCGCGGATTCCTCATCCAGACCTCCATTTAAGTTCCGCTGCGCCGCTCCGTGCGCCAGCGCACCGACACGGGCGCACGAGAAGTGTTCCCATGAGACATGGGTGTTCGTAGACCAACGGCAGCAAATCCGGTTCCCCACGGACATCCAGGTACTTTTCCGTAAAGAGGGTATGCGGTCTACCCGCGGTGACGGTCTCGTATGTGCAACTCCAATCTGGTGACGACCTATAAGGCTAGGTTACTTGTCCAGGACAGGATTTTTTTGCACAAGCGCGGGTTCGTGCCGCGATTTTTTACACTGACTTCTAATGAAACTGGAGATGAAAATGATGACATGGAAACAACTACTGGCCGCGAGCGGTCTGATGCTGCTCGGTTTTGTTGGGAGCGCTGCGTCCTTCGCTGACAGCAAGGCGGAAATCGATGCGAGCGTGAGCAAAGCCATGAAGCAGTTCTACACGCTCAGCCCGAAGAACAAGGAACTCGTCGGGAACGCAGCGGGGATGCTGGTATTCCCGCGCATCACGAAAGCCGGTGCCGGAATTGCCGGGGAATACGGCGAGGGTGTGCTGCTGGTCAAGGATAAGACCGTCGGTTACTACAGCAGCGCCAGCGGGTCAATCGGACTCACTCTCGGCATTGCGGATCGCAGCGAAGTCATCATGTTCATGACCAAGGCAGCGCTCGACAAATTCACGAACAGTGCCGGGTGGAGCATCGGCGCAGATGCCGGTATCGCCCTAGTGTCGGCAGGAGCCGGCGGTACCTATGACACCAAGACATTGCAAGAGCCTATTCTCGGCTTCGTATTCGCCGAGAAAGGTCTGATCGGCGATCTGTCTCTCGAAGGCTCGAAGATTACGAAGATCGAAAAGGTTTCGTCCAATATCAAATAAGAACTGGTCCCAGGATCAGCCATGGTCGCCACACCAGGCGCATAGGTGCGATGGCGCTCATAAGGGCCACTGTCGATGATGTCCCTCGGTTGTACCGCCCCGAAGGACACGGATGGATGACCATGGTCTGTTCCTGATTATTTCTACACACTACTTCATTTGATTGGAACCCAGTATGAATATTACTTTGAGTATCGCTCCGTTGATTTCGCTTATCGCCGGCATACTTATTTTGGCTGTGCCGCGTCTGCTGAACTACATCGTGGCGATTTATTTGATTATTATCGGACTGCTCGGGCTGTTCGGCGCCGGGAGCTTTAACCTGCACTAAAGGAGTATGCGCATGTCCATGTTGAAAAAGCTGTCTATTTTATCCGTCAGCCTGTTGATCGCGGCCGGACTTTTCGCTTGCGAAAAAAATGGCACCGCTGAGAAAGTCGGCGAAAAGATCGACAAGACTGTCGAACAGACCAAAGAGAAAGTTGAGGATGTGGTCAAGCCCGAGGGGCCCATGGAAAAGGCCGGCGAAAAGATCGACGAAACCGTGGATAAAACCAAGGAAGCGGTGAAGAAATAGCTGGCGGCGTTAAGATGGCAGATTCATTCTGAGCATGTCTTCTCTGCGCCTCACCATAAAAGTACCCACTCTGGCCGGAACTCTCTGGCGGCATCCGGGACCGGTTTCATTTGAAGCGCGGTTTGCCCCATACGGTCCGGATTTTGACCGTCCATTAGCGGCGTTGCCAGGGTTTCCATATATTCCGGTCTTGACGGAATCGGCTTCGGAAAGTTTATAGCTGGCCCGGCTTGCACAAGTGTCAGATAGGCGGCGGCACGAACACGGATCGGTTACCACCTTCGTTATGTGCGCCAGCGCACAGCATATGCGCGCTGCTGGGTATTAACTTCTGCGCAGGAGGAAGTGAATGTCCATCGCCACACACACCCGGGCAACGAATAGCTTATTGCGGGCCCTGTCACCCAGGGAAAACCAGCGTTTGCTTGCACATAGCGAGCAAGCGAATCTTGCGCATGGCGATGTACTTTGCGAACCCGGCGAGCCGATACGGCATATTTACTTTCCCAACGACGCAATCATTTCCTTACTGACTCCGGTAGACGGGCACGCGAGCGTGGAGGTCGGGCTGGTCGGCAGAGAGGGTATGGCGGGGATGGCGCTCTTTTTGGATATCAGTGTTTCACCCGTGCTCATGCTGGTGCAAGGTTCCGGTACTGCGACGCGCATGAAAGCGGCATCATTTCGTCGTGAGATCAAGCGCAACCCGACGCTGCAACGCGAGCTAAGCCACTATCTCTATGCGTTCATGGCCCAAACCGCTCAAACGGCCGCTTGCAGCCGCCATCATCTGTTGGTGGCGCGTCTGGCGCGTCGGCTCTTGATGACGCTGGACAGGGTGCAGTCAAACGAGTTTCATCTCACGCATGAATTTCTCGCGCACATGCTCGGAGTACGACGCGTCGGCGTTACCAGAGCCGCCACGCATTTACAGAACAAAAAACTGATCAGCTACAGCCGTGGCCATATCACCATTCTCGATCGCAAGGGGCTGGAGCGCGCGTCATGCCGGTGCTATGCCGCCGTCAAGGATATACGCGACAACATGCAGAGCTAGGAAGATGGTTGTGCACCATTTTGATGCCTAAATCGCTGCGGACCAGCGGCAATTTAGACAGGGCGGTAGCATGCGTGTCGAGGCTTTGCAGGCAGCAGGCGCTGGCGTGTTGATCAACACCGAGATCTTGGCGCCATAGATATACTTTTGATGCCCGTTGTTCTTAGTGGCGGCTGTTGCAGATGAAAAATCAGACCAATCTTCTCAGCTTTTCGAATCACGCAGCGGCCCCACGCACCCGGTAATTCCCGATAATTGTCACGACGATGCTCCGACCGGCATCCCTATCGCCTTGCCGGTAGGCGCACCGGTGAAAAAATACGGGAAAGGTCAGAGCTGGTAGAATTCGATGCACTGACCTCGAAGATCACCTGGTCACGCGCGTTTTCTTACCCTCACACCCGGAGGCATGACCCATGAATAAGCTCAAACAACTCTGGAGCAATCTGCGGTCGAGTTTTTGGTTTACGCCTTCACTGATCGTCGCGGTCAGCATGGCTTTCGCGGCAGCGTTGATCGAAACGGACTCCGCCGGGAGTGACCGCTGGCTGGCCCAGTGGCCACGCGTGTTTGGGGTCGGGCCGGTAGGCGCACGTGATATGTTGTCCACGCTTGCCGGTTCGATGATGTCCATTATGGGCGTCACGTTCTCCATGACCCTGGTGGCGCTGGCGCTGGCTTCGAGCCAAAACACCTCGCGTATTCTGAGTAACTTTATGCGCAGCCGTGTCACGCAGATCACGCTGGGGATCTTCGCCGGCATTTTCGCTTATTGCCTGATCGTGCTGCGCACCATTCGCAGCGGTGATGTGGAATTTGTGCCGAACCTGGCAGTGTTTTTCGCATTTGTTCTGGCGCTCGGCAGCATTGGCGTCCTGGTTTTCTTTATTCATCACATCGCCTCGTCGATCCAGGCGTCCAGCATCATCGCCTCGATCACTCAGGACACCATCGCGTCCATCGAGCGGCTGTTTCCGGAAAAACTGGGACACGGACCCGATGAAGATAAGGATCGGGACCAGGTGCTCCGGTCTCTGGCTGAGAGGACCTGGCACGCCGTGCCGGCCGAGATGAACGGTTACCTTCAGAGCGTGGATAATGATGCGCTCCTGCGCCTGGCGCGGGACAGGAAGACCGTCGTGCGCATGGAGCGCGGCATCGGCGCGTTCGTCGTGCAAAATACCGCGCTGGCATCGCTCGCGCTGGAAGACCCGCCGGACCAAGAAACGATCGCTGCCCTTAATTCGTGTTACAGCATCAGCCGCCATCGCACGATTGAACAGGACCCCGCTTTCGGTATCCGACAGATTGTAGATATGGCCTTGAAGGCCCTGTCGCCTGGTGTCAATGACACCTCGACGGCGGTGATGAGCGTGGATTACCTGACGGCGATTCTGGCACAACTGGCCGCCCGGAAATTTCCGGCATCGCACCGCTACGAGGGAGACGAACTGCGCGTGATCACCGTCGCCCCGACATTTGAAGATCTGCTGGCCGAGTCGTTCGACCAGATTCGGGGTAGCGCCATAGGCAATGCCGGCATCATGGTGCGCATGCTCGGCGCCCTCGAGACGCTCGCCGGTCTGACCACCAGCCCGCGCCGCCGACGGGCGCTCCACGAACAAGTGATGTGGATTGCCGAAATCGCTGGTCGCACCACCGAATCCGCCCATGAGCGCGAGCGGCTCGCAAAGCGGCTGATGGAGGTGCGCGAGGTGCTCCAAGCCGTGCCCGCGTTGAACGCTGGGGAAGAGAAGGCATAGTGTTATGAAACCGGACCGGGAAACGGCAAGCACAACCCGTTTAGCGAATCGCGGCGTGGTCGTCTCGGTGCGCGGCAGTGTCGTGGATATACGGTTCGATGAGCAGCTTCCAGCGATCTACTCGGTGCTACGTGCGGGCGCGGAGCAACAGATCGTCATCGAAGTGCTGGCGCAACTGGATGCGCGTCGCGTGCGCGGGATTGCGTTGACGCCCACCCAGGGCCTGGCCCGCGGCATGGCGGTGGAGGATACCGGCGGACCGTTAAAGGCGCCGGTGGGCAAAGGGGTTCTGTCGCGTATGTTCGACGTGTTTGGCAATGCCATCGACCGTCAGGCGCCGCCGCTGGATGTGCAATGGCGCACAGTGCATCGAGCCCCGCCCGTGTTGGCGCGACGTTCCACCAAATCAGAGATCTTCGTGACGGGCATCAAGGTCATCGATGTGTTGATGCCGCTGGAGCGCGGCGGCAAGGCGGGTTTGTTCGGCGGGGCGGGCGTGGGCAAGACGGTGTTACTCACCGAAATGATCCATAACATGATCGGCCACCAGGAGGGCGTCAGTATTTTTTGCGGTATCGGCGAACGTTGTCGCGAAGGCGAGGAGCTTTACCGCGAAATGAAGCAAGCTGGCGTGTTGCCGAATATGGTGATGATCTTCGGCCAAATGAACGAGCCGCCGGGCGCCCGTTTCCGCGTCGGCCACGCCGCGCTGACGATGGCCGAGTATTTCCGCGACGATGAGCGCCGCGATGTGTTGCTGCTCATCGACAATATCTTTCGGTTCATTCAAGCCGGCTCGGAGGTGTCCGGCTTGATGGGGCAGATGCCGTCACGTCTCGGTTATCAGCCGACCATGGGCACCGAGTTGTCGCAATTGGAGGAGCGCATCGCCAACACCGATCGCGGCGCCATCACCTCGATCCAGGCGGTGTATGTGCCGGCGGACGATTTCACCGATCCGGCGGCAGTACACACCTTTTCGCATCTCTCCGCGTCGATCGTGCTGTCGCGCAAGCGGGCCAGCGAAGGCCTTTATCCGGCCATCGATCCGCTACAGTCCAGTTCCAAAATGGCCACACCGGGCATCGTCGGTGCACGGCATTATCACCTGGCCCAGGAAGTCCGGCGCACACTGGCGCAATACACGGAACTCAAGGACATCATCGCCATGCTCGGCCTGGAGCAATTATCTCCGCAGGACCGCAACGTGGTGGCCCGCGCCCGCCGGCTGGAGCGTTTTCTCACCCAGCCGTTTTTCACCACTGAGCAATTCACCGGCCTGCAAGGCAAGCTGGTCAGCCTCGAAAACGCGCTGGACGGCTGTGAGCGCATCCTGCGCGATGAATTTAAAGACTACCCGGAGAGCGCGCTCTACATGATCGGGGCGGTTGACGAAGCGAAGAAAAAGGAGAACCCTGATCCGAAATCCTATCCGGGGAGCGAACATGCCGCAGCTGACACGCATGAATCTTAAGGTTCTCCTGCCGTTCCGGATCTTCGCCGAGAAGACCAGCGTATTGCGCATCGTTGCAGAGACCCGTGCGGGCTCGTTCGGGATCTTGCCGCAGCGGCTCGATTGCGTAGCGGCGCTTACGCCGGGCATTCTGATTTACGAAACCGAAATGGAGGGCGAAGTTTACGTGGCCGTGGATGAAGGGGTGTTGGTCAAGACCGGCCCGGACGTGCTCGTTTCCGTGCGCCGGGCACTGGGCGGAACGGACCTCGGCCAATTGCGCGATGCGGTGGAACAGGAGTTTCTGACCCTGGACGAGCACGAGCAAAGCGTGAGGTCGGTGTTGGCAAAAATGGAAAGCGATTTCATCCGCCGCATGGCGGCGTTTCACAATGAGTGACGAACCCCAAAATAAGTCCTCGAAGCCGAAGCCGTCGCTCAGTCAGGAAGTCGGCGCGAAGGCGGCGCGCAAGCTCAAAGCACAGCGCAACGCCGCGCCGGGCGTCTGGTTCGGCTTGGGCATGATGGGGATTATCGGCTGGTCGGTGGCGATTCCGACATTGCTCGGTGCGGCACTCGGGTTATGGCTGGACCAGCGTTATCCGGGCGGTCGCTCCTGGACATTGGTACTGCTGGTGGCCGGGCTCACGATCGGCTGTTTCAATGCGTGGCATTGGGTTACCAGGGAAGACAAAGCCATGCGGGACGAACAGGAGGATAAGCATGAATGAATGGTTGACGCTGGCGCTGGCAATGGTGGCGGGCCTGTTGCTCGGCGCCATTTTTTTCGGCGGCCTTTGGTGGACGGTGCGCAAGGGCGTGTCGTCCAAACGGCCGGCGCTTCTGTTTCTGGGCAGCATGCTGTTGCGGACAGGCGTCGTCATCGCTGGATTTTATGTTGTCTCGGACGGTCATTGGCAACGGCTGCTGGCATGTCTGTTCGGATTTGCCATCGCGCGTTTCATTGTGATGTGGCACGCCGGTCCGCCACTCGAACATTACGACGTGCCAGCGAAGGAGCCCGGTCATGCGCCTTAGTCCCGACGAGGTCATCTTCTGGCAATACGGGTTTTTAAAACTCAACGCCACCATTGTCTTCACCTGGGGGTTGATGTTCGTGCTGGCCGTCGGTTCAAAACTCATCACCCGCAAACTTACCATCGGACTGAATCGTGCCCGTTGGCAGAATCTGCTTGAAATCATCGTTATCGCCATCGAAAAACAAATCGAAGAAGTGGGCCTCAGCCAGCCGAAAAAATATCTCGGCTTTCTGGGTACGCTCGTGTTGTTTCTCGCCATGGCCGCCCTCTGCACTATCATCCCCGGCTACCAGCCGCCGACCGGTTCGCTCTCAACTACGGCGGCGCTGGCCCTGTGTGTGTTCGTGGCCGTGCCGCTGTTCGGCATTGAGGAGCAGGGGTTAGGCGGCTACCTCAAGTCCTACGCGCAGCCGACGTTCATCATGCTGCCGTTTAATATCATCAGTGAACTGTCGCGCACGCTGGCCCTGGCCATCCGTCTGTTCGGCAACATGATGAGCGGAGCGATGATTGTCGCGATTCTGCTCAGCATCACACCCTTCATATTTCCGATCGTCATGACGGCGCTCGGCCTGCTCACCGGCATGGTGCAGGCCTACATCTTCTTCATTTTAGCCACGGTTTACATCGCGGCCGCCACGCGAGTGCGCAAGCCCAGGCCTGAACCCGATGCAAAACATTGAAGCATGAACTACGACAAACAAAAGGAGACGCCATGGATAACATGACAATCATCGCGGTGGCATCCATTGTCACCGCCGGCATTACCACCGGTTTCGGTACCATGGCGCCGGCCTTGGGCGAGGGGAGGGCGGTCGCCACGGCGCTGACTTCGCTGGCCCAGCAGCCCGACGCTTCCGCCACCATCACCCGGACCCTGTTCGTCGGACTGGCGATGATCGAGTCCACGGCCATTTACTGCTTCGTGGTCACGATGATTCTGATCTTCGCCAATCCGTTCTGGAATCACGTCATCGTCCAAAGCGCCGGAAAGTAAGCGAATGCTGATCGACTGGTTCACCGTCGCCGCCCAGGTGGTCAACTTCCTGATCCTGGTGTGGTTGCTGAAGCGCTTTCTTTACAAACCCATCCTCCACGCCATCGACGCGCGGGAGCAGCGGATCGCTTTGGCACTCGCGGACGCCGACGCGAAAAAGACCGAAGCCCTGCGGGAGCGCGATGAGTTCCAGCACAAGAATGAGGCGTTCGACCAGCAGCGCGCCGCGCTCTTGAGCCGAGTGACGGACGAGGCGCATGCCGAACGTCAGCGGCTTCTGGATGAAGCGCGGCAGGACTCGGACGCCCTGCGTGCCGAACGACAGGACGCGTTGAGGCGCGAACAACAAAGCCTGAATACCGAAATCGCCCGCCGCACCCGGGAAGAGGTGTTTGCCATTGCGCGAAAGGCGCTGACGGACCTCGCCGGGAAAAGTTTGGAAGCGCGCATGAGCGAAGTGTTCGCGCGCCGCCTGCGAGTGCTGAACGATGATATAAAGGAAGATCTCGCCAAGGCCTTGGAAACATCGTCCGACCCGGTGCTCGTGCGCAGCGCCTTCGAGCTGCCTGCGGAGCAACGCGCCGCGATACAAACCGCGCTCAATGACACCTTGTCGGTGGAGGTCCAAGTCCGTTTCGAGACCGCGCCGGACGTGATCAGCGGCATCGAACTCAGCGCCAACGGACGCAAGGTCGCCTGGAGCATCGCGGATTATCTCGCATCACTGGAAAGGAGCGTCGGCGAATTGTTGACAGGGCCGTCCAACCCCAAAGCCAAACCTGAGGCCAAGCCGAAGTCGGAAACTGAAGCTGCCGCGCGCGAGGAGCCCGAGTGAGCGCGCCGCCAGATTCCTTGCAAAGTGTCATCGACCAGGCGTTCGTCGGCCTGAGCCAGGGACGCGAAACCTTCAAACCGCAGCTGGCAATGCACGAGGTGGGCGCGATCACCAGCGTATCCACGGGCATCGCCCGGATCTCCGGCCTTCCCGGCGTGGGCTTTGAGGAGCTGGTGAAATTTCCCGGCGATGTGTTCGGCATCGCTTTCAACGTGGACGAGGATGAAATCGGCGTCGTGCTGCTGGGCGAATACTGGCATCTGCACGCCGGCGATGAAGTCGAGCGCACGGGCCGGGTCATGGACGTGGCCGTGGGCGATGGTTTGCTGGGACGCGTCGTCGACCCGCTCGGTCGGCCGCTCGATGGCAAGGGGCCGGTGGTTGCCAGCGAGCGCCTGCCCATCGAACGACCCGCTCCACCCATCATGGACCGCGCGCCCGTCAGCGTGCCGCTCCAGACCGGCCTCAAAGTCGTCGATGCGCTCATTCCCATCGGACGCGGCCAGCGCGAGTTGATTCTGGGTGACCGGCAGACGGGAAAAAGCGCCATGGCGATCGACACCATCCTCAATCAGCGCGGCAAGGATGTCCTGTGCGTCTATTGCGCCATTGGTCAGCGCGCGTCCGCCGTGGCGAAGGCCGTGGCCACCTTGCAGGCGAAGGGCGCGATGGATTACAGCGTGGTGACGGTCACCGAGGGCAACGACCCGCCGGGGCTCGCCTACATCGCCCCTTACGCCGCCACCAGCATCGCGGAGTATTTTATGGAGCTAGGCCGCGATGTGCTCATCGTTTACGACGATCTCACCCATCACGCCCGCGCCTATCGCGAGCTGTCCCTGCTGTTGCGCCGGCCACCCGGTCGCGAAGCCTTCCCAGGCGACATCTTCTATATTCATTCACGGCTGCTGGAGCGGGCGACGCATCTACGCGCGGGACGCGGGGGTGGTTCGCTGACCGCCCTGCCCATCATCGAGACCGAAGCGCAGGACATTTCCGCCTACATCCCGACCAACCTGATTTCCATCACGGACGGGCAGATTTACCTCTCGCCGTCGCTGTTCGAATTGGGCGTGCTACCCGCGGTCGATGTTGGCAAGTCCGTGTCGCGCGTCGGTGGCAAGGCGCAATGGGCGGCTTACCGCGCGGTGGCGGGCGACCTCAAGCTCGCCTATGCCCAGTTCGAGGAACTCGAGAGCTTTGCCCGATTCGGGGCCCATCTGGATGAAGATACCCGCAAGATCATTGAGCACGGACGGCGCATCCGCGCCTGCCTCAAGCAGTCGGAATTCGCCCCGGTGTCCGTGGCCGCACAGATCGCCATCCTGCTGGCGTTGACTGCGGAGCTTTTCGACGACGTGCCGCTTGACTGGATGACGGACGCCGAGCAGGCCGTGCGCAAGGCGGCGGCGGATATCCCGGCGCAGGTGAGCGAGCGATTGGATACCGGCAAAAAATTGAGCGATGAGGATCGTGAAACGATCATCCAAATCGTCCGCCAGGCGCTGGCGCGCTTTCGACTTAAGCCGGATCGCAAGCCCAAGGCGGCACTCAAGGCGCAGTCATGAGCGACACCACGGCGAGCCTCCGCCGAAAGATCAACAGCGCCGGAGATCTACAATCCGTCGTCCGCACCATGAAGGCCCTGGCCGCTTCGAGTATCGGCCAATACGAGCAATCGGTGCGTGCCTTGGGTGACTACTATCGCACCGTGGAACTGGGCTTGAGCCTCTGTTTCCGGGGCACCGATTTAGCGGCAGCGCTGCCTGGAGAGACAAGACCAGCGGATGCGGGTGCGATTGGCGCGGTGGTATTTGGTTCAGACCAAGGACTGGTGGGCCAGTTTAATGATGTGGTGGCCGATTATGCACTCAAGACGCTGGCAGCTCTGCCCGGCAAACCCCGGGTCTGGGCCGTCGGTGAGCGCGTTCATGCTTGTCTGGCGGACGTGGGCCTGCCGCTGATGGGGCATTACACCGTGCCGAACTCCATCCGGGCCATCACCCCGCTCGTCGGGCAGATTCTCGTGGAGAACGAGACGCGCCGCAGCCAGGGTGAAGTCGCCGAACTCCACCTATTTTACAATCGCCCCACGTCCGGGGCGGTTTATGTGCCCGTCAGTCAGCGACTGTTACCGCTGGACGAACACTGGCGCCGCAGGTTGGCCGAGCGTCCCTGGCCGACGGGAAACCTGCCCGAGGTTATGGGTGGCGGGACCGCAACCCTGCGGGCGCTCATCCGCGAATATCTTTTCGTCTCGCTGTTCCGGGCGTGCGCCGAATCCCTCGCGAGCGAGAACGCGAGTCGCCTGGCGGCGATGCAGCGCGCCGATAAAAACATCGACGAATTGCTGGAGGACCTCAATGGGACATTTCGTCGTCTGCGCCAGAGTGGCATCGACGAGGAACTGTTCGACGTGATCGCCGGCTTCGAGGCGCTGAGCGAAGAGGAGAAATGATGCGCGCTGACCTAGCTACAGACCATGGTGGGTTTGAGCTCAAAGTTCAACTGACTGCAGCCCTCAAGGCCACCGGTTATGAGGCGGCAGACTTCGATGCCCATGAATTGGTTGGAGGAGATGACCGCCGGGATTTCGTGGTGCCCCCAGACTCGGCCAGAGCATCTGGCTGGTCTATAAGTAGAGGTGCGTAATCACCTCAGGGGAACTGCAGTAACTTAACCGAAGGTCTGGACGGATTGTGCGGCCACTATTACCAACCGATTTTACTTCTCAACTTCTCGAACCACGCAGCAGTCCCACCAGCCCGATAATTGTCAAGACGATGCCGCCGACCAGCATCCATATCGCCTTGTCGGTAGGCGCGTCGGTGAAAAAACGGGAAAAGTCGGAGCTGATAGAATTCGATGCACTGACGCCGAAAACCACCAGCAAGATACCCCCGGCAAGAATGGCGAGTGAGATGGTTTTGTCCATCGAAAATCTCCTTGAATAGTCGTTACTGGTTACAGCCTGGATTTTTCGCCGATATGAGACAGAATCGCTATCAATAACGCCACCACGCACAGCACGAAAATATATAAAATATTCTCTATGTGCTGAGAATTGGTCGACGTCAGATACGTGACTGCCGACGGTATGCCGATAAAAATACTCAGTTTTAACATGACACCTCTCCTTAACTCAGGAGAAAGTCTACGGGTAGGGGGCCGCCCGCCCGTCATTCCCCGCTACTTGATGTTCAAGCCCCGTCGCATGAGAGGGGTTACAGGGCTCGTCTTCCGTTGATGACGTTGATCAGGACAACCACGATAGCGAGCACCAGCAGAATGTGTATAAAGCCACCCATGGTGTAGGAGGAAACGAGCCCCAGGAGCCACAGGATGACCAAAACAATAGCGAGAGTGTATAGCATGGTAATTCTCCTTTTCTTTACATGAGCGCTGTGTTCAATGCGAACAGCGCCGCCGCACAAACACTACTGCGTTTCGTTGCAGGCCGGCGCCGATTTCATCTGTTCGACTGGATCGCGCCGTTGGTGACTTTGACCTGGTCGCCCGGCCGCCACATCGGCGGGTTGGCTTCATTGATCACGCGGCTCGACCCGTCGTCAAGGCGGACGATGATTTCAAAGCTCTTGGTCGATTTCGCTCGTTTCTCGATTTCGTTGCCGGCCACCGCACCGCCGACCGCGCCCGCCACCGTCGCGAGGTCCTTGCCCCGGCCGGCGCCGACCTGATTGCCAATAGCGCCACCCACGACGGCCCCGCCGACTGCGCCGAGACCGGTTCCTTCCCCGCGCGTGACGACCTCCCGTACCGACTCGATCCTGCCGCAATCGACGCATTTCGCTTTCGAGAGAGTCGACGTATATGCAGAGGACCTGACGGGTGTGGCGTTGTTGCCAGGATCATCTTTCGAGGCCGAGGTCCAACCCCTGAAGGCCGCGATGCCGGCGACACTGAACAGGATTACGGCGATTCCGGCAATCCACATCAGCAGGTGCGGAGGCTTATTAACTTGCGTATTCATATTGACTTCCTTGCGGGCTGGGGCCCAGGGTAAACGCGGATACCGATGTCGGGCCGAAAAGAGACTTGGATCAGCGTTATGAAATTTTCAACGTCGCTCTGAAACCTGGAGAGGCCTCATTAATGGGTCCAGGGGCCGTCCACCATCAAACAATTATCCCCCTCTCCTCAAAACGTTCAGTGCGCTAGCGAACAGAGTGACTGAATTCCCGGGTTTGCGGCCAGATCGCCATCTTTAACTCAGGAAATGGGGCACAAAGTCCATCCGGGTTCGGCCACGGGAATGCAGTTATAGTCGCGGTGGAGGCCTGTTGACAGCGGCGGCCGAAACTTCACGGTCGCACGACCACCTCGGAATGAGTGAGAGGGGGGCTTTCCCTATCTGGCCGCGGGAACGGGAGGCAAGAGGCCCACTCAACAATTACTTCCGCTGAACGTGAGGCCGATCGCAACCGCGATCGCCGCGGTAGTAAATTTTCTCATGGTATTTCCTTTCTAAAGTGTGTGGAGGATGAAAAGCGTTTTGCGACTGCGTCGGAGTCGGAATGTATATTGAATATTTGTCGCCGTATGTACGTTGTTGTACGGAGTGCATATAAATTAGGGAAGATTTCCACACACATGTCCTTGAGCGGCCGTCAGAACCAAAAAGGACGCAAGAAATTAAATTGATGGTGTGTGACGAGCAGGGTGAGCCATGCGCACGCGGGAGTTTTTCAGCAACTCAACGCCCCAGCAGTGCGCCCGCCGGTTTGAGCGATTCGACGCGGTCACAAACCACCTTGGCGATGGTAACCAGAGGCGCGCTGAGCAGCAGGCCCCAAACACCCCACATCCAGCCGAAGAACAGCAGGGCGATGAACAGCACGGCGGCGTTCATGTGCGCGAAGTGGCTCTGCAGCCAGGTCATGAACACCAACCCGACCAGGCCCGCCACCAGAAGCGACGTACCCGCGACGGCGAGTGCATTGAGCGGCGACCCGAATTGCATAAAAGCGGCCACGCCGCTCGCGAGTGCGATCAACACCGGGCCGAGGTAAGGTATAAAGTGCAGCACGCCGGCGGCAAAGCCCCATACGCCGGGTTGCTCCATTCCCAGCGTCTGGAACGCGAGCCAGGTACCAATGCCAACCAGGGTGTTAGACACGAGCGTGACGAGCAGGTAGCGCTGAATTTGTACGTTGATTTCCTCGAGGATGTGCACAGTCCCTTGTTGGTGCGATGGACCGACGAACTGCACTAGCTTACGCCGGAAATGCTGGCCCGATGCGAGCAGGAAATAGGTGAGCAGCAACACGATCGGTGCTTGAGCGATAACCGCGATCAGCAGCGCTGATTGCGCGAGCGCGTAATTGCGCAGCCAGTCGCTAGGCTCGGGCTCGCGCGCCGCGACCACGCGCGCTCCCGGCTTCAAGCCCGCGTCGGCGGCAGCACCTTGAAGCTCGTCGGCGGTTTTTTGCATACTTTGCAGTGCCGTCGGGCTGCCGGCGCGAGCGGCGCTCAGGTTATGCCGCAGCTTGTGGGCAGCCTCGGGAAGCTTCACGATCATCGCTGTGGCCTCGTCGCGCAACGAGAAGGCGATCCACGACAAGCTGCCGGCAAGCACGACGAGAACCAGTGCCGCCGCCACCGGCCGCGGAATGTAAAGCACCTTGAGCCAGTCCACCACGGGGCGCAGCATGTAGCTGGCGAGGATTCCGATCAGCAACGGCACAAAGAAGGCGCGCGCGAGATACAGTGCCGCAACGAGCGCGATCACCGCAAGTACAATGACTGCCATGCCCGTGCGCGAGACGCGGATCACGTGCGCCGCGACCGGTGCAGCGTCGGCACCCACGGCGGATGGCACATCCACGACTTCGGATTCAGCTTCGCTATGTGGTGCGATCACGGTCTGTGCGACGTTGCGCCGTTCTTGAGGGGCAAGGAAGTTTATAGTGAATATTGATCGCGGTATGTGCGATAGCGTACACCATCACATGGAATACGTAGGGGAAATGCCAGCCAAGATAGCAAGAACCGGGGCTTAACAGCCCGCGCGATAAAATCCAATATGTTCGCCGTCGCACAGTGCGCCGAGAACGAAAGGTGTAGAAAATGTTTAGCGATGAATGGCTTCACAGACCGTTGACCTGATTTTTATCAAAGCCAATTAAACTGAGAGCCCACCACCGCCATAATTGATATCGGTCAAAGTCGTGACCGCGTGGAGAACATAGATTAAAAAAATGTTATGACCCGACAAATCGGAAGCGCCACGGGCGACCTAACGCGTTGTGCCCGTGACCGCGGCTGAAGATAGATTCAAATGATAGCCTGGAAAACGAGAACAGAAATGTTTCAGACCAAGGAGTCATCAACGAAGAAGACGTCCGTGAAAAAAGGCGCGGCAACTGCGCCAGCCACGAGCGGGGCGGGCAAATCAACGCCGCCCGGCGAAACCACCGCAAGCAGCGCTGTCTCGCCTGAAGAGCGCAACCGGATGGTCGCGGAAGCGGCTTATTATATCGCCGAGCACCGTGGATTTGCCGAGAGTTCCCCGCTGGAAGACTGGTGCGCTGCGGAAGCGCAGATCGATGCCATGGTGTCCAGACGGACAGCGTAAACTCGGGAACAACGAGATTCCTCTCGAATGGCCGCCGCCGTGGCGTGCTGTTGAAATTCTCACTCTTGTGCGAGCGCGTGCACGATGCCAAAGGAAACATATGACCGGACCAAGAAAGCGAACTGACTACAGTCGCCAGCCCAGAAGGGATCGCATGGATGAAGAGCGGGTGAGCGATCCCTATCGGGCGCGGGGCAAGTGGCCGGAGCCGACCGCCTGCCCCGGGTGCGGGGCGATCTTTCATCACGGGCGCTGGCAGTGGGGCGCGGCGCCGCAAGGGGCCGAACGCCACCTCTGCCCCGCGTGCCAGCGGATTCGGGACCGGGTGCCGGCCGGGCAGCTGACGCTGAGCGGGAAGTTCTTCGCCGCGCACCGCGAGGAGATCCTGCACCTCGTCCACCATGCCGAGTCGAAGGAGCGCGCCGAGCATCCGCTCGAGCGCATCATGGACATCAAGGAAGAAGCGGACCACACCGTGATCACCTTCACGGATTTGCACCTGGTGCACGGGATTGGCGAGGCGCTGCATCACGCCTACCACGGTGAGCTCGACTCGCACTACACGGACGAAGACGGCCTGTTGCGCGTCGCCTGGAGCCGCTAGCTGTGACGCTTGTCAGCGTGGCACGGCACGACAGAGAGAGACGTGCGGCGTTGCCCCAGTGCGCCGATCAGTCTGGAGTCAGAGGGCCAGCCAGATCAATATGCTGGCGAGCCTTCGCTTCAACTCGTGTGCCTGGCGAATTACCAATCACGCTGTGTAGGTAACCATGGTTTGTCCATTCCGGACAAATCTATGCTTGCAAGAAGCCTGTCCGTTTCGACCCTTCGCCGCCATTCACCGCGACCGTACGGCTTGGGTTGGACGCATAGGTCTCTTTTCCACGTTCCGGTCCGGAGTATTGGCATCAGCCACCCACCGGCCCTAAGCCCTGAGAGCGGATTGAGAGAATATCCGGCTGGACAAATCCGATGTTGTTTGACGCCTGTCAAAGCCTGCAGTCGGCGTATGTTCTAGTTTATGGCTCAAATAGGCCGGTATGTCACTTCTGCTAACGAGGAGAAGACTCCATGACCGCGAAGCAGATACTGTTCCGCTCCCAGGCGCGCGAGAAAATCCTGCATGGTGCCACGCAGCTCGTCGACGCGGTGCGTGTCACCCTCGGCCCAAAATCCAAATCGGTGCTGATCCAGAAGAAGTGGGGCAGCCCGATCGTATGCAATGATGGTGTCACCATCGCCAAGGAGACCGAGCTCGAAGACCCGACGGAAGACCTTGGTGCGCGCATGTTGCGCCAGGCGGCCGAGAAGACCGGTGAGGCGGTCGGCGACGGTACCTCGACCTCGACCATCCTCGCACACGCGATCCTCGCCGACGGTATCCGCAACGTCACGGCCGGGGCGAGCGCCATCGATTTGAAACGCGGGCTCGACCGCGGGCTGAAAGCCGCGGTCGAGTCGTTGCGCGCGCTCTCGCGCCCGGTCAAGACGCGACTCGAAAAGGCGCAGGTTGCCACCATCTCCGCGCACAACGACGCGGCGATCGGCGAACTGGTGGCCGAGGCCATGGAGAAGGTCGGCGGCGAGGGCGTGATCACGGTCGAGGAGTCCAAGACCACCGAAACCGTGCTCGAGGTGGTCGAAGGCATGCAGTTCGACCGTGGCTATATATCGCCCTATTTCATCACCAACGCCGACAAGATGGAGGCGGTGCTGGAGGATGCCTACGTGCTGCTCAGCGACCGCAAGATCGGCAACCTCAAGGATCTGCTGCCGGTGCTCGAGCAGGTGGCCAAGGCCGGCAAGCCGATCCTGTTCATCGTCGAGGACATCGAAGGCGAGGCGCTCGCGACCCTGATCGTCAACCAGATCCGCGCGGTGCTGCGCAGCTGCGCGGTCAAGGCGCCCGGTTTCGGCGACCGGCGCAAGGAAATGCTCCAGGACATGGCGGTGCTCACCGGCGCTCAAGTGATCGCCGAGGAGCTCGGTCTCAAACTCGAAGACGTGCAGCTCGCGCAGCTCGGCCGCGCCCAGCGTATCGTGGTGGACAAGGACCACACCACCCTCATCGGCGGTGCCGGCGACAAGCAGGCGATCGAGGCGCGCGTCACGCAGATCCGCAATCAGATCGAGATGGCCACGGGCGACTACGACAAGGAAAAACTCGAAGAGCGCCTCGCCAAGCTCGCCGGCGGCGTGGCCGTGATCCGGGTCGGCGCGCCGTCCGAGGCCGAGATGAAATCGAAGAAAGAGGCGCTCGACGACGCCATCGCTGCCACCAAGGCGGCGGTGGCCGAAGGCATCGTACCCGGCGGCGGCCTGGCGCTGCTGCGCGCTACCGAAGCCGTGACGCGCGAAGAGGCCAAGACCGAAGGCGACGCGAAGACCGGCTTGCAGATCTTGCGGCGCGCGCTCGAGACCCCGGCGCGCCAAATCGCCGAGAACTCGGCGGTGGACGGTGGCGTGGTGGTGAACCGCATGCTGACGAGCGAAGGCGCGCTGGGCTTTGACGCCGCGCGCAAGGAGTACGTGGATCTCGTGCAGGCAGGCATCATCGATCCCACCAAGGTGGTGCGTATCGCGCTCGAAAATGCGGTATCAGTGGCGAGCGTCCTGCTGCTCACTGAGGCGACCATGACCGAGATTCCCGAGAAGGAAAAACCGACCGGCGCGGCCATGCCTGAAATGTAGGAGCGAAACCATAGCGATCATTGGCATCGATCTCGGTACTTCCAACCCGGGGAATAAAGGAGTCTATCATCACGCAAGCAGGTCGCATGGATAATCGCCTTAAAACATTATTTGATGCATTGAAGGTTCCGGCAGAATCCACGGCAATTCATTTTGGCGATACTCCGCCAGAGGCAAAAAGACCGAAAAGAAAGCAACAGTCAAACGGCCGGAGGTCATTCTCGTCAACCCAGGTCGTAAGAAAGTCGGACGCGCCGCCGCATTGAATGGCTGTTTCTGCCCGTTCTTCGACATTGCATGTGAATTTAAGTGAGCTCTTTGGCAAGTATTGTCGGGGCAAAGCCCCGCCCCCATGTTCGCGACAAGATTCGAATCGAATACAAGATCAGGAGAAATGAAGTCAAAATATTCGAGTGTCGCCCACGGCGCAACGATCATTCTGTTTGGTCCGAATTGCCAATGCCAGGTTCAAGAAAGATGAAACGAAAAACACATGGTTTCTGTACTGCGCATACTGTAATAGTAAATGGCATCGATTCGAACCAAACGCAGAGAACAAAGACATTGAGAAACTGCAGGCCGAATTCGAACGGGACACCACGGGGATATTCCGGGGTTAAAGAGCCGTACAATAACTGGGCACTCAAGGTTTATCGCAATGCGATTCAGCAAGCCGGCACTACACGTAATGAAGCACCCCGCAGACTTTGTTCTGCAAACGCTGAGGGGCTTCAATAAGAATCAGGGAATGCTTCTGGCGGGCGCCATTGCGTATTATGCGCTGCTGTCAGCGTTGCCCCTGTTAATCCTGTCCATAATCGCTCTCTCGCACTTTGTTGACCAGGCAGAGCTGCTCACTACCGTGGGGCGATACTTGGAATGGCTTGTGCCGAGCCAGTCCCAGGCTGTCTTGATCGATGTATCCAGTTTTCTCAGAAATCAGGTTTCAAACAGCGTAGTTCTGTTGGTAACGATGGTATTTTTCAGTTCTCTCGCCTTTTCGGCGCTGGAAAAGGCGATATCCGTGATCTTTCGTCATCATGGAGTCGCCAAAAAACGTCATTTCATGGTTTCTGCCGTCCTCCCGTACGTTTTTGCCTTGCTTCTTTGTGTCGCTATACTCGGAGTGACACTCGCTTCCGTCATCTTTCAGGCAATAGCTCTGGAGAGTGTTCATTTATTTGGTCACGACTGGTCCCTTCGCGGCGTATCGGGCATGCTTCTCTATCTTCTTGGCTTTCTCGTGGAAACCCTAATTCTTTCAGTTTTCTACTTAGTTCTGCCCGTTGGGCGGATACGCCTCCACCACGCGTTTATTGGCGGTTTCACGGTTACGTCACTGTGGGAAGTTATCCGCCACATTCTCCTCTGGTACTTTTCAACATTGTCGAAAGCCGGCGTCGTCTACGGCTCCCTGACCACGGCTGTCGTCGCATTGTTCAGTATGGAAATCGGTGCGACGTTGCTGCTGTTGGGGGCCCAAGTCATTTCAGAATATGAGCGACTCGGAGAGAAAACCTCTTGAGCTCGCATGTCGGCTGTCGGCAGAATTCCAGCTGTAATGGATCCACTCTCTGCTCACATTATTTACATCACACGGTGACCCACTTTATTTTTCGATCCTTTTTCAAGGAGATGGCGTTGCAAGAGAATTGCCGGGCCAATCAAAAAATGCATAGGTCAGAACATAGATGGATGCCAACAGCGATCCCCTGGAATGCTCCGGCTTTCGCGAATGTCCGTTATGAATGGGTCACGAACGGCAGGTTGTGGCCGCGAGTTGCCCGTCAGCCCGTCTGATTACTCAATCGCGTTAGTTGCCATGCCCCGTTCACTCGCCTTTTCCTCGCCGCGTGCGTCCGATTGACGCGTGAACGGCACTTGCGCCGCGCCGTGTCATCGCCTCGCACCAGACTTGTGCCAGCACGGAATCGGGCGGTACCGCGAAATAACCGGACGACATCTCGCATTGAAAATTGCTACGCGGGGCAAGTGCTTGATCCGGTAAGACGACGAAGAATCGCCCACGACAGTCGTTGGTACCGAGGGTCGGACAAATCTGTCGGGAACAGATTTGGACGCGCATAGCGCGGCCCGAAGGGCGAGGCGCATGGGCGAAGCGGGAAAAGACAAAGGTCCGGTGGACCTTTGTCCCGCTGAGCGGGCGAGGCAGGGTGAGCCGCGAAAGCGGCGAACGCCCGGCCAGGGACGGCCGGGCCGGACTTCGAACGAAGCTGGGACAGCGCAGTGAGAAGCGAGCCCCGGCTTTGATGCGCGCCTTCCCTGGCGCGCACCCTATCGGGCGGCCTTCGGCCGTCCAAGTTCATTCCCGATGAACTTGTCGAGCGAAGCAGGGACTGCGCAGCGAAGAAAGCGCCGAGCAATC
>Ga0315550_1000355_pt1 | contig 27912 bp, 21 predicted proteins | sample SalMarSW160190MG_2_FD_203100 | JGI IMG/M metagenome (GOLD analysis project Ga0315550, IMG submission 203100) | Salt marsh sediment microbial communities from the Plum Island Ecosystem LTER, Massachusetts, United States - Salt Marsh Sediment SW1601-90 ... | reverse complement strand
TCGTACCGAGGTCCTTTGCCGACACATGCAGTATACCGTTTGCGTCTATATCGAAAGTAACCTCTATCTGGGGTATGCCGCGCGGAGCGGGGGGGATGCCGACCAGTTCGAAATTACCGAGCAGTTTGTTGTCCGAGGCCATCTCCCTTTCGCCCTGGAAGATCTTGATCGTGACCGCAGGCTGGTTATCGGCGGCCGTCGAGAATACCTGGCTCTTCTTCGTCGGGATCGTGGTGTTCCTCTCGATGATCTTGGTAAAAATACCCCCCAGCGTTTCGATGCCCAGCGAAAGGGGCGTGACGTCAAGGAGCAGGACTTCTTTCACATCGCCCTTAAGCACCGCCGCCTGTATTGCTGCGCCAACGGCCACAACCTCGTCGGGATTGACGGTCCGGTTCGGTTCTTTGCCGAAGAAGCCCTGGACTTTCTGCTGCACCCTGGGCGTTCTGGTCTGCCCGCCGACAAGGAGTACCTCGTCGATATTCGACGAGGACAGACCGGCATCGGAGAGGGCGTTTTTGCAGGGGCCTATCGTCTTGTCGACAAGGTCACCCACGAGCTGCTCGAATTTCGCTCTCGAAAGCTTCATAAGCAGATGTTTCGGTCCCGTTGCGTCGGCCGTCACAAAGGGCAGGTTGATCTCTGTCTCAGCCGCAGTCGACAGTTCTACTTTTGCCTTTTCAGCAGCCTCCTTCAGACGCTGCAGGGCCATCTTGTCCTTCCTCAAATCTATTCCCTGGTCCTTCTTGAAATCCTCCACCATCCAGTCAAGGATCCTGAGATCGAAGTCATCGCCGCCGAGGTAGGTGTCGCCGTTTGTCGATTTTACCTCTATTACGCCCTCGCCTATTTCCAGGATGGAGATGTCGAAGGTGCCACCGCCCAGGTCGTATACAGCGACCTTTTCTTCCTTCTTCTTGTCCATGCCATAGGCCAGCGCGGCAGCTGTCGGCTCGTTTATTATCCGGAGGACGTTCAGTCCCGCTATGCGACCGGCGTCCTTGGTGGCCTGTCTCTGGCTGTCGTCAAAATAGGCGGGAACGGTTATCACGGCGTCGGCCACTTTCTCTCCGAGATAGTCTTCAGCCGCCTGTTTTAATTTCTGGAGCACCATGGCCGATATTTCCGGAGGCGAATATCTCTTGCCGGATATCTCCACATGGGCATCGCCGTTCGGAGCCTCGACTATCTTGTAGGGAAGCCTCTTCCGCGCGTGTTCCACCTCCGCCGAATTGAACTTGCGTCCCATCAGCCTCTTTATTGAAAAAATCGTGTTTTCGGGATTTGTGATAGACTGCCTTTTCGCTATCTGTCCCACCAGTCTCTCGCCCTTGTCAGTTACGGCTACTACAGAGGGTGTGGTCCTGCTCCCTTCCTGATTGGGGATCACTACGGATTCCCCCCCCTGCACGACCGCCACGCAGGAGTTGGTAGTTCCAAGGTCTATTCCGATCGCTTTAGCCATCGTATTTCTCCTCCTCTATTTTCTCGTCTGTTTCGATTTCTGCTTCATCTTTCCGACTTTCTGACGTCGCGGGTTTTACCGAAACGGCAACAAGGGACGGCCTCAACACCTTGTCCCTGTACAGGTACCCGGCCCTGAATTCTTCCGCCACCATCTTCTCGTTCATGTCTTCCCGTTCCACCTGTGCCATCGCATGATGGACGGCGGGGTCAAAGGATCTGCCGGTGGATTCGATCCGCCTGAGACCGAATTTCTCGAGTGTGCGCTGAAGCTCCTTGAGCGTGATCTCAACTCCCTGCACTATCCCGCCGCCGGCATCGCGGGAAGCGTGCTTGAGAGCGAGTTCAAGGTGGTCTATTGCGGGGAGGAGTTCGTACAGAAGGGCCTCATTGCCGTATTGGAGCAAGTCTTCTTTTTCCCTGGATACCCTCTTTTTATAATTCTCGAATTCGGCGTAGAGCCTCAGGTATTTGTCGTTCAAGTCCTGACCTTTCTCGTCCGGAGCGGGACCCTTTTCCTCCGGAGCCTCTTCAGAGGATGATGCTTCTTCCGCGGCCTCCTCCACTTCTTTATTTTTTCCGGATTCAACGTCTTTCATGTTGGGCTTCTTCAAAAAAGACCTCCTATCTGTAAGAAAGTATATCGGTAATGTAGGTGGCGGTCAAATCAACGATCGAAATGGCGCGCGCATAGTTCATTCTCGTAGGTCCGATTATTCCGATCGCTCCAATCGGTCTGTTGCCCTCCTTGTAAGTGGAGGCTACGAGACTGAACTTCTTCATCTCGGTGAGAGGATTTTCGGAGCCGATAAACACCTGAGTCCCCCCGGAATCGGAGATCTTGTTTAAAAGACCTATCATTATATGTTTGTCTTCGATGGCTCTCAGCAGTTCCTTTATCCGGTCTATATCAGAGAAGTCCGGAAGCGCCAGCACCTCGGATATTCCGGAGATATAGACGTTTTCAGCAGAGGCGGAGAGCGCATCGCTGCAGATCTTCATTGCCTCTGTAATCAGGCCGTCGCAAAGCACCTTTTCCTTTTCCATCTCAGCCAAAATCATCTGTTTTATCTCGTCCAGGGTATGACCGGCAAAACGCGAATTTATATATCCGGCAATCCGGTTGAGGTTGCTCTGTGAAAGTTCCCGTTCGACCGAAATCATCCTGTTCTGGATGATCCCCTCGTCGGTAAAGAGCATGACTCCCAGACGGTTCCTTCTCAACTTGATCATCTCTACTCTGTTCAGGGTCGTACTGCCGGTATTCGGCGGGACTGTGATCCCTATGTAATGAGAGAGGGAGGACAGCATCTTTGATGCCTCAACAAGAAAAGAGTTGATGTCTTTTTTCAACATCTCCCATTTCTCGTTCAGCACCAGAATAAAGTCCTCGCTCACCATCTTTTGATCGGCCTTCATGCTGTCCACATAGTAACGGTATCCGTTGTCCGTCGGCACCCTGCCGGCGGACGTATGGGGCTGCTGCAGCAGCCCCACTTCTTCCAGATCGGACATGATATTCCGAATGGTGGCAGGCGACAGCCCGAAAGAAAATTTCTTCGTTACCACCCTGGACCCGACCGGTCCCGGGGAATTTATGTAGCACTGGATAACGGCGAATAAGACTTTTCTGCTTCTCTCGTCCAGTTCCATTTAGCACTCTCCCTTGTCGAGTGCTAATAATCTAACAAGTAACCGTCTTAACTGTCAAGTATTGCTGGGTTTTTGGTTTTGTTTCCGTCAGATCCGCGCTACCAGGGAAGTTTCCGCGACATCAATCTGTCATACATGTCCCTGGGCAGAAAGGCGCACCTGTGTATGTCCTCGCTGTAATACTTGGTCTTCGCAGATTTCCTGCGCCTGATCTCTCTGGGGTCCGGTTTTTTTGATCCGACGGAAAAAGTCCACCAGTTTCCGCCGTATGTGGCGATCGGGGCCGCGAAGAGGTCGACGACGGGGAAGACGGAACCGATGGTCTCCTGGACTTCAATAACAATGTCTTTATGAAAGTGCAGTGACTCCGAGAGCGTCACGAACATGCCGTCTTCTGTGAGGCAGTTCTTGATGGAACGAAAGAACTTCTTTGTGAAGAGGCTCTTTGCAAACCCGATGATATCGGTAGAGTCGACGATTACAGCATCGATTTCGGAATGTTTGCCTTTTACGAATTCGGCGCCGTCCATCACGTGAAGTTCGACGCGGGGATCATCTATTCCGCAGGAGACCGAGGGGAAATATTTCTTGGAGACGTTGATGACTTCCCTGTCGATCTCGACAAAATAAACCTTTTCTACCGACTTGTGCTTGAGGACCTCTCTTACCGTGCCGCCGTCACCGCCTCCGATTACGGCGATCCTCCTGGGGTCTGGATGAGAGTGCATCACCACGTGAACTAGCATTTCATGATAAAAGAACTCGTCCCTTTCGGTGAGCTGCACGACTCCGTCCAGGGCGAGTATCTTTCCGAAAAAAGGGTTCATAAAGACCAGAATTTCCTGGAATTCGCTCTTGCCCGTATACAGGACGTCGGTGACCTCGTATGAGTACCGGATCGGTGCGTAAGGGTCGTTTTCGACGAATTTTATCATGGGCGCTGCCTCCTTATATGAGAATGGTTTTCGGTATTGCAAAACCGTTGAATTCCGAGGCATAGGAAACCGTATACGCCCCGCTTGAAAGAATGAGGACCAGGTTGCCGATTTCCGGCTCCGGAAGGAATATGTCTTTGTCGATCACATCGAAGCTGTCACAACTCGGCCCCGCCAGGGTCCATTTCTTCATCTCGCGGGACCCTTCCACTATATAACTGTATTTTATTCCGCCCACGCTCTCCATCAGGCCGTTGAAGACGCCTACGTCGACATACAGCCAGTCTTCGTCGGCCCTCACCGCCTTTCCGATTACCTTAGATACAAAGACCCCGGCATCTCCGACGACCGCCCTGCCGGGCTCGATGAAAATGCGTGTATCGCGCGGAAACTTCTCGTATATAAGCCTGTTTGCATTCTTTTCGATGGAGGGGATGTCCACGACGCTCTTCGTATACCGGATGGGGTAGCCTCCGCCGATATTGAGGACCGAAAGTCTAATGCCCTTCTTTTCCACCCTGTCCCAGAGTATTTTTGCCTTGTCAAGTGCAGCGTTCCAGTTGTAGATGTTGGTGCACTGCGAACCGACATGAAAGGTAATACCCACAGGGTTAAGCCCTTTCTTCCTCGCAAACACCATGAGGTCCTCCGCCTCGTCCACTTCGACGGCGAATTTCTTGCTGAGAGGCCACTCGCTCCCCTCGTTCGGCACGGAGAGCCTGACGTAAACATTGCATCCCGGTGCGAACTCCCGCAGTTTCAACACCTCGTCCTCGGAATCGAAGGCGAAATAGGAGACGCCGTAATCCGTGGCCATGCGGAGGAACCGGAAGGATTTTATGGGGTTGCTTGAAATAATCCTGTCATTGCTTACCCCGAGAGAAGACAGGATCCTCAACTCACCTTCCGAGGCGATTTCGAACCCTATTCCGAGTCCATGTATGAGTTTCAGTATCTCGATATCCGGATTGGCCTTTACAGCGTAAAATACCCTTGAGCCTTTGACGGCCCTGCCGATTGAGGAGACTTTCTGCTTTACCTTGTTTTTGTCTATGAGAAGGTAGGGCGGCTCGACCCCGGACGACTTGGCGAACGCCATGGCCTTCCGGATCGTGGATTCAGATGCGATTTCCGTATGAAGTTTCTCTATCCTGAATCTTTTGGCCATGAACTTTCCTCAAAAAAATATTCGAACGTTTATTTAAAGACATTCGGGTAAAAAATGCAACAGAATATCGTCAGAACCCGGGAGCACATCGGGCGACAAGGGGACGCTCCCCTGCCCCACACACTTTAATCCTTTTGCCGTCAATCTGTTAAACTTAAACTCATGTCGATGATACGTGTCGAGAACCTCGTCAGAAAATTCGGGGGCATTACCGCGGTTGACGGTATAAATTTCGATGTAGAAGACAGGACAATTTTCGGCTTCCTGGGCCCCAACGGGGCCGGCAAGACCACGACCATAAATATACTCTGCACGCTGCTTGCTCCTACATCGGGGAAGGCCTTCATCAACGGCCACGACTGCCATACCGAGTCATCGGAAGTCAGAAAGGACATAGGGATAGTCTTCCAGGACAACTCGCTTGACAAGGACCTGACTGCGCGGGAGAACCTTGTCTTCCATGCCCATCTCTACGGGGTCGAAAAGGCGCAGAGGATGGCAAGAGTCGAAGATGCGCTGAAATTTGTCGATCTTTACGGCAGGGCGGACGACTTGGTGAAAACATTCTCCGGGGGAATGAAGAGGCGACTTGAGGTGGCGAGAGGGCTGATACACAGACCGAAGGTACTGTTCCTCGACGAGCCGACGCTGGGGCTGGACCCACAGAGCCGGGCGAACCTGTGGGAATTCATCACGGATCTGCCCCGAAGACATGAGGTGACCATATTCATGACTACCCATTACATGGAGGAGTCCGAGGTATGCGGCATGATCGCGATCATCGACAAGGGGAGAATAATCGCATCCGGGAGCCCGCAGCAGCTCAAGAATACCGTTGGCGGCGACGTTGTCTATCTGAAGACGTCGGACAACAGAAAAGCTATGGAGGAGATACGCGGTTTATTCCACGTTGAGCCGGCGGAGAAGGACGGTGAGATTTTCATTACCGCGCAGAAAGGTGACGACTTTGTCCCCGAGGTCATACGGAGATTGAGCGAGAGGGTGCTGGCGGTGAGGATGCAGAAGCCCACATTGAATGACGTCTTTCTCAAGCTTACCGGTAAAGAGATAAGGGATGAGACAGTTGCGGCCGGTGATGACATAAAGCAGATGGTAAGGGCATACAGGAGGCGTAGTGATAGAGGCTAACGCGGTTTATGTCATCGTGGCACGGGAATACAAGAGGTTCGTCCGGGAGAGGACGCGACTGGTTTCTGCGATAGCGAGGCCGCTGGTCTGGCTTTTCCTGGTGGGAGGTGGGATGTCCCGCCTCGTTCCCGTAAAAGGCGGCCTTTCGTACATGCAGTTCATCTTCCCCGGCATACTGGGTATGACCATCCTTTTCAGTGCCATATTCTCATCCATTTCGATCATATGGGACAAGGAATTCGGCTTCATGAAGGAGATCCTGGTGGCCCCGATATCGAGGTTTTCGGTGGTGGTCGGCAAGGCGATGAGCGGCATGCTGCTCTCGACCATACAGGCCGCCGTCATACTCGCATTTTTCCCTCTCCTCGGGCTGGACGTCGGCTTCTTCCAGATAATCGGCTGTCTGGCGGTCTGCCTGGTCCTTGCCTTTGCCATCGCGGCCTTCGGGATAGTGCTGGCGTCGTTTTACGAAAGCTACGAGAGCTTCAGCGTGATCATGAATTTTATCGTCATGCCCATGTTCTTTCTCTCGGGGGCCATGTACCCGGTCAAGCTCATGCCTTCCATATTGCAGTTCTTTGCCAGGCTGAACCCTCTCACTTACGGCATCGATGCCCTCAAGCATCTGATCTTCCCCCTGGAGAAAGGGGCGATGAGCGCCGATTTTACCCTCGCCGCCGATATTTCCGTGATGGCTGTCGCCGCTCTGGTGTTTGTATTGCTCGGGGGAAAGGCCTTCGAGAGAAAAGGGTAGATTTATGCAACTGTAAGGTTTAAACTTAAAAATTCGGGCAAGTTCGATGAAGAAAGACATTGTCAAGATACTCAGAGAGTCTCTCGGCGGACTGGGCATATCCCCTGTTCCGGAAATAGATGTCCAGATACCCAAGGTCGAATCTTTCGGGGACATCTCGACCCCTGTTGCGATGGGTCTTGCCAAACCGCTGAAAAAGTCTCCTCGGAGGATAGCGGAGGAGATAGCCGACACACTAAGGGACAAGGCCATCTTCGAGAAGGTGGAGATAGCAGGGCCTGGATTCATAAACATCACCCTCACAAAGGAATACCTCCATGAGTCTCTGAAGCGTCTTCTCCGGGGTGAAAGGGCATGTCTGAGAGAGGATGTCGGCCATGGTTCCAGGGTGCTTGTGGAATATGTTAGCGCAAACCCGACGGGTCCCCTCCATATCGGTCACGCCAGGGGGGCCGCCGTCGGCAATGCCCTCTGTAATCTTCTTGAAGAGTCGGGGTTCAGGGTCGAGAGGGAATATTACATTAACGATGCCGGCCGTCAGGTAAGACTGCTCGGCCTTTCGATTTACAGTAAATATCAGCAGATGCTGGGCGTCGAGACCGCTTTCCCCGAGGAGGGATACCGGGGCCAGTACATAGACGAAGAAGCCTCCGGACTCTGCGACGAGGCGGGGGAAAAATACAGAAACGTGCCTTTCGAAGACTGCGAAGGAGAGATCACTGCCTGGGCCTATGACAGGATGATGGGACTGATAAAGAATGACCTGTCTTCTTTCAATATCAAGGACTTCACACATTGGGTCAGTGAAAAGGGGCTTTACGAGAAGGGAGAGGTGGCGCAGGCGATCGAAGAGCTGAAGCGGAGGGGACTCATATACGATAAAGACGGGGCGGTATGGTTCAGGTCGAGCGACTTCGGAGACGACAAGGACAGGGTTGTCATAAAGAAAGACGGACAGTTTACCTACTTCGCCTCCGACATTGCGTACCACAAGGACAAGCTCGACCGTGGCTATGACATCATTATAGATGTCTGGGGGGCCGACCATCACGGATACATACCCAGGGTGGCATCGATGATGAGGGCCTTCGGGTACGACAGTTCGAAGTTCCGCGTGATCCTCGTGCAGATGGTGAATCTCCTTAAGCACGGCGAGCCCTTTCAGATGTCAAAAAGGGCGGGTACCTTTGTTACGCTGAGCGAAGTGGTGGACCTTGTGGGGGCAGACAATACCAAGTTTATCTTCCTTACGAGAAAGTCGGACAGCCACCTGGACTTTGACATAGACGTGGTCACGTCGCAGTCGGCCGAGAATCCGGTCTACTATGTGCAGTATGCGAACGCCAGGATAAACAGCATCTTCAATAACGCCCGCGAAAAGGGCATTGATGCGACCGGACTGGAAACGTCCGATCTCAGCCCTCTGTCCGGCAGTGAGGAACTTTCGATGATTAAGAAACTCCTTGCCTATCCCATGGTTCTTGAAGGAGCGGCCCGCGCCTGTGAGCCTCACAGGATAACATTCTACCTTCAGGAACTGGCCGGCATGTTCCACCCATATTATCACCGGCATAAGGTCATTTCCGACGACAGGAAAACGACGACGGCAAGGCTGGCGCTCTGCAGGGGGGTAAAGATTGTTCTGGCTGACGCGCTTTCGATCCTTGGCGTTTCTGCGCCGGAAAAGATGTGATGACCGACGGGTGGTTTCAATTGTCTTTTCCCCTGATTATTTAGTATCTTAGTACGAGTCCATTCCAGATGGCCGGAGTGGCGGAATTGGTAGACGCAAGGGACTTAAAATCCCTCGTCAGAAATGGCGTACCGGTTCGAGTCCGGTCTCCGGCACCATATTTATGTGTGTAATTAAGTAGTTAGAAGAGAGACTTAAAGTGACTTATAAGGTTATATCGGCACGGGGGAATAGAGGTTGATAAGAAAGGCATTGCTCCTCAAGATCTTCGACGGCGCATACATGCAGAGATGGAACGACAAGGTGCGGCCCGTGGAGCTGGTGGAACTGGACAAGCAGGCCCACAAGATGATCATAGCCTATTTTCTTGGCAAGTTCGAAGAGGAGACCCCCGGCTTCTCATGGGTGGAGGTGATAGAAGGCGGCATTTTTGAGCTCCTCCAGCGCCTGGTCATCACGGACCTCAAGCCTCCCATCTTTTATCGCATCAGGGAGGACGCCGCCAAGTACCGCCTGCTGAACGAGTGGGTCTACGGAGAGATAGAGCCGTTCATCTCCCCTCTCGGGCAGGAATTCTGCGGAAGATTCAGGCGGTACTTCGCCGATACGGAAGATAGCGTCAGCAAGAGGCTGCTTGGTGCGTCCCATTTTTACGCTACCAAATGGGAGTTCGATATCCTGGAGCGGGCAAACCCGGGCGGATATGAAATGGCTTCGATACGGCTGGCCCTTGAAAGGAGGCAGGAATATTACTCCGACCTCGAGGGAATGGCCGCCCTCGCGACCCACGAGAAATACCGGAACTTCATCGATCTCTGCGGACAGCTCAGGTTCCAGACGAGATGGGCCAACCGTTACCGGATACCGAGGACATCTGTCATAGGACATTCGCTGTTTGTCGCCGTCTTGTCTTATCTCTTTTCCCTGGAGATCGGCGCCTGCGAAAAGAGGTCTTTCAATAATTATTTCACGGGCCTTTTTCATGACCTCCCCGAGGTGCTGACACGGGACATCATCTCACCGGTGAAGAGGTCTATAGAGGGGCTGAGCGATCTCATAAAGGAATATGAGAAGGAACAGATGGAAAAGGAGATATTCAGTCTGATCCCGGGAGAATGGCGTGACGAGATCAGGCTGTTCACGGAAAATGAGTTTGAAAGCATCATCGTATCGGGCGGAGGGACTGTAAGAATGACCAGCGATGAAATAAACTTCGAATATAACAAGGACGAGTTCATGCCGAGAGACGGCCAGCTTGTGAAGGCTGCCGATGTTCTGGCCGCATTCATCGAGGCCTTTGCCGCCATAAAGAACGGAAGCCCGAACCAGGAATTCCAGGAAGCCAAGTCCTCTTTCAGAAATTCTTACGGAAAGTCCGTCATCGCCGGAATCAACTTCGGCGAGATGTACGCCGATTTCGACTGAACGAAGCCCTCACCTTGTTTGGAAATGCTTTCGCATGAAGAATTAACCCTAGCGTTGCAAGACAGCCCGGAAGGGCCACCGAAAAAGTCTTGTAATGACGACATGATCTATCCATCTTCCACATAAATGAGGACCCAACGTTTGCTGACTTTCGGAAAATGGCTGGCAGGCTACTCTATAGGGCTGCAAGGTGTCGCCACAAGACATTTTTCGCTGTCCCTTCCGGGCTTTTCGGATATTTTCTTTGCAATTATAGGGTTTACCACAGAGACTCCGGGACACAGAGAAAGTCCCTTATTCATTAATTACCTTATATGGCTCTCCGTCCCTCTGTATATCCGTGGTAAAGTTCCAGGGTCCCTCAGAACTGCATTGTCCTCAATTTTTTGATGCCGACCCTCATGGGCAGATAAAATGCGGCCGCATTGATGAGTAATACAAATAAGAGGCACAGGGCTATCGGGATGCTTTCCGCTGTGTGGAACCCCCCTGCTCTTATTTTTGCCGCGTACGTGTAATAGCCCCATGCACCGGCGGACAGGGTAACTGTTACGAGGCCAAGAGCGATCAGCATGAAGGTCATTGCGCCCATTCCTACGGCCACCGAAGCAATATTCTCATATTCAAATTTCGGGAATACCGCTCCGAGTCCCGCTCCGAGTCCGCTAACCGACACGCTTAGCAGTAACGCGGTCCCTTCGGAAAGAAGCAGGATAGGGCCGTCGACCTTCAGCAGGTAGTTGGTAACAGAGACCAGGACTGTGACGATAGCAGTGAGGGGAACGAAACCGTACAGGAATTTTGACCAGAGGAATCTCCTTAAGCTCAGAGGCGCGCTTCTGATGACCCAGAAGGCGCGGCCCTCGAAGCTGACCGATGTAAAAAGGAATCGCGCTGCCATCGCAGTGAGAACGAGCCCCGCCATGAAAAGGTTGACAATCACCAATACCTCTTTGGCAAAAGGGTACAATCCCATGAGGGCGCGGAGGGGCATGGATTTGAAATTGTATATGTATACCGCCACGAGGGCGCCGATTATGAATATCTGGGGCCATTGACCTGTGTCCCTGAAAAAGACCCGGATATCTTTAAAGAAGACGGCGACACCCGGCCGGGGATAAGACCGCTCCGGCAGCGGACCGCGTCCATCCCATGAGGGCCCGATCTTCTCCACGTTCCTGCAATAGAGACGTCTCCCCGCTACGTCGGCCGTAAAGAGGAACAAGGCGCTGCCGCCAAACAGAAGTGTCATATAAAGAACGTCAGGCGTCCGGCCCTTGATCGCGGGCAGGAGGGTTTTCGTGACCCAGTATCCCGGAAAAAGGGGGGCATCCGTCTTGAACAGCGTAAATGTTTTCAGAAATTCCTGCGGAGAGGCGTAACCTTCAGGCAGGCTCGATTTGATCGCAAAGTAGAAGACGAGAAAGAGCAGGAGACCGAGTCCGAGGAGGAATTCCCTTGATCTCTTAGCAGGGAAGACCCTTGTGAGGAGATGGGCCGCCGTCATTCCCATACCTCCGGCAATGAGAATAAGCAGAAGGAAGGAGAGTGAACTCACCGCGTAATACAGGGCCGGGGCCCTGTAACTCGCCCCGTAAGCGACGAAGACCGGCATGGTGAACAGCGCGGCCGTCCATGACGACAAAAGAACCGATTCGAATGATTTCAGCTTTAAGATGTCTCCCGTCTCCACGGGTCTTGCACGGAGAAAAGGGATGTCCCTCGAAAGATAGAAAGAGGAGAGGGAGGTAATCACGGTGCTGATCAGCAGAAAGACGGCAACGCCTGACAGAACGAGAGAGAGCAGTTTTTCCGAAAGGATTTCGCCGAATGTCCCTGTGACTCTGAGAAAGGAAAGGACCCTGCAGGTTCCGAAATATAGAAGTAACCATAACCCGGCGCCGAGCAAAATGAACGGCAGCCTTCTCATCAGGCCCCCCAATGTGAAGGAGTTCCTGAGCATGAGAATCTTCTGCCTGAGGAAAAGGGAAAACATCGCCCCTCCTCTATCGGCCCAATCTCATAAAAAGTCCTTCCAGACCGCCTTCCATGCCCTTGATTTCCTCCTTCTCATTGATGGAGACGAGAGTGCCGCCCCTGATGAAACCTATCCGGTGGCAGAGGTCTTCCGCCAGGTGAAGGCTGTGTGTCGCTAGCAGAACGGACACGCCCTTCAGACTCAGCCGGCCCATGATCTCTCCGAGCGTCCTGACACCGAAGGCGTCGAGTCCCGTGAAAGGTTCATCTATCAGCAGGACCTTCGGGTCATGTACGAGGGCGGCGCAGAAAACGAGCCTCTGGCGCAGGCCCCGGGAAAGGCCCTCGATGAGTTCGTCTTCCATGTCCCTTATGCCGAAGGTATCAAAGAGGGATTCTATCCTGGACAGGGCCCCGCTGCGGGACACGTTGTGGATGGCCGAAACAAAGAACATGAATTCCTTCAAGGTGAGCTTCTCATAGAGAAAAGCCTTATCGGGTACGTAGCCCAGGACCGATTTTGCCTTCGTCGGTTCACGGACGATATCATGGTTGACAAGAAGGATTTTTCCCTTATCCGGGCTCAGAAGCCCGGTCATCATCTTTATCGTAGTTGTCTTTCCAGCCCCGTTGGGTCCTACGAGTCCGAATATCTCTCCGGGCCCGACAGCCAGCGAGAAGTCCTTCACCGCGTGGAAGCCGTTGAAGGATTTACTTACGCCGTCAATGATTATCATGGCAGATTGCGGGTATTTGGGTTGTCTTAAACAAAGGGTCAGGGCCGCCCGACAGCCAGGCCGTGCGTTGTGGCTTCACGCCGAAGGGACTAGGACCTTACCCGTAAGTTCATCCATGAGCGTCTTGACCGGGATTATCTTATCCACCCTGTATGCGTTGGTGCCGACCGTATAAAGCGGTTCTTCCTTGTCCGGATTGTAGCCCGCGGAACTGAGGAGTCCGTTGCAGATACAGAAGCTGTTCTCATTGCTCTCTTTCGCCGGGCAACGGGTGTATTTCCCTTCATCGTCCTTGAGGAGCACATACCCTTTGTCACACTTGGGCGGCCGCAGTCCTTTCGTAGCGGATTCGTACATGGGCGACTGTTTGATTATCCTGAAGGGCAATCCGCATGGCGAACCCGGTTTTGTCGCTACTATGATATCTTTTTCCCCGGCCTTTATCACAGCCTGCTTGTACAGAGGCGTCGCGCTGCTTTCTTGAGTGGCGAGGAAACGGGTCCCCATCTGGATCCCGTCGGCTCCCATGCCGAGGAATCTCAGCAGGTCGCCATGCGTGTATATTCCGCCGGCCACTATCACGGGAAAGTCCCCGTATTTTCTTGCCATGTCTTTTACGGGGGGCAAAAGGTTCTCAAGCCTGTTGGACTCGATGTCTATCTGTTCGGGCTTGAACCCGAGATGGCCACCCGCAAGGGGACCTTCAAGCACTACCGCATCGGGCCGGTACCCGAGCCTTTCCCATTTTCTGCATATAAGATCGAGCGCCCTGGCGGAGGAGACTATGGGTATAAGGGCAGTGTCTCCCGGCTTTTGAATGGACGGAAGACCGAGAGGCAGTCCCGCCCCGGAGATAATGACGTCCGCCCCTGCATCAAGGGCCCCGCGGACGGAGTCTTCGTAATCTCTCATGAGGGCGACCATTATATTTATCCCTGCGACCCCTCCGGTCGACCTCGCGAGAGACACCTCTTCGTAGGCAGCTTCATAAGTGTTAAGCTTTCTTCCCGTCCGCTTCGAGAGGAGCCTGTCAAGACAGGCGCTGGAAACAATGCCCACGCCTCCCTCCCTTGCGACAGCCTTGGCAAGGGGAGAAAGAGACACTCCCACGCCCATTCCGCCCTGTATGATCGGGACAGCTATCCTTTTCCCTTTGATTACAAGGGGTGGCAATTCTGATACGGAATCAGACAAACAAAACCTCTCCTATTAGATTGCAGGCGTAACTGTTAGCAGTAGATCTAACGGACAAAAAGACCCGAGCCGGCTAAGGTTAGCCAAACCTATATATATGATTACCCATATGCGGGAAATTTATCAAGGAAAAGTTCTGATAAAGCCCTGCACGTATACCAAAAGAACCTTGTAGTGATGACATTATCTTATTCACCCTAACGTTGCATAAGAATCCCTGAAAAGCGCGGAAGGGACGGCGAAAAATGTCTTGTAGCGATACCCCCCCTCTTTGACCTCTTCCAGGGGGGAAGTAAAGGGGGGAGAGGCGTCTGCCGGCCATCTTCCGAAAGTGACCAAACGTTGGGTCCTCATTCATGTGGAAGATAAATAGAATCATGTCGTCATTACAAGACTTTTTCGGTGGCCCTTCCGCGCTGTCTCGCAACGTCGGGGTTTACCGGCATCGGGCTATGATGCTGTCAGTCAGGACGGATGAACGGCATTTCTACGCCTTACCAGGAATTTTCTGAATTCCTCTAAGAAGAAGAGGAGAAGCGCGAAGGGCAGGAGGACCAGCCAGGTATCGAGGGAGACAGGGTGTGTCCCGAATATCATGTTCCCGAACGGATGGTAGACGATAAAAAGCTGGAGGGCAAGCTCGAAGGCGATGCCTGCAAAGATCAGCCTGTTCGTGAGAAAGCCGAGACGGAAGACCGACTCCCGGGAGGACCTGCAGGCGAACACATTGGCGATCTGCGTTACTATTATGGCGGTAAGACAGGCCGTGGTCGCCTGCAGGTAGAGCGTGTTGTCCGGGGCGAGGAATTCCCCGGCGTGCCAACCTCCGGTGCGGAGTATGTAGAAGAAACCGAAAAGGCCGGCCGCGGCCTCGATTGGGCCGAGGAAGAGATAGGCCCGCGCGAGAAGCCCGGAACTCAGCAGCCTCTCTTTCTTCACCCTCGGCGGACGGGACATGATCTCCTTTGAAGGTCTTTCGGCCCCCAGTGCAAGGGCCGGCAGCATGTCCGTTCCCAGGTCTACTGCAAGTATCTGCATGATGGTGAGGGGCAGGGGGATAGAGAAAAGGACGTAGACGATATACGGTATTATCTCCGGTATGTTGGAAGAAAAGATGTAGCTGATAAATTTTCTGATGTTCTCATAGACGGCCCTTCCTTCCTCTATCGCGTTTACGATGGTGGCAAAGTTGTCGTCCATGAGTATCATGTCGGCTGCCTCTCTGGCCACGTCGGTTCCGGCGATGCCCATGGCGATGCCTATGTCGGCCATTTTAAGGGCCGGGGCGTCGTTGACACCGTCGCCGGTGACCGCGACCCTTTCGCCGAGGTCCTTCAGGATTGATACCACCCGCATCTTGTGCCGGGGCGTCATCCTCGCGAATAGCACCTCTCTTTCTGAAAGCTTTTCTCTGAGCTCCTGCTCGCTCATCTTTTCGAACTCGTAGCCGTCTATCAAGACGGGCTCTCCGGTTATCAGGCCTATCTCCCTTGCGATGGCGACAGCGGTCCTGTCGCCGTCTCCGGTTATCATGATCACCCTGATGCCGGCCCGGCAGCACTTTTTCAGGGCGGCCGGGACCTCTGGCCGCGGCGGGTCTTCAAGACCGATCAAACCGATGAAGACCAGGTTCTTTTCAAGCTCTTCCTGGTTCGCGGCAGGTTCTGCGCTGACGGGCAGTTCCCGGTATGCAAAGGAGAGTACCCTTAGCCCCTTGTCCATCAGTTCCTGGCCGGCCCTTGTGACATGTTTTCCGAATGCCTCGTCCGCCTGGGTCTTCTCTCCTTTGATGACGTAGTGGCTGCAGAGCGGGAGGAGGGCCTCGGTTGCGCCTTTGGTGAATGCAAAGGTTCTCCCGTCGAGTCGATTGACAGTGGTCATCAGCTTCCTCTCGGGATTGAATGGTATCTCGGAGACCCTTTCGTCATGGATTCCGGCGGACCCTTCATATGCCCTCAGAAGGGCCACCTCCGTGGGATCACCCGTGTACCTTCCCTCCGCGAACCTTGCGTTGTTGCAGAGACGGGCCGCCGTGGCCAGGATGTGGGAACCCTCGCGCTTTATCGTGGGGACATCGAGGGTTTTTCCGTCGACCCACGCTGTCTTCACCTCCATGCGGTTTACGGTGAGTGTGCCTGTCTTGTCGGTGCATACGACGGTGACCGAACCGAGGGTCTCGACGGACGTGAGAGTCTTGATCAGCGCCATTTTTCCGGCCATCCTCTGGCTTCCCATGGCAAGGGAGAGAGTGACCGTCGGCAGCAGGCCCTCGGGCACATTGGCAACAATTATTCCTATGGCAAAGACAAAATTTTCCCAGAATGACCTTCCGATGAAATGGCCGGCCATGAAGAAAAGGACCCCTGTTGCAGTGGCTATCAAGGCAATGATCCTCGTGACCTTGATAATCTCTTTCTGAAGCGGGCTGAGTCCCGTCTCCACGGCGCTGGTGAGGTGGGCGATACGGCCGAACTCGGTCTTCATCCCGGTGGCGAAAACGACGGCCTTGCCCGACCCGCTCACTGCGGTCGTCCCGGCGAAGGCGATGTTTCTGCCCTCTGTAAGGTCGTCCACAGCGGGTCCATGGTCCATGGCAACCGGTTCCGACTCGCCTGTCAGGGGTGCCATATTGAGAGTGAGACATGAGGTATCAATAAGGCGCGAATCAGCGGGCACCTTGTCACCTCCCTCAAGCAGGATGACATCTCCGGGAACGATTTCCCCCGCCGCCGCTTCTTTCTCTCTCCCGTCTCGCAGGACCCGCACGCGGAACGGCAGCAGCTTCTTCATGGCTTCGAGGGCCCTTTCCGCGCGGTATTCCTGGAGGAAAGTGAAGACCGCGTTTATGAAAATCACTGCGGTGATGGCGATGCCGAGACTGAACATGCCTTCGCCGGGGTTCAGGAAGTCGGAAAGAAATGACATGAGGGCCGCTATCCAAAGAAGGACTGCAAGGAAATGTGTAAACTGCTCAAGGAACTTACGGAGAAGGGATTTCCTTCTTAGCGGTTCGATCTCGTTGTAACCGAACTCCGAGAGTCTCCTGGCAGCCTCTTCTCCGGAGAGGCCTTCCCCGGAAGTGACGAGAGACCGGAAGACTTCATCCGACGGCAGTCTGCTTATCTTCATGGCCCGGTTTAAAGATTATAAGGTCGCACGGGGTTTCTCTCAGGACGTCTTCGACGGGGTTGCCTTTGAGCAAAGAATTCAGGAGCCCCCGCTCGCTTGCCCCCATTATGACCAGGTCGAAGCGCTTCGCGGCGGCCTCGATGGATATGTTTCTGCCGACCCTTCCCGAGACCAGCCTCTTTTCCTGGACGACTTTATACTTGCCGAGACATTCGCTGAATCGCGCCAGGTCTTTCCGCAGTCCGTTCTCCGGTTCCAGGGGAGAGAGCCCGACTTCGCCGTGGAAAAACTTCGTGATCGGTCTCGCCGTGTGGAAAAGATATACACACGAATCGAAGGCGGTCGCCATCATGGCCGTGAAATAGGCGTGTTCGGAGATGTGATTGATCCTTGCCTTGAGCGGTACAAGGATCTTCCGTGGACGCAGCTTTCCCATGTGAACGACGCGTACAAGGGCCACGGCGCAGGGCAGCGCCACGGAGAGTTTTCGTGCAATCGTGCCGGAGTAAAACCTTCTCTCTATGTCCTTCCTGCGCGTCGCGGCAAAGACCACGTCAATCCCCTCCGACCTGACGATATTGCCGATCCTTTTCACCGGGTCGCCGGTGTCAAACATGCTCTCCGCCTCGATGCCTGCCTCCCTGGCCCGGTGGAAGAGCCTCTTCGCCGCCTCTTCCGCGGGCTGAATGCTCTTTGCCGATGCGCTCTTTTCAGCCACATGACAGATGTAAAGCTTGCTCCCGGCGGCCCTCGCGAGTTCCATGGCATATCTCGCCGCTATTTCGGAGTTTACGTGCTCATTGACTGCTGCAAGGATCTTCCTGTACATGACTGATTACAAATTATCACCGGCGACGGGGGAAATCAATGCGGGCGGCATGGATGTGGGGGCCAGGTACCGTATTTCAGTGGCACACACCGTGAGCGGTGATTTACAATAATATTCATGTATGAAGGTATTCATATCCGCTTGAAGGAGATAAACAGATGCAGTTACAGTGGACACGCGATTTGTCAGTCGGTGTGGAGGAAATTGACAGCCAGCACAGGGAATTATTCAGAAAGATAAATGAGCTAGATGGTGCTATAAAGCAGGGAAGGGCGAAGGATGAAATCATAAGGCTGGTGGCGTTCCTGGATGATTATGTGGGCAGTCATTTCGGGACAGAAGAAAGATACATGACTGCTTATGGTTACCCGGACTATTTGTACCACAAGAAGAAGCATGAATGGTTCACAGAAGAATTCTCCTGCATAAAGGGAAAACTCGAAACCGGTGCACCTCTGGTCGAAATCATCGGACTCAGCAATAACCTGCTGATCACGTGGTTTTCCAACCACATAAGGACAACGGACAAGGCCCTCGGCGGTTTTCTGGCGTCGAAAAATAAGGGTGCCTGAACAATTAACGGGAACCACGGCAGTTCGGAGCAGTCCGGCAGGGACAACGAAAAAGTCTTGTAATGACGACATGATCTTATTTATCTTTCACATGAATGCAGACATGGACTGGTATGTCTTTCAAGAAAAAGGCTGGCAGGCCCCTTCACAGGGCTGTAAGGTGTCGCTACAAGACATTTTTCGCCGCCCCTGCCGTGCTTTACCGCTGTTTGATAATACTGCAAGTCAGAGAGGCCGGTCAGGATGACCTTTTCAGGGAAACCAGCCGTTCTCTGAGCCTGGTATATCTCATCTGCGGCCTGTTGTTCTTTATGGCTATGGCCATGGCCTTATTTGTGCCGATGATCACGACGAGCTTCTTCCCCCGGGTGATCGCTGTGTAAAGCAGGTTTCTCTGGAGCATCATGTAATGCTGGGTGAGCAGGGGCATTACCACGACGGGGTATTCGCTCCCCTGCGATTTGTGGACGGAGACTGCGTAGGCGAGGACTATTTCATCGAGGTCCCTGAAGTCATAGACAGCGTGCCGGCCGTCGTATTCCACAGTAACCTCCTGGTCTTCACGGTCGATCGAAAGGACCTTTCCTATGTCGCCGTTATAGACGTCCTTATCGTAATTATTGCGTATCTGCATGACCTTGTCCCCGGCCTTGAAAGTCCTGGCGCCCCTGACCAGTTCATCCCGCGAGGGGTTCAGGTGTTTCTGCAATTCTACATTCAGGTTTGAGGCCCCGACTATGCCCCTGTGCATCGGGGTCAGCACCTGGATATCGTCCACAGGCCGGAAGCCGAATTTCTCCGGTATTCTGTCCCTGCACATGGTGACTATCATGTCGCGGACCTTCTCGGGGTCATCAAGCTGGACGAAGTAAAAGTCCTGTGGTGAGTCCTGTCCCGGCGTGAAGACGGGGAATTCGCCGTGGTTTATCCTGTGGGCGTTCAGGATAATGAGGCTTGACCGTGACTGTCTGAATATCTCGTCCAGTCGCGAAACAGGCACGAATCCCGAATCAATTATGTCCCTGAGGACGTTGCCGGGGCCCACGGAGGGCAACTGGTCGACGTCACCGACGAGGACAAGCGTGGCAGTCTTCGGGACGGCCTTAAGCAGATGGTGCATCAAAAGCGTATCGATCATCGATGATTCGTCCACGATGATGAGGTCTGCGCCGAGAGGAGATTCTTCGTTCCTTTTGAATCGGCCTTCCCTTGGGCTGAATTCCAGAAGCCGGTGGATGGTCCTGGCCTCATGTCCGCAGGTCTCTGTCATACGTTTGGCGGCCCTCCCCGTGGGGGCGGCCAGAAGCGTCTTCTGTCCATGGCGTCCGGCGATCCGGATGATGGCATTGATTATGGTTGTCTTGCCCGTTCCGGGCCCCCCCGTCAGCACCAGCACCTTTCTGCTCAGCGCTTCCCTGACAGCCTGCGTCTGGGCGCGTGCCAGTACGATACCCAGGTCGTTCTGCGCTTTCCCGATGGCTGCTCCGGCATCGTAAGGCACGAGCTTTCCCGGCGTATCGACAATCAGCTTAAGGTTGCCGGCGATCGAGGTTTCTGCTGCGTGGTACCCCGCCAGGTATACCGCCTCGTCTTCCGTCACCAAACTGTTGTCGCCTTCGAGTTTATCCAGTGCCGCAATGATTATATCCGTCCCTATGTCGAGGATGTTTCCGCATTCTTCGAGAAGCGGCCCGCGGGGATAAAACACATGGCCGTCGTCTGCAAGCCTGTGAAGGACATACAGTATCCCGGCCTCGGCCCTCATGGGGGAGTCCTTCGGCATACCCAGCTTCGATGCGATCCCGTCGGCGGTGAGAAAGCCGATGCCGAAGATGTCCGATGCGAGGCGGTAAGGGTTTTCCTTGACTACATTTATGGATTCCTTGCCGTATTGTTTATAGATCTTGGCGGCATATGAAGAACTCACCTCATGGCCCTGGAGAAAGAGCATGACCTGGCGGATCTCTTTCTGCTCCGACCAGGCGGTCCCGATCATCGCTACCCTTTTGTCGCCTATGCCGTCGATCTCACGGAGCCTTTCTATGTTACGTTCTATAATATCCAGCGTTTCGAGGCCGAACCTGTCAACCAGCCGCCGGGCCATGACAGGTCCTATGCCTTTGATAAGGCCGGACCCGAGGTATCGTTCTATCCCCTTCACTGTCGCTGGCACTACCGATTCATAGGAAACGATCCTGAACTGTTCTCCATAGCGGGGATGGATGTCCCAGGAGCCCTTCAGCTTCAATACCTCTCCCGGTGAGACCGAAACAAGACTGCCGATGACCGTGACCGGGCCGCGGTATCCCTTTACCTTCAACCTTGCCACGGTATAGTGGTTTTCCTCGTTGTGGTAAGTGATCCTCTCCAGTTGTCCCTGCAGTTCGACGAGCATTGTTCCCTCTTCTTTTCCTTCAGTTATTTTAACCCTAAGAATGCCAAAAATCATGTGCGAAGGCGCCGTCAGGACCCGGACCGCCATGAGTTTCCGGCCGTTCTCTGGATAAGATTGCGGCGGCTGTTTTATTATAAATAGCTATGAGTGGTCACATCTGTCCGGGATTGAAAGAAAGGAGTGGGTGAATATCTCACAAACACCGCGGACCGGCAGCCAGTCAGAAGAGTAAACCGTACTTTTATGCCTCATTGGTTTGCGTCAAGTCTTTATTCTGCTACCGGAGACTTTCTCCTGTAGAAATCAGTGAGTCACCGCAGTGTTTTTTGGGAAGCCGCCCTTTGCAGGGGTCGTGGACGGCTGTGACGAGTTTTATTAATTCAATTTCAGAGCAGAGGAGGAAAAATGTTGTCGGAAAGAAGGAAGTTTGGTATTTCGTTCTCACTTCGTTTGGCAGTGCTGGCTCTTGCGGCTGTTTTCTGCATGCAGGCATTTGCACCGGCCTCATATGCTGAAACGCCGAAGATATCGAAACAGTCTGTCGACCTGTTGACGAGGACAGGCGAGGCCCTCGCCGAGATAGCGGCCGCCGTGAAGCCGGCAATTGTCAATATATCGACCACCAGGACCGTAAAGGTGGCCACCCAGATGGAGCCTTTCTTCAATGATCCTTTCTTCAGACGCTTTTTCGGGGACAGGAATTTCGGGCAGAATCATCCAAGCGAGCGGAAGTCCTATGCTCTCGGTTCGGGCGTGATAACTTCGTCCGACGGATATATTATCACGAACTACCATGTAGTGAAGGGCGCAGACAAGATCAAGGTGACACTTTCGGACCAGAGGGAATTTACGGGAAAGGTGATAGGCTCCGATCCGAAGACCGATATAGCCGTGGTGAAGATAAAGGCGAAGGACCTCCCTGTCCTGCCGTTCGGGAATTCGGATCTGATGAAGGCCGGCGACATCGTGATAGCCGTCGGAAACCCTTACGGCCTGAACCAGACGGTGACCATGGGAATAGTGAGTGCAACGGGCCGGTCAAACGTCGGTTTGGCGGACTATGAGGACTATATACAGACGGACGCGGCGATTAATCCCGGTAATTCGGGCGGTGCCCTTGTGAATGCCAGCGGACAGCTGATCGGGATAAACACCGCCATCTTCAGCACTACCGGCGGGTATCAGGGCATCGGCTTCGCCATACCCAGCGACATGGTTAAGACGATCATGGACAGCCTTATCAAATACGGGAAGGTGACGAGGGGATGGCTTGGTGTTTCAATACAGAAGATAAGCCCCGAGCTTGCGAAGCAGTTCGGCCTCAAGAATGAAAACGGCGCGCTTGTCAGCGATGTTGTAGACAAGAGCCCGGCCCGGAAGGCGGGCCTGGAAAGGGGCGACGTCATAATAAAGTACGACGGCAAAGAGATAGAAGAGCCCTATCAGCTGAGGAACATGGTGGCCAACACCAGACCCGGAGGCGTCCACGAAATAACGGTGTTGCGAAACGGGAAGGAAAAGACCCTGAAGGTGACCATCGGTGAAATGCCGGCGGAAATGCAGCAGGGCCCGGGCGGGGAGTATCAGAATGTGCTGAAGGGAGTGGGAGTGCAGGACATCACGCCTGCTATCGCATCCAAACTGAATATCCCCGGCAGGATCAAGGGAGTGGTCGTGAACAGTGTCAATGGGGGCAGTCCGGCCGCCGGTGTGCTCAAGGAAGGAGATGTGATCCAGGAGATAAACAGGCACAGGATAAAGGACGTAAAAGAATACATGAGCATCGTATCAAGGATCAAGGCGGATGAGACGGTGCTCCTGCTAATATACAGGAACGGGTCGTCCGTTTTCGTGACACTGTCCTTCAAGTAATTGCGGCGGCGGAAGTCAGGGGCACGGCGTGCCGTGCCCCTACCTCTTTTCCGATATTCCGTACCTCTTCATCTTGTAGCCGATCTGGCGGGGCGTGATGCCGAGAAGCCTCGCCGCCCTGGCCTGCACCCAGCCGCTATTTTTGAGCGCGTCCAGGATGTTGGCCTTTTCAATCTCTGCGATGGCCGAGGGCAGGGCGCTTTTTGACGGGATCCCGTATTTGGTCCTGTCGGACTGGCTCCGTATGTTTAAAGGTACTTCGGCGAGGGCTATTGTCTTCGTCGCCGACATGACCACCAGGCGTTCAACGGTGTTTTCAAGTTCCCGGACGTTGCCGGGCCATTCGTAGTTCATGAAGACATCCAGGGCCTCGGGAGAGACACGCACCGATTTACCGTTTTCTTCATTATATTTCTTCAGGAAGTGTTCCACGAGGACCGGGATGTCCACGCGCCGCTCCCGGAGGGGGGGCAGGGAGACGGGCACCACATTGAGGCGGTAATAAAGGTCTTCCCTGAACCTGCCGGCGGCGACCAGCTCCTCGAGGTTGCGGCTCGTCGCGGCGATAAGACGTACGTCGACCTTGATGGTCTTCTCTCCCCCGACTCTCTCGAATTCCTTCTCCTGCAGGACGCGGAGTATCTTGGGCTGGAGCGTCAGGGGCAGGTCGCCTATTTCATCCAGAAAGATCGTGCCTTTGTCCGCCAGTTCAAACCTTCCCTTCCGCATCGCCATGGCGCCGGTGAAAGCCCCTTTTTCATGACCGAACAGTTCGGATTCAAGTAGCCCTTCCGGAATTGACGCGCAGTTGAACTTGACAAAGGGTCCCTTCGCCCTGGGACTCATGAAATGTATGGCCTTGGCAACCAGTTCCTTGCCCGTCCCGCTTTCCCCCCGGAGAAGAACATTGGCTTTCGACGGCGCCACCCGGTGGACCGACTCGAAGACCTCCTGCATGCTGTCCGACTGGCCGATGATGTTTTCGACACGGTATTTGCCCTTGAGCTGCTGCTTGAGGTTCTCCTTTTCAAGGAGAAAGGCCTCTCTTTCCCGCACGACTTCGCTGTGAAGCTTTACCGACTGCGCTATCAGCGATGCTATGATCTTCAGCAGCCTGATGTCCTCTTCGAAGGACAGCGTCTTCTCTCCGAACAGCCTGTCGACGCTCAACACCCCGAGCGTCTCATTCTTGAATTTCACGGGAACACAAAGGAAAGCGATATTACCCTTGCTGATCGCTTTCCTGGCCCCAGTTTTATTCAGGAACAGCGGCTCGTCGCCTATGTTTGGAATAACTATGGGAGAACCGAGCTTAGCGACCCGCCCGATAATTCCCTCTCCCAGCCTGTAAGTCCCCCTTCTGATCTCATCGGCCGTCATCCCGTGGGCCGCTACTATCGATACGCCGGAATCCGTACGAAGAGCGAGGGTGCCCCTCTTCATGTCGAGGTATTCGGACAATACCTTCATGACGCCCCTGAGGTTCGCTTCGAGGTTGAGTGAAGACCCGAGGAGTTTGCTTATCTCGTAAAGGGCGGTCAGCTCAACGGTTTTTTGCTGTCTCTCTTTGTGTCCCGTCGCCATGTGCATATCTTTTTCAAAAATACTATACCATATTACATTTTTGGGCGGCATTGAAAAATGTCTTCCCGTCAACAGGGCGGGCAAAAGGATTTCATTTGAGGACCGGTCATGCAATTCCGCAGTGTCCGGCAGGGAGTTTCGGTACAGGTGATTAATCTTTGTGCAGTCTGATCAATAATGAGGCAACCACCGGTTGACTAAAGCGCGTCGAGGCTTATTTTCCGGGGATGACAATTGGCAAGGTTCTTGATATTATATACAGCGTGTCTGTGCTCATTCTCAAGAACGTAGCCGGCGAGGGGCCCGGAACGATCGAAGAATTTCTGGTCGGCCGGAAGGTCCCGTACCGGGTCGTCGAGATGTACAGGGAGGATCTGCCCTGTTATTCAGATATGCGGACGCTGGTTGTCATGGGCGGTCCGATGAGCGTCAACGAAGGCGATATATACCCATACCTGTCACGGGAAGAGCAGCTGGTTAGGGAATTCCTTGAAGAGGGGAGAAGGGTCCTCGGCATATGTCTTGGGGCGCAGGTTATGGCGAAGGCGCTCGGGGCGAAGGTCTACCCGGGACCGCAGAAGGAGATCGGATGGTATGACATTGAACTCAGGGGAGAGGGCATAAGGGACCCCATGATGGGCAGGCTGGCCGCACATCCGCGGGCGGAAGACTTCAGGAAGGTATTCAGGGTCTTCCACTGGCACGGAGAGACCTTCGATATCCCCCGCGGCGCCGAAAGGCTTGCCAGGTCCGCACTTTATGAGAATCAGGCCTTCAGGTACGGAAAGGGCGCTTATGCATTCCAGTTCCATATGGAGGTCACGAAAGAGATGATTTACGGCTGGCTGAAGGACGAGGCCGTGGACATGGAGAAGGTGAGAATGGAGACCGAAATGTTTTATGATGATTATCACGGCCGCGCCGTGAACTTTTACGAGGCATTTTTTAAGCCGGAGCCTGAAGGCGAAGAGTCTTCCCTCCGGCACAAGAAAACCGAGGAGGTGATAAATGAAAAAGATTGAAGCGATCGTCAAGCCTTTTAAACTGGATGAGGTCAAGGATGCCCTTAACGAAATCGGGATACAGGGTATGACCGTCACCGAGGTCAAGGGGTTCGGCAGGCAGAAAGGCCATACCGAACTCTATCGCGGTGCCGAGTATGTCGTCGATTTTATTCCGAAAATAAAGATTGAGATAGTCATATCGGACAGCCTGGCTGAAAAGGTCGTTTCCACTATCGAGACCGTTGCCAAAACAGGGAAGATAGGTGACGGGAAAATTTTCGTTTATCCCGTGGACGAGGCGGTGAGGATCAGAACCGGCGAGCGCGGGGAAGCGGCCGTATGAGGATAATGGATGACGGGATGGAAGAGGCGATACTTTTCGCCGGGAACACCCGGGGCTCAATAATAATTAATAATTAAGGAGGAAGAATGGCACCCAAGGACGTAATCAAACTGGCGCAAGAGAACAAGGCGGTGATGGTAGACTTCAAGTTCCTTGATTTTCCCGGCATCTGGCAGCATTTTGCTACGCCGATTGCCGAACTTAAAGAGGAGATTTTTGAAGAAGGTCTCGGCTTTGACGGTTCCTCGATCAGGGGCTGGCAGGCTATCCACACCTCGGACATGCTGGTCATACCCGATCCGGAGACGGCCTTCATGGACCCCTTCACGCAGTATCCGACGATAAGTCTTATTTGCAACATAGTCGATCCCATCACGAAGGAATTCTATTCGAGGGACCCGAGGTATATCGCCCAGAAGGCCGAGAACTATCTCAAGTCGACAAAGATAGGCGACACCGCTTATTTCGGCCCTGAGCCGGAGTTCTTTATCTTCGAGAGCATACAGTTCGACCAGAATTCTCACAGCGGATATTATTTCATCGATTCCACTGAAGGAATCTGGAATTCTGGCCGTGATGAAAACCCCAACCTCGGGTATAAGCCCAGGCACAAGGAAGGATATTTCCCTGTCCCCCCCACTGACAGCCAAGAGGACATAAGGACGGAGATGGTCATGGAGATGCTGAAGTGCGGCATCTATGTCGAGAAGGAGCACCACGAGGTTGCGACGGCGGGGCAGGCGGAGATAGACATGAGATTCGAACCCCTTGTGAAGATGGGCGACAACCTCATGATATACAAGTACATAATCAAGAACGTCGCGAAACGTCATAACATGACCGTAACATTCATGCCGAAGCCGATATTCGGAGACAACGGTTCGGGAATGCACACCCACCAGAGCATCTGGAAGGGCGGCAAGCCCCTCTTTGCCGGCAACGGATATGCGGGCCTGAGTGATCTTGCGCTCAATTACGTAGGGGGCATTCTGAAGCATGCGGGCGCCCTCGCGGCCCTTACGAACCCGACTACGAACTCTTACAAGAGGCTTACGCCCGGGTTTGAGGCGCCGGTCAATCTGGCCTATTCGGCCAGGAACCGTTCGGCGTGCGTAAGGATACCTACCTACTCCCCCAGCCCGAAGGCAAAAAGGACCGAGGTCAGGTTCCCCGACCCTTCCTGCAACGGCTATCTGGCCTTTGCGGCCATGCTCATGGCCGGGCTCGACGGCATAGAGAACAAGATACACCCCGGCGAACCGCTCGACAAGGATATCTACGACCTCGGGCCCGAGGAGTTGGCCTCAGTGCCGACGATGCCGGGAAGTCTCGAGGAGGCACTGGACAACCTCGAGGCCGATCACGAATTTCTGCTGAAAGGCGACGTTTTTACCGAGGATGCGATAGAGACGTGGCTGAACTACAAGAGGACGAAAGAGGTGGATGCTCTGAGGCTCAGGCCGCATCCTCACGAGTTCTTCCTCTACTACGACATCTAAACGATAGAGGGCCCTGTTTGGGGCGGCAGTTTCAGGTGAAGAGGGAAAGACCAGCGTCTTTCCCTCTTTTCCCTCTGATTAGTAGCCGGGAGCCATCCCCTTTTTCTTCCCGAGGGAGTCGATGTAGGCGACAAGGTCCTGCATTTTCTGCGATTTCGTGTCGAGCGCCTTGCCCTTCAGTGCCATCGTTATACAGACATTGATGGCGTCTTCCAGCGAAGTCTGTACACCTCCCGGTGTTCTCCATTCCTTCTTGTCCCTGGAGCCGGCGTTTTCCAGTCCCTGGCCGCCGGGATGGCAGGTGCCGCAGGTCGAGCCGTTTGTCCCGAGGGCGGGATCATTGAAAAGGGCCTTGCCCTGTTCGGCATTGCCCGCCGCATATGCAAGCGAGAAGATCAGTCCAAGGATCGCCGAGGCAAGCAATAAAGGTTTCAGGTGTCTCATATGTCTCACCCCCTCTCTGTTCTTGATCACGGGTCTTACTTCAAAAATAACACAGCCCCGGAAAATGTCAACAGACTCAGGCCTGATTGTCA
>Ga0315550_1000354_pt1 | contig 27930 bp, 28 predicted proteins | sample SalMarSW160190MG_2_FD_203100 | JGI IMG/M metagenome (GOLD analysis project Ga0315550, IMG submission 203100) | Salt marsh sediment microbial communities from the Plum Island Ecosystem LTER, Massachusetts, United States - Salt Marsh Sediment SW1601-90 ... | reverse complement strand
AGGTAAAATAACTGCATATAAAGAGGAAAGGATAGGAAAGGGAGCTAGAAAGAGGATATACAAAATTAAGGCAGGTGAATAAGTGAATTTTTTAGCTTTTTCTTCTACCATTGATCTGTTTTTTTTTCATAGCTTCATGAATAATTGTACAATTTACGGTTACTTTTTATTTCCAGTTTTTCTTCAAGCTGGTTTAACGGCCATAACTCCTTTGAGAAAAGGGAGGTTTTTGTTTTCCTCCCTTTCTCTCTCCTTAAGGTTGTGATAAAAGATGGTTAAACAGAACTTGTCTTATCATCATTGCACTAGTCTATTACATGAGAAACCAGAAATACGATATAGATAAAAGCTAATACTTCTTCATTTTGAATACTTGGTTATTTTGGTTTTTCAGAATTATTAATATTAGCTGTTGAATAATATGAACAATCTTTATTATTAGAGAGAAAAAAAGATATAGCTTAAAAGGAATCATTATACAATGGAAGAAACACGAACTTATAAGAATGGAAAACTAGTCCTAGAGGAAAGTTTAGATCTAAGTAATATCCCAGATCTTTCAATTTACATAAAAATTTTCAATCTTCTAATAGTAATAGGAGTATTATTAGGTATCTCATTTATTGTTGCGCTCATATTACTAGGTGTTTTAGATGTTTCAAATATGAGAGTTATTTCTGCAACTATCTTTTTAACACTTGGTTTCATAATTTTTGTAGTTGGTATCATTATCTTGATCAATCCATTTGTTAAATATTCAAGAATAGTTCATGGAACTGGATCGATTTTATCACCATTAAGTACAATACGACTGAGAAAAATCAAGAATTTGTACTTATCTTATCCAAATCAAGATAAATTGAATAATCTACTTGAAAAAGTTAAAACCAAGAAATTTAGACTTCGAATTTTAATGTGTACAATAGGACTTATTATATTCTTCATCAGTGCCATACTATACGTAGTCTTTATAACTATGTAAAGAGAGATTATTGTTCTGTTTGGTTCAGCTAAGGATTCTCCATTATTTAATAACATTCGAATTGTTTCATAAAATGATAAGAAGAGCTGAAAAACAAGATTTTTAGCTTTACTTTAGTTTCATTGATTAAAGGAGCTATCATATCTCAAAAATTGTGCTTTTGAATAAGTATCAAATCAGAAATACTCTTTAGAGTTTTTTAAGAGAGTTTCGTGTTTCTGATAGAAATTAAAACGTAAAAAGCTGGTGATAATTGCTTTAAAAACCATTATAATATGATAATATTTTACATATTTTTTCTTTAGTTATTCAAAATCTAATTTCTTAAATTTAGAGTGTTTCCTCTTTTATGCAATCTTTTCAATATAAATGTTATAAGTATTGGACAAATTGTGTAAATTGAAAAAAAAGGATTAGTTACATTATAACTATCATAAAATGATGACATAGGGGGAAATTTAATCGTAATATCCTCATTATTCAACAAGTTAAGACTATTACAATCTATTAAAACTTTCAAGACATCTGATGTAGAGATTATATCTACAGAAAGTGAAGATACTTGACTATTCGGATCTAAATCCCATTCATTTGGAAATCCTCCGTAATATGAGCTTTGCGATATGATCAACTGTTGTACTAGCTGAGTTGTATTAGGAAAGACTTTTGTAAATTTATAGCCATTTTCCTGAGTAAAATCTACTAAAAATGACAATACAGCACAATTTTTTGTCTCAAACAAATTCTGGGTATAAAAATTAATTAATATATTATATGTTTGTGTAGAATTTATAAGATCTATTTGACAGCTAGCATTAAAGAAACTATAAGCATAAGCAGTAGCAGCAGGTAAACCTGCTCCCATGAGAAGAGGATTCTGGAATGAACCGTCTGGTAATTGTAATCCTTGTATAAATTTTGTTGTTTTGGTCCAATTGATAAGATCAAGAGCATCTAGTTCCTTGAGAAGAAAATACGCGTTCTTACACCATTGAATTGTACTGACTCCATTTTTATAAGGTTGAAAAGAACCATCATGTTCATTATAGTCATCGATACACATTGCAATCCAATTTTCTCTAGGAACTTGATTTGTAGCATTTAATGACTTTAAAATTTTATAAAAATCCCACAAAAACGCTGGTCCAAAAAAATCATATGTATCCGTTCCTACTTGCATATCATTGACTATTGAGTTGATAAAAAAAGATGAATCAATATCTTGTATTTTTTTGAGTAATATCAACATTTGATATGCTCTCTGCGTTTGAAAATACCAAGGTGTCGGTAGATGATCTAAAGAAACATTTTCTAATAGTAATTGACGAATAGGTCTTGATAGAAAAAAGCTTGTTTTGTTGTCATAACAAGCAATAAGATAAGAGTAAACCGCTTCAAAACGAGATTGAACAAGATTATATTCTATATAGTTTCTATCAAAATTGTTAGAGCTAACTTTTTGTAAGAATAGTTGGGGAAAAACGAAAGCAGATATAATAAGTAACAAAAAAAGGAAAAAAAATGCATATATTAAATATCGCACGTTTTTTACTGAAAAATTAAGAGGAAAGTGTTTTCTAGACATACAATTAATCACACTTGTTTTCATAAATAAGTCTCAGTTCCACCATTGAAATCAACCATGGTAAATGGATTTGGTATTTCTGTTACTGCATAAATAATATATAGTATCCCTAAACATACTGCTAAAACTCCAACAAAAGCGAGTGCCATTAGAAGTACTGCTAAAATAGGATTTACTATAAGTAAAATTGGTATTAAAAACCAGATTAAAGCCTCTAAACCTGTAGAAGAAAACAATGTTAATGCTGCTGCTATAAGTTCATTCTCTGCTAGATAATCGCTAAGCCATACAGCAAATGATTCTGCTTCTTCGAAGTCATCTTCTGTTTGATAATATGCTTGTTCTACTGAAAGATTTTCTGAATTTAAGTGATCCCAAAAAGTCTGAATGATTGTCAAAGCTAAATCCATTTGAACTTCATCGTCGAATCCTAGTACAACTTTAGCTCCTAAATTATGAAATTCATTTGCTAAATCAGAATTATACATAGAATAGCATGATTGAAGCATTACTACATGCAACCTCCAAGTCGGTTGAGTACCTTGGATAGCATAAATATCTTGAAAGGTAATTGTAGCACTGTCACGCATTATTAGTGCTGGTGTTTCCATTCCGTTAACAGAAATGGTTTCTCCTGTTCCGACAAAATTTACACTAAGACGTTCTGTTGTTAAAGAATTTGAGTATTCAAGAAGATCTAAGAAGTTCGTTTTAGATTGAGCAAAAGAATATGTTACAAGATATCCTTCAGATTCAAATGAATCTTCTGTTAATTGAATCTGTGAATCTCCCTGTTCAGAATCTGTTGTATCTGCATCTATAGAGTGTAGTATTTTTGGAAAATAAATTCCACCTCCACCACCACCTCCACCTCCACCACCAGCTCCACCACCCCAATGTTTTAAGTTCATTCTTGTATTAGCTATAAGTATATTAAGAAAAGTTTGTTTTGCGTAAACTGCATTTAAAGGTGGTACGATAGTGAAGCTTAAACTAACAAAAACAATTAGACATAAAGATTTGATTTTTTTCATTTCTCACACCCGATTCTTAATTAATCACTTGGATTAAGTGAATCAAAATGTTAAACAATTCTCACTATAAAAATTTTGTGCATTTTTGTCAACTTATAACGCAACAAAAAAAATTATGATTATTTATCTAAAAATAATTACGAATTTCTCTCTTTAATTGAGCTTATTTTATTAGTTTTTTTAAACAATATCAAGGTAAAATTTTTTAATATCAGTAAAAAAAAATACTTATGGAAAAAATCATTGTTAAAACTAGAATATTGGGGACAGCTATTTTCTCAAGTGTGATTTTATTGATTTTTATTTCAATTTTAGCTATTATACAAATAGTTACAAAACAAACAGTATTTTCATATATCATAATAAGTTCTGCTATTATTTTAATTGTAGTAAATCTTCTTGCAATCCCTAGTTATCGAAAATATATACTTGATTCAAACAAAGGAGAATGAAAATTTCGAATACATGTAATTGCAACTACTACTAACAAAGAAGTAGAAAGAATATACTCTACTCACTGAACGATTTTAGTGTAATATACAAAAATATTATCTTGTCACATATACTTATGATCCATATCCAATAGGTTCAGTTATTTTCCTGAATTTTCAAGCATATTCTTTTTTTAGTTCCAATTTTCTAAATCTTTCTAATTCAAAGGTATTTGCACCATAAGAAACAAGAAATTTGTACAAAACTGCACATTTTAGTCAACAAAGCTTTTTACTTCAAATATAAATCCACTATTTGAAATGAAAAACGAGGAATTTAAACAGAAATATGGTCCATGGGCTGTAATTGCATGTGGATCTACAGGAATAGGTGAAACTTTTACACAACTTCTTGGTTAAAAAGGTATTAACTTGGTGTTGATAGCTCGAAGAGAATCTTTACTTGAAAAATTGGCGAAAGAGTTAAAGAAGGAACTTAAAATTAGAGTTGTAACTATTACTATAGACTTAGCTGATGAAAATGTTATCGATGTAGTATCCGAGAAAACAATCGATATAGAAGTTAATATGCTGATTTACAATGCAGCTGTTGAATTAATGGGTTCCTTTTTCAACCATGTCCTAATCCTCGTACACTCTACTGGGGTGGAATGGGTGGTTCATTAATTATTGCAGATTTAGATGAAAAAGCTCTTACAAATTCTAGATCTACTCACATCAGATGAAGCAGAGAGACATACTTCTAATAAGGGGGTCTTTTCATGATATCGGCCGTTTCCATCTCTCTTTTCAAAAATCTGCACCTATTTGAAAGGTAATAGTCTTTACAGTAAATTGCAACAAAATTAAATAGCGATTCCGTCTATTGATTCTGTTCAAGAAATAGTCGTGAGTTAATTTTTACTAGTTGGTTATTGTGAATAAAAAGGATATCCAATAAACTACAAAAGAATAATAAATATCTACTGAATATTTCACTCATGGAATATGATACTATAATCGTTGGCTCAGGACTAGCTGGATTAATAGCTGGAGCTAAATTATCAAAAGAAGGTAAAAAAGTGCTGATACTTGAACAACACACTACTTCTGGTGGATATGTTGCTGGTTTTAAAAGAGATGATTATATCATAGATTTGAGTTTACATTCGATGGATGGACTTTATGAGTTAGATCCAAAAATAAAAATCTTTGAAGAGTTAGATGTTGTTTTCAACATTGAGTTTGTTAAAATCCCAACTGGGTACTATCGTTATAAAAACAGTAGAGTAAATTTCAGCATACCTGACAAGGTTGAAGATGCAATGTTGGAGCTTTCAAATGTTTTCCCAACTGAAAAGAAGAACATTGAAAAGTTTTTCAAAACTTTATCAAATCTAACTGAAGACACTCACAGTATTCCAACTTCAAAGGTAAAACAAGCTCTTATTGGTCCTTTAGTTCCAATTCTTTATTCTAGTATTCCAAAATGGGGACGAAGAACTGCTGGTGAACTGTTAGATATGCATTTTGAGAACGAAGATTTGAAACTAGCTCTAGCTGGACCTCTACAATATTATAGTGATGATCCATATAAACTGTCTGCTGTTATTTTTGCTTTAGCTCATTCATCGAGATTTAAGGGAGGTACACATTATATTAAAGGTGGTTCTGTCAGATTATCAAACCATCTTGTAGACTTTATTAAAGAGAAAGGGAGTGGTATTTTATTCAGCAGAAAAGTTACAAAGATTTTGATTGAAGGAGGAACTGCGTATGGTGTTGAGTATATTAATACTGAAATAGAAAACGCTGAACCAGTTTCAGTGCAAGCAAAATCTATCATTGTAAATGCGTCAGTTCCTCAAGCTGTAAATGAGTTAATCCCTGCAAACCAAGTGGAATCTTTACGAGCAAGCGTAAATAAAATGGAACCTGGACATTCTTTGTTGAATATTTATTTTTGTTTCAATAAATTATTATCTGAATTGGGACATGAAAGTTACACGACAGTGCTAAATGTAAACTCGATAAACACACTTTCTGATCTCGAATCTAATAATAAAGAAGATTATTCAAATAGAAACTATATTTTCATCGATTATGGTCAGATAGATTCAGGATTAGCTCCACCTGGAAAATCAACAGGAACTATAAGTGTAATAGATTATCTGGAAAATTGGGAAGGTCTATCAGATGAAGAGTATAATACTAAAAAACAAGTTGTAACAAACATCTTCATCAATCGTTTAAATGAACTTATACCAGGAGTTAGACAATATATTGAGTACGCAAATATATCAACTCCTTTAACTAAGAAAAATGAAACACTCAATACAAATGGCAGTTCTATAGGCTTTGCTCAAATGTTAAGTCAAGCAGGGATGAAACGATTTAAATCTAAATCTCCAATTAAAAATCTATATTTCTCTTCTGCATGGACATTTCCTGGAGGAGGATACTCTTCAACCATTTTAGCAGGATGGCAGTGTGCTTTGCATATATTGGATGAAGTAAAATTTTAATGTGAAAATTCTATTTCCATAGTTCTTTATTTTCTTTTATGAATTGTTCCAATGTTCTTGGTTTTTTCTTCATTATTTTCTCAAAGTCATCATAAATTTTATCAGATTTTTTAATTTTTGCTGCAAAATAGATTAGTCTCATGATCTTTATCATATCTTTCGAAAATCCGTAATTTTTCATTTTCTTTTTAAATGCGCTGCCTGAAGGATTAGTATAGGATATTTGTGTTTTCAAGATACTGGACATTATCTCCGCAACTTCAGACAGATTATATAATTGAGCTCCTGTAATATGTACGATTTGATTTGTGTACCCCTGTTTCAATAATAAATGAGCTACTACCTCTCCTAAGTCTTTTACATTTGTAAAATTAAATTTTGTATTTCCCGCAGGAATGTAGAGATTTTTTTCTTTTTGTATGACTTCTTTATGAGTAGTAGAAAGATTTTGCATAAAATAACCTGACCGCATGTGTGTATATGGGATTCCGACTTTTTCTATGTATTTTTCAATTTTATAATGAGGAACCTTGGAATTTGCATCTGCTATAGAAAGAGTAACAACATACTTTATTCCTTTTGTCTTCATTAAATCAATAAATGGAAACATGTATGTCTTAACATCTCCTATTTGAGGTGGTCTCATCAGAAACACCATGTCAATATTATCTAGCGCATTATCAAATGTACTCTCATCATAAAAATCCAAGTTTCTGAATTGAACTTCATCTCCAAACATTAATTTAACTGATTCTTCATATAAATCCGCAGCAACAATTTTGACGTCTTTATCTTTTAGAGACTTAATAACTTCCTTTCCAACATTACCTGTTGCTCCTGTAATCAATATGTTTGATAGGTTACTCATCTATCAACAAATTAAATTATACTTTAAAAATATTTCGTAATCGAAATTTTTGTATGCGAAATATATTTATATTCTGATATAAATGACAATTCATCATGAAAAATCCTTCAAAAATCGGTTTATATATCGCTAAAATACATCAAAGCTCTGATAGAATATTTTCTCGAAAATTAAGAGAAAGAGATCTCTTGGACTTGAATCCTTCACAGGGGAGAGTATTGTTTGCTTTACGTGAAAAAGATTTAATTTCAATTCAGGAATTAGCGGAAACGACCTCTTTAAGCAACTCAACTCTAACAGCTGTTTTGGATAAACTTGAGTCTAAAGGACTAATCAAAAGAATTCATGATAAAATAGATCGAAGAAAATATCTCATAAAATTACAGTCAAATTTTCTTGATTCCTTCAAAACATATTATGATATTGTGATAGAAATGAGTAATTTGTTCTTTGAAGGTTTTACAAATGATGAAATTGCTATCTTAGAGAGTAAATTACTAAGAATTATGAGTAATCTTGAAAAATATGAGAAATTATAGAGGAAGTATCTGAATATTTTAAAGGTATCTTATGTTAGATTTAAAAATAAGTTCTGTTTTTTTACGACATTGGAGTTTGACATCTTGACTAAAACAATAACGAAAAAAGAAAATCCATATGAAAAACTTACTAAAGTATTTAATACAATACCTAATGGTTTCCCCACAGTAGAGGATGGAACACATATTCGTGTTCTTGAATGGATTTATGAACCTGAAGAAGCTGAACTAACAAGCAAACTAAAGCTCTCTGGTGAAACTGTTAAAAAAATGTCAAAGAGACTTAAGATTCCAGAAAAAGAACTTACTGAAAGACTCGAAATTATGGATTCAAAAGGTCAAATCAGAGTAAGTACATCCTCAAAAGGTGAAAAGAAATATGCTCTCCTCCCTTTTGTTATAGGAGTCTATGAGGAACAAATACACAGAATGGATCCTGAATTTGCTGAATTGTTTGAGGAGTATATACAGAAGACTAAAGGAGCTATATTGTTTTCAAAGAAACCAGCTATTCAACGTGTTGTTCCTGTTAATAGAGTAATCAAAACAGAATTAGTGATTCATCCTTATAGTCAAGCAGAAGAGATGATACTTAATTCAAAAAGCTGGGGTGTTAGACCTTGTATCTGTAAAATACAACAAGAGATGATTGGTGATCCTTGTAAATATCCTGATAGAGTGTGCTTAGTATTCTCTAAACGAGAAAATAAGTATGAAGAAAGTCTTCAAACCACTCCAATAACTAAAGACGAAGCTTTGAAGATTTTAAAAGAAGCAGAAGAAGCAGGTTTGGTTCATACTTCTATGAATGTAGAATCAGGACACAGTTATATCTGTAATTGCTGTACTTGCTGTTGTGGTGTTCTTCGAAGTTATGTTGAATGGGGACAACCTCACGCATTTGTAAAGTCCGATTATGTAATTAGTATTGACGTGGATTCATGTATAGGTTGTGGGAAATGTGTTGATAGATGTCAGTTTTCTGCTTTATCAATAGTTGATAAGAAATGTATAGCTAATGACAATTGTGTAGGTTGCGGTGTATGTGCTCTCATCTGCCCAAATGATTCTTTGAGTTTAGTAGATAGAAATCCAAAAGAGATTAAGAAACCACCAAAAAACATTCTTTCTTGGATGCTTAAAAGAGCTGTTAGACGTGGGGTCAATCTTCTCAAAATTATATAATTATGTGCTATAGCTTAAATATTACTGTTACAAAAATTATTATGAATGGTACAAATAGCTTATTTAACTAATTATTTCTTCTTAGCTTATTTAGCTACATATATACTTATCCATTTCCCATTTGATATTATTATGCTTGCAAAGAAAGGGAAAGCTTCGTATCCTACACCTCATTTCAAATCTACTCTAGAAAGTTTATCAGTTGTATTAACATCCGTTTTTTTCTGGTTTTATCTGGTCTTTAGTCCTGCAGTTGTTTTAGCTTCAGGAAAAAATATCTTCGTTTTAGGAATTGTACCTGAAGAGATACAACTCCCCTTTGTAATTGTAGGTATAATAATTATGTCTATAGGTCTGATAGTAGGTTGTTTAGGTAGAATAGGACGTGGAATTTATCTAGCAAGAGATAAAGCTAAACTTTCAACAAATTGGGGTCATGCAATAGTTAGACATCCTTCCTATTTCTTGTATATTACTGGTTTTATCGGAATACCATTTGCTGCCTTTTCTCCCTATCTATTTATATTCTATCTAGGAATACCTGGATATATATTAACTACTAAGTCTGAAGAAGAAGTCTTGATAGAAACTTTTGGTGAAGAATACATAAATTATCAAAAAAAGGTAGAGAAACTGTTTATAAAAATAAGAAGGAAGAAAAAATAATTACTTAAACGGCCATTTCTCCAGTAACTTTAAGTTATCTTCTAATTTCGCTTCTTGAAGAATTTCAATTACTCTACTCTCTTTTAGTCTCATAGGCATCCTATCAACTTTACTAAATGAATCGATAAATGTAAAAGCAAACGCTGTAGATATCTTAGCATCTAGTTTACTTATTTTATCAAAGGTGTCAGCTGATGTGTGACCATATCCTCTCCCTACTGTTGGATCTGGTTTTTCTCCAAATATACAGACATTCGGGATTCCCTTCAAGAAAAACGGATAATTATCGCTTGCTGTAATGATACTTTTAGAGATTCTGGATTCATACAATAATTCATTCTGTAGTTCTTTTATTATAACATACAATTCTTCAATTCCACTGCAAGGAATGTGTTTAGGAGTGTAGCCAATTAATCCATCAAGATTGATCATAGCAACAACATCAGAGATATCAATGTTGTCCACATAAATAGTCGAACCCACTACACCAAATTCTTCAACACCAAAAGCAATAAACCTTAAAGTTCTCTCTGGAGTATAATTGAATTCTTTCATCAATTTAGTTATCTCGAGCATTGCAGCAACAGATGCAGCATTATCAGTCGCACCTTGTGCTATATCATGACCATCATAATGTCCCCCTATGACAATAACCTCATCTTTTCGTCTTCCTAGTATTTCCCAAATTATGTGTTTAGAAGTCAACTTTGGAGTATCGTTGGAAACTTTAATTTTACATGTAATTGCATCATCGTCTTTCAGAAGCTCTTTAATGTGTTCATAAGATTCTTTGGAAATACCTATTGCTATTATCTCACCTATTCTATTTGATCTAACAGATCCCGTTGGAAAAAGTTGTCCTGGATTGTGGTTTGCAAAAATAAAAGCTTTAGCTCCAAATTCGTACGCATTTGCATATTTAATGCGTCTATGTAACCATCCTTCTTCAGTGTCTCCTGAATGTATCATAACAGCTTTTCCAGGAATAGTGCTTCTTAATCTATTTAGTTCAGTCTCAGAACCACCCACACCATCTATTATATTCATCTCTAGAGTTTCATTATTAGTTGATGGTGCTAAAACAAGTGAAATAGCTGGAAAATTGTATTCCTTCTTTTTAGTTTTTATTTTAAAATCACAGTCTCCCCTTATCCAACCTTGATATTCAAATTCAAATTTTTCTACTTCTATATTAATTTCATCTAAATACTTTTGAATATATTCTTGAGCAAGTTTCTCACTTTCAGTACCTGCAAATCTGCTACCCATTAGGCATAAATCTTTAATTGTTTCATAAATCGAATCTCTAGCAAGAAGTCTCCCAATGATTTTTTCCTTTAAATCTCCGATTTCATACATAACAATGAATTATCTTTAGAATTTTTAAAACTAACTCCCTAACGTTAAAAAGAAATCCATTTGTTCCCTAATAAATCCTTCATCCGCACTTCCAATTATTCTTTGATTATTTGGAAGGACAATTGTTGGAATAGCGACTATCTCATACTCTCCAGCTTTTGTAATATCTTTAGTTACGTCAATAACTTCGAGTTCTAAATGATCCACTCCTTTTATAATCTGTCTTAAAATACTTTCTAAATATGGACACCAGCTGCATGTTGGGCTTGTAAAGAATAATATTTTAAGACTCATTAGATCATCACCTAATCAACTATCTCAATTAATGGCATTTTATCTTTATATCTTACAACTTTTGGTAGAAAAGTTGCTCCTGCTGAGCTTTTCATACATTCAATGTAAGTTGTATAATCTTCTCTTGAAAAGCGGATGATTATGTCTGCAGTTGTTCGTAATCTTGCTAACATTTCTCTGCTAATTGCATTAAAATTAATGAAAGAATAACCAATTGATCTTTTCTCTTTTATATTGAAAGACTGTAAAGCAAAATATCTGAGAAATTCTGATTCATTTAGTATGTTTGCATCATCAGTCAAATCCCCATATATAACAACTTTTTGTTTCGATTTCTGGAACGCTTCCATCAATTCAACAGTAACAGAAATCATATCATCAGTAGTCATCAACTGACTCATCTCTCTAGCTTCTACTGCAGTAACTGATCGATTGTATTTGTCAATAAAAACAATGTTTCCTTTATTCAAGAACGGTTCTATGTTAAAATCAGCTTTATTAAAATCTTCAACTATTCTAGATGAATACATATGAACATTAGAGTGAATAATAACTCCTTTATCATTTTCGAGATGATAACAGAGGGTAGTTAAAAATAAGGGGAAGTAATTAGTTTCTCCATCTACTTCTACCAAAACTACACTACCAGAAGGAATACCTCCACCAAGTAATTTATCAAGTTTTTCTATACCCGAGGATTCTTCTTTGATGTGTGATGTCGGAGGTTGTTCAGATCTAAGAATTGAAATACCATCTCTATTAATGATAAATCTATTTTCGAAGTTTATTGGTTTAGCTGAGCGAAGTTTAGGAATTGAAATTCGTTTAATTATTTGATTATTTTTGAGTTCAGTCCGAATCTTGATCACTCCATCAACTAGAAATTCTTCTATTGTGGAGTACTCTTCAGTTGGTTGAGACTCAGCTGTTAAAACAAGCACAGCATCTTCATTTGTAATTTCCCTAATGAAATCCATGAAATTACTTCTTGCAGTTTTTTCATATTTGAAATCAGCAAAAAAAGCTGAGATTGAATCAAAGATAACCATTTTTGCTTTGATAGATTCCATTTTGTCCTTTGTTCGTGCAATAATCGCAGACAAGTTGAATTGATCAGTTTGAACTAAATTTGTTCCTAAAGGTTTTAAGGACATTTTTTCAAAGTGTAATAATCCTTTATTGACATAAGATTCTAAATCCATGTTAAAGGATTGACCGTAAGTCATCAATTTTTCAATGTCAACTTCCGTTGAGATAAAGAGAACTGGAATATTTGCTTTCAAGGCTCCAACTGTCATGAAAAGAGATAGAACTGTTTTCCCTGAACCTGCAGATCCTTTAATTGCATAGCAGAAGCTTGTTCTCAAACCTCCGTCTATCATTTTATCAAGTTCTTCTATGCCAGTAGAAATAATCATCTTGTTTCATTTAAGAGATGGTTTTACTTCTATAAAATGGTATTGAAAGTTGTAGTTGAAACCTTCTTTCTCTAAAATAACTCAATATATATATATTAAGGAATGAAAAATAGTTTGTTATGGCTCCTGAATTTCAAGCTCAGACAGTAGGAACACGAATTATCGTGTGGGACATCGATCAAGGTATGGAACTCTATTCAAGTGGTTTTTATGGGAAACCAATAGGTGTTAGAAAACCTCAACTAGGCGATGAATTTAGAGACCCATCAGAGATTTCCCCTTTTGAGGCAATGTATCTGTTAGATCAAAAGAAAATTAATATTGTCGACGAGCAAAATAAGAGTTTAACTAAAACAAAATTCAGGGAAAGATGTTCAACAAATTTCCAAAATTTTGATAGCAAGATGCAAGTATACAAATATTTGCGGGATTTGGGGTATGTTGTTCGACCAGGTTTGAAATTTGGTGTGGATTTTGCTGTTTACACAAAAGGTCCAGGTTTAGAACATAGTCCATATATGATTCAGATAATTGAAAAAAATGGCAAAATTGATCCAATAGAATTGGTAAGAGCGGGGAGATTAGCAACCACTGTTAGAAAGAATTTTGTTATCGCTACAACAATCAAAAATAAATTACACTTCTTTACTTTTGGCAGATTCAAACCATGATGTTCAAACTAATTCTACGTAAACTTAATATGATTGCATGACAAAACCTTTTCATAAGATATTATTTATAACATTCAACTTACTTGTTCTTTACTAGTTTTCCTACCATAAAAGATTAAAGGAGTTATTAATATCCGTTAAATAATCATGAGTTCCTCAACTGATTGGCAAGTAGATGTATTAGAATATGCCCAGAAATGTATCTATTGTGGATATTGTTCACTCTGCCCAACTTACAAAGAACTTAAGTGGGAAATTTATCATCCTAGAGGAATTCTTGAACAAATAAAATTGTATTTTGATGAAGGGACCAAAGAAAAAACAAAACTTGAAGCTTCTAAAACGTTATTTGATGCAATATTTGCTTGTACTATGTGTAAAGCTTGTGAGAACATCTGTTTAGTTGACATCCCCTTATTAAAAATCTGGGAACAAGTTCGACAAGAATCGTTCAAAAAAGGTCGATGGAATCCCTTAATGCTTTCTTTGTATAATAAAGTAAGAGATACACATAATATTTTTGGGCTTCCTCCTGACGAAAGGTTGACTTGGGCAAAATTAAAAGGTCTGGTCATGACCCGCAGAGTCAAGAAGAAAGCTCCTTTAGCTTATTTTATAGGTTGTCAAGCATCTTACTCTGGTAAAATGAGTGAAATAGCTCCCAGTGTAGTAACAATTTTAAGAAAAACTAAAACTAATTTCACTATCCTTGGAAATGATGAGTGGTGTTGTGCATCTCCTATATTTTTAGCTGGTGGTTATTCAGTCGGAAAAAATTTCGCAAAACACAATTTGGAAGAATTGAAAAAATTAGGTGTAAAGAGATTAGTTACAGCTTGTTCAGGTTGTTATCGTACCTTTAAAATAGTCTATCCCAGAGTTTTAGGCGATAGTTGGGATATAGAAGTTCTGCATATCTCTGAATTAGCAAATGAACTAATTAAGGAAGGAAAAATTAAATTTAAAAAGCAATTTAAAGAGAAAATAACTTTCAAAGATCCTTGTGAATTAGTGAGGCATTGTGGTTTAATAGAAGCTCCACGTGAAGTAATAAATAGCATATCTAATGTAAGATTTGAAGAATTACCGTCCAACAAAGAAGAAGCACTTTGCTGTGGTGGAGGGGGATTATTAAAGCTTAATAATTCTGAATTAGTCGATAATGTTAACACAAAATTGATGGCAGAAATAAAGTATTCAGAAGCAAACATTGTCGTTAATGGGTGTCCTACTTGCTTAGATACAATCCAATCAGGAGTAAGAAAAGAAGACTTAGATATTGAAGTTATAGATATCTCTGAATTGATTCTAAGAGCTATGGGTGAAAAGAAATGACACTAAAGAAAAAAGCAAGATCAAGATTTGTTAGATTCATTGGTAAAAAACTTCGCGAGGATACACCAACTCTTCAGGTTTATTCCAGAGATATGGCCGATCTTCCTTCACTTGTAAGTATATTCTTCAAGAACAAACCTGATGGTGTCATTTTAGTTAATACAGTAGAGGATATCCAGACAATCTATGCTATTGCCAACGAAACTAAAACTCCCATAACTCAAAGAGGAGCTGGAACTGCGGGATTAGGCGGAAGTATTACTTATAACGGTGGTTTAGTTATCGATACTAAGGGTATCGAACAGAAATTTTTCTTTGATCCATTGGAGCAAACAGTAACAGTTAATCCTTCTTATGTGTTCTCAGATTTACAACGAGAGTTAAAATTACAAGGTCTTTCATTATGCGCTTATCCATCGAGTTATCATTCAGCTACAATTGGTGGTTGGATTGCTCATGGCGGTCATGGAATTGGAAGTGCACAGTACGGAGGAGCTTTAGATCAAATTGTGGAATTAGAGGTCGTGTTACCAACAGGTCACCTTGTAAAATATACAGAAAAAGATCATATCTCACTTTTTGTAGGATCTCATGGAACACTTGGAACTATAACTGAAGTAACTTTGAAAGTGAAGTTTGATATCCCACTGAAACATCAAGGATGTACTTTTGATTCTCCTGAAGAACTCGTAAGAGGTCTTAAAGATCTTAGTTTAACATTCCCATATTCAGTTTGGTTTCTAAATCCAAAACATGTAGCTTTATTTAATGAGACCTTCGGATACAATTTGCCCAATAGATATGTAGCGATAATCTCAAAGGAAGTTAGTTTTGAAGAGGAAGAACAAGAATTTAATAGAATCTTTAATAATGCTATAAGGAACTCAGGTGGTCAAATCCTTGATCGAAGATACACCGAAGATATCTGGAAATTCCGATTTAGATCTCTTTCAATGCTAAAACATTGCAGTGATTATGTTGTATCAGAAGTTATACTGCCAATTGAGAATAGTGATAAATATTTACGCAAATTAATCACTAAATTCAAAGGGAATATTCATCTGGAAGGTGAGTTTATCTCTCCTACTCATTATGCTTTACTTATGTACATACTTTCGGATGAGAAAATGTCTCCTCTTAAGAAAACACTACTGAATTTAAAATTATACAATGTTTCTCTAAAGAGTAAAAAAGTCAAAGGACATCCTTATTCGACAGGATTGTGGTTTGCAGGTTACTACAGTCAGATATACGGAAAAGATGAATTTCGAAGATATAAGGAATTTAAGAAAAGTGTAGATCCTAAGAATATTAGTAATCCAGGAAAAGTATTATCTCCCAAAATAAGATTTTTCCCAGTAGTAAGTCTAAAATTCGCAGTGAAATTAGCAAGTAGGTTGATGTTATGAAAATTAAAGAATATGAGTTTCCAGATAATTTGTTATATGTAACAGGAGAACCAGGTCACTTTTGGGTGGAACAGATTTCTGAAAAGAGAATCAAATTAGGAATAGATCATTATGCTTCTTCAAGAGCAGGTACAATAGAATATGTTATGACAATGAAGATTGATAAAAGCATAAAGAAAAATGAAACAATAGGCACAATTGAAAGCGGGAAATGGGTGGGACAACTCAAATCACCTATTGATGGAAAAATTGTTGAGAAAAACGAGAATTTACGTAAAAATCCAAGTCTTATTAATAAAGATCCTTATGGTGAAGGCTGGATTTTAATTTTAGAAGGAAATGATTTGGAAACTCAATTTGAGGAGAATGAGTTAATAGTACCTGCTGGGGAAAAACTTGAGGAATATATATTGTGGAGAATTAATCAAGAGTAAACTAAAGGTAAAAAGATAGATTTTTAATTTAACAGAATCTCCTAAACTTGTTTATGACAAGCTGGTTTATACTTCTATTTGCACTTTTACAAGGTATTTTAGAATGGTTACCAGTTAGTTCTCAAGGTCAAACTGTTTCCTTATTAATTGCAGTTGTACATCTAAATCAAGAATTAGCTTTTCAGATAGCAATTTGGCTTCATTTAGGAACCTTGCTCGCTGTTTTAATTAAATATCGTAAAGAAATATTTCAATATCTTAATCTTAAAAACAAAGATCCTAGTGTGGTTCAGTGGAGGAATTTCTTAATTTTTAGCACATTAGGTACAATAGTAACTGGTGTTCCTTGCTTTCTGTTAGTTCGATATTTAATAAAAGATAACACCAATTTTGGAGAGTATGTTATGCTACTGATAGGTATTGCACTTATAGTTACTGCAATATTATTGTTCTACTCTGAAAGAAAGAAAAGACAATTAGAAGCACAAGAAGAAGAAATTAACACAGAAAGTTCAGATAAGAGAGATTTCTTCAAATATAATGCAATTGAAAATCTCTCTAAATTACAAATGACAGTTAGTGGATTGTTTCAAGGATTCTCAATTATACCCGGTATCAGTAGATCGGGTGTTACTATGAGTGGATTGCTTTTTATGGGAACAAAAAAAGAAGATGCCATTAAAGGAAGTTTTCTCATGAGTATACCAGCTGTAATTGGAGGTTTTATCCTTGACTTAACATTTACAGCTATACAAGTTTCTCAAGAAGGCGGAACAATAATTCCAGTTGATTGGTGGCAGCTTTTAATCGCTTTAGCTATTACTGCAGTAGTTGGTTATCTTACAATGGAAATATTCCTATTTGTAGCAAGAAAATATAATTTCTCAATCATCTGTCTGATTTTAGGAATTGTTACAATAATCTTATTTGCTGTACGTTTCGCTGCTTGAAAGTAAATCTAGAAAAAGAATATTTTTTTCTCTCTAAAAGAATTTTTATATAATCAGATAGGAAATAACATTAAAAATCATGTAATTAAATTACAGTTAGCGAAAACATTAAATTAACCATAGTGATTATAGAATTGTTTAGACTTACCGTACTCCAGCTCAATTAGGTAAAAAAGGTGAATGAATGTCTTTCTATGAGTTTCGAAAACGTATTCTAGAAGAAAAACAAAAGCGTGAACAGCAACAAGTTAAACCAGTTGGAACAGATGCATCAAGACAAGAAACCGTTATTGGGAGAAACAAGTTTAGTGTAGCATTACTAGGTCTAGAAAGAGCTGGAAAAACTTCTTTAGTTAAAAAATTATTAAAACAAGAAGATATTGTAGTGCGACCAACTTATGGGGTTAACCTCGAAAATTATCAATATCGAGATTTGAACTTCACATGTTTTGATTTGGGAGGTCACCAACCTTTCCGTCTTAGTTTATGGAAAAAGTTTATTGAAAGAGCAGATGGAGTGATGTATCTTGTAGATTCTGCAGATCATGCTAGATTTGAAGAATCTAGACAAACTTTTTGGCACTATATTAATTTTGCAAAACAAAATAGCCCTGTACTGTTTTTAGCAAATAAAAGTGATTTGCCAAATTCTAAAGAACTATCTGAGATAAATGAAAAATTTGAATTAGATAAATTTCTGAGAAATCTTCGACCATTCAACATCAAAAAATGTTCAGCTCTAACAGGTCAGGGAGTATACGAAGCTTGGGATTGGATGGTAGATGTTCTTTGTGGTGCTCAACAATGGAAAGTAAAAATAGGTGCTGCAGTTTTAGCTGATGTTGAAGGTAATATCCTCTCTGAAGCTATTTTTGGTAGACCTAGTGATCAAGCTATTATTGCTAATGACTTCAAGAAATTAAAAGAGTTAACTCGTTTATTCGCCATTGAGTCAAAGGAGAGTATTCAGTCTGTTAAACTTGAAAGTCTCTTTAAAAAGCATGTAAGTCATGTTAAACGCGGTGCATATTGTTTGTCAGTTATGATTGATCCTATAGATCCAGTTACAAGAGCACAACAAATTCAATTGAGAATACTTGAAAACTTCAGTCGTAATCCTATTGACGTTCAGAAAAACTTAGGTGAAGTTTTCGAAAGCAAGTTCCCATTAGAAGTAGAAGGAGGACGTAGATAATTGAGTGGTTACTTATCCTTCATCCGTGATAAACTTATTTCTTCTCAAGAACAGAAGATACCTCAATGTGCTATCTTGGGATTAGAAGGATCAGGCAAATCCAGTGTAGTGAGTCGTCTGTTATATGGAACTGTCTCAGAAGATCAACCGTTACAACAAACATGCTATATTAATGTAACATACGGAAAATCAACTATAACAGTTCTTGAAGCAGATGAAGAAACTTCTCGTGAAAGTCCTTATTTCCAGGATATTCTTGGAAAGATTGATGGTATCGTTTTTGTGATTGACACACAATCGATGAGGCACGTTGAAGCTTCTTTCGAATATATCTTCAGTTTGTTTGATAAAATTCCTCAAAAAACCTCAATTTTATTTTTAGCAAACAAAACTGATCTTCAGGATAGTGTACCATTTCCTGATTTACTTCAGGATCCAGCTTTTCAAGTTATTATGGATGATATCAATAGATCTGTGTCCATTTATCCAGTAAGTATCAAAACTGGAGAAAACTTTTACACAGCTTTTGATTGGATAATATCAAGAATGACTGGTAGAACTCCTTTGAGAGAAGAAGTTACACCTAAAAGAGTAATTATTCTTCAAGAAGGTGGAGTTCCAGCTTTTGACCATATTTTTGATACTTCTATAGAAGAACATGATAGCACACTTCTAGGAGGGCTGATAAGCGCTTTGAACATTATGGCTTCTACAATTTTCGAATCTGAATCTGTGATGGATGTAGTGAAACTAGGTGGAGTCAAAATGGTTATAAGAAAAATGGGAGGGTGGAGTATTGTACTATTTGTTGATCGAGACGATAGTGAATCGAAAGCTCAATCTCTCGCAGAAGAGATTCTTAATGCATTTCAGGAAGAAAAAGAAAGAGATCCATCCAAGGATCTTCCCAAACAGATTAAATATGAATTTCTAACCAAGATACCTGAAATTGCTATACTTTTAGATCAACAACCAGATAGAAAAGATGAGTATTAAGGAGAAAACAGCAAATGATAAACCCAAATGTAACAAAAGAACCATCGCTGGTATTCAGTATTTTCAAGGATTTTGGACCCGATATCCTCTTCAATAATTCGACTTTAGATGAGAATACTGCACTAACTTTAGTTATGAGTGGAATGACAATTGTAGAGATGGATAAAACTTCAATAGGAAGGTTAGATGGTTCAAAAAATCCAAAAATGCTTGGACCTATTCCTGTTCCAGAGCATGAGCAATTGAAAGCAATAGCTATTCCTTTTGAGACTGAAATCACTTCATCAACTGATGAAAGAATAGTAGCAGCTGGTCACCGCTTATGTGTTGCTTATTTCCTTTTTGAGGGCATAGCAGTAAGAGATGTTTTGGATAGTTATGGTTTAATTGAACCATACTTTACTATGATTGGTAGAGGATTACAGAAAGAATCTGATATCAATCCAACTACTATCAAACAATTATATACAAGAATGGTAGATATGTTCTCTGGAAAGATTCCGAGAATTTTTGCTATAAATCCAGATAATTCTCTAAAAGAGATGATAGGTAAGAGACTTGAGTATGCTGACACTTACCTGCTTTGCGATTTAAACAAGAATGTTATGTATATCCTCTTATATAATCCTTCAATGGATGTATGGCGAAGAAGAGATATCTATAAAGTAGCATCTGAATTAAATTCTAATATGTTTAGAAGCTCTATGAGAATAAAAACTATTGAAGATGTAAAAGAGATGGTCAGAATATTAGAGATTCTAAATATTGAAATAGCTCCAGTCTAAACAATTTTTTAACATACGAGAGATCTCTCTCTCGATTTCAATTTCTAAGGTACGTAACTCATCATCATTAAATCGTCGCGTACATGCCAACCCATCTTGAGATAAAATTCTTTAACACCTACATTATCAACTTCAATAAAAAGATGCACCTTTTTAACGTCTTTGAGTTTAAATCTATGATGCAATTCTTCCATCATCAATCTCCCGTAGCCTTTGTTCTGATATTCTGGATCTACAGCAAGGTGATGTACATAACCTCTTCTTCCATCAAATGCTCCTAATACAACTGCAACTATCTTCTCATCTACTAATCCGACTAGAAATAAATCTTTACTATATTCTAGGGATCTTTGTACTTGTTCTTTTGTATCCGAAACTGTAAGGGTTAAACCGGTTTCACTCCAGATTCTGTATACATCATCATACATCTCTATATTGAATTGAACGATTTGCATTAAGTGGCAATTGACTGTCTAGTTAATGAGTTTTTTTGTATCCAAACATTCTAAAAGCTAGTACTAGAATTCAGCTTAATGAATAAGAACAAAGTTATACTTCTACTTAGTGGAGGTTTCGACAGTGGTTTAGCAGGCTATCTGTTAGAGCAGAAAGGTTATACCATAATCCCTCTACATTTGTCGAATGTAGATTTTGCTGGTGAGGAATCAATAGAGAAGAGTGTTGAATTAGCTCGTAAATTTAACTGGAAAAAGCTCTATGTTATTGATATTGCAGACGCTTTAGAAGCTTTGGTTGACAAGTGTAAGCATTCCTATTACTTTGTTCTAATGAAGAGATTTATGTTGAAATTAGCAAGTTCGTTTGCAAAGCAAGAAGGAGCTACCTATATAGCTACAGGAGAAAGTTTAGGTCAAGTATCAAGTCAAACACTTGCTAATATCTCAGTTATTGAAGAAGCTACAAGTTTCAGAGTGTTAAAACCACTGATAACTTTTGATAAAGAAAAAATTATCTCTATGACTCGAGAGATTGGAACATTTGATATTTCCTCTGGACCAGAAGTATGTGATTTACTTGGGCCAAAACACCCTATTGTGAATGCTAATCTTGAACATACACTTAATGAAGAGAAAAAGACTTTGGAGTTTGACTTAGTTCAACATTCAATGAAAAATTTACAAATTATTGAACAAACTAACTAGTTCAGTTTTTCTGATGATTCAAGTATTTTTTCTACAATTTCATCATAGTCTTTATCTGGAAGTGATTGTATCCTTTTAAGCTGAACCTTTTCTGCAGCTAATGCCATTCCGAAAGCAATAGAATAACTTACATCTTTGGTTTGAATATATTTAGCTAGCATAGAAGTCATCAAAACATCTCCAGCTCCTGTAGGATCTCGTTCTTTAACTTTAGGTGCAAAAAATCTATAAAACTCACCTTTATCTGAATAAACTAATCCTCTTTCTCCCATAGTGACTATCTGAATATTTGTTTCAGGAAGAGCTTTCATTATCTCCTTAATTTTTTCTTTTCCTGTTAACGGTTTAACTTCATGTAAGGAAAACTTAACAAAATCAACTTTATTAATTAACCAATTTATTTTGTCTTTATCAAAGTTCCAAATTATTCTTTTCTGATGGTCTGTTGATCTGATGAAACCTTGAATATCAATTCCTATATGTTCGTGATTCTCGACTGCCCATTCAACTGTATCTTCTGAAATTTCTTTGAAAACTGGTGAAAGAAGACATGCTCGGGCACCTTTCTGGTTTTTAACAAATTCATCTAGTAGTTCTGCTTGAGCAAGTAATTTTAGTATTCTATGTTTAGGATAAATTTCATGAAAAAATCTTGTTGTAAATTCAGAAATGAGAGTCTCAATTTCAAGATTGCTAATTGAAGAAAAGTAGTGGATGAAAGCTTCAGGGAAATCTTTACCGATAGCTGTTATTACTCTTGTTTTTGTTTTTATAACAGGTACTGCCATTGTAGAATAAGCAGCTGGTCCACCAAGCTCTGAATAGGAAATCTTCTCTGGACCGAGTGAATGGAATATCTTGTCATCTAAGACAATATGACTTACAATATTCAGGTCTGCTTTCACAAGTAGAATTCTGTTAAACTGTACTTAAAGTTTCTTAATTGTTTGGATAATTAGAAAAGATTTTTGAAGGAGAATAAGGAATATTTAGACATGACTACAGAAACTATAGAAGAAAGAAAAATTCATGATTTCGGGCTAATCTTTTATTTCTGGTTTCTTTTAGTAATAGCTGCTTATGGTTTCGGTATTTTCTCAATCATTAAGCTTGCTACTAATAATCAGGATTTGATTGGCTGGGTCACAGATAGATTCAGCGATGTTACTGCCAGTTTCGGAAACTATCTCTGGTGGGCAATTGGTATTGCGGGAGTTCTGTTTGTGATTGGCGTTATCTTCGCATATTTTCAAGTATGGTTAATGAGCTATATAGGTGCAGAACTAGTCAATACAGTAGTTTTTGGAATACCAATTGTTTTAACTGGTGCTGGCATTGCTTCATTCTTCTTATTCGAACAAGTGTGGATCGGAATAGTTCTAATTGTTCCCGCAATTTTCTTGCTTGTGATTGCTATACTTGTAGGTAAGCGGGTTGTATTAGGTTCAAAGATTTTTGAAATGAGTAATGAAGCAGTAAATGATGAAAAAGAAACACTTTTACCTGTTCTCTTCTTCGCTATATTGTCTATTGTAACATTTGTAACTGGTATAGCTGCAGCAATCTACACAGGCTCAAACATTAATTATATAATGAATGAAGTTGTTCATAGTAGCAATAAGTGGGTTGAATATCTAGTTTTCTTTTTGCTAATCTATGTCTATCTAGCAATTCACTGGACTATGTTACACTTCTCTGACGCAATAAATATCTGTATTTTTAAGAGATGGAATAATTACAAGGATTCTTCTATAAAATATGCAATGAAAGATGTTTGGAAAATAAAAGGAAGTATTGTTCTTTTTGGAATGTTTATGGCCTTCTTTGATGCAATAATAAAGACTATTCAATTCTTTGCTGCTCGCAAGTTTTGGAAGAAATGGAAACAAAATAAAGCTTGGGCAACAACTTTGAAAGTTCTAAAATGGGTATTCATCATCTTCATATTACTGCTTAAATGGCTATTTAAGATATTGAAGTTCTTGAATTATTACACTTTAACAATCATTGTTGTAGAAAAGCAAGGTTTTGTTAAAAGCATGGTTAGATCAGCTGATTTATCTTTAGATTCTGCTGCCGATGTAATAATTGGTAAGACAGGAGTAAGTATTGCCAAAGGATTATTTACTATAATGACTTTTGGAGTATTTTCAGTAGGAGGATTTTTCCTAGGTTATTACTGGTTATTTGATTGGTTTGCTGCAAAACTTTCTATAGATACATCAGGTTCGTACTATGGCTTAGGTTACAATGTTTGGTTCTCTTTAGCTATAGCTGCGCTGTTCTTCTTCTTTGGCTATCTCCCAACAACTGCTATCTTAAGACCTATATCAACAGCTTACAAGACAATACTATTCTTTTACATAGCAGATCCATTTAGAGGTCATCCTGGTAGAAGAACAAGATTAACTGAATCTGAAGATATCAATGAAAGTCTTGAGAAAGTGAAAACTCAAGTTATGGAAACTTATGATAAAGAAGAACGTCCGACTTGGAACAAACCCGAAGAAGCAAAAATATAGCTTCTTTATCTTTTTTCATAATTTTTTTCTCTTAATTCTTTTTACCATTAAGGAAATTTTTTAATTAATGAATGTATTTTCTTTATTGGATATATTATGCATTCACCACGCAGAAGTTTATTGGGGAGTTATCATTATAGTGTTGTAATTAAGCCTGATAATACAACATACAGCGATTCTATGTCTGGGAATCTTGAATTGTACGATGGAAAACACATTATAGAAACTATTAAATTCACATCCTTTAGTCAATTGGTAACCGCTATTATGAATTATTGGGAGAAAAAATTAGGTACAGATGTAAATGTTCACAGATTTTCAAATTGGTTGTCTGAGTATTTTTCTGATATAGGGATTACTAACATTAATTTCTATGAGATGTTAGAGACAGTTAAAGGATTAGGAAAAGGAGTTTCTTTGAAATCTTCGGGTTTCGAAATTAGAGAAGCTAAAGTTATTCCTGAATATCTCGGTGATAAAGAAGTTGATACAGCTAAGACAGCAGAACTAAAGCCAGCAGGAACATATATAGATGTTAGAGGGGAAGGAATGGAAGCTGTTCCAGAGAAATTAAGACCGGAAGAACCACCAAGTGATACTGTTCTTAAACCAAGTGAGATATTCCACAAAGAAGAAACTGTTTCTCCTATTGTAACACATCTTCCAATTCAAAAAGAGGAAGAATCCGCTAGACCAAAACCTCCAACAAATACCTTGTTGAAACCGAGTGAGGTGTTAAAGGAGAGAGATTCTGTGGTTTTTGTTGATGAAGAACCCACAGTGAAACCTCAAGTTTTAGGAATGGGAGATCCTGTAGTTACTAAACCAATAGAAAAAAGTGAAAAGAAGAAACCTCCAAGTGATCATCTACTTAAACCAAGTGAATATCTTAAAGAAAGAGAGATAATTGATTCAATTTTTGATATCACCACAGAACCAAGAACTTTTCAAGAGGAAAAAAAAACTGAAATTGTAGAACGAACTTTAAAACCTCCTTCTGAAAAATTACTCAAACCAGGTGATTATCTCAAGGAAATGGAGATTGAAGAGAAAGAGGATATTCAAGCTGAAACAAAAGAAATTAAAAAAACTGAAAAATCTCTTCCAATTGTTAGTACATCACTTCCTCCTCCTTCCAAAATAGATCCTTCATTACAGAAAATTCCTGTTCCTCCAATCTCAGAGAAACCAGTTGAAGACTCTGCTGCTATTGAATCTCAAGATAAGAAAAAAGAGGGTGAGGTAATTGATTTTGGTATTGAAGTTAAAAAGGAATCAGAACTTTTAGAAGTGACTTTTAGAAAAATTAAAACTATTGATGATCTCCGTGTAACAGATATCATGGGTGTAGGAGAGAAGACATCTCTTTTACTTGAGAAAGGTGGTTTTGATAAAATTCAAAAAATAATGGAAACAACTCCTGAAGAGTTAAGTAAAATTCCTGGAATAGGTATAACATCTGCAAAACAACTCATTTACGGAGCTAAAGCTTTGATGAAAAAAGGTTTAGAAATTTTAGCAGCTCAACAAAAAGGCAAAAAAGTAGGTGTAACTGATATTATAGGTGTAGGGAATAAAACCGCTATGTTACTGAAAGAAGGTGGATATGATAGTGTTGATGATATTGTGAATTCTAAACCTGGGGAATTAAGTAAAATTCCTGGAATAGGTTTTACAGTTGCAGAGAAGTTGATAGCAGGAGCAAAAGAATTGCTAGAAAAAAGAAAAGAAGAATGCTAATAAGTAGACAATTTATCTAACACTTCTATATTTTTAGAATCCATTTTTGTAAATTTTACAAGAAAACGAAACAAATTATGGAAAATGTTATTTATTCTCTCTCATTTCTCAATGTGTAATATGAGTGAGTCGTACGTTATACAAATTGTAGGATATTCCCAAACTGGTAAAACTACACTGTTGGAAAAATTGATTGAAATACTCATCAAAAAGAATTTTACAATTCTTGCAATCAAATCAGCTCAAACTCATTCATATGATTATTCAACAAAAGATTCAGATAGATTTCTAAGAGCTGGAGCTCAAGCTTCAGCTGTTTTTTTCAAAAATCTTATTCAACTTTCATTTTCTAAGCAAAACTCTCCAGAATTAGAAATTAATAAAATCATTAAAACGTTTAATTATGATTTCGTATTTGTTGAAGGATTCAAAGATTTATCCTTTCCAAAAATACTCACATGTTCTGAGAAATTTCTGGATTCAAATATACTGGATTATAATACAATTAGATATTTATACTGTCCGCAAGATATGCAGTTGAACATAAATAAGACAATTAAAACAATGATTGAAGAAGATAAAATTGTTTTATTTAGAAATGTTGAACAGTTAGCTTCTAGCATTATTCATGATCTAGAAAGTGGATGATTGTTATGCGTAATTCTATTAAAAGTCTCTTAGAAGAAGTAGGAAAAGACACTTCCAGAAGTAGAAAGATGGATGACCATATTTCAGGAGTAATAGGTGGTTTTATGCAACAATTTCCAGAACAAGAAATCTTTCTTACTTCTCAAATAAGAAATATTAGGAAGTATGTAAAAGAAATTTTAATCTCACTCCCAAAAGACTATGAAATTCAAGATGTAAGTCTTAAAAATGAAGTCATGGGTTCTGGTGTAAAGATTGTTGAGAGAGATGAGGAAGTATCTCCTTACTCAACAAAGGTCTTTGTACAACTCATTAACAAAAGTTTGAATAATCGCGTCTTATATGTTCCTTTTGATTTTGATATCTCTAAAATAAAACTAGAAAATCTGATAAATCACAGTTTTCCATTAGTTTCTTACCTTGGTATCTTAGGGAATTACTTCCCATTCATTGGACTCGTGGATAAATGGAAGAATAGGTTTAATTTACAATTAATCCGTTTTTTTGAAGATGCAAATTTAGACGATTTTTATAGAAATAGTTCTAATTTGACTTTCTTTAAGTTAATTAGACAAGATAGTATTTCAAGAAAAAATCTGGTATCTACTAATATGTTGAAGAGCATACAGAGTCAGGAAATTGACACTTTCTTCCCTCTCAAAATTCAATATCCCTCAGATGAGCAGGCAATGGTTAAACTAATAGCTCTCATGCATATCCTTCAGAAAGAGATAGAAGAAAAAAACGAAATAGCTTCTTCTTTCAAAGTACAACAATTATTAACCCTTAGTAACCGCTTTACTAATTTTGGGCATAATTATTTAGCTTTTCAAGCATATCGATTCTTACTTTTACGATCAGAAAAAACTATTCGATTTCCTTTAGATTGGTCTCTTGCAGAAATAACAGATCAAGCTCGAAGATCGCTTCTTGAGGAATCAAAAATCTATGCAGAACGTGGTCTGGAAAGAATGAGAATGATGAGTCTAAATAATTTAATAACACTAAACCTGGCAAAAGATAATGATAGAGAATGGATTCTAAGTGAATTACCAAAAATCAAAGAAAACTTACAAAAAGATAATATTGAGTATTGTATTGAGAATTAAATTTTAAAGTGTTCTAACAATTTTTTAATATCGTCTTCAGGAACTGCTATATTACCAAATATAGGTTTATACTGATGGAAATCAGAA
>Ga0315550_1000353_pt1 | contig 27932 bp, 25 predicted proteins | sample SalMarSW160190MG_2_FD_203100 | JGI IMG/M metagenome (GOLD analysis project Ga0315550, IMG submission 203100) | Salt marsh sediment microbial communities from the Plum Island Ecosystem LTER, Massachusetts, United States - Salt Marsh Sediment SW1601-90 ... | reverse complement strand
CCGCGATTCCATTTTGGGTCAGACCAATCGAGACGACCCCCAGGGCAATCGCTTTTATCCAGACCTCCGAGGTTTAGGTTGCGTATTTGTCTCGAAAACGTGTTTCGTATTGCCAGAGAGCCTTCGGAAAGGGCGCTATTTTGTAAACCTCGGAGGTCTACACGCTCATAATTTATAAACGCGATTGCCCTGAGACGGCCCCGCCGCTAACGCGAGCGCAGTTCGCGCACGAGCGGCAGGGCCGTTTTCGCGCCGCTTGCACAAAAGTCCAATCGGCAGATAATTAATCCCATGATACGAATAACCTACAATGACATTGCTTGGTACGAATTCGAGGAACTGGAGGGAAGTGGCGTGGTCCACGCCTTCCTCACTCGCCTTGGCGGGGTGAGCGCCCCACCCTTCGACACGCTCAACCTGGGCCACACGGTGGGGGACGATCCGGCAGCGGTGGAGAAAAACCACGCACTCGCCCTCGCTGCGCTGGGAGTCAGGCGCGAACAGGTCGTCAGCCCTTACCAGGTCCACGGCACTCACGTACGTCCCGTGAGCCGGATTCACGGCGGCAGCGTACAATATGCCACCGACGGCCTGCTCACCGTCACGCCCGATACTCCACTCCTGCTGCGCTTTGCCGACTGCGTCCCCATTTTACTCTTTGATGCCCGGCATCGGGCAGTCGGGATGATCCACTCCGGATGGAAAGGTTCAGCGGGCAACATCGCAGCGGCTGCAGTGGAGGCGTTCGCCCGTTACGCGGAAAGCCAACCGGAGGATCTGTGGGCCGGCATCGGCCCGGCCATCGGCCCGTGCTGCTACGAAGTGAGCCCGGAGATCGTGCAAGCCATCTCCCAGATCAAGCCGCCGGGAGCAGAGGTATTGGAGCAGCGAGACGGTAAACCATACTTGGACCTGCCTGGCCTGGTGCGGGCGCAATTGGCCGCCAAGGGCGTCGAACAGATCGTGATGTCCGGCATCTGTACTGCCTGTCACACAGAGGAGTGGTTCTCTCACAGAGCGGAAAACGGGCGCACCGGGCGGTTCGGTGCGCTGGCGATGCTGGTCTAACCACGTCACCCTCTCCCTGCCAGTAGCGCGGCGACGATAAAGCTGGTCTCTTCCACACGAGAGCGAGATACCCTCATCCAAATCCTGGCCGCACGCGCCCCCGATTCCACCGGTTGACACCCCGCCGGATTTAGGCCATAATATCGGCTGCGCTGTGCGCAGCTAGGCAATTCTGGCTGCGCCAGAATTGCACCCACCGCAACGAAGAGTTTAGCAGAGAGCTTGCGCCCCACGAGGAGAAAAGACTATGCAAATCGCCGCCCGCATCTCACAGTTCCAGGAGTCCATCATCCGTATGATGACCCGGCTGGCCATGGAGCACGAAGCCATCAATCTCAGCCAGGGGTTCCCCGATTTCGACACCCCCGAGCTGGTCAAGGAGGCCGCCGCCAGAGCCATCGCCGACGGCAAAAATCAGTACAGCCCCACCTGGGGCATCGCGCCCCTGCGTGAGCGGCTGGCCGAGCTTTACACCAACTATCTGGGCTGGGACGTGAACCCCGCCGAGCACGTCACCGTTACCTGCGGCGTGACGGAGGCGGTCAACGCGGCTATGCTGGCGACGCTCAACCCAGGCGACGAGATCATCATCATCGAACCAGCGCACGAGAACTATATCCCATCCGCCATCTTTGCCGGAGCCAAGGCGGTGGCCGTGCCACTGGAGGAGCCCGGCTACCGGTTGAACGCCGACCGGCTGGCGGCGGCGGTCACGCCCCGCACCCGGGCGCTGCTGCTGAACACGCCCCACAATCCCACCGGGCGCGTCTTTGACGAGGAAGAGATCGCCGGGGTGATTGACGTGGCGACCAAGAACGACCTGGTGCTGATCACCGACGAGATCTATGACCGCATCCTGTACGACGGGCGGCAACACGCCTACCCGGGCAGCCTAGAACCGCTCAAGGAGCGCACGATCACCGTCGGCGGTCTGAGCAAGACGTTCGCCATCACCGGCTGGCGGCTGGGCTACGTGGTCGCGCCCGCGCATCTATCGGCGGCGGTGCGGCCCGTGCACGACTTTCTCACCGTCTGCGCCCCCCACCCCCTGCAGGCCGCGGCGGTCACCGCGCTCCACCTGCCGCAGAGCTACTACGACCAGATGACGGCCGACTATCACCAGCGGCGCGAAGTGATGATGTCCATCCTGGACGCGTTCGGCTTTTCCGCAGCGACGCCCGAGGGCGCCTACTACGTGCTGGCCGATTACAGCCAGGTGCAGGCTCCCCAGGCCGGGTGGGACTCGATGAAGTTTGCCGTGTGGATGGTGGAAGAGATCGGCGTGGCCGTGGTGCCCGGCATCGTCTTTTACTCGCTGGAGGGATATGGCGACCACAGCGTGCGCTTTGCCTTCGCCAAAAAGACTGCCACCCTGGAAGCCGCCGGAGAGCGGATGCGCAAGATGTTGTAGAGGTATCTTCTCAACCCGCCCCCAGATTGTTGAGATATACTTGTAGAGTACACAATCGATGGCAAACAAGCTGAGTCAGGCTGTCAGGCTCATCGAAGCAGGCAAAGAGGCACAGGCCCGCCGTCTCTTGGCGGATGCTTTGAAAAGTAATCCCACGAACGACGAAGCGTGGGTGATGATGGCGGCCGTCGCCAAGACGGCCGCCCTGCGTGAGAAATGTCTGCGGGAGGCGTTAAAGCTAAACCCTCGAAATCGGACAGCCAAGCGAGCGTTGTCAAGCCTGCAAGAAAACCAACGTTCCGCACCCACCAGTAATGCACGCCCCACGAGCACACCGATACCCACGACGAGAGCCGTGTCCAACATTTTGAAAGGAACAGCCTACGCAGCAGGCGTCGTCATCGTCACTGATGCCATCCTGGGGATCGCTCTGTTTCTTCAGCGGGACCAACTAACCGGACAGCTTGACTGGAAAGAGTTCATTTCGTAAGAGGGTCGCTTCTCCGTCCTGCTGCCCCGCACCCCTAGGCAGACGAAGGAGACCGTAAAAAGCCCCATCGGCGAAGTCGACGAACACGCGTTCACCACGATTCACGCAAGCATCACGTACGTCGTGGGTTACAGCGACTATCCACAGAATCTGACCACCGGCGACCCACAAGCAATACTCATCGAGCTTCAAAACAGCGCCGTGAAGGGCTTTGACGGAAAGCTATTGAGCGAACGCTCTATCTCACTTAACGGTCATCCCGGTAGAGAGTTAGAAATCAAAGTGTCGGACAATTCTGATACAGCTATCGCCCGACTCCGCATCTGCCTGGTGGGAAACAGGCTGTACTATATCTACACGCTGGCCCCAGAAGACCGCGCGTCGTCACCTAGCGTAGAAAAGTTCCTGAATTCGTTCAAGCTCGTGCGGTAGACTGCCTTCATCAATCCTCAAACAGCGGCTGTCTCCTGCGATAGGCCGTGCCGTGGCACAACGCGACCAGCGCGCCATCCTCCTGAGCGACGGCCAGGCGATAGAGGCCGGTGCGCCCGCCCAGGTGCTCCTCCGTCGCCTCGGCAGTGAGGCGCGTGCCGACCTCCACGGCGGCCAGGAAGCTGACGTCCACGTGGAGCGCGACGGCGACCTGGCCGTAAGAGTTACAGGCAGCGGCAAAGGCCGCGTCGGCCAGCGCAAAGATGACGCCGCCGTGCGGCAGGCCGTGAAAGTTCAGCATGTGCTCCTCGACGGTCAACGCCATCTTGCTGTACCCCTCGCGCAGCTCCAGCAGCTCGATGCCCAGGAAACGAGCGAAGGGATCTTGGCTTATATGTTGAGCAATTTTCTCCAGACTCACGAGCTCATCCCAGGCAAGATCCTCTACACGCGCTGCGCCTCGATGACAGAGATGATGGAGCGAGTGGGTACAACCCGCGTCACCGCAAAACCGGATGCCTCCAAAAGCTCCCGATGCTCCGAGAGCGTGCGCTCCCGGCCATTGTGCACGATCAACATGTTGACGTCGAGGTTCAGCTTGATGCGCCGCAGTGGGTCGCCATCCGCGATGACCATCTCGGCCAACAGCAGCTTTGCCTCTGGCTCCATAGTTCGGTGGACATTCTTGTACAGGCGAACCACCCGATCATCGGGCCAGTTGTGGACGACGTCTTTGAGGATGTACGCATCCACTCCGTCTGGTACCGCCTCAAAAAAGTCGCCGACCCGCAGATCGACCCGATCGCCCAGCGAATCCTGACGCCACTGCTCCCTGACCTCCTCGGTGAGCACCGCAGATGTATCGAAGAGAACGCCGTGTAGCGAAGGATGGTGGCGCAGAATCTCGCGCAAGAGATTCCCCCGGCCTCCGCCCAGATCGGCCAGACGGCGATAGGCGGAGAAATTGTAATCCTCGGCCACCGCCTGATCTGGAAACGCGCTCACAGAAACCATGGCCCGGTTGAACACCTCGGCGAACTCGGGATGCGTCGCGTGATAGTCAAAAGTACGCGCACCGTGCGTATACGTCCAGGCATTTTCGCCCGTCTTGACCGTGTGGAGCAGGTTGCCCCAGGCGGCATAGGCCTCCTCACCGGAAAGAATGACGATGTCGCGTTGGGATTTTGGATGATCCTCGACCAGGAACTCTGAGACACGCGTCAGCGTGTATCGACCGGCGCCATCCCGCCCGAAAATTCCCAACTCGTGCAGGTAACGCATGATGCGCGACAAGGGATCGGCCTGCACGTCCAGTTCGCGGGCCAGGTGCTCAACGTCCTGGGGCCCATCGACCAGGTGATCCGCCACCTTGAGCTTTGCCGCCACGTACAAACACTGGGCCTGCTCGTATGCGCTCGATACGTCAATCAGGCGCAGATCCGGCGGCGTCCGTGCCTCGACGAACTTGAGCAACTTGTTCGACATCCAAGTGCCAATTCTAAATCCAATCCAAGGTCCCATCTTCATTGCATCGACTCAATCTCCACATGCTCGACAAGAGCCGCTACCGGGACAGTCGGCTAAGCCACCGCGCACACCAGCCGCAGCAGCGAGCCGATCCTGAGAGCGAGTAGACGAGAGATAGACACGTCTACTCGCTCACTTGCCACTCGCTCGCCTTACTCCAAATCCCGCCGGTCGACCACGCGCTTGGCCTTACCCATACTGCGCTGGATCGATCCGGGCTCGACGACCTTGACGACCGTCGAGACGTACAGCGTCTCCTGCATGGCCTTCTTGACCCGGGCCGTCATCTCCTCGAGTGCCTCCCCGTCGTGGGCATAGAAATCGGGCGATGCCTCGACCCACACCTCCAGCGTGTCCAGCTTGTCCTTCGCCCGATCGACATAGATCACGTACTGCGGCTCCAGTTCCTCGAACTCGAGCAGCACGTGCTCGACCTGGGAGGGAAAGACGTTGACGCCACGGATGATGAGCATATCGTCGGTACGCCCCAGCACTTTTTCCATGCGCACCATCGTGCGCCCGCAAGCGCATTTTTCCTTGCGCAGGATCGTGCGGTCGCGCGTGCGATAGCGCACCAGGGGCAGCCCTTCCTTGGTCAGCGTGGTAAACACCAGCTCACCCAACTGGTCGTAGCCCAGCGGGTCGCCGTTCTCGGGATCGATGATCTCGGGATAGAAGTGATCCTCGGCGATGTGCAGGCCACAGTGGTAGGGGCACTCGACCGAGACGCCGGGGCCGATGATCTCCGCCAGGCCGTAGATGTCGTAGGCATCCAGCCCCATGCGCTCCTCGATGTCCTCGCGCATGAGCTCCGTCCACGGCTCCGCGCCAAAGAAGCCGACGCGCACGCTGGCCGTTTCCCGCAGGTCGACGCCCATCTGCTTGGCCGTCTCGGCCAGCACCAGCGCGTAAGAAGGCGTGCAGGTGAGGACGGTCGAGCCAAAGTCCTGCATGATCTCGATCTGCCGCTTGGTCATTCCGCCGGAGACGGGAATCACCGTCGCGCCGACGTGCTCCGCGCCGATGTGAAACCCCAGGCCGCCGGTGAACAGACCATAGCCATAGGCGTTGTGCACGACGTCATCGGCGGTCACGTTGCCCGCCGCGTAGACCCGCGCCATCGTCTCCGCCCAGATCTGCATGTCGCTGGCCGTGTAGCCGGTCACCGTCATCTTGCCGGTGGTGCCGCTGGTGGCGTGCACCTGCCGCAGCTCGAGGACCGGCACGGCGAACATGCCAAACGGATAGCGATCGCGCAGGTCCTGCTTGTTGGTAAAGGGCAGCTTGGCGATATCCTCCAGCGAGTTAATGTCGTCGGCCGATACACCCGCCTCGGCGTACAACTCCTTGTAGAAAGGCACCTTCTCGGCAACGTAGGCCACGATCTCCTTGAGCCGCCTGAGTTGCAGTTCCTCCAGCTCGGAGCGCGGCATCGTCTCGAACTCTTCATTCCAAATCAACGCCTTCTTCTGCTTGTCCGTCATTGTGTTTTACCTCCTTGTTAAATGAATCAGCGAGCCAGCGAATCTCTTCCCACCTGAAAAGCCTGCTTGTTTACGTCAATATATCTCTCCGGCACGCGCCCGGCGATTACCTCCAGCCAGGTCTCTGCCGGCACCTGCTCGATAAAGTTCGAGAGCGCGCCCAGCACGACGACGTTGTGCGCGCGGACGTTGCCCGCTCTCTCTGCCAGACGCAGGCTGGGAACGAAGTGTACGTCGTCTGTTACCGCGCCGATGACGCGCTGCACCTGCTCATCATCAGGATACACGTCGTCGCCGGAGCTGACGGATAGCGGCGGGATGGCCATCTCGCCCACGAGTGCGGTGCTGCCAGGGCGCAGCATTTCCAAATAGCGCAAAGCCTCCAGCTTCTCGAAGGCTGCAAGGTAATCCACCTCGCCTTCGGTGATGAGGGGCGAATGGATTTCCTCCCCCCAGCGGATCTGGCTGCTGACGCTGCCGCCGCGCTGGGCCATGCCGTGGAGCTCGGCCTTTTTGACGTCGAACCCGGCCCTGACGCCGACCTGGGCCAGCACGTTGCTGGCCAATAACGTGCCCTGTCCGCCGACGCCGGTCAGAAAAAAGTTAATCGTCTTCATGCGGCCTCGACCTCCTTCATCTCCTCCCGAAATAGAATCGCCTTGCGCGCACATACCTGCGCACACACCTCGCAGCCGGTACACAGCAGCGGGTCAATCCGCGCCTTAGCCCGACCGGTTTTCTCATCGAATACATCGCTCTTGACGATAGCGGGGCAACCCACCTGGAAGCACAAACCGCAGCCATTGCAGCGATCGGCGTTCACAGCCAGCGTCATCCACCGCTTGCGCGCCGTGGGCAGCAGCGCGCACTCCCGCCGCGAGACGACGACGGCGGGACCGGGGTTATCCAGGCAGTCGCGCAGCGCCGCCTCTACCGCCTGGAGATCGTACGGATCGACGGTGTGCACGCGCTGGATGCCCATCGCTTTCGCCAGGTCCTCGAACTCAACCGCGTAGGTCGGCTCGCCCATCAGCGTCATCCCCGTACCGGGGTGCTGCTGGTGGCCCGTCATCGCCGTGGTGCGGTTATCGGCGATGATGACGACGGTGTCGCTCTGGTTGTAGGCCACGTTCAGCAGCGCGGGCATCCCGGTGTGAAAGAACGTCGAATCGCCGATCACGGCCACGTGCTTTTGTGCGATCCCGGCCTTGCTCACACCGTGGGCCACGCCGATGCTGGCCCCCATGCAGCCACAGGAATGCAGCGCCGAGAGCGGCGGCAAAAAGCCCAGCGTGTAGCAGCCGATGTCGCCGTTGACCACCAGCTTGAGCTTGTTGGTGACGGTGAACAAACCCCGGTGAGGGCAGCCCGGGCAGAGGAGCGGGGGTCTTGCGGGGAGTTTGACCTGCTGCCCCCCCTCTATCCCCCCCGCGAGCGGGGGGGAGGGCAAGAGCCCCGCCTCCACGGCACACTGCCGCACGATTGTCGGGTCGAGCTCGCCGCAGATGGGGAAAATGGACTTGCCCTCCACCTCGATGCCCATCAGCTTGATCTCGTTCTCGATGAAGGGGTCGAGCTCCTCGACCACGATCAAGCGGTCGACCTGGGCGACAAAGTCACGCACCATCTGCTCCGACAGCGGGTACGTCATCCCCAGCTTGAGGAAGGATGCCTCGGGAAAGACCTCTCTGGCGTACTGGTACGCCACGCCGGCGGCGACGATGCCCAAGAAAGTATCGCCCATCTCCACCTGATTGAGGGGGAACGTCTCGGCTAACGCTTTCAGCTTCGCGATGCGCTCCTCGATCACCGGATGCCGCCGCCGGGCGTTGCCAGGCACCATCACGTACTTGGCGCGGTCGATGCGGTATTCGGGCGGCTTGGCAGGCTCGAGGGCCTCGGGCGGAACGCCCGCCCTTTCGCCCAGTTCGACCAGCGTGTCGGAATGAGAGATGCGCGTGGTCACCCGCAGCATAACAGGAGAGTCGAACCGCTCGCTCATATCCAGCGCCACGCCGACCATATCCTTGGCCTCCTGGCTGTCGGAAGGCTCCAGGCAGGGGACGCGGGCGAACTTGGCATAGTTGCGGTTATCCTGCTCGTTCTGCGAGCTGTACATATTCGGGTCGTCGGCGCAGACAAGCACCAGCCCGGCCTCCATCCCCGTCATCGAGGCGTAGAAGAAGGCGTCGGCGGCCACGTTGAGGCCGACGTGCTTCATCACCGCCATGGCCCGGCTGCCGGCGTAGGCCGCGCCGACGGCCACGTCAAGCGCCACCTTCTCGTTGGGCGCCCACTCGGAATAGATGGCACTGTACGTGGCCAGGTTTTCCAGAATCTCTGTGCTGGGGGTGCCGGGATAGGCCGCCGCCACTCGCACGCCGGCTTCATAGGCCCCCCGCGCTACGGCCTCGTTACCAGAAAGGAGCTCTTTTTTCGTCAATGGCGTTATCCTCCGATAGATGGCTACTTCTCAAAGCACACGACGTGGACCACTTGCTCGCCCGTTTCCTCCAGAGCCGGGACGAGGGTCTTTTCATCCACACCCTCCAGGCGAAAGGTGAAATAGACATGTTCCGGGTCCTCACCCTTAAAGGCTGCCACGGAGTGCAGATTGCCACCCAGATCGGCGATCAGGCCCGTCAGGCGGGCCAACTCACCCGGCCTATCGGGCGAGCGCATTGTGATGCGCAGCACCGGGTCGCCGCCGCCCAAGATTTCCACGAACGCTTTGAATATATCGGTCTCGGTGATGATGCCAGCCAAGTCCTTGCCCCGTATCACCGGCAGGCAGCCGATTCCATTCCGCACCATCAGCCGCGCCGCCTCCTCGAGAGGCGTGTCCTCGGGTACCGTAATCGGCTCATTCATGATCTCACGCACCTCGAGGTGGGCCAACAGGTAGTTCGCCTCGAACACGCTGAGCGTCGTGGCCTTGGAGGGCGCCGCCTGCATCAGGTCGTTCCGTGAGACGATGCCCACCAGCCTATTCCTCTTGCCGATCACCGGCAGGTAGTTGATGCCCTTCTCACGCGTGAGCTTGAGCGCGTCGGGGACCTTGGCATCTGGAGTAATTGTTATCGGATTTGGGGTCATGCGATGTTTTACCAGCATCCGAACCTCCTTTAATTCCTCTTTCCCAAATAAGCCGTCTGCACCCGCTCGTCGCAGGCCAGCTCGTCCGCCGCCCCTTCCAGTACCACCCGGCCCGATTCCATCACGTAGGCCCGGTCGGCCAAGTCGAGCGCCGCGCGGGCGTTCTGCTCCACCAGCAGAATCGTCATGCCGCGCTCGCGCAGCTCGGCCGAGACCCGAAAAATCTCCTTGACCAACAGGGGGGCCAGGCCCAGCGACGGTTCGTCCATCAGCAACAGCCTGGGCTTGGCCATCCACGCCCGGCCTATGGCCAGCATCTGCTGCTCGCCTCCCGAGAGCGTGCCCGCCGCCTGCTTCACCCGATCCTTCAGCCGGGGAAATATGTCAAAGACGAACGCCATGTCCCGTTTGACCGCCTCTTTGCCATCGCGCCTGTGGCGATGGTACGCCCCCAGGGTCAGGTTGTCCAGGACGCTCATCGTGCCAAAGATCTGCCTGCGCTCAGGCACCTGGCTTATCCCGGCCCGCACGATCTTTTCCGGACCGGAACCCGTGACGACATCGCCATCGAAGAGGACTTTACCACCGCGTGCCGGAACGATGCCCGAGACGACGTTCATCAGCGTCGTCTTGCCCGCCCCGTTGGGTCCGATGACAGCGACGATCTCGCCCTCCGCCACCTCCAGGGAGACCTCGCGCAGGGCCTGTATGCGGCCATAGTAGGCGCTGACCGCCTCCAACCTCAGCATGCGTCCTCCTCCCCCAGGTAGGCCGCGATGACGCGCGGATCGTTCTGAATCTCGGCCGGCGTGCCCTCGGCGATCTTTTGGCCATAGTCCAGCACGACGATGCGGTCGGCGATGGACATCACGAACTGCATGTCGTGCTCCACCAGGAGCACCGTCACGCCGCCATCCCGGATGCTGCGGATCAGATCGTCCAGCCCCTCCTTTTCGGGGCGATTCAAACCAGCACCAGGTTCGTCCAGCAAAAGAAGATGGGGGTCTGTGGCCATCGCGCGGGCAATCTCTAGCAGCCGCTGCTGCCCAAAAGGCAGACTCAGCGCATTGTCGTCCGCCTTCACCTCCAGGCCCACACGGGTCAACTCCGCCACCGCCCGATCGCGGATCGCCCGCTCCTCCCTCCGGGCGTGCGGCAGCCGGAAGGCCGCGCTGAGCACACCGTACTTGGTCTGGCTGTGGCGGCCCACCATCACGTTCTCCAGGACGGTCATGTTGCCGAACAGCCGCACGTTCTGAAAGGTACGCGCCATCCCCAGGCGTGAGATGGCGTGCGGCTTGAGGCCGTTCAGCTTGCGCCCTTGCAGGTGAACGGTCCCCCCGGTGGGCGGCAACACGCCCGAGATCAGGTTAAAAACCGTCGTCTTGCCCGCGCCGTTGGGGCCGATGATGGCCAAAATCTCGCCCGGCTCGACGCGGAAGGAGACATCGAACACGGCCATCAGGCCCTCGAACTCTTTTCTTAGATTCATTACCTCGAGATGTGAGGGTTGCAAATTATTCCTCTACTGCACGAGATGGATGATGCGTGATGCATTCACGCATCACGTTTCACGCCTCACGCTCCGCCTGCGCCGCGCCCGGTGCACAAGATTGACGATGCCGGAGGTCAGTCCCTCGGGCATAAAGATCATGATCACTACCAGAATGATGCCATAGATGATCAGCTCGTACTCGCCACCTCGGACTTGAAACAGGTCCTCGATCCTGGAGCGTATCAGGTCGCGAATGGCAAAGATCACGCCCACGCCAAAGGGAGCGCCCCAGATGCTGGAAAGTCCGCCCACGGCGGCCATCACCACCAACTCGACCGAGACCCGGAAGCTGAAGGGGTTGGGCGAGACGGCGCTCTGAAAGTGCGCGTACAGGCTCCCGGCCAGGGCGGCGCACATCGCGCTGAGGACGAGCGCCTGCACCTTGTAACGCTCGGTATCGACGCCGCAGGTGTTGGCCGCCACCTCGCCGGTGTGGATGGCGCGCAGGGCGCGCCCAATGCGCGAGTTGACGATATTCGTGGCCACGACGATCACCCCAATCGCCGCGCCCCAGACCAGAAAGTAGTACCGTTGCGGCGGCCAAAGCTTAAAGCTGCCAATCTGCAGACGCGGTATACCCGTCAGACCGTCGTATCCCCCGGTGATCGCTTCGAACTGCCCGCCCAGGATGTAGATGATGATGCCCAACCCCAGTGTGGCCATCGCTAGATAGTTGCCCTTGAGCCGCAGGATGGGCTTGCCCACCAGGTAGGCAAAGCCGCCGGTGAGCGCCATGCTGGCGAGAATGGCCAGCCAGGGCCACCACCAGGTATCGGCAACACCGATCAAGATCTTGTGCCGGGTCGCCAGGGTGGACAGGATAGCCGAGACGTACGCGCCCAGGGCGTAAAAGCCCGCCTGGCCCAAGGATACCTGGCCCGCGTATCCCATCAGCAGGTTGAGGCCGACGACGACGATGGTCAGGATGCCGACGCGGATCATGGTGTCCGTCGTGACGACGCGCCCGGTGAGATCGCTAAAGCGGATGCCGAACGGTCGGATGATGTCTACCGCGCCCAGGGCCGCGATGACGAGGGCAAAGGCGACGATACCGACGGTGTTTCTGTTTCGGCGCAGGAACCTCGCCAAGATGCTAAGCCTCCTCCGGCCTGCTCTCGCCGCCGCCGATGATGCCCTGCGACCTGAAGAGCAGGATGGCGATCAGGATAATGAAAGAGATAACGCTCTTGTAGGTCGGATTGGTAACGCCCGCAGCGAGGTTCTCCACGACACCCAGGATGAGCCCACCAATCACCGCTCCCGGAGCGCTCACCAGGCCACCCATGATAGCCGCCACGAACCCGCGCAGGCCCAGCATCAGCCCCATATCGTAGATGGGCCGGGTCACGGGGCCGAGCACGATGCCGCCGATAGCACCCAGGGCGGCGGCGATGGCGAAGGAGAGCATCGACATGCGGCTCGGGTTGATGCCCATCAACTGCGCGGCCCGCCGGTTGACGGCGCAGGCGCGCAGCGCCTTGCCTATGATCGTGCGCTCCAGAAAGACGTACAGGACGATGAGGACGACGATCAACGTGCCCCATATCCACAGGCTCTGCGCCTGCAGGATGACGTCGCCAGAAGGGCCGCCAAATCGGAAAATGCGATCCTCCAACACCTGCGTGGTAAAGGCGGGTAGAACGTAAGGATCGGCGCCCCACGCCAGCAGGGCGCTGGCCCGCAGAGTGATGGTCACGCCGATGGTGATGATGATCAGCGTCACCGGCGGGGAACGGCGGGCAGGATAGATCGTCAGCCGCTCCATCACGATGCCGATCAGTGTCGTCGCCAGCACCCCGACGACGACGGACACAGCTAACTTTAGCGCCGGGGGCAGGGGCAGATCCAGATCGTTGACGGTGAGACAGATCATCGCCCCCAGCATCACAAACTCACCCTGAGCAAAGTTGATGATGCCGGTCACGCTGTAGACCATCACAAAGCCCAGGGCCATCAGGGCATAGATACTTCCGCCGCGAAAGCCGTCGATGGTCAGCTGGATATAATGACGCGGTTGTAGATTCTTGCGAGACCCCAAGAGGACGGTCAGTATGATCAACGCGACCGCCACGGCGATGATGATGACTATCCTGCCGACTCTATTCTGCGGTAGTCGAGGCATAGACGCTCCTGCGTGCCGAAACCGGGTGAGCGTTGGGGGCGAGGCGCACCCCGCCCCCAACTGGATTCAGCAAAATCCGCAACAACTTACCACTCCGAGTCGGGGAACGCGACCCACTTGCCGTTCTCGACCTTGACGAACAGCAACGAGTCCTTGGTCAAGCCGTTGTGATCGGCCGTGCTAAAGGTGAACGTGCCGCTGATGCCGGGCCAATCCTTGATGTTGCTTTCCAGATAGTCGCGCACACCGGCTCGCTGCTCCTCCAGGGTCAATCCATCCTCCAGACTCTCGAGGGCGTCCACGGCCATGATCAACGCGTCCCAGGCGTGTCCGCCAAAGGTGCTGACCGAAGCGCCGGTGAACGCAGTATAATCGTCGATGTACTGCTGAAGGACAGTCTTCTGCGGATCGTCGTCGCTGAGCTGATCGATGACGGTGACCTTGCCGCAGGGGAACACGGTGCCATTCGCAGCCTCACCGGCCGTATCGATGAAGGCCTGGTTGCAGACGCCGTGACCCAGGGTGATGGGCATGTCGGGCATGGCCGTGCGCACAGCAGCGGCGGCCAGCGAGGCCACCGGCGGCGTGGAACCGATCTCGACCGCCCCGCAGCCGCTGGCCTCGACGCCTGCTATCTGCGCGGAGAACTCGGTGTCTGTCTTGGCGTAGCCGGCCTCGTAGACGACCTCCAGCCCGGCAGCCTGAGCCGTCGCCCTAAAGTTGGCCAGGCAGTCCGCGCCGTAACCGTCGTCGGTGTACAGGATGCACACCTGCGACACGCCGATGGCGTTCAGGTAGGCCGCCTGCCACTCGCCGGCGTGGCCGTTGGTCTGAGGCGTCTTGAACATCCACTCGTACTCCCGGCCGGATTCGGTGTCGGTGGTGATGGGCTTGGCCGAGGCCATCGAGATGCACGGTGTCTCATTCTCCTGGCAAACGGGGATATGGGCGATGGACTGGCCGCTGCCGGTGGTCGAGACCACGACGATGACCTCGTCCTCCAGGATCAACCGGCTGACGTTGCTGACGGCCTTGTCCGCCTCGGTCTCGTCGTCGTAGATAATGATCTCCACCGCGTGCTTGACGCCGTCGGGGCCGGTGATGCCGCCGGCCTCGTTGATCTGCTCTTGGATCATCTCCGCCGTCTTGGCCTCAGGCTCACCCAGACTAGCGTAGGGGCCGCTGGCCGAAGCATTGAAGCCGATCTTGTAGACCGATCTCTCCTCACCCGGGCACGAGCATCCTGCCATAACCAATCCGGCCACGATCATCAAGGTAATAACCATCAAGAAAATTCGACGCGTATTCATATCTCCTCCAGTATTTGGATTTCTGAAATAACCTGCGGACGGATCTCTTCCTTGCACCTGGTTGAACTTGGCGAACCACCTCCTTCCACCGATGATGATTACCTCTCCTCGAAACGTGCAACCGCCTCTCGCAACCCATCGGGTACGCTGGCGGGCTTTTCCGTCTCGACATCGACCGCGACGGCGACGATCTCGCCCGTGGCGATCAGCTCGTCGGTTGGTTGCTTGTAGATAGCGAACTCGAACGTGAAGCTGGTGTTGCCGATGTGGCCGATGTGGGCGTGCACGTGCAATAGGTCATCGAAGCGAGCACGTCCCTCGTAATCGCAGCTTGCGTGGGCATAGAACATGTCCACGCCGGCGGCCACGATATCCGGGTAGCTATGGCCGACGGCTTTCATGTATTCGACCAGGGCGATGTCAAAGTAGGTCAGGTAGTGACCGAAAAAGACGTGCTGCTGCGCATCCACCTCGACGTAGCGTACGCGGATGGGGTGATAGAACTTGTACCTCTCGCCGCCGGTCACTCGACGATCTCCCCCAACGCGATGATGAACACCTCATTCTCCTCCGGCGTGCCAAAGCTAAAGCGCACGTGGTCAGGCACGCCCCAGCCGTCTGTGGCGGTGGTGATAAAGCCGCACTCCAACAGCGGCCCGCTCACCTCGGCCCCCGGCCGGCCCACGTCGACGGCGATGAAATTGGTGTACGTGGGAATATAGTCCAGTCCCAGCGCCGCCAGCTCGCTGTAAAAAAAATCCTTGGCCGCCTCGTTGGCCTCCAGGCTCCGCTGCACGTGCTCGTCGTCTTCCAACGCCGCCAGGGCAGCCACCTGCGCCAACCGGTTGACGTTGAACGGCGGGCGGGCACGCTCCATATAATCGATCACGTCCTCGCTGGCCAGCATGTAGCCCACCCGCAGGCCAGCCAGCCCGTACACCTTGGAAAACGACCGCAGCACGACCAGATTCTTCCGCCCATCACGCAGATACACCACGCTGCGCCCGGCATAGCTGGGACTGGCGACGGCGTACTCGTAGTACGCCTCGTCCACCACCACCGGGACGCGCTCCGGCACGCGCTCCAAGAACGCCTCCATCGCAGCAGCATCCACCGCCGTGCCGGTGGGATTGTTGGGGTTACAAACAAACACCAGGCGCGTGCGGTCGGTGATGGCATCGGCCATCGCCTCCAGGTCGTGAGCGTGATCCCGCAAGGGCACCTGCACCAGCTTGGCGCCCACCTCGACAGCGCGCCATAGGTAGCTGACGAAGGAACCCTTGGCCATGACTACTTCGTCGCCGGGTTCGAGCAGCGAAAGACACAGTAAAAGCACCCACTCGTCGGCCCCGTTGCCCAGGGCGACGTTGGCCGGGCTAAGATCCCATTTTTCCGCCAAGGCGGCCTTGAGAGCAGTACCGGCGGCATCGGGGTAGCGGTTCACTGTGCCCACCGCCGCCTGCAAGGCAGCCATCGCCTTGGGCGAAGGTCCCAACGGGTTCTCGTTGGACGACAGGTCTACTACCCGCTCCACGCCAGGCGGCGCGGATGGCGGTTTGTAGGCCGGCAGCTTGGCGATGTGTGGTTTGAACGGCAGATTCATTCGGGCCTCCCTCTACGCACTATGCGTATAAACAAAAAACGCCCCCGTCCCACACCGGGACGAGAGCGTCAATCTCTCGCGGTACCACCCCGCTTGGCTCCTGCCGGAACCCTCTCATTTCACCGGCAGTGTCACATCCCCCCCCCCAATCCGTTGACACGACCGGCTGCCCGATAACGCCGGGCCTGCGGAGCGGGCTAATTGTGCTCTATTGCACACGCAGTGTGCACGTTCACCCGTCGGCTCGGGAGCGAACTTCGGCGCGATTCTCCGGGCAAGGCTCCCAGTCCAAGACCCTGCCTCCCTGACGGTTTCCTCCCGCCTACTCCTCTCCGTCACAGCCTTTGTATATAAACCACTCCAAGCCGGACTCGAAGTAGCCCGCATTATGCCGTGAAAGTCTCCTTTTGTCAAGAAGAACTCTACCGCTACGGCGCAGGGCTGCGCAAGGTCATCCTCGTGGCACATCCCGCACCTGCCGCTTGCGAAACAGATCGTTTGTGTTACAATACGCCCCGCGCTGGATACAGCGCTGATGCCCCCATCGTCTAGTCTGGTCTAGGACACAGGCCTTTCAAGCCTGCGACAAGGGTTCGAATCCCTTTGGGGGTATATCGAGGTAGGGGAAGCCCTGTCATAGGGCTTCCCCTCTTCTTATGTTGCTTCAACTGGTGCTGTGTCCACCAAAGTTACCGCAGGACGAGCGGCAGGTAGACGCTGTTTATCTCGCGCAGGCCAAAGACATAGGCCGATCCGCGGTTGCTGCCCGCGCCGTCTTCATGGTACGCCCCGACGACGGTGTCCCTGCTAATGGCCACCGAGATGCCAAATCGATCACTGTCCTCACCGTCGGACGCAGTCAACTTGGTCACCTCTCCCCAGCTATCGGCCCCGCCCTGGTTGCGCTCGAACACGTAGGCCGCCCCACGGCCGCTGCCTGCGCCGTCTTCCCCCCACGCCCCGGCGATGACGGTGTCCCCGCTGATGGCCACTGAACCGCCAAAGTGGTCACCATCTGTACCATCGGAAGCAGTCAACTTGGTCACCTCTCCCCAGCTATCCGCCCCACCCCGATTGCGCTCAAACACGTAGGCCGCGCCGTCGTCATCCTCCGCCCCGACGACGGCGGTGTCCCCGTGGATAGACACCGAGTGGCCAAAGTAGTCACCGTCCTCGGCGTCGGAGGCGGTCAGCTTGGCCACCTCTCCCCAGCTACCGGCTCCACCCTGATTGCGCTCGAAGACGTAGGCCGCCCCACGGTTGCTGCCTGCACCGTCTTCCAGGTACGCACCAACGACGACGGTGTCCCCGCTGATAGACACCGCGTCGCCAAAGTAATCCTCGTCCGCAGCGTCGGGATCGGTCAGCTTGGCCACCTCTCCCCAGCTATTGGCCCCGCCCTGGTTGCGCTCGAACACATAGGCTGCCCCGCGGTTCCAACCCGCGCCGTCTTCATGGTACGCCCCGACGACGACGGTGTCCCCGCTGATGGCCGCCGAGGTGCCGAACTGATCACTGTCCTCGGCATCTGAGGCGGTCAGCTTGGTCACCTCACCCCATTTATCCGCCCCGCCCTGGTTGCGCTCGAAGATGTAGGCCGCCCCACGGCCGCTGCCTGCGCCGTCTTCCCCGGTCGCCCCGACGATGACAGTGTCTCCGCTGATGGCCACCGAGGTGCCAAAGTAGTCATAGAGCCAGCCGTCGGAGGCGGCCAGCTTGGCCACCTCTCCCCAGGCATCCGCTCCTCCCTGGTTGCGCTCAAACACGTAGGCCGCCCCGCTTAGGCTGCCCGCGCCGTCTTCCCCGGCCGCCCCGACGACGACGGTGTCCCCGCTGATGGCCACCGATCTGCCAAAGTAGTCATCGTCCTCGGCGTCGGATGCGCGGGGGATGGCGACCTCCTTCCATTGGCCGTCGGCGGTGACAAAGACGTAGGCTGCCCCGCGGCTGCTGCCCGCGCCGTCTTCCTCGATCGCCCCGACGACGACGGTGTCCCCGCTGATGGCCATCGAGAAGCCAAAGCCGTCACCGTTCTCGGCGTCGGAAGCGGCCAGCTTGGTCACCTCTCCCCAGCTATCCGCTCCTCCCTGGTTGCGCTCAAACACGTAGGCCGCCCCGCGGTCGCCACCTTCCCGGAACGCCCCGACGACGACGGTGTCCCCGCTGATGGCCACCGAGGTGCCAAACCAATCATCGTCCGCACCGTCGGAGGCAGTCAGCTTGGTCACCTCACCCCAACTATCCGCTCCTCCCTGGTTGCGCTCAAAGACGTAGGCCGCCCCACGGTCGCTGCCCGCGCCGTCTTCATAGTACGCCCCGACGACGACGGTGTCCCCGCTGATGGTCACCGAGGTGCCAAACCGGTCATCGTCCGCACCGTCGGAGGCGGTCAGCTTGGTCACCTCACCCCAGCTATCCGCTCCTCCCTGGTTGCGCTCAAAGACGTAGGCCGCCCCGTGCCAGCTGCCCACGCCGTCTTCCGTGTACGCCCCGACGATGACGGTGTCCCCGCTGATGGCCACCGATCTGCCAAACCGGTCACCGTCCGCACCGTCGGAGGCGGTCAGCTTGGTCACCTCACCCCAACTATCCGCACCGCCCTGGTTGCGCTCAAAGACGTAGGCCGCCCCACGGTTGTTGCCCGCGCCGTCTTCCTCGTAAGCCCCGACGACGACGGTGTCCCCGCTGATGGCCACCGAGAAGCCAAAGATGTCATCGTTCTGAGCGTCGGAGGCGGTTAGCTTGGTCACTTCACCCCAGCTATCCGCCCCGCCCTGGTTGCGCTCAAATACGTAGGCCGCCCCGCGGGCGCTGCCCGCCCCGTCTTCCTCGTAAGCCCCGACGACGACGGTGTCCCCGCTGATGGCCACCGAGGTGCCAAAGTAGTCATCGTCCGCGGCGTCGGAGGCGGCCAGCTTGGCTGTCTGGCGGTGGAGGAGGGGGTCGACGGTGAGCGGGTAGGCGGCGTCGGCGGCGTCAATGACCAACTGCAGAATGCAGTCGGCGGGTTGCCGGTCCGGGGTGCACCCGGCTAGGCGCATGTGGGCCGGCAGGGTCTTGCCGGTGGCATCATAGACGGCCAGTTGGTCGTAGAGCAGCACGGTACTGCCGCCGTCTTTCAGGCGCAGTGCCTGTCCGTTGCCGTCCAGTTCCGGGGTCAGCGACCCGCGCAGGGCAAAGGTCAGTTCTACCGTGGAGCCATCAGCCCCTGCCGGCGGCGCGGCCAGCGCCAGGCCGTGCTTGACGCCCTCCGCGCTGTTCGCGTACCACTCGACCACGTCCCGGCTCCAATGGTACTCGACGCGCTCCCGGCTGGCCCTCAGGCCGGTCCGGGCTATGGCAGCGGGGCAGGTCTGTTCCCCGTAGGCCGTCAGGGAGAGACCAAAGTTCCACAGCGGCTCCCCTTCGTCTCCATAGCGGGTGGCTGTAAAGCCGTCGGCGGCGAAGGCCAGCGAGAGGTCGTGGGCACGGTTGGGCGCGCGATAGGCCCACTCCCCGCTCTGCACCTGCCAGGTGACCTGGTACTGCGCCGCCTGCATCTGCTCCTGCATACTCGCCCAGTCGCCGGCGGAGAGGCCGGTGGGCGGCGCCGCCTGTTGCGGCGCGGCGGGTGCGCTGGCGCCGGCAGCCCGGTCCGGACCCAAGAGGGTCACCAGCAGAAGGATAGCCAGAATCACACCACCACCTCGCAGTGGATGCGCGGCGGTTGGCCCATCACGTCTTGTCTTCATTTTCACGCCTCCTTTTGTGTTGCTCTCTGCTCTTTTGGTTATCTGGAAATGCGCTCGAATCTCATCTCAGGGCAGGCTCCTTCGGCAGAGCTTGTCCCGATCTTGTCGAGGGACTCAGGGCAGGCCCTTCGATTATTTCAGGATAGGCTCAGGGAGAGTTCTTCAGAACGAGCGGCAGGTGGATCTTGGTAATGGCTGTGGCGCGTTTGAAAGTCGATGGCGCCGCTTTGGACCCATGTGATGAGCTCGGTGTCTGTGCTGAAGAGGTTGTGGGTGACGATATCAACGTAGGGAAGTTGGTTGTCGTCAGCGTCCACGCCGGCTGCACGTCCGGTTAAGGCCAGCCCATTATGGGCTTGCCCTATGCTTCCGCGTGATCAATGGTGTCCAGGGCTTGTTCGAGCACTTGCCGGAGCGAAAGGTGGCGAGCGTCTTGGTGATGCTAGTGTAGTGTCCTCTTTTCGCTGACCGCTCCCTCGCTCTCAGGGTAGTGTAGTCCAGATTTGTAGCGCTGTCAAGCAAGAGTTCATCCCGGCGACTGGGTGGGTAGGCGCGTGGGCACGGCTGGACTGGCGGGCCTGTCGCTGTGCCGGTGGTTTACCCGCCACCCCGTACAAGTGCATAGTGTGTAGATTGGGTTGAGCCGTAGGCTGGGTCGAGGCACGAGACCCAGTACAAATGCAGGATGTGGGCACGGCATTGCCGTGTCCTTACGACTCTGAGGCGCTCAAGCCCAGGAAGGGCCAGGGGAGAGAATGCGAGGCCGGTTGACGATGGGCCGCGCGATCAACAACCGCTGCCGTTGCCCGCCGGAGAGTGTGCTCCCTCCCTCGCTCACCTGCGTGTGCATGCCCTGGGGCATCTCTGCGATATCTTCATCCAGGCCAACCAGGCGCGCTGCCTCCCATGCCTCGTCAACACTGAGGGGCAGCGAACCGACTATTGGATAGAATGGTGCCCGTGATCAACTGGCTGTTCTGCAGCACCACGCCGATCTGCCGTCGCACTTGCTCCACGTCCAGCCCGAGCAGGTACTGGCCATCGTAATAGATGGCCCCGGCGAGCGGCCGCTCGAAGCCGAGAAGCAAGCGCACCAGGGTAGATTTGCCGCAGCCTGATGGCCCCACCAGCGCCACGAACTCGCCCGGCCGCACGTGCAACGAGACGTCCTTCAGTACCAGTGGCTCCTCATTCTGATAGCGAAAGGCCACGTGGCTGATCTCGATCTCGCCGTTCAACTCACCCGGGTCGGACCGGAGGGGGTCGACTTCGGGCCAGGCCTGCAGGATCGGTCGTACCCGCTCATACAGGGGAATGACGCGCAGCGTCGACAGCAAGGTCCCGCTGACGGTCAGGCTGGCCAACAAAAACTGGCCGAAGGCCGCGTTAAAGGCCAGAAAATCGCCGGTGGACAGGCGATCCGCCTGACCGTCGCCCAAGGCGACCATGGCAAAAATCACCAGCGTGGTCGCCAGCGGAAAGGCCGCGTTAAAGACCACCAGCCCGTTTGCCACGTTACGGGCTTTGAAAGCCGCATCCCGCTGCACGCTGAAAGCGCGTCCAGCGGGCGAAAGCGCGCTTCTCGGCCCCGGCTACCCGCAGCTTGGCGATGGCGGTGGTAAACTCCAGCACCATGCTCGCAATGCGACCCTGGTGATCGGCCATTTGCCTCTGGTGGCGCACCGCCAGGCGCCAGGCCATCAGCGTGGCGGCGACGGAAAGGAGCGCCAACCCGACGGCTACCCACGCCAATCCCGAATCATAGTAGAAGAGCAAGCCCAGACTAAAGAGCGAGGAGAGGCCGGCCAGAATAGAAGAGATCGCCGCCCATGAAAGCGTGCGCCGGATAATGTCGAGCCCCATTGCCCGTTCCACCAGGTCGCCCGACGAGTAGCGGCGGAAGAAGGAGGCCGGCAAACGCAGGAGACGGTCCCAGATGGCAGGCAGGACCGAGCCGTCCCACTTGCCCTCCAGACGGAGCACGGTCACGTTCTGGACGAGCAGAAACAACGCCGCGGCCAGCGCGCAGCCCAGCAGAACCAGTCCCAGTTGCCCCAATTGCCCCCGCTCCGCGCCGGGGATGACCGTATCGAACAGCACACCGGTCACCAGCGGAACAAGCAGGCCCAGAACACCCAAGGCAATCCCCGCCAGGACCACGGTCAGGAGATCGGCCCGCACGCCCCGGAAGCCAAGCTTGAACAGGTCCATCACTGTGAGTGCCCGGGTGCGAAGAGGACGGTAGAGGGCGTGGGCCAGCGGAACGAGCGCAGCGGCTACCTCCTGCGTCACCCGTATGCGCTCGCCGGCGAGCGGATCCACCAACTCGTACCTACCGGACCAGGGCCACGGCCCGGTCCGCCGCGGCAGCAGGCCCACCGGCCGGCCATCCTGCCGGTGGGCGAGCAGCGGGCCGCTGTCGGCGCGCCACCACTCATCCCGCAGCGCTACCTGACGCACGCGGATTCTGGAGGCGCGGGCGATGTCGCCGAGGGGGTCGGCGCTCCGGCGTCCGCCGGGCGGCGTCTGGATCGTCAAGCCCTGGGCCCGACCCACCAGACGGCATGCGCTCAGCAGTGCATGCTCCTCGTCCATCTCCACATCCAAGAACGCTACGGGGGCCGCCGGCTCCATCACAGTCGCCAGGCGGGCGAGGGCAGATTGCATCTGCGAACGGTCTGCCTCCGCTCGCTCCCGCCAGTGCTCCTCCTCGGTCTGCTCGGCCCGTGCCACGCGCAGCGCCACCGCCTCCTGCACCAGGCGGTGGAAGCGATCCAGGCCGCTCCAGACGGGGTCCTGCTCCAAGAAGGCGTGGGTCCCGACCACCTGCAGCTGCGCCTCGTCCTCCGGCTGCAGCCAGACCGGGCCAGCGAGCGGGTAGAAATCCTGCGGCAGGGCCAACGCCGGTACACCCAACAGGTGAGAGTGACCCGCGACGTGCTTGACCCAGACGACACCGCGCCGGGCACGAGCGGGGCGTCCCCCTTCTAGAGCTACCTCGCCGGGCTCCAGTTGCACGCTCTCCTTGGGGGGCAGATCGGAGGACAGCGCAGCAGAGAGGGCAAATGCCCAGCGCTCGATCATCGCGGCGACGAATGCAGCGTCATCTTCCTGGGCCAGGCGTTCCAGGTACGAGCGCTGTACTCGCACCAACCGGGTGCCCGGCCCGCCCACGGCGATCAGGGCGATCTGCCGCCCCCTGCCTCCGCCATCCATACCAAAGACGACGTGGCCGGCCTGTGCGCGCAGGAGATGACGGCGGATGCCCGCTACCCAACCATTTTCGACCGGCACCGCAAAGACGTCCAAACGTCCTGCGTAAACAACCCACACGATCTGGGCATCATCGAGCGGGATAGGTCGATAGCCCGGGGCGCGGACGAGGCGGCCCAGTTTATAGCGCAGTTTGAGCAGGAAGAGCTCGACATCCTCGCTGACCAAGCTTCCACCAGACACGACGGCGGGCGTCTCCTCGTCCGGGAATCGGTCGGGGCCTCGTCGCTCAGTCATAGCGCAGCCGCTCCAGGGGACTCTTTTTCCCCTCCGGCACCTGTGCTTCGATCAACCGGGCATAGGCGCCGTCCCTTTCCCTGAGCAAATCCTCGTGGCGCCCACGCTGCACCACGCGGACGCGCTCGAGCATAATGATCTCGTCGCAGTCCCGGATCGTGCTCAGGCGATGGGCCACGATCAGGCAGGTACAACCGCGCCGCCGTAGGTTATCGTCGATCAGGTGCTCCGTCCTGGCGTCCAGCGCGCTGGTGGCCTCGTCCAGCACCAGGATGGTCGGAGCGCCTACCAGGGCGCGGGCGATCTCTAGGCGCTGGCGTTCCCAACCGCTGAAATTGCGCCCCCCCTCCTGCGCCAGGTAATCGTAGCCGCCGGGCTTGGCTGAGATCTCCTCGTGGATCAAGGCGTCCTTGGCCGCCCGGACGATGGCTGTCTCGGGGACGGTAGCGTCCCACAGCGTCAGATTCTCCCGGATGGAACCCTCGAAAAGAAAGATTTCCTGATCCACCAGGGCCGGCGAGGCATTGATCACGCCGCGGGGAATAGAGCGGCGGGGTCGGCCATCGAGGAGAATCTCACCGCTCCAGGGCTTGTACAACCCGGCCACCAGCCTGGCGAGGGTGGATTTGCCGCTACCGGTCTTGCCCACCAGGGCCACGCGCGCGCCGGGCTCCAGAGTTAGGTTAAAGTGCTCGATCAGGGGCGAATCCAGCGGGCTGTAGCCGAAGGTCAGGTCCCTCAGCTCGACGTAACCCGAGAGCTTGTGCCCCACGATCGAGGGGCGCGGCAGCGGTTCGGCCAGGGGATCGGGCGCGTGACGCAACACATCGTCCAGACGTTTCAGGTCCCCCTGCACCTCCTGCACAGCGCCCCCCAGCGTCACCGACTGGTTGATGGGTGCCATGAAGCTGATCATCAGCGTCTGAAAGGCGACCAACTCACCCATGCTCAAGCGCCCGTTCCTGATGCGCAGCCCGCCGATAACGAGGATGGCCAGTGTGTTCAGGACGTTCAAGAAGAACGGCAGCACCGCCAGCACCTGCGAGAAGAGACCCAGGCGCTGTTCCACGTTCACCAGCTTGGCCTGATGGCCGGCCCAGCGGGCGAAAAAGTCCGACTCTCGCGCAGTCGCCTTCAGCATCTCGATGATCTGCAATCCGCCCATGGCCGTCCCCATCAGTTTGCCCCCCTCGTGCAAGAGTTGCTGGTGGGCATCCGTCCGCCTGCGGGAAACGTAGCGCAGCCCGATCAAGTTCAGAGCGGCGATTGCCAGGCCGATCAGCGTCACGTCGTACTGGAACATCAGCAGGACGTAGACAAAGACCAGCACGACATTAACCGCGGCGGCGGCCAGCTGACCCGAAAGCAGGTGAGCGACGCGGTCGTTGATGGCCACCCGGGCGCCGACCTCGCCGCCGTAGCGCTGGGTGAAGAAAGAGATGGGCAGATGCAACACGTGCCACAGGAAGCGGCTCGACGTGGACAGGGCCAGTTTGGTCTCCAGGCGCAGCAGGTAGCGCGTCTGCAGCCAGGTCAGCCCGGCCCGCAGGAGAGCGGTCAGCGCCAGGCCCAGGAGCAGCGGGGCAATCCAGTATTGCAGCTCGCGCACCAGGTAGTAGTCGACAAAGACGCGCCCGAAGGTGGGGATGACCAGGCCCGACACCACCAGCGCCAGGCCGCCCAGCGCCACGTAGGCCAGCGCGCCCTCCGAGCCGACCAGCCGTTTCCGCAGCGCGCGAAGTGCACTCGGCTTCTCGCCGCCGCGCTCGAAATCAGGCCCCGGCTCGAACGTCAGCACGACGCCGGTGAAGGAGCGGTCAAAGTCGGCCGCGGAGACCACTCTCGGGCCGGTGGCGGGGTCGTTGAGATAGACGCGCTCTTTGCCAAACCCCTCCACGACCACAAAGTGGTTGAAATTCCAAAAGACGATCAGGGGCAGCGCGCGCAGCGCGGCGGGCTCCTGACGAAATCCCCGGGCCTGCAGCCCGTACCGGCGGGCCACCTTGACCATGTTGCTGGCCCGGCTGCCGTCGCTGGAAACGCCGCACGCCAGGCGCAGTTCCTCCAGGGGCACGTAGAAGCCGTGGGCGCCCAGCACGATGGCCAGCGCCGCCGCGCCACATTCCGCCGCCTCCATCTGCAAAACCGTCGGCGTCCTGACGCGTCGCGCCGGGCGCAGGGAAAAGAACCTTTTTAGCACAGAGACCATCGGCGTTTACTTAAACAGGGGCAAGACTAGGCCCAGTGGCCTCTGCGTGCTGATCTCGATCCAGGCCGTGCATAACGTGCCGCTGTCGATCTGCATAGGCGGTCCCTGCACCGACGACCAGGCGTATCCGCTGGTCGTCGGCGGATCGCGGATCAGGTTTACACGCACCTCGATGGACGCATCGTCCGACGAGAGCGCATCCACCAGTTCCTCGCTGCCCAGCAGGCGTAGCATGCCCCGTTGTCATCTTACTTACCCCTTTCTGTTATCTGGCGTGGAATGCCTCAATGATTTGCACACTTACTGCGCGCGATTGTATTCTGAACGCTACTCTTCCTCGAACGCTCGCGTGACGAGCGGCAAGTAGAAGGTGTACGTCGGCGGCACCAGCGGCGATTCGGGCAGCGCATCTGCATCCGCCAGACCGTAGGGCGTGCTCAGGGTGAGCGGATGGGCCGGACGTTCCTTCTCCGCCAACGCGAGCTGTGTCCCCTGTGGCAGTGAATCGTGGACGCCCTCCACGGCCTCATCCTGGGCTTGCCAGCGCCGCTCGCTGCTCGGGCGTGAGAGACGCGCGCGTCTCTGCCAGCAGGCCAGCACCGGGCAGGTCCCCCGCCGTCGCCAGCCGGTAGGTGGTGCCGTCGGCGGTGGCTTCTACCTCCACCACGTGCACCCGCTCCTCCTCGCCGTAAAAGCCTACTGTATCCAGGTGAAAGCCCGTCTGTGCGGCGTTGCTGTAAAAGTGAGGCCGGAAGGCAAAGCGCGGCTTCCAGACGTTAGCAGAGCAACTGCATCCTGCAGCTATCCTCTCTCATGCCACCGCCGTTTGTCGAGCACGTTTTGCCTGGGCGATGAGTTGTAGTACAATCTATCGTATCATCTCAATAATCTGGGGGGCGGGGGGTGTGTGGGCGGCGCCCCCGCCCGCACACCCCCCATCTTCCCCTACTTATTGAGAAGATACAATCCATCCTATAACTCACAGGAGGAGCAATCGTGCGCTCAACGCAACAGAAGAGCCATACCTATGCTCAGGTTGTAAACGCCTGGTGCATGTACGATTGGGGCAGCTCGGCCTTTTCCACCACGGTGGAGGCTGCCGTCCTGCCGGCCTACTTCGAGCAAGTCGTGGCGGCCGGGTGGGGCGGCAACACGGCGACCATCTACTGGGGGTACACCAACGCCATCGCGCTTCTAATCGCCGCGGTGCTGGCCCCCATCCTGGGCAGCATCGCTGACTATACCGGTGGGAAGAAGCGTCTGCTGGCTATCTTTGCCACGATCGGCATCGTGACGACGACGCTGATGGTTTTTATCGACTCGGGGGATTGGCTGCTGGCGCTGGTGCTCTTCCTGCTGGGCAGCGTCGGATTGGGCGCCTCGTACGTCTTTTACGACTCGCTTCTGCCCCACATCGCCCGCGCTGAAGACATCGACTATGTCTCATCCAAGGGATATGCCCTGGGGTACGTGGGCGGCGGCATCCTCCTGGCAATCAACATCGTGATGATCCAGGTGATCTGGGCCGGCAGCACGCTTGGGCCGCGCCTCTCCTTCCTCACCGTGGCCGTGTGGTGGGCGATCTTTACCATACCACTTTTGCGCCGGGTTCCAGAGCCGCCGCCGAACACCGCCTGCATCGGCGAGGGGGTCAATCCGCTGGTGGCCGGCTTTCAACGCCTCAGCCTGACCTTTCACGAGATCCGCAAGTACCGCCAGCTCTTCTTTTTCCTGGTGGCCTTTTGGCTCTACAACGACGGCATCGGCACGATCATCAAGATGGCCACCATCTATGGCGCAGAGATCGGAATCGGGATGCCGGACCTGATCGGGGCGCTGCTGCTGACCCAGTTCGTCGGCATTCCCTTCTCGCTGCTGTTTGGCAAGTTCAGCGGCAAGATCGGCACCAAGCGGGCCATCATGCTGGGCCTGGGCTGGTACGCCCTGATCACCATCGCCGCCTACTTTATGCGCGCGCCTTGGCAGTTCTGGGTACTGGCTTTGATGGTGGGGATGGTGCAGGGCGGGACGCAGGCGCTCAGCCGCAGCCTGTTTGGGCTGATGGCCCCCAAGGCGCGCAGCGCCGAGTTCTTTGGCCTTTACGACATCTCCAGCAAGTTCGCCGGAATCGTGGGGCCGGCCCTGTTCGCGCTGGTGGGACAGTTGACCGGCTCCAGCCGCCTGGGCATCGTCGCCCTGATCGTGTTCTTCATCGGCGGCATCGTGCTCCTGACCCGCGTGGACGAGAAAGAGGGCATCCGCGTGGCGCAACTGGAGAACGCGGAGATCCGTCCGGTAGAGGCCGCATAGTAGCCGCGATTTCACAATCGCGCAGGGTGTTTTGTGATCCGACACACGCGATTTGGAAATCGCGGCTACAGCCT
>Ga0315550_1000350_pt1 | contig 28017 bp, 28 predicted proteins | sample SalMarSW160190MG_2_FD_203100 | JGI IMG/M metagenome (GOLD analysis project Ga0315550, IMG submission 203100) | Salt marsh sediment microbial communities from the Plum Island Ecosystem LTER, Massachusetts, United States - Salt Marsh Sediment SW1601-90 ... | reverse complement strand
CAACAATTATGTCTCCATCAATTCCATTCAAAAGAAGATTGACTTCAGATTGTTCCTTACTAATTGTTAAAATATTATAAATACCAATAACCCCTTCCTCTGTTGAATTACAACTATAATTATATATTCCAACAGGAAGAGTATCTATATTCGGATTATTAACTAATATATTATCTTTATATAAATATAAATCAATTTGATCTGGCGTATTATTTCCTTGTCCTGGTTCTACACTGGCTTGACACAAAATAGTTGTTTCAGTTCCATAATTAACATTCCAAGAAGGGTCTGCAAATAATGCTAATGTTGGGGTATATCTAACATTTATTTGGTGTGTTTCTTCACTAGCAGAATAATTTTCTGAGCCAAGATATCTAATAGTTATATTATGTAAACCATATTCATTGAAACTAACTGTTTCTACAACAGTACGATTTCCTTCTTTAATTAATTGACCATCAAGATAAAGACTAATAGAATAAAGCCCTATTTTAGAAACATTTGTTACATTTCCTGGTTGTTGGTCAACTACAGATGAATTTTCTTCTTGTGGTTCTGGTTGTGGTGCAGGAACAATTAAAATGCCTTTCATTTCAACTTGTTCATTAATGTCAACTATAATGTCGCCGTCAACATCATTCAAAAGCAAGTTAACAATAGACTCGCCCTTATTTATAATTAAAGTATTTGAAACAGGATCTGCTTCTAGATAAGTACAAAAATAATTATAATCTCCAACATTAAAAATTCCAACATCCGGGTTACTTACTGATTGACCATCTCTAAAAAGATTAGGTGTTTGGAAAGGGGTTGTATTTCCATTTCCTGGTTCTATACTTGCTATACATAAAACAGTTGTTTCTGTTGGATAATCCACATTCCATCCTGGTTGAGCACTTAAAGCTAAATGAATTTCACGAGAATCAAAACCAATATCATCAATATTATCGGTATTTCTACTAACTTCATCAACACCATTATAAAAACCAACCTCTTTAATATTAGAAATATCAGAAGAAATATCAGAACTAGTAATATCGGGTCCAAAATTAGCAACTGCTCCAAGTAACATTGGTATAATTATAAAAAAAGGTATTAAACTTAAAATCAATCTTGCCTTATTATTCATTTTCCCTTAGCCTTAATTCCCTTTAACCTTAATCTTTTGAACTTAATTTTTTTAGGAACTTAGACTATTTATTTTTTTTCTTTTTTAAAACTTTCGTTTGTTGAAATTTTAAAGTAGTGATAAGTTGGTAGTAAAAAATAACAAAAATTAAAAACAATTTTTTGTTTATTTTTAAAATGATTAAAGATTTTTTATTAATTATCGTTTTAATTATATTTTTAATTCCTTCGGTTTCTGCTGTGGTAATAAATGAAGTTATGCCACATTCGAATAATCCATGGGGGGGTGAGTGGATAGAATTATATAATCCAACAGCAGAGAATATCTCTTTAATAGGGTGGAAAATTGGAGATTTAAATAGTAATGATACAATATCTTTAATGATTCCTCCACAAAGTTTTGCTCTTATCGTAGATGATGATACAATAACCCAAGATAATAAAACCGGCTGTGAAGGCTTTGATATTCCTAATAAAAGCTGTATTGAATTGGCAGCCATTGGAAATAGATTAAATAATGATAATGAAACAGTTTATCTTTATAATGATTCAATTTTTGTTGATACATTTTCATGGAACATTAGTCTAAAGGAGGGGGGTCAATCATGGGGCAGGAACAATTCATTAAATTGGGTTTTATGTTTTCCGACCCCAGGACAGGAAAACAATTGTTCACAAGGAGGAGGACAACAACAAGAGGAAGAAACTATTGAGCTAGATTATCCTTTGAAAGTTGATTGTAATGAAGAATTTTCTGTAGAAATCAAGGCACATAATTTTGAAGACGACATTTATGATGTTAAAATAGATATTCTTGGCGAGGATGAAGAAAATATAGAAGGAAAAGTTTGGGATCCTGATGAAGATAAATGGCAGTCAACAACTTATTATGTTTATGAAATTTTAGATGTCTCAGGCGGTGAAGGATCAGAAGATTTAAAATTTAAAATTGAAGATTATGAAGGAAAAGCAATTTTGAGACCGAGAATAAGAGATATAGGAACATTTGATGATTATCCTATTGATGTTATTTGTGATATTCAAGAAGAATCAGAAATTAAAATCATTGATGCGCCAGAAGAGGCAAGATTTGGTGATGAAATTAAAGTGGAGATTGAAGTTTATAGAGGAGATACAGCCAAGTATGCGGTATATGTTTATGTTCAGGATAATAATGATAAGAAAGTAAGTAATGAAATTAATTTACATTTTGATGATAAATTTGAAACAAAGACAGAAATGATTGAATTAATCCTTAAATGTAAAAATGAACAAGGAACCTATGAAATTATAGCTGAAGGTCTTGATACTAAGGATAAAGAAAACATAGATTTGGATTTTTGCGAAGAACAAGATGAAAAAACAGAAGAAACTACATCTAAATCAAATACGCAAGAAACAACCACTACAACTGCGTCAACTTCTTCTAATTATTATCCAGTCACCTCAAACTCTATTTTAGAATCAGATAATTTTTTAATTAGTAAGATAATGCCTTATATTTTGGCTTCCATTTCTTTACTCCTGGTTATTTATTTAATTATCAAGAAAATTTAGAGAAAATTTAAAAACTAGCTAGCTTTTTACTTTTTAATTAAAATGGATTCAAGAGAAATAAAAGATAAACTTGTAACTGGATGGCTTCATGTCCATATTATTTTTGAAGTATTGGGCAAACCAGTTGAATATGTAGAAGAAACTATAAATAAAATTTTGGAAAAACTGGAAGAGGAAAAAAATCTTGAAATTATAGAAAAGATAGTTCATAAATCAAAAGCAGTGGAGAAAACAGAAAATGTTTTTTCAACTTTTTCCGAGGTTGAAATTTTAATTAATAATCTTTCTCGTTTAGTTGAAATCATTTTTGATTATATGCCTTCTTCAATTGAAATAGTTGAACCTATAAATATGACATTTAAGCTTGAAGATGCAAATGCTTTACTTAATGACTTGGCTATAAGATTACATAAATATGATGCGGTTGTAAAAAAATTAAAACTTGAGAGGGAATTTCTTATTAAAAAATTAGAAGAGGAAAAGAAAAAAACAAATATAGATATAAGTACAGAGACAAAGACAGAAGTAGATGAAAAAAAATGAATATAGATGATGAATTTAAAGATCCTTTTGAGTGTAAAAAAAATAATTCCAAATCCAATTTAAAAGGCAATATAAAAAGTAATATAATTTCTGGTTTTACTTTTGTTTCAGCAGCTGTTGGTGCTGTTAGTGCTGGTGCTTATAATATTTTTAATAATACAAAAGAATTCACTCGTTTAGATTCTTTAAAATATGTTATTGGTGGAGGGGTTGCTGGAGCTGTTCTTGGATTAATTATTGGCGGGATTTATTATTTAGGTATTAGAAAAAATTAAAAAGAAATAATTATTTTATTATTATCTTATCTTATTATCTTATCTTCTTATACTTGGTGGTCTTTGGAATTTTTTTTCATATTGTTTTGCTGATTCTTCAAGGAATTTTTTCATTTCTTTTTTTGGTTTTCTTTTTAGAAGCCAAAAAATTGTCATAAGAATGATTATAATGACAATAACTATAATTACTCCTATAAGTTTTCCCTTGTTTGATTTTGGTTTGCAAGCCACACCGGGAATACAACATGAAAATGTATCTTTTGCACTTGTTATAATACCTTCTTCTTCATCACAAATTTCATTATCTTCACATATTTTTCCACCTAATTCCATACATGTTTTTTCTTCTGCTGTTCCTGAAATTTTTATTATTATTGGAATTCTTGTTGTTATCTCCTCTCCTTTATATGTTCCGGTCGCTATAATTTCTCCTTCATAAGTTTTTGTTATTATCGGTAGAATTGAAATTATTATTGTTTCTTGATTTCTTTGAATAAGTTTTTCTATTTTACTTGGTTCAATTTTTTCAACAAAACCACTTAAACTTGAACTGTATGTAAGAGAAATATCTTTAACATCTTCATCAAGTTTGTTTTCAAGTCTGATAGATATTGTAAATCTGCCATCTGTTAAATTTTTTGTGATGTTTAGGGTTTTTTCAACAAAATAAAATCTTTTTTGTATTAAACTTTGATTAAGTTCTGTTGTTGTATTTTCCCACTCGTTTGTTGTATCATTAATAATTTCTTCTTGTTCTGATTCATTTATTTCTTCTTCACTTGAACCAACCCCTCCATAGATGCCTTCTTCATCAGATTGTTCTGTAAAGATTAAAATTGGAATATTGTAAAAATAATTTTCTTGGGAATTTTTTGATTTATAACTAAGAACGAGATTTTCAGAAAGGGTTCTTCCATCAGTTGTAGTTATTTTTGGAATATCAAACCTTAAATTTTTAATATTGTCAATTTCAAGATTTGTCGTGGTTGTTGAATTAAGCAGGATTGAATTTATGATCATATCTGTTGGCCCTTTATTTAATAATATAAAATTAAAAAAACCCTGACTTTCTGTTTTTACAAGTCCTGGCCAAAACGCCAAGAGAGGTTCTATATTTTTATTTTGAAAAGCAAAAACAAAAATAAAAGTTTCTTCTTTTAAAGATAAACCCTCTTGATTAAGAAGCCAATTTTCTGCTTTTTCTATAGCCTCTAGAACTGGGGTGTTGGTTTGGCCGGAATTTTTTAATGCAAAAACTGCAAGACTTGTTGTTTTAATATCAGCTTCATAATTTTGGATGTCTTTTGACCACCATCCGTTAAAAGACCGCGAATTTAAAATTTCATTAAGTATTGAAGGGTCTTTTGTTAAATAGTAAAGTATAGATTTTTCTTTAATATTTGTGGCATTTTCTTTTAACCATAAAATTCCACTATCATTATTGTTTGTTATATTTAATCTTCCTGTCATTGCAAGAGAAAGTAAGGCAAAAGCCGTGTTTTCTGTATCGCATTCATTTTCATTATTATTCCAACATCCAGTCTCATTTTGTGAAGTTTCCAAAGAATTTTGCATTTGCTGTCTAACTAAACCGTCTTCAAAAGTTATAAGAGTTAGAGCATTCATTTTTGTTTCACATTGGGTGTTTATACAGGAATCACTTCTTTGGCTATAAGTTGTAAGTGCTTCTTCAGCAAAAATATGTGACAAAGCTCCTGCTGAAAGAATATGTTCTTCTAATGATAAGGAAAGCCAATTATTTTCAATTATTGGTTTTAAAGAATCATAATGCGATGCAATTGTCTGTTTAATTTCTATAGGGGCATTTGCAATAAACCATTTATTATCTTGTTTACAAATACCTTTTATTTTCAAAACATAATTTCCAGATGCTGTTGGAAGATCAAACCAAAGAAAATATTTTGTGTCGGTTATTTTTGAAATAAAAAAATTAATTGGTAATTTTGAAGTTCCTCTATAAAAAGAAATATCGCTTGTAAGAATATCTCTTGTGATCTCAGTATTTATTTCAACTTGGACTGTTTCTTTTGGTAAATAATATGTTTTTGCAACATCCAGAGTTATGCATTCTAAAGCCCTTGCTGTACTTGCTATATTAATGCTTATGATAAAAACTAAAACAAACATAATTGCGAAAAGAGCCAGATAATTTTTCCTCATTTTTTAATTTTTTGCAGTATTTAATATGTTTAAAAGAAAAAGAGAGTTAATAAATTTTTTTACTTTGTTAGAATTAATTTTATCACCCTATTTTTTTGTCATCTTTTTTAGTTTCTTTAATGTTCTTTCAAGTTCTGATTCTGATTTTTCTTTCTTTTTTGCTATTTTTGTTGTTGTTTTTCTTTTTCTTGCTTTTTTTGTTTTTGTTTTTGGCATTTTTAGTGCTGTTGCTGTTGCCATTGGCATTCTTGGTAATGGTCTAGGTTTTATTGGCATTGTTGTTGTTGGTTTTGGTCTTGTAATTAATTTTGCTGGTTTTCTTATTGGCATTCTTAGTCCTGGTCTTGGAATAGGCATTGGCCGTGGTCGTACTGGTCTTGTTGGTCTTGCTCTTACTCCTGCTGGCATTGGCATTGGTCGTCTTGTTGGCATTGGCCTAAGTGATTTTCTCAAAGGCATCCTTGTTATAGGTCTTCTACTTATTGGTGTTATTCCAAAAAGATTTGGTTTATTTTTCATTTTTTTCTTTTTTCTAAATTTAAAGAAATAAACTAATACTAATGCTATGATAATTAAAATAACAAGAACCCATAACCACCATAAACTTCTTGGTTTTTTACATTGGCCAGTTGAAGGACAACATTTGTATGAATCACTTGCGTCAATATAATTAACAGAGCACGTTTTATCACCTGTACATTCTGTTCCTCCTTGCCTTGTACAGGATTTAAGACATTCACCATAACAACAATTTTCAACATCTTTAGTTTCTTGAATAGTCCCAACACATTCTTCTCCAATAATCTCATTACATTCTCGCCCTACACTAGAACAATCAACATCCTCAACACATTTTCCAGGATAAGGACAACAACTAGTTTCATAGGTTGTTTCTATAAAAGGAATTAATTCCCAAGTATTATCATTAACACAAACCTGATTATTATCACAATTTACTGAAACAGGATCAGTCTCACTGCAATAATCATAATCTCCTGCAGCAATACAAGAGCCAAGGCAGCAATCTCCATCAAGAGTATAAACTTGAGTTCCAGAACAGGTTTTACCAACACCACAAACCTCTCCATCAATATCATCACAAGAAGAATCTTCATATTTTTTACAACAATAATCATAATCAGGGCAAATTATTTCCCAAATCTCATATTCTATTTCACTATCACATTCATCTTTACAAGACCCTCCAGCATCTGTACATTCAATAGATGTTCCGCCAGTTAATTTACAACAGAAAAGATCATTAGGACAATCAAATTCTGGGACAATAATTTCTTCTCCTAGAATACAAGATTCATTACACCTATAATCAAAACCTTGGTCTTCACAATCTCCACCAACACCACCGCCTAAACCAGGACAAAGATATGGCCAATAAACCCAAAGTAAAAATGCAGTATCTCTAAGATCTTTGCACCCCCCTTCAGTGCATTTCCAATATCTATAAGTCCCTTGTTGTTTAAATCCAGGATTATTAATAGTTAAATAATATCTTGCTCCGCCATATTCTGAACCAAGATTTCCTTGGCCTGTCATTCCACCGACAGCAGTATCATAAAACTGGCCATATTTTGTATTTGTTGTCATCCAAAAACCTGCTGAAGTTTGATCTGCCTCTACTTTAACACCATAATTTGAAATTCCAATTAAATCTAAGAAAGCATATGGGAAATATTTTATATTATTGTCAGATTCAATTATAAGATAAGGAATAAATGGTGAATATAATTCAGGATATTCTGTTTGGCTTAATGCATAAGCTGCCCAGGCAGTTCCTTCATAATCGCATATGCCTGTGGAATCTGCAAGACAATAACTTTCTATATGCATTTCAATTACATGACCAGAAGATTCTTCAAATAATTTAGGAGAGAGATGCCATTCTGAATTTGCACTAAGATCTTTTTTATAAAGAAAATTAGTCCTGAAAAGTTGATTTTCATCAGAAACAAAACATCTTATTTTTAATGGTTTTTCATAACAGTCTGGTTTAATACTAAGCCAATAATTTTTTCCTGTTCCCCCTTGATAATATTCAAAACAATTATTAGCAGTCATTTCAAGAGTTTTATCTTCTTTTATATTAACAGTTACATTTCCATCTTCATAAGTAACATAACAAATTGCAGTATAACCTCTATCAATATCAAGTTGCAAGAACCAATTAATATTTTTAAAGAATTTTTTTTGATTAAGAAGCCAAGTTGTTGTCTTATTTGTATCTTCATTTAAATTATCAAAAACAATTTTTCCAAGAGCACTTTCTGTAAGCTCACATGAACTTTCTGATGGCGGTTTGCTTGGACCAGAACCCCAACATTTTTCTGTTGAGCTGATAAAGGCCTTGTTATTGAGAGAAGCTTTTCCTGGATTTGTATAAGCAGTATCACATTTTAAAGCAAGTAAAGAAAAAATATGCTCTTTTATATTTAGATTATCCCATTTCCCACGAACTTCATTCATTAACCAATCATAAGCATCGTCAACTTTATCTTCCTCGGTTTCTTGCGCCAAAGCAAAGTAAACACTAGAAGTAAGGAGTAAAACTAAAATAATACAAAAAACTACACCCTTTTTTATCATATTTTTTCTAATTCTTGCATATTTAAATAACTTTCTTTTTTAAACTTTTTATTCAATTTTTTTATTTTCTTTTTCGCGAATATTTTTTTCTTCTTTTTTGGTTTCTTTTTTCTGTTTGTTCTGCTCTTTCAATTATTCTTGCTTTTCTTGTAACATAACTTACAGGATTTTTAATTTTTTTACATAAAAAATCTGGTTGGCATATTGCAAGATCAAGATAATAAGCACTAAGACTGCAATTTGGTGGCAATCTTGGTTCTTGTTTTTTAAACCATTGAATTTGTGTAGCAACATAATTTTCTTTTAATGGTCTATAATTTAATTTATTCCATTCTTTAAGTTTTGGTTCAATAGTTTCAAACTCTAATCCTAAAGAGCGGAAAAAATTGATTAAGATAAATAGAGCCCTTTTACGCCCGTCTTGTTTCATACCGCCAAGAATTGATTTGATGCATGGAGGAAACATATTTGTACTTAATTTAGTTATTTTGATTCTTGTTTTGTGGTCATAATTTTTTTTCTTTTCTTCTGTTTCTTCTCTGTGTTTTTTAGCATTTTGTCGTGCTTTCCAGTCCATAGCCTGAATCAAGAGCTCTTTTGCTTCATTTTTTTCAGGTTCTGGCATAAAAGGTTTAACAAAAACCCTTTCTGGTTTTGCCCACGCTGGGTGGAATTCTTTTAGCTGTCCAGGTTTTATAACAACACTTGCAAGTCTGGTCTTTTCATGAAGAGAATAAGCCATTCTATAAAGATGTCTTGGCGCTATTAAAACAGTATCAATTTCTAAAATACTATAAGGGTTAAATTTTTTTTCCTTATCAATCAAGGCCCCAATGGATTTTCCAGTTGATTTACTAATGTCTTTAATATTATTTATTTCTAATATTCTTTTTGCTAAATCATTTTTTATCATATCTTTCAAATAATTGGCAATAAGTCTTGGACCTTCTGGAAAAAAATTTCTTATTTTTATTTCATTAATTTTTTCTGGAAAAGCCCCAAATTTAAGACCTAGGTGGAAACCACTCCCCCCAGAAAACTTTAAACCAAAATTTCTCACACCATGAAAATATAATGCCTCACACAAAAGCCACGCAGTTATTTTGCTATATTCAATAAATTTACAATCAATGTCAAGAATTAAATCCCAGCCAATTCGTAATTTATTAAGTTGTTCAATTTTCAAGTTTGTATTAATTTCAAGAGGGTTTTGCCATGTTTCTTCTGAAGCATGAAAACTTGTTGCTCCTTTTGCTGCAAGATTGGCAATATCTTGGGGATATTCAATTATGTCAGGGCGTTTTCCAAAAGTGTCAAAATAAAAAGGAATGGTCTCTTTATTCTGTGCTTGCTCAGCCAAAGCAGCTTGCACATCTTTTCTAAAATAATAATTATAAGCTGTTTTCCTTAGCCTTTGTAATTTATCCATTAAAAAAAATAGAAGGTAAATTTTAAATAATTACTTGTTATAAATTGAATATATTAAATAGATTAATTTAAATTAAATACAATAATGTTTAAAAACATCCAATCAATATATTTGATATAAAAACATAAAAAATCAAAAAAAGATAAAAGACAAGGGGTGGGGCAAAAATCAAAAAATGTTACTTAAATTAGATAATCCAAAACTTCTTTCAAACAGCATTTCTTTAATTAGTGAATTGGTTTTAGAAGTTAAAGCCAAAATAACCAAACAAGGATTTGAAATTACGGCAATTGATCCAGCAAATGTTGCTTTGATTTCATTAAAAATCCCTTCAAAAGTTTTTTCCAAATTTGAAATTGATAAAGAGCACGAATTAGGAATAAATCTAGAGGATTTTAAACAAGTATTAAGAAGAGCTTCATCTAGTTCAGCTCTTTTAATAGAAAGAAAAGATAATACTATCAACCTAAAAATCCAGGAAAAATCAAAAAGAGATTTTAGTCTTGCTTTAATTAATATTGATGCTGAAGAAAAGAAAATTCCAAACTTGAATTTTTCAGCCAAAGTTGAACTTGACTCGGCAAGTTTTGCAGAATCTATAACCGATGCTTCTATAGTTGCAGATTCCTGTTCTTTCAGCGCTTCAGAAAATCTTTTTTTAATCGAGGCAAAAGGAACTTTAAATTCAGCTAAAATAGAATTTAATAGTGATGAAGCTAAAATTCAGTCCAAAGAAAATGTAAGATCCAAATATAGTTTGGATTATCTTATTAAATTCGCAAAAGCATCAAAGTTAGCTGATAAAGTTGTGGTTAATTTTTCAACAGATTATCCAGCAAGATTTGATTTCAAAAATCAAGAAGGAATTGAATTAAGTTTTGTTCTTGCTCCAAGGGTAGAAGAGGAATAAAGAGAAATAAATACAAAGTATAAATATAAATTCAAAATTTCAAAATGATGAAACAATTAACAGCTTTTTTATTATTGCTTTTTGGTTTTACTCAAGCAGAGCCTTTATTAAGTCAAGTTTTTCATGATAGAGTGGAATTTAAACTTAATGGAGAAAAACATACAAGTTATTTTCCTAAACAAAAAATTAATTCTGTTTCTGATTTTACAAATAATTTAAATCAATTTGACAAAACTGAAAATATAGCGGCTTTTTTTTATTTAACTCCAAAAATAATAGAAATCAAAGATTCTTTTATTTTGGGTGGCATAATAGACTTGATTGATAAAGCTTATGAGTCAGATGGAAAACTAGAAATAAATAAAGAAATAACCCGTATTAGATCCAGTAGTAATTTTGATTATTCTAAAAGTGATTTAGAAGATATTTTAGAAAAAGTAGGAAAAGGAAAACAAATTTTTGATGAGCTTGTTGCAAAAGAGAATGAAATTAAAGCAAGAGCAGCATGGAAAGGAAAAAAACTTGATGATAATGAAATTGTTAAACAAACTCTTGTGGAATATGGTCTTAACCAATTGTTTAATTATTCAAGCCCAGAAGCTGCTAGAAGAAGAGAATATGAAAAACAAATAAAAGAACAACAAGCACAACAAAAAAGATCTTTACAAGAATTGATTAGTGAAACAAGAAAAGAACATGAAAAGAGATGGAAAGCTGAAATGAGTTCTAGAACTTTGCTTGCTTTCGAGGAAATAAAAACTATGGATAATTCAGAATTATGGGATATTATTTATGAAGGTCAATTACCTTCTAATTTTCCTTTTGACTTTTTATATTCTAAATATATTTTTTCTAATTCAGATACGCAAAGACTTTTTATGGATGCTGCTTGTTATGAATATTTAGAAAGGGCTTATAAAAAAGCATTTCAAGATGCTAGAAAAATAAATTGGAATTTAATAGATAATAATAAAGAATCTCTTGAATTGGTTGGTTTTACATCTCTTAGTACATATTTATTTCTTAATATGGATTTTTTGGAAATGGAAATAAAATCAGAATATGGAAAAACACTAATGCAAAGATCTCCAGAAATTTATCAATCAATTAAAAATATGCAAATTAGTAAAATTGGGAAAGAATATGTTGTTAGACCACAAGATAGGGATGAATTAGTTAAATTATATGAAAAAGTATATTCACAATTAGATTTAAAAAAGGACAATATAATAATTCTTTTGCCAGGTGTTAAAGGAACTATTAAACATTATATAAAAGAAGGAAATGAATATCCAAAGGAAATTAAAAAAATAAAGAGTGCAAAAAAAATAATAGAAAAATATTTATCAGAATTTAATAGCCAATAACAGAATAGCAGAATAGTAGAACAAACTTTATAAATATCAAAATTATTAATAGAATATGATTAAAAGAGGAAAAAAAGGTCAGGTAACTCTGTTTATTATTATTGCTATTGTGATTATTGCTGTTGTAGCTGTTGGAGTAATTTTCTGGCCACGTATTTCTGGCGTTTTTATGTCACAGCAACAAACAGACTCTTTTTTAGCAAGCCAATCTGAGCCATTGAGAGACTCGGTTTATGATTGTGTTGAATCTGTTAGTGAAGAAATCTTTGAAACAATTGGTTTACAAGCAGGTTATTATACATGGTATCATCTTTATGCAATTGACCAAGCTGGAACAAAGGTAGTTGTTATGTTTAAAGATGATAATTCTGTTAGAGTAAATAAACTTCCAAGTCTAAATATGATTGCTCAAGAATATGAAGATGCTTTAGAAACAGATGGTTATGATAAAATCGATACATGCTTAAATGATTTTTCCTCATTTAAAAGAAAAATGACAGTCGAACCACAAGAAAGAAAAATTACAGCAGAAATAAGAGATGATAATATTTTAATTAATATAGATTGGCCAATAAAAATAAGCAAAGCAACAATAAGAGGAGATGCTAGCCAAGTTGTTGAACAAAAAGATGTTCTGCTTTTGATTCCATTAGGAAAAATCTGGCAAGTTGCTAATGACATAGTAAACAGCGAGGTTCAACAAAAACCTTTTGCAGATTTAGTTTTTCAACAGTATGTAACTTCTAATTATAATACATTACTAAAATATATAACAATAGATGGTCCAATTCATGGTCCTGAATATGATGTTATAACTTTTTTATTAACAACACAACCTTATAGAGAAGGTGAAAAAGAATTTAAATTTTATTTTGCATGTGATAGAAGATAAAAAAATCTAAAATAAAAATAAAAATGAAAAAAACAAAAAATAAGACAATAACAAATAAAATATTATCAATATTTATGTCATCAATAATGATTAGCATGTCTTTTGTTATTGCATTTTCCATGTCATCTACAACAACTGAGGCATTAGTTTGGGGTTGCTGTAGAAGAACAGATGATGATTGGTGTTCAACAACAACAGCGGATGAATGTTCAGAACCTTTGATTGCAAGTTATAAAGAATGCAGTGAAGTTTCTCAATGTAAAGTTGGCGTTTGTGAACCTCCAACAGGAGATATGATTGAAGATTGTCAAGCTGGGAAATATAAAGCTGAATGTGAAGCCCAAATAATAGGTGGGGGAATGGAAGGAAGATGGTATAATGCTCAAACTCTTGATGAGGTTGAACAATGTCAAAAAGGCTGCTGTTCAGTTGATTCAACTTATTTAGGGAGAGTTGCCTGTATTAGTAAGGCAATGAAAGCTTATGGAATAACCGCAGATAAATTTGATGAATATGCAACTCATGATACATCAATTCCAGATCAAGCAACATGTTCTTTGCAAGGAGGAAAAGCCAGAGGTTGTTGTGTTCTTTCAACAGGATGTAAAGAGACAAATTATGAAGATTGTGAAGCTTTAGGAGGAACAGCATCTGATTTTCATACAAATATTATATGTAGTGATATAACTGGTTGTGCAATAACAGCCAAATTCAAAGTTGGTTGCGGAACAAAACCAGGAGATGAAAATAAAATATGTTTTTTTGATAGTGCGGGAAATCAGGAAGATTGTGCTACAACTACCACGCCAATTGAAACAAAATGGCATAGTTGTGATTTTCCAACTTATGCTTGTAAGACATGTGGTGGACAAGAATGTATAGAAGAAGGAGAGAATGCCGCATATGATTCAGTTGGTTATGGAGAACCTTATTGTAAAAAAATATCATGTAATGGCACATTTACTGGAAGTCAGCAAATAGAACTTATAGATGGAAAAAGAGAGATAACACTAGTTAATAATGGAATTATTAGATTAAGGCATGGTGAAGAATTATGTTATAATTTTTATGGTTCTTTTGATAGAGATGATGATCCAACTAATGAAATAAAAGAAATGTATGGTAAAAGCACAGGTTTACAAAATCAAGTATTAAGATGTTATGAAGGAGAGTTTTTTATTGAACCTGTTGATCCAGAAAGAAATAATCTTTGCGAGCCAGCTGTAAGTGATGCTGGTTTACATTATACAAAAACAAATATAGAAAACAAATGGCAGGATTGTAGAGGTTGTGGTAAAGATGGAGCAAGTATTTTAAACAAAGTAGGAGATTTTTGGGCACCTGCTATTCTTTTAGGTGGAATTCTTAATAGAATTATTTCAGATCATTGTACAAGAGAAACTTGCGAAGATATTGGAAATTGTGTTTATAATCAAGACCTTGGAACAGCTCATTTAGGATCAGCTCCAATTGGTTCATGTGACCCTTTATATCCTCCAGCTGTAACAGGTGGAGAAGCAGGAACTTGTGGTGGTGGAGGAGATGATTTATGGAATGTTTGTTCTGAAGAAGAATGCTATAGTTTAGGCAATTATCAATATAAACCTCTTCCTGTATGGAGAGGGCTTCTTACAGGATTCATTGCGGGATTTGGAGCTTTTGCTGCAACCAGAATAGCTTTGATTCCAGTTGATTGTGCAATAACAGCTACAAAGAATTCAGCAACTACAATAGGACTTAACTGGTTTCCTGCATTTACAACATGTTTAAAAAGTAGAGTTAGTAAAAATAGTTATTCTGTTGAAATAGCTACCAAATTATTAACTTTAAATGGCTTGCTTAATAAAATATTTTGTTGGGCTTCTTTTATAACCCCAAATATAGGATGGAAAATGCCTTGGGAATGGTGGTCATTTGAAGGTATTGGAAAATGTTGGTCTGGAAAATAAAAAATAAAATAAAAAAGATGAAAATAAAAAATAAAAATAAAATCAAAGGAATAACTATTATAGCAACTTTTATGTTAATGATTTTATTAGCAAGTATTATTCCAGCAACTTTTGTTTTTGCTGGTGGAAAGGGAGAACCTAGTTATAATACTGACTGTGAGATTACTTTATCTTCACTCCCTCCATATTCTGTTAAGGAGAGTGTAAAAATAACAGTTGACGTAATTACTGAACAAGATAAAGTCAAAAAAGTGAGAGTTTATTTTGTAAAACCAGGTGAGAAATTTAAACCAGGCGATCTTCTTTTTGATCTTAATAAAGCTATTGGAATTGCAAATCAATATAATAAAAATAATGCTTTTTTACCAAAAAAAGGAGGAAATTATATGTTAGTAGCAAATCTTTATGATGGAATAGGCTTTAGAGAAGAAAATATTTTAGGAAATTGTGCAATTTCTATTTATGTTAATTGTAAAATAGGAGAAGATGATTCTTGTGCTCCCGGTACAATATGTGAACCAGATACTCCCATAGGCAGTACTGGAAAAGAAACAAAATGTGATCCAGATGCAGGAAAGGGCACTACAGACCTACCTGATGATGAAGATAAAATGCTTGATAATATTAAAATAATAGCACCACTTTTTATGCCAAGATTTAAAGGATTACCTCCAACATTTGAATTTCAAGATATTTTTAAAAAAGAAGAAAAAATTAAAAAAGATATTACAATGTCAAAGAATCCTAAGGATTTACTTACAGATGAAGAAAAAGAAGCTGAGAAAAAACTTACTGATGAACAAAAGAAAGCTAAAACAAATAAAGAAAAAGCTCTTGCAGTAGTTGACCCAATTGACAGGTTCTTTACAATAGTTTCTGCTATAAGAGGGGTTTGGGTTGGTTGGGTTCTTGCAAGAAAAGCAGGAACTTGTGATGTTGAAGAACCTTGGACAGGTGATAAATCTGTTTGTAGTTCTTGTAATGATGTTGGAATGTTTTGTACTGCTGAAAGATGTAGAATTCTTGGAACAAGTTGTAAACCTGCTCCAACAGAAGACGAAGATAGAGTTGTTTGTGTTAAAGCTGAATGTTTGACTAGTGGAAGACCAAAAGTAACTAACATAGATGCAGAAGCTTATGTTGACTTAAGTTCTGGACCTGTAAAAAAAGCAAGTATAACAGTTAGTGGATATCTAAATACAGAAGGTGGAATTGAAATTAGTGACTGGAAAAATGGAGGAGATTATGAAATTCCTTGGGATGTCACAAAAATGATTATAGATATTAAAACACAAGCTCAATCAGAACAAACAGATCCTCCTGTAACTCAATGCAGATGGAGTTATGAAAAAAGTCAGGGTTATGATACAATGGAAAGTTTTGATATTGAAACTTTTGCAGAAGATCATACACTCACTTTAGATATAAATGGTTTAGCAACAAACCAAGATTATGTTGTTTGGATTAAATGTAAAGATGTTTGCGGGGCTGTTCCTGCACCTGAAGAAAATCCTTACTGGATTAAGTTTAAAATAGCAGAAGAACCTGACTGGGTGGCTCCTTGTTATCCTAATCTTCCAACAGCACATGAAAATGGAAAATGTTTTATTGATCCTTATAATGTTTATGTTCCAGCTGATTTACATACTCAAGAAGTTAAATTCTGGTTAGATGAAAAAGGCTCTTGTAGATATTCAACTTCTTATGAAACTGATGTGCCAAACTTTACAACTGTTTGGGATGATATGCACGAGTTTAATGAGATAGTAAGTCCAATAATTAAACAAGGAGTTACAGCTGCTGGATGTTTTGATAATTTAGAATGTCTTGGTTATGAAATTGGCTCATCTGAATATGATAAATGCACTCATTGTAATACTTTTTTAAATCTTGATGATGGCTTGCGTATTGATTTAACTTTAACACAAGAAGAACTACAGATTATTGATCCAACTTTATCACAAGAAGAAATACAAGATATTTTGGATTTAATGGATATGTTTGGTTATACAGGAGAAGTTGGAATGTTTAGATTAATGATAGTATGTCAAGATGAACAGCATAATGAAGCAGAACCTTATTTTTATACTTTATTGACAATGCCACCTTATGATTTGGTTATTGAACAACCCATGGATCCTTTGGAAGATGAATATGATTTACATCCTCCAATTAATGTAACAACAAGTCATGATACAGAATGTAAATATGCTGTCCAAAATCTGTCTGGTTCAACAGTAAAAGCTCCTCCATGGGATGATATGACTTTTATTGATGATAACTATGCTACAGAACATCTTGGTAATATTATAGAAGAACTTATAGGACTGCAAAATGGAAAGAAATACAAATTCTGGGCAAAATGTCATGATGAAGGGCGTTTAGAAGTTGAGAATCATACTGAATTTACTATTTTAAAAGATGTGTTGGCTCCAATCGTGATTAGAATGTATCATGCATCTGACACAACTTATGGGGCATTTGGAGATAATCTTGTTATTGAAACAAATGAAGAAGCTGAATGTGTTTATGGAACAAGTAAAGATATAAAATGTAAATTCAATTTTTCAGATGGAACAGCCTTTACAAAAGATACAGAAGGATTCTTACATTCTGCTTACTGGCAATTAGATAATCTTTATTATATCAAATGCAAAGACAAATGGGGAAATTATCCTGGACGAGATACAGGCCAATCAACTCCAAAATCAGATGGGCCTTACTGCACAACAATTATCAACCCTTATGAAGTTCCTGCAATATAATTAATTAGAATTCTTTTATTTGTTTTATTTTTTATTTTAGATGGGAGTAGAGGGAATCGAACCCCCGGCTGTCGGTATCTCCACCTCTTTAAACTCTGGAGCCGACTGTTTTACCTCTAAACTATACTCCCTAGAAGAGAGAAGAAAGAAGTGTTTTAAAACTTTATCTTATTTTTTTACTTTATTTATATTATTTATTTTATGAATTTATCAAAATTTTTTCCCCTCTTTTTTATGTCGTCAAAAGAAATTGCAAGACCTTTTCCTGTAGTATTTAATTTGTCTGGATGAATAAACCACCAGCCTTGTCGAAGGAATTTAATTGCAACAATAGGAGAAAGACCAAAACTTTTTGAGAATTCAATCAAAGAGGTCATTTGTTCTTTACTTAGGTATTTTTTGCTGTTTGATGAGATTTTTACTTCTACTGCATATTTTTTTCTGCCATTGCTGACAAAAAGATCACAATTAGTTTCAGCAATCATTCCACTTCCAGCAACACGAGCTACTGAAAAACCCTGCTTGCTTAATAAATGTAATAATTCTCTTTCTGCATTGCATCCTCTTTTTTTATTCATGCTTTTTTTAGTGCAATAATATATTTAAAGTTTTGTTGTCTAAAATAAAAATGCTAGAACCACAAAGTTTAACTGAAAAAGCAGAAAAGATTTTTATAACATTAACCCCTTATATGGTTAAGAAAAGTCCTAAAAGTTGCAAAGTTCTCGTGGGTTTTGTCAAAGATTTCTATAAACAAGCCGGAGTTAAAATTCCATATGAAGTATTACAAAAAGAAGAAGAAATTAATAATGTAATTAAAGGATTAGAAAAAAATGTTAATGGAGAGATTAAAGAAGAGATAGAATGGGAAATAGAGAAAGAAAAAGCAGTAAGCGATGTATGGAAATCTTCTTTTAAATATGAAAAGAAAGGTAATGAATCATAAATCTTGAGGCATTACTGTAGTTCTATGATTGGCTTTGGCTCTTTCTTGTGCTTCTTTGAGGAGTTTTTCAACTTTTTTGTTTAGGGCCCCAGCTAGATTTGCTGAAACACGAAGTTCTTTAATAACTTCTTTGAGTTTAGATTTTACAATAATGTCTACCATTAGTTTGGTTTTTAATTATTATTTATTTCTATGGTTTTTTTCCGACAATTCTGTAAACTTTGGTTCCGCAGACTTTACATTTTCCTCTTACTGCCCAGACGCCTTTTCGTATCTCTACCAATTCTGGATCTACAACTTCTCTTTGTTCCTTACATTTCATACATCTTGCCATATATTTCTTTTTTTCTTCTGCCATTATTTTTTCCTCCTTTCTATATTATTCTTCTGATTTTTTATTTTATAAATATTATTCTTTTTCAGATTTCATAAATGGGAAGAAAATAACATCCCTAATTGATGAAGAATCTGTTAAAAGCATAATTAATCTGTCTATACCTATTCCTAATCCAGATGCTGGAGGCATCCCATATTTTAATGCTCTAATGAAATCAAAATCCATTCTTTGTTCTTCTGCATCGCCTTTTTCAAATTTTGCCTCAGATTTTTTCCAATCTTCTTCCAGCTTTTTTGGGTCATTTCCTTCACTATAACTATTTCCTATTTCCCACCCATTTATAAAAGGTTCAAATCTTTCTGCCCATCTTGGATCATTTTCTTTTGTCTTTGCTAAACCGCTGATAGATGATGGATAATCATAGATTATTGTTGGTTGAATTAATTGGGATTCAACCTTTTCCTCAAAAACCTTATTTAAGATTTCACCATAATTCTTGCAATCAGAAACATTAATTTTTAATTTCTGAGCTATTTTTCTTGCTTTTTCTTCTGTCGTATCAAAATTTTCTTTAGTATATTTTTTTAGAGCTTCAATAAATTTTAAACGAGTCCATTTTTTGAAATCTATTTTTTTTCCTTGATAAGTTATTTTTGTTGTTCCGATAGCTTTTTTTGCAACATATGCTAACATATCCTCACAAAATTTCATATTATCTTTATAGTTTGCATAAGTCCACATTGTTTCCATTTGTAAAAATTCCGGATTATGAAGTTTGTCTATGCCTTCATTTCTAAAATCTGGACTGAATTCAAAGATTTTTTCATAACCCCCTACAAGAAGTCTTTTTAGATAAAGTTCATTACTAATCCTAAGATAAATTTTCATCTTTAATGCCTCGAGCTTAGTTTCAAAAGGTCTGGCATTTGTTCCTCCATAGATTGGTTGGAGTATTGGCGTTTCTACTTCTATAAATCCGTTGTTTATTAGAAATTCCCGCATTGCAGCAATGATATTACTTCTTTTGAGAAAGACTTCCTTAACTTTAGGATCAACAATAAGATCTAGATATCTTTTTCTGTATCTGTCTTCTTTATCTTTGAGACCATGCCATTTTTCTGGAAGAGGAATCAGGGATTTTGTTAAGAGTTCTAATTTTTTTATTAGAATACTTATCTCACCTCTTTTTGTTCTGAAAATTATTCCTTCTATTCCAATTATATCTCCAGAATCAATATATTTTTTAAAAAATTCAATTATCTTTGCAGGGGTTTCTTTATCTTGGATAACCAATTGTATTCTTGCAGTTGAATCTTGTAATACGACAAAAGCAATTTTTCCAATATCTCTTATAGCCATAACCCTACCAGCTATGCTTACTTTATCTTTTGTTTTCTCTTCTGGTTTTAGTTTAGAATATTTTTTTAGAATATCTATTGCGTGGTCTTTAATATTATATTTATTCTTATAAGGATTAAGTTTTTGCTTTATCAATTTCCCAAGCTTTCTTTCACGCTCTTTTATTATTTGTTCTTCTCTACCCATAATTTAATCAAGAAAAAATGATTTAAATATTTATTCTTCTCTTTATCTTTTATCAAATTTAATATTATAAAAAAATCTAAAAGATATTTGTTTTTTAGTTTCTTCAATCTGATTTTCACAATTTTGTTTGCGAGTTTCCAAATTTTTTAAATAACGTTTTCTTGGTGAATGGTTGTTATATTTATCTTTTACCATTTTGTTTTCAAAATATTTCTTTTCTATCAAGTTCGTTTTGCACTATAGTAAGAACCTGGGATGAAAAGTATTTAATATTACCAATACTGGCTTTTTTAACTTTTCCCTTAATTTTTTTTAATTCTTGTTTTGGAATTCCTTCATGGTCGCCAAAAATAAAAACAGGATTTTTTTCTATATTTATTTTTCTTATGTCCTCTCCTTTTGGATCAAGTAAATAAATTGTTCTGCCTTGATTATCTAATTCATCAACAAAATCATTAAAAGATTTTTTTTCAATAAAACATCCAGGAAATACTTCTATTTTCTTGCCTTTTTTATATTTGTAAAGCATTCGTTTAAGCAATCCGGCAATATCTTTCTTGCTTATTGTTACAAAATCTTTTTCCTTGTCAGAGTTAGTGTTTGTTATAATAAGATGTTTTGGAGGATCTGGAGGACCATAAAAGAAAAGATTAAGTTTTATATTCTTTCTTATTGCTTTTGAAACAAAAAAAGCCATAATAATAACATGACAAACAATATCAAGCCTTCCAGCAGACATTAAATCTTTGAACTTTCCACTTGTATGTGCTTTTTTAGAAAAAAAGATAAATTCTCTCATATTTTAAATAATTCTTTCTGGCTTTAAAACCTTGCCCCCTTGTTTTTTAATTTTGTCTGAACTAAAAAAAGATCTGACAAGTGCAATAACTTTTTTGTTTGAGAAAGCTGCTATGATTTGTTCTTTTTCAAATTTTCCACTGATTTTAATTATATCTTCTGCATTAAGAAATTTTCCTTGATTAAGATTTTTCTCAGCTTCTTTTTTGAGAAAAATTATTGGAGAAACTTTTGAAATAATTTTTTCTGCTGGAATAATATGTTTTTGTATTAATTTTTCAAACTTTGTCGCTTTATTGATTGAAAAAGGCCCTTGCTTTATTCTTCTTAATTCTGTCATGTGCGCTCCACAACCAAGTTCCTGGCCAAGATCATGAATGAGTTTTCTAATATAAGTTCCTGCTTGGCATTTTACTCTAAAAAAAATATTTTGTTCCTGTTTTTTTGTAATTTTAAATTCATAAATCGTGCGTTCTCGTTCTTGTCTTTTAACTCTTGATTTTCTTGGAGGAAGCTGCGTGATTTTGCCTAGAAATTTACTTTTTATTGTTTGTTTTATTTTTTTGAGTGGAATATCTTTATGAAAATAGGCTTGACCTTCATATTCTTTATCTAATTTATTAAAAAGAGGCATTAATTTTGTTGCGCTGTTAAGAGCTATAATAAGGACCCCAGTAACATTTGGATCAAGGGTTCCTGCATGGCCTGCTTTTTTTGCCCCTAATTTTTTTCTTACATTATCACAAGCTGTAAAAGACGTGATGCCTTTTGATTTGTCTAGAATTATAATCCCTCTTTCTAAGTTTTCCATTTAAAATAAGATTTAGATTTATTTTTATTTTTCAAGTGCTTTTCTCTGAATTACTGGTTTACCTTTTTGTCTTTTCATTTCGTGTTTAAGTTCTGCTTTTGGTTTTGTTATTTCTTTATGGAGCTCTTTTTCCTTCTCTTTTCTTTCTTTATTTTCTTCTGCTTTTTTTTCTTTTTCTGTTTTCTTTCCTTCTTCTGTTTTTTCTTCTGACTTCTTTTCCTCTGCTTTCTTTTTCTCTTCTTCTCTCTTCTTTTCCTTTATTGTCTTGGCTTTTTCTTCTTCTCTTTTTTTTATTTTTTCAATCTTCTTCTTCAATTTTTCTTCGTCTACTTTGAATTTTGGTGGCAATCCTACAAATTCAACTTTAACATTATTTTCAAAATCTTTGATTGCTTTAATTATGATTTTTTGAGGTGGTTTTTTTATTCCTCTTATCCAAATAGCTTCATTAACCCATTTATCAATCTTTATTTTTTTTAATTCTCTATCAGGGACTTTCATGTGTTTAGCTAAAAATTCTTTAATTGTTCTAATGGCTTTTTTAGATTTTTTATATCTTGGAGCTTTGCGGACTTGTTTTCTTAAAGGAATAGTATAGATTCTTTCTAATGTTGGTTTTTCTTGTATTTTTTTTGCCCTTGCCATATTATTTTTTTGTTTTTATTCTGATTTTTTGTTTTTATTTTAGTATTTTGTTTTTATTCTTCCTGATTTAATTTTCCTTTTTGTTTGTCTTTTAACTGTTCTTTTAATTCTAGTTCTTCTCCAGGATCTCTTGACTCTTGTAAGTCTAGAAGGATGAACTTTTTTACCTTTTCCTAGAGCTTTTGGAATTACCCAAAAAGGCGTCCATTTGGTTCTTCTATTTTGTTTTCCTAGACGTAATTTTTTTGATAAAGGTTTATTTTTTGCCATTTTCTTTCTTAGTTCTTTTTTTCTATTTTATCTTTATTTTTTTAATTCAATTGCAAGAGCTTCTAGAAATTCTTTTCCTTTTTTTGTTAATTTTCTTCCTGTTGGCTTTTCTTTTGTATGTTCGATAAAACCCACTTTTGTTGCCTGTTGAAGTATGGTTCTTATTATCTTGCCTGATGCTTTGAAAAATTTTTCAGGCCTTACCCCTCTTTCTTTTTTTGAACCATATTTTGTTCTTAATCTTGAAACCCCTATAATGCCTTGAATATAAGCTGATCTTAAAATACTTGCAGCCCTTATATGCCACCAATCATCTCTTTCAGGAGGCCTTTTTTTAGATATTCCTGTCTTTACAAATATGGCCCATTCTGGCATCTTAAATTCGTCCATAGCTTTGAGTCTTGTGGCTAGTGTTTCTATGAATAACTTTGGTTTGATTTCCCTTAATGTTATTTTTTCAATTTTCGCCATTTTTTAATATAAAGCGTAAAACCAATAATCTTGGCTGTAAAATCTTTTTTTACGCGCTTTTTTAGCTCAAAACAAATTTCTTGAGCCATTTTTTTAATTTCTTTCTTATCTCTAGTAGCACTTCTTAATATATTTACCTTAATTAAATCGCGCTTTTTAAATGTTTTTTCAAGAGCATCAATAAATTCTTTTGTTAATCCTTGTTTGCCAATATTGAAAAAACCAATTTTAGATCTCATTTGCCTAATTTAAAACCTCCAGAAGGAATTGCTGAAGCTATTTCATCTTTTTCAAATTTTCCTTTTAATCTATCTTTAATTTTATTAATTACTTTTTCTTTGGTTATTTTTCCTGGCATAATTTTTATTAATGGTTTTTTTAAACAAGATTTTGGAACTGCCCTAAGTTTGTCTTTTTGTTTGCCTAACCATAATTCTGGCTTGACAAAAACTTTATTTACATTTCCAAGAACATTAAATGTGCCAGTTTTTTCTTTTTTCTCCTTGAATATCTGGCTTGATTTAAATATATGGACTTCAATTTGATTCTTTTTCTTTCCTTTTGCCTTTTTCTTTTTCCATTGCTGACTAAAACATGCGCAAAAGATTGCTGTTTCTTTAATATCTTTAGATGATATTTTTTTCTTTTTTAGCTTTTTTTTGATTATACAAAAAGGACTGCCTGGAGCTTTTGTATGTAAAATAATATCTTGTGCATCTAAATGATTTTTAATAATTTGTTCATTTTGTTCAGAATTCTTACCTCCAATAACAAGAAAGTCATTGCTAGTAAAAAACCACCTGAACTTTTCATACCATTCCTTTTTATTTGTCATTTTATATTTAATTTTGTTTTATTTTAAAATTTCTTAATTTCCGGACCCTTGGCTGTATCTTCAATAGCATAACCCTGTTTTTTAATCTGTTCTCTGATTTTATCAGCCTGCTTGAAATTTTTCTTTTTTCTTGCTTCTTCTCTCTCTTTAAGCAATTTTTTAATTTTGCCTGAAATTTTTATCTTTTTTCTTTTAGCTTCATCTAAATTAAGACCAAAAATTTTATCAAATTTAAGAAGTAGTGCATATTTTTCATTATTCTGAAGTTCATCTGTTTTAATTGTTTGCCAGAAAAATGCTAATGCTTTAGGCATATCTAAGTCGTCGTTTATTATATTTAGAAATTCTTTTTTATATTTAAGAATTTTGTCCATTCTTGGGTCTTTAATCTCTAAATTTTCTTTTATTTCTATTATTTTATTTTTTAGTTTTTCATAAGCATTTTTTGCAGCATCAAGATTTTTGTAAGAAAATTCTAATTGTGTTCTATAATGGGCTGTAAGACAGAAATATCTATAATCAAGAGCATTATATCCTTTTTTTTCTAATTCTGAAATTGTATAAATGGCTGCTTTACTTTTCGCCATTTTTTCTCCTTTAAAGAGAAGCCATCTTGAGTGGAGCCAGTATTTAACAAATTTCTTGCCTGTTGCAGCTTCACTTTGAGCAATCTCGTTTGTATGGTGGACTGGAATGTGGTCTTCTCCTCCAGTATGAATATCAATTGTTTCTCCAAGATATTTCATTGACATGGCCGAACATTCTAAATGCCATCCAGGAAATCCTTTTCCCCAAGGTGAGGGCCATCGCATAATATGTTTTGGCTGGTTTGTTATCCATAATGCGAAATCACTTGGATTTTTTCTTTCAACATCAATCTTGGTTCTTGCTCCTTTCTTTAGTTCCTTGAGTTTTAATCTTCCAAGTTTTGTATAATTTTTGAATTTAGAAGTGTCAAATATTAAACCAACTTTTGTTTTATATGTATAGTTATTTTTTTCTATCCTCTTTACAAGTTCTATCATTTCATTAATATGTTCTGTTGCCTTACACCAAACATCTGGCTCAATTATATTAAGTTTTTCTAGATCTTTTTTAAAAATATCTGTATATTTTTTAGCTAGTTTTAACATTGATGTTTTTGTTAATGATAATCTTTCTCTCCTGAGGGCTTTAACCATTTTATCCTCTCCAATATCAGCATCACTTGTAAGATGACCAACATCTGTAATATTCATAACCTGTCTGACTTTAAATCCATTATATATTAAAACTCTCTTAAGAATATCAGAAAATATATAGGTTCTTAAGTTGCCTATGTGTTGATACCAATAAACAGTAGGTCCACAAGTATAAAGACTTACTAAATCCTTCTTAAGTGGCTTGAATGCATCTTTTTTTCTTGTTAATGTATTATATAATTTTAACATAGAAAAAATAAGAAAAAATACTTTTTAATTTTAACTACTTTTAACTGTTAAATTAATTACTAAAATAAGCCGCCTCTCACTATTTTCACAATGAAAGTTTTTGAAGCAAATTCACCTGTTGTGTCTTTTATTGCTATTTTCATTACACTAGTACAAAATGCTGTTCCTTTTGGCACGTTTAAAATTAAATTAACATATCCTGTATCAAAATCAAAACTATCAAAATCATTCCATGTATTAGCTTTAGGATATACAAACCAACTTTCTGGACTTATACAATCACCACCAGCTACCGAGATTTCATATTGTAGATGGTCTTCTGTTATTGTCTTTCCTGTCTGGGTTCTTGCAGCAAGAGGGATTCCAAAACTTTCTACACCTGGTTTTATTTTTGTTTCAGCATTATAAACAATAATACTTCCTTCTTCTTCTCCAAACATTGTTTTAAGTTTGCTTTTTACTTGTTCATCTATTACACTTATACTATCAGTTGCTGTTCCAAAAATTTGTCTAATAAAAACCAAACCAAGAATTAACATCACTACAGCAAGAACTATTACCACTAAAGTAGTCATGGACATTTCAAAAGCTGCTTTTTTGTTTTTCATCTTGCCTCTTTTATTTCTTATCTTTTTATTAATTATTTTACGATTTAGAGTTTTATAAAACTTTCTTCATTCTGATTCTTAGTGTGCAGTTATAAATTTACATTCAGGAGTTACTTCGATAAAATGTTTTGCTTCTCCGTTGTTAAATGAATTGCATTGATTTTCTATGTTATTGTCTACACTTAATCTTGGATTATGTGCTACATCACAAACCCAATTAATATCTTGTGGCATTGGATCAAGCAAACAAGGACCTAAACTTAAATCCTGGCCATTATTAATAGCTTCTTGACATGTTTGTTGACATGCCGATATAAGAACTCTGGCTGTATTTCTCTGGCAGCTTAGTCCATTAACTAAAACTAGACACAAAACTAAAATTAAAATTGTGGTTATTATTTTTTTCATTTTTTAATATTTTTAATTTTTGAATGGGAAGGCGGGGATTTGAACCCCGGACACCATGATCTTCAGTCATGTGCTCTCCCAGGCTGAGCTACCTTCCCTTACGATATTAAATCAATTTTTGTTTTTAAAATTTTCTAAAGGAAAAAGGTTTTTAAATTATTAAAACTATGTTTATTTATGAATAAAAGAGGCCAGGTTACTTTATTTATTATTATTGCTATTGTGATTATTGCGGCAATAGCTTTTATAATTTTTCTTCAAAAAAATATAATTGGCAGAGGTATTCCTTCATCTGATGTTGCTGAAATTAAACAATATTTCAGTGATTGTTTTGAAACTAAAACCAAAGAAGGAATAATATTTTTAGGAAAACAAGGTGGCTATTATTCTCTTGATGGTATTGAAAGTATAAATTTTCTTGATGAGGAGACAGTATATTATTGGAAAGCTGACCAGAATCTTGTACCTTCTTATGAAACAACCCAGAATGAATTAAATAATTATCTTAATAATAATGTTATAGATTGTTTTTCTTCTACTTCTTTTAGCGAATATGAAATTATTCGTGAAGAATGTGCTATTGATTCAATTGTTTCAGAAATGGTTAGTGTTGAATTCAATTGTCCTATTACTATTAAAAAAGATGAAAGCAGTTCAACAATTGAAAGTTTTTCTATAAATTTTGAAGCACCAGTTAAAAAATTACTTGATGTTTCAAACCAAATTATAGATGAATATAGAGAAGAATCAGAATATTTTTGTATTACTTGTTATGATGACATAGCAGTTGAAAATAATGTTACTATAACTATCGTTCCAATAATAAAGGAAATCATAGAACCAGAACATGTATGGTTTTTAATCACAGATAAAGATATAAAGTTTGATGATAGGAATATTACATGGAGGTTTGTAGCTGAACTATGAACAGAAAAATTATTTTTTTATTTGCATCAATGATTTTTATATCTTTTTTAATTAGCTCATTTGTTAGTGCTGGAGATTTCGCAGTAATAACAGAGACAGATTATGGGTTGGGAATAAGGTTTATTGGATCAACAATACATAATAATGTTAAAAAGAGTTCAACAGGAGCGGGTGGTATAGTTTATTCTGACTCTCCTTTTATATATTTTAAAGAAGAGCTTACAGAATCTAAAATAACATCATTTTCAACTATAGGTTATGGCCAGGATGCAAATGAAAAGGTTAGGGCTGCATTTAGAGCATATAATTTGGTTTTTAGAGAAGTTTATAACAGGGTGGCGACTGTTGAAGAAAATATAATATTAACTGAAGAAGGAAAGTCTATCAGA
>Ga0315550_1000349_pt1 | contig 28029 bp, 26 predicted proteins | sample SalMarSW160190MG_2_FD_203100 | JGI IMG/M metagenome (GOLD analysis project Ga0315550, IMG submission 203100) | Salt marsh sediment microbial communities from the Plum Island Ecosystem LTER, Massachusetts, United States - Salt Marsh Sediment SW1601-90 ... | reverse complement strand
TAAACTGAGCCTCGCCCTATTCAGACTCGCTTTCGCTTCGGCTCCGCAACTAAGTTGCTTAACCTAGCCACATAGATCAACTCGTCGGTTCATTCTTCAATAGGCACGCCATCAGTCCGATAAATCGGACCTCTGACTGCTTGTAAGCACAGGGTTTCAGATTCTATTTCACTCCCCTCCCGGGGTGCTTTTCACCTTTCCCTCACGGTACTGGTTCACTATCGGTCATCAGCAGTATTTAGCCTTGGAGGATGGTCCCCCCTGCTTCCCACAGGATTCCTCGTGTCCCGTGGTACTCAAGAACACAAGCAGAGACTTCTCCTTTTCGCCTACCGGACTATCACCTTCTACGGTTGCCCTTTCCAGAAGCATTCGACTAAGGAAAAGTTTTGTCACTCTGTGGCAGACCTTGGAGTCTGCCCCTTGCGTCTTACAACCCCAAAATAGCTTAGGATCCAAGCCCACTTAGCTATCCTGGTTTGGACTTTTCCCCTTTCGTTCGCCACTACTCAGGGAATCTCTTTTGATTTCTCTTCCTCAGGTTACTAAGATGTTTCAGTTCACCCAGTTCCCCCTCCGATATAATCGGAGCGCCCCGATTTAATCGGGGCAGGTTGCCCCATTCGGGAATCCCCAGCTAAGCTAGCTAGACAGCTCACTGAGGCTTTTCGCAGTCTTGCCACGCCCTTCTTCGGCCGCTGATGCCAAGGCATCCACCCTATGCTCTTTCTCCCTTGACCCACGCCAGACAGAACACAAAACCTATTCAATTGTTAACGTGCGAAAATGTTCTCCGTTCAGGAGTATGCCCATTATACAGCACAGCCTTTTCGTTGTCAAATAAATCCAAACGTCGCTAAATTTAATATTTTAAGTTCCCGGGACAAAATCCGCCAATCTGTCGTTGCGAACCTGATTGCTTCTCCCCCAAACTCCTTCTGTCATTGCGAGTCCCGATTTATCGAGACAAAGCAATCTCCTCTACCTTGGCGGGAGAAGATTAAGAGCATGTCCTAGCCTGTCGAAACCCTAACGTTTGGTTTTAAGGGCGGAGAGCGACTTTTGCTTGGCCGCCTGTTTCATAAACCGGGCTATGTTCTCGGTCTCATTTCTCCTTACTTCCTCTACAACCCCTCCAGAATCGAGATAATCATACGCCTTGTCTCTTAGCGTCTCGAGCAGCCTCTTCAAGGCAAGCTTATCCTGATCCGATAGTGGCGATAGGATTTCCTGGATGAGCCCCCAGCCCGCTGCAGTTGCCAGTACATAGGCCTTCTCCGCCTTGCTGGTGATAGTCAGAAACACTGTCCTGCGGTCCTTCCTGTCTCTCACCCGTCTGACCAGACCAGCTTTGACCATGCGGTCGATTATCATACTGACGCTGTTCACGCTACGGTCTAACCAGCGAGCTACATCGGTTGGCCTTACAGGACCATCAATGTGTTTTATAACCATAAGCACCACGTGCTGTTCCGTAGTGAGCCCATATTCACTAAATATTCGGTCCTCACACTTCACAATCAGGTTGTAGGTTTGGCGCAGCAGGACCCACGCTCCCTTATCTGGATTTTCGAATTCGAACTTTATCGGCATATTTATCTCCTCTTGCTATTTTATTTGTCTCTGCTTGTTTGGTCCGCCGGAGGGGCAATCTCAGCCCTCATCACATGGCCTTCTTCTTTCTATCACCCTGGCGTTTGGCTCCGGGAGTGGAGGGCAAAGCATACATGTCCAGCCATTTCCTTAAATTGGCCTTTTTCTCGAGCTCGTTTCTCTTCACTTTTTCCGCATCCACTCCAGGATTGAGATAGCTTAATAACTCATCTCTTAGAGTCTCGAGCTGACTGACAAAGGTACGCCTGTCTTCAGACGATAATGGCGACAGGATCTTCTGGATAAACTCCAATCCTCCCAGAGTTGCTGGTTTAAGGGCATTCTTCCCTTTGCTGGTGATACTCAGACATACCGCCCTGCGGTCCTTCCTGTCTCTTACCCGTTTGACCAGACCAGCTTTGACCATGCGGTCGATTATCATACTGACGCTGTTCGTGCTACGTTCTAACCACCGGGCTACGTCAGTTACCTTTGCAGGCTCACCGAGGTATTCTATACTCACGAGCACCCCGTACTGCTCTGTAGTAAGCCCATGCTCCCCGAATATTTGGTCCTCACACCGCTTAAGCAGGGTGTAGGTTTGATACATCAAGCGCCAAAATCTCAAAGTCAGATTTTCGGATTCGAACTTCACCGTCATATTTAGCCTCTCCTGATTATTTCACGGGACCTTTACTCGTTTGGAAAGCCAATATATTGTAACAAATTTGTATTATTTAAGACAAATCAACATGGCTTAATGATAGATTTCTCCAATCCGAGCAGTCTTGCATTGCCTTAATCACGATTCATTCAAAACGTGCTAAAAAGAAGAGCCCTGCAATGACACACTGAGGCGCTTATTCCAGGAGCATGTTATCTATCAACCTAGTTTTGCCTATCCTGACAGCTAAGGAAGCCAATGCCGGGTGGTCGATCAGGCTTAGTTCCTCCAGTGTTTCGGCATCAGCAATGCTGACGTAGTCAATTCGGGCTAGAGGTTCTTTTTGGATAAGTGAGGTCATCTGCCGGCGAATCTTTCCAGCGTCCTTTTTCCCACCCTGCCATAATTGCCGGGCTAAGGTAAGAGCCTTGAACAATATCGTGGCTGCCTGGCGCTCCTCAGAAGCGAGATATATATTGCGGCTGCTCATGGCCAGTCCATCGCTCTCCCTGACCGTAGTTACAACAACGATCCCTATCCCCATGTTGAGATCAGCCACCATTCTCTTAATGACCACCGCCTGCTGGGCATCTTTCTGCCCGAAGTAAGCCTTGGTTGGCTGGACAATATTGAATAGCTTGGCCACTACGGTGGCTACGCCCCGAAAGTGTCCCGGACGAGATGCTCCCTCAAGTCGCCCGGTTACCTTATCCACGTCCACCCAGCTACTAAATTCGGACGGGTACATCTCGTCATCGGAGGGGACAAAAACAATATCCGCCCCCTCTCCCCGCAACAACTCCAGGTCACGATTAAGGTCTCGGGGATAAGCGCCGAAATCTTCCCTGGGGCCAAATTGACTGGGGTTAACGTAAATACTAACAATAACGGCGGAATTTTCTATCCTGGCCTGCTTTACTAAAGCCAGATGGCCTTCGTGAAGATAGCCCATAGTGGGAACGAAGCCAACTGAGCCGCTGAACTTTTGCCTTAATGCCCTTGCTTCGGCGATTGTTTTCGCTACCTGCATTTGGATTGCTTCGCTTCGCTCGCAATGACATCGATGAGGCTTTCATCCATGGTATAACTGTGTTCCATGGTGGGGAAACTGAGAGATTTAACTTCAGATATATAACTAGAAACAGCGGTCTTGATATCTCCGGCTAACCTGGCATATTGCTTGGCATGCCTGGGCACGAATTCAGTATAAAGGCCCAGAAGATCGCTAATTACCTGGACTTGACCGTCACAATCAGGTCCGGCGCCGATGCCGATTGTGGGGATAGCCAGTTTTTGAGTAATCAGCTTGGAAAGCGGTGATGGAGTGCATTCCAGAACGATAGCGAAGGCGCCAGCTTCTTCCAAAATACGGGCATCGTTGAGCAACTTTTTGGCTTCCTCCGCCACCTTACCCCGCACCTTAAACCCCCCCAATTGATGTATATATTGTGGGGTAAGCCCAATATGTCCCATAACCGGGATGCCACAGTCAACAAGGCGTCTGACTTTCTCAGCAACACTCTCGCCTCCCTCCAACTTCACCGCCTGTGTTCCCCCTTCCTGGATAAACCTTGCAGCATTATGTAAAGCATCCGAGACGCTGATATGATAGGTCATAAACGGCATATCGCCTATTACTAAGGCCTTCTTGGCTCCCCTCACTACAGCCTTGGTATGATGAATCATTTCCTCCATGGTCACCGGGATAGTCGACTCATAGCCCAACATCACCATCCCCAAGCTATCCCCAACCAATATCAAAGGCACGCCAGCTTCATCAACCATCTTAGCCGTTACATAGTCATAAGCGGTAAGCATAGGTATCTTTTCTTTCCTCTGCTTCATCTCTTTTATCTCGGTAATAGTAACCCGCATTTTTCCCCTTAAAACAGTAGTCAGTAGTCAGGATTTAGCAATCAAAGGTCACCCCTACTGGCTACTGGCTTCTGAATTCTTTCCCATTGAGGAACCATAGATAAAGGCTCAATGATTCTGTTTTGACTATCCACACGAACTATGCTTGGGGTTATGCTGATTGCCTCATCATCGGGAACCTGGCAATAAGAGAGGATGAGAACTATGTCTCCCTTTGCCACCAGTCTGGCAGCAGCACCATTGATACCAATAATCCCCGAATTTGCCTCACCTTCGATAGCATAAGTGCTGAACCTGGCCCCATTGTTAACGTTCAGCACCTCCACTCTTTCGAAGGGCAAGATGTCGCTGGCCTCCATGAGGAATGTGTCAATAGTGATACTGCCTTCGTAATCTAAATCGACTTGAGTAACCCGGGCTCGGTGGATTTTACTTTTCATCATAGTTCTCATTTTCTATCTCCCTTCCTACTCCGATTTCATCGGAGTAAAGCTTTCATCTCTTCTGCTTTCTGTTCATTGACCTTGCCTTTAGCTAAAGCAATCGGAATGGTCTGAAGCCCCAGCTCCTTATAGGTAGTGAGCAGAGAGGGACTCCTGGTCTCAAGAGCGCTCAAGTGCCTCTCTATAGTACCTAAATCCCCGCGGGCAATAGGACCAGTAAGGCAGTCAGGCAAGCCGATAGTGCCAATATTGTTTATCGTTCCTGCGAGCAAGGGCAACAAGGCCCTGGTCGCCTCCTTCGCCGATACCCCGAAATCCAGCCACAAGTCCAGAGCCAGCTTAAACAGGGTCACCAGATAATTGCAAGCGAAAACGGCTGCTGCGTGATACAGCACCTTGTCCCCTGGCTTAAGTTCCACCCAGTTGCCGTTCAGGAGGGGAGTAAACTCCTTTAGCGTTGATAATAGGGGCTCTTCAGCTTCCAAGGCGAAGGTAGAGCCAGACAGGTTTTCTATGGCCTGGTCAACATCGGCAAAAGTCTGCAATGGGTGAAAAGAGCCAACAGCAGCCCCAAGTTTTCCTGCTGATTCCAGAATATCTACGGAATGAGCGCCACTGCAATGCACAACGCTTTGTCCTTCATGCCAATGAACTTCATTGCATACCTGGGCTATAGCATCGTCAGGAGTGGTGATGAAGACCAGCTCAGCAGCGTCCGCCACCTCTTGAGCTGTATGGCAAACCTGGCACTTGGACACCAGTCTGGCTAGCTTCTGTGCTGAGGACAAGGTTCGGCTGGACACAGCCACCACCGGGCATCTTTTTTGAGAAAGCCGTACTGCCAGAGCAGTGCCCGTCGTTCCAGCGCCGATAAAGCCTGTCTTTATCACCTGTTCACACCCTCAGCCGTTATAGCGCCATACATAACCATAAATTAAAAACCCTCCCGGCACAACCGAGAGGGTTATCACAACAACCCTTCCTGCCCGTCTCGGTCACCGCCGATCCAAGCGGACTTTTAACTACTCAGTTCTCTAGCTCACTGCCCTAAAAGTCAATGGCTGTTTCATATGATAATAAATACATATTATTTTGTCAACATGGCGAGGACTATATTAGGGGATGATATAATACTGTAAGCTGGAGATTTTAGGGAAACTAAAATGCCCAAAATTAAACAACCTCGGACGGATAATCGGAGGTGGCAATGAAAATTAGAAAAATGCTCTTACCATCTTTGCTCCCTATCGCTCTGGTCTTCAGCCTGATCCTTCCTGCTTCGGTAGCGGGAGCTTCAGCAGTCGTGCATTGGCCAGATGATCGCTCTATCAGTCATTTGTCGGTAGATAGCCCAAGCGCTGCTTCGGCAATGACACTGAATGCGCCCCAAGGGCAGATAACGCCCATGGTCGCCGCAGGCTCAGCTCATACCGTGGGACTCAAGTCCGACGGCACCGTGGTTGCCGTGGGTGACAACGAATACGGGCAGTGCAATGTCGAAGGCTGGACTGATATTGTCCTGGTCGCCGCAGGCTCAGCTCATACCGTGGGACTCAAGTCCGACGGCACCGTGGTCGCCGTGGGTGACAACGAATACGGGCAGTGCAATGTCGAAGGCTGGAAAGACATCGTCCAAGTCGCCGCAGGCGGCTGGCATACGGTGGGGCTTAAGGCCGACAATACCGTGGTCGCAGCGGGATACAATGACGACGGGCGGTGCGAGGTAAGCAGCTGGAAAGACATCGTCCAGGTCGCCGCAAGCCGGTATCACACGGTAGGGCTTAGGACCGACGGCACCGTGGTCGCCGTGGGTGACAACGAATACGGGCAGTGCAATGTCGAAGGCTGGACGGACATCACTCAGGTCGCTGCAGGCGACGGTCACACAGTGGGGCTTGAGGCCGATAGCACCGTGGTCTCCGTAGGTGACAACGGCTGGGGACAGCGCAAGATCGGCGGCTGGACGGACATCACCCAAGTCGCTGCAGGCGAAGAGCATACGGTGGGACTCAAGTCCGACGGCACCGTGGTCGCCGTGGGATGGAACATGCACGGGCGGTGCGACGTCGGCAGTTGGACGGACATTACCCAGGTCGCCACACTCAGCTACCATACAGTGGGGCTTAAGGCCGACGGCACTGTGGTCGCTGTGGGATGGAACAAGTACGGGCAGTGCAATGTCGGTGGCTGGGCGGATATCACCCAGGTCGCCGCAGGCTACCAGCACGTAGTGGGACTCAAGGCCGACAGCACCGTGGTCGCCGTGGGTGACAACAACAACGGGCAGTGCGATGTCGGCGGCTGGACGGATATCACCCAGGTCGCCGCACATTACGATCACACAGTGGGGCTTAAGGCCGACAGCACCGTAGTTGCCGTGGGAACCAACAGCTCCGGACAGTGCGATGTCGGCAACTGGACGGACATCGCCCAGGTCGCTGCAGGCTGGAGTCACACGGTGGGGCTTAAGGCCGACAGCGCCGTGGTTGCCGTGGGAGCCAACGGAACCGGGCAGTGCAATGTCGAAGGCTGGACGGATATCGTCCAAGTCGCTGCAGGCTGGAGTCACACAGTGGGGCTTAAGGCCAACGGCACCGTGGTCGCCGTGGGAGCCAATAGCTCCGGACAGTGCGATGTCGGCGACTGGACGGACATCACCCAGGTCGCCACAACCCGGTATCACACAGTGGGGCTTAAGTCCGACGGCACCGTGGTTGCCGTGGGAGCCAACGGCTCCGGGCAGTGCAATATCGGCGGCTGGAAAAACATCACTCAGGTCGCTGCAGGCTGGAGTCACACGGTGGGGCTTAAGTCCGACGGCACCGTGGCCGCCGTGGGAGCCAACGGCTCCGGGCAGTGCGATGTCGGCGGCTGGACGGACATCGTACAAGTCACCGCAGGCGGCTATCACACGGTGGGGCTTAAGTCCGACGGCACCGTGGTCACCGCAGGCCCCGAGATCGAGTTTGCCATCTGGAATCTGGTACTTGCGGTGCCATCGTTCCAGTGTGTCCTGACCATCTCCAGCACTGCTGGAGGTTCGGTAACCACCCCTGGCGAGAGGAGTTTTACCTATAATGTTGGGATGGTAGTCGACCTGGTGGCCGAGCCCGAGAAAGGCTACCGCTTTGCCAACTGGTCGGGTGATGTGGACACAATCGCCCGTGTGAGCGCCCCCACAACCACCATCACCATGAGCGGCTACTACTCCATAACAGCCAACTTTGAGGAGATTCCACCAGTCAACTGGCCATTAATAGGCGGAGCTATAGCTGCGGTAGTAGCAGTGGGGCTGGTGATTTTTTTCATGCGTAGACGAGGCAGAAGTCCAGCGGACACCTGAAGGCGAAAGGTCTAATTAAAGGGAAGAATAAAAATCCTAAATCCCAAGCACCAGAAGGGAAACTCTAAATCTTAATATCTAAATCACAAACAATATCGAATGACCAAAATTCAAAGGACTAAACGGTTTCGAATTTGAAATTTAGGATTTGGAGCAGAGCGCCTTTAGGATTTAGAATTTAGCCGCAGGGATTGCCACGCTCCCGCCTGCCAAACCTTGGCGGGCAGGTCGCTCGCAATGACAAAAAGGGAGGGCTGCTCTAAGCGCCCTTCTTTCCTTCCTGGCTGCAAAACCTGATGACTTCAGCAAAATTATTAATTCTCGTGAGGTTGGTGCTTTCCACAAAGCCGTCATAGGTAAGGTTGATCCAGGGCTTACGATACAAGGCACTGAACTTATCTGACATCGCCGCCACAATTCCACCGGGCATACAGCCATGAGGCATGACCGATATCACACCAGCAAACTTAGGATTCTCCATCCATTCGACCCCACTACCTATACTGAGAACTGCCTCGCTTCCGCATTTTGGGGAAAGCCACTCGCTTGTCCACCTCAGTACCTCCTCCGTTGAGGGCTCTCTCACATCCACCAGGCCCTGGAAATGTTTGACTACCTTGTGCTCGTCATGCTCCCAGACACGCTTTATCACATAACTAATCAACGCCTTCAGGAATTTGCGGTCCCTGACAGCATCCTCAACATGGCGGTAGAAGATATATTTTATCCATTCCCCTATGGAAGCAACGACGACCTCCAGCCCAGCCTTTTCGCACTCCCTGACCAGGTCCTGGTTGCTAAATCTGTTGGAGCGCAAAAAGATTTCGCCATTAATGCCCACCAGAGGCCTGCGGGGCAGTTCAGGGTCAATAAGAGACCTGAAATCAGAAGTTGCCTGGCTCAGGACATCATTGAAACTTTCCTTCTGACGGATGCGACCTATAATTCTGCCGAGATATTCATCAAACATTTCGTCTGTTGAGCCTGGCCGCTTTTCGTAAGGGCGGGTGCGCCAGAGCGACTTTTGGAGATAGTCGATAGCCACGCAGCCCTTCCAGGCAAGGCGGGCAAAACGAGGGTTAATCTCTGTATCCCGATAAGCATTATTCGACACAGTGGTCCGTATGGGAAGGTCGATGCCCACATCCTTAAGTATCTTGATTTGTTCCAGAGCATATTTCCCAAAGCGGCAGGGACCGTATGCCCCGGCCATAACTGCCTCGACATTTTTCAAGCCGGCGCCATCTTCATAATGGAACCTCAGAAAGTCGCCCAGGGTTACCCGATAAGGCAAACATTCCACGCCCGACGTTATCTTATCGGCATAGAATAGATTGCGTTCATTAGCCTCAGGAAGCACAACCGCTCTGAAGCCACTGCCCTCCAGAAGCGCACCGACAAGCTCAATGTGCGGCGCCATCCTGGGAATAATAAACGTCTTCTTGGTATCAATGATGGGCGGAAATGCTCTCCGATAGATATCTTGTTTACGTGGCGCTTCCTGCTTCCCGGCAGACTGAGCAAACCCTTGAATGGTGTCGACGAAGGCTTCGAGGCGGGTAACGATACCAGCCTCAGCGGCATGTTCATCTATTTCCAACTGCCCCAGAGGCTTACCCCCCATGATATCTTCCACAATGTGGATTATGAAGGAGTTCGGGCCGCACCCGAAGTTTGTCAGCCACAACCCATAAAGCTGCGGGTCCGAGACAGTTATATCAGCGCCGGCTATATATTTGTTTTCATAGAACCAGTACGGACGGTCAGAGTAATCCCTGGCATTCACCGACTGCAGGGGCAGGAAGTCCAGAGGTATAGGCACCACCCCAAGCTGAGCGAGCTTCTCCGCTATGCCCAGATTTGCCCCGGCATCCTGCGACATATAAGACCTGGCGAAGAGGACTACACCCAACTGGCCGCTTTGGCGCAGTTGCTTCAATAGTCCTTTGCCCAACACTGCCTGGTCAGCCTCGAACCTCCGCTGAGATTCAATACCAGCCAGGGCCGCCTTTTTGCCTTTCCTTCTACTGAACCCCATCTTCACGGCGACATCCGCAAAGTTCTTTATCACATCGTCATCGCCTAGACTGAAATCAATTATGGGTATCAACAGCCGTTCCTCCAGGTCAAGCACATTGCGTATTATGAACGGGGAGGCCTGGACCAAGGGACAGGAGTATTGCTGGCTCTCATCCCCATCTTTCCTACCCAGGCGAATAGCACAGGGATAGAGTATGTAATCAGTGTCCTTGAGCATCGCCGCGTGTCCATGGAGGAGCTTCATAGGAAAACAACTGTCGGTGTAGCCTAACTCGATGGCCTGGTCCATGATTGCGTTGTTGGTCTGGCTGGTAAGGACAACCCTGGCATCGAGAGCGTTGAGGAACCCGATAAGTAGCGGAGCATAGTCGTACACCAGAAGTCCTCTGGGAATGCCCACTGTAGGCCCTGTGCCGGAATCCTTCTTATACTCTCGAAAGAGCAACTGTTCTCGCTTGTCAAAGAAGGTTTCCTTCTTTGCATGGCTGGCTATGGCATCGTACTTATCGCACCTGCTGCCGTAGAAAGTAGGCTTTTCACCGGGCATCTCCATCCTGGTGATGGTGCAGTTATTGTCACACCCTTTACACACGAACGTAGTAAGCTTACACTCACTATCCACAACCTCCTGAAAGCCCTTGAACTTCGATTCCTCCGACTTTGTCGGAGCCATGGCCTCCTTTGCCAGGAGGGCTGCGCCTATTGCGCCGCTGACCTCTTTGTGCTCGGGTACAGTCAATTTTTTACCTTCAAGCTGCTGGTGAAAAGCAGAGACCACGGCTTTGTTGTAGAACACCGCTCCAGTGAGGATAACCTTGTCGCCCAGCTTTCTATGTTCCACCACCTTGGAGAGATAATTCTTGGCTATGGAGTTGGCCAGACTGGCCGTGATTATTTCCAGGGGCACGCCTTCCTGCTGCGCCGAGGCCACCGCCTGACCCATAAATGAAGCACATCTTGTGCCCAGTTCAATGGTATGGGGGGCGGCAAACGCCAGGTCAGCAAACTCACCGTTGGTCACGGAAACGCCGAGCATCTCGGCCAGTTCGTCGATAAAGCTTCCCGTTCCCGCAGCACAGGCTTTGTTCATGTGATAGTCCACGACAACACCGTTTCTCTTGATGACCAGCTTGGAGTCCTGCCCGCCGATCTCGATGATGTCTGCTTCGGGGTCCATTTCGGCGGCGGCTCTGGTCTGTGCCGTTATCTCGTTCTTAATCAGGTCTGCCCCGATGAAGCCACCCACCAGATATCTGCCCGAGCCGGTAACGCCAGCGCCAGCTATCTTGACCTTGTCTGCACCCTCCCGGAGCAAGTTCCTGAAGACCTGCCTGACAGCATCAACCGGTCTTCCCGCAGTCATCAGGTAATTCTTCCCCAGCAATCGTGTGCCCGATTCATCCATTATCACTGCCTTGGTGCTGGTGGAGCCAACGTCAACCCCGAGATAGCCAATACATGGTTCTTCTATCCTCTGGCTGTCCTTACCGTCCTGAACGGCGACAATTTCCAGCCTGGGCATTTCAAAATGGCGCTGCTTGGCATCGGTTCCCGACAACATAATGCCCTGAGAGATTTTCCCTATTGAAAGCAATGCCGAACCCAGGGACTCCATGTGAAGGTAGTCTTGGGGAATGATTACCTCGACAGGATGCCCGTTCCTGGCAGAAATCATATCACTGAGGGATTTTGCCACAGCGGGATTGGCGGCAACGCCGCCCACAAAATAGACCGGCTCCTGGAAAGTTCCTTTCTTCAAAGAGGAGACCATCCGGGCCACGCTTTCGCAGAGTGCGTAGAGCATGGCGTCCACCGCGACGCCCTTCTGCTGGAGGTGGATGAGGTCGGTCTTGGCAAAGACGCTGCACCGGGCGGCTATCCTGGGGGGAGTGCCTTTACATTTCAGAGCCAAGCTGGCGAAGTCCTCCATGCTAATGCCAATCCTGTATGCCTGCTGCTCCAGGAACCTTCCCGTGCCCGCGGCGCAGAGAGGATTGGATTCCACCTTCCACGGCTTCTTCAAGCCATCTTCCAGCTCTACCACCAGGGTGCTCTGACCGCCGATTTGTATGATAGTTTTAACATCGGGGTAACGCTGGAGCAAGCCGGAAGCAATCGCCAGTGAGCTGCTGTATTCCGTCCAGCCCAGTTCTTTGGGGATAACAGCCCTGCCCGAGCCGGATACACCGGCAGCGACAATCTCTTCGAGATTGAATCTCTCGCCCAGTCTGGCGATAAGCGAAATGACGGCGGCCCTGGGACTGGAGATTACCTTCTCGGTATCAAGCTCAACGACCCCGCCATTCTCATCTATGAGCGCCAGCTTGGCATTTACAGAGCCAATATCTACGCCCAGAAAGTAACTCATTGCTCGGCTCTCAATTGTAGCAGAAAACAGACTTTCTTGCGAAATCCAGGGGCACCACATTAATTGCACCTGTTACAAGTCAGATATTATGTCCGCAGAATTCTTCGTTAATTGCTCCCGGGCTCCAGAAGCTCGAAGCCGCTCTGCTCGTCCTGGGTACGCACCACCTTTGTGCCGAGGATTTCATAGAGGATGACTTCTCCCACAAGCCAGGTGGTGACGCCATGCCGCAGGCAGCCGGTCATGGTTCGCCCCGCCCTCCCCAGCGCAGCATGAATATGCAGAGCCGGTTTGCCGTCCTCACTCGGGGCGAGCACACCCACCCCTACCACCTCATGGGCTCCATCAATGGGCAGGAGCATAGGCTCCGGCGGCATTTCCTCCGAACGCCTCGGGCCGACAACGACGTCCCCACTTCCAATCCCACCCACCAGAATAGCCTGACCCACAGACACCCCCTTTTCTTCGGCAAACCGCTCGATACATTCAGGCACCACATCGCCATCTTCCAGCCGTATCACGAAAACCCGGCCAATTCGTCCTTCACATGCTTTCATACTAAACCTCCTTCATGCCCAGGACTTTCACTCACGGATTCAGGCAGGCAAGTTCGGTTACCAAGAGTTCGATAGCTAATTTATCGCTATACTTGCCAGTTTTGATAGCCGAGTCAGTTTCCAAAAGCTTATCGTACGCCCGCTTTACACCCTCAAAATCATACAATTTGGCCTGGCCGAGCGTTTTATCCAAGCTATAGCTCGATTTTAGCCCCAACCTATCCTGAATCTGCAGGCGGGACAGTCCCCGTTCCAAATCTTTGGCTTGAGCTATTAAGCGGAACTGCCTGGTAATCATAACCAGGATATACGTTGGTGCCACACCCTCATCATATAGCCGATGAAGTATCCGTTGGGCTAACTCGGTTCGACCTTCGGCCACGGCATCCACCAGAGCAAAGATGTTAGCCTCCTGGATGTGACTTACCAGCTGTCTAACATCATCTTCGCCGATAGGGCGCTCCTGCCTATAAAGAATCAGCTTCTGGATTTCACCATTCATCGCCCATAAGTCTCCACCTACGAGTTCAGCGAGCAAATTCACGGCCTGGGGAGTGATATCGCCGCCCTCTTCATTTACCCGTTGTTGTATCCAGGCCTTTAAATCTCTGCCTCGCAACAAGGGGAAGGTTCTTACTTCAGCCAACGGTGAAAGCTTCTTTAATAGAGGATTATGACCCTTCATCTCTTCATCAACCAGCATCAGCACAGTCGTTTCCGGCATTTGTTCGATGTAAGAAGCCAATCCCTCCCATTCCCCCAGTCCATTTCCAGATTTGCCTTTGCCAGACCGTGGTCTGCCTTGTTTTACCTCAAAGCGCCCTAACAAGCCATCGACTATAACCAGGCGATGTGAGGATAAAAAAGGAGCGGCACTACATTTATTTCTAAGTTCACTTAAAGTTAGATGCTGACCCTCCAAGCTGGTGGTGCTAGTCGCTACCGTTTCCCTATCGCCCAGGTCAGCTTTAATTTTCTCCACAGCTTGGTTAAGGGAGAAATCGTCCTGACCATAAAGAATGTAGAACATCTTTCTGCTATTCTATCATAGCAGGTGTGGGTAGGGCTTGTGTCCCTCAGAACTTCGGCTCAGAATGACACCCCGCTCCGTCATTGCGAGTCCCGATCTATCAGGACGAAGCAATCTTGGGGATGGGCAAGAGATTGCCACGCTTCGCTCGCAATGACATTAGGGGAAAGACCTGGAATGGCAAACGAATGCTATTAATCAATCCTCAAAAGCAAAATATGCTAGGATATAATCATGAAGGTTGCCATTATCGGGATACCTAAGAGCGGCAAAACGACTATCTTTAATGCCTTAACCAGAGGCAAAGCTGAAGTTGCCGCTTATTCCCCGACCCTGGCTCCCAATACCGGCGTGGCCAAAGTGCCCGATTCCCGACTACCAGTGCTGGAAGGCATATTCCAGCCCAAAAAGACTGTTCCCGCAGAGGTGAGTTACACAGATATTGCCGGTTCCCTCAAAGGCTTCGGCAAGGAAGGACCGGGGGGAGAATTCTTGAACTACCTAACCACTGCCGATGCCCTGCTCCAGGTAGTCCGGGCTTTCGAAGATGACAAGGTTCCCCATCCTGAAGGAAGCATAGAGCCGAAACGAGACATAGCTTCCTTGGATTTAGAACTCGCTATTTCCGATTTAGCTATTATGGAGAGAAGGCTTGACAAACTGGAGACAAGCTTAAAAGGAGCCAAAGCAGCAGAGCGGGAGTCCTATTTAAAGGAGCAACTTTTGCTTCAAAAGGTCAAGGCGGAGTTAGAGAAGGATATACCGATAAGACTGCAAGGCCTGGCTAAAGAAGAACTCAAAATGTTGGCCAACTATCAATTTCTTACCGCCAAACCCATGCTGGTAGTTCTTAATATCGGAGAGGGGCAAATATCACAGGCTTCACGATTGGAAGGTGAGATAAGTTCCCTTTACCCCCAGTTTGCCGTGGTAGCCCTTTGCGGCAAGCTGGAGATGGAGCTAGCTCAGCTCAGTGACGAAGAAGCCAAAGAATTCCGTGAAGCTATGGGACTGAGCAAACCGGCGCTTGACCAGGTTATCGACCTTTCCTATAGTCTTCTGGGACTGGTTTCTTTCTTTACCACAGTTTCCGCGGAGCTAAAGGCCTGGACCATCCCCGGTGGAACTCCAGCACCAAAAGCGGCAGGAAAGATTCACTCCGACATGGAAAGGGGATTTATCCGAGCTGAGGTTATCAGCTATAGTGATTTGGAAAGCTGCGGCAATTTAGCCGAGGCCCGAAAAAGAGGCCTGCTCAGGACAGAAGGCAAAAATTACATCATCCAGGATGGAGATGTAGTTACTTTCTTATTTAATGTCTAGGCATTCCAGAGTGTTTCAGAGCAAGGAGAGAAGATGAAGGTGACGGTCAATAAAGCAAAAGTTTCTATTGTCCAGGGGGATATTACCGAGCAAGCTACCGATGCCATCGCTAACGCTGCCAATTCCAGTTTAATGGGTGGCGGAGGAGTGGATGGGGCAATACACCGGGCCGGGGGACCAGCAATATTAGAGGAATGCAAGAAAATTGTCGCCCGGCAAGGAAGATTGCCCACAGGTCAAGCTGTAATCACTACAGGGGGGAATCTCAAAGCCCGGTACGTGATACACACCGTTGGTCCTGTCTGGCACGGTGGCGGCAGAAATGAAGCTGAGCTTTTGGAGAGCGCCTACTACGAGTGCCTGAAATTGGCTACCGAGAACAAACTGGCCAGCATTTCCTTCCCTTCCATAAGCACCGGAGCCTATGGCTATCCCGTGGATGAAGCGGCAAAAATAGCAGTAAGCACCGCCGTTTCGTTTCTTAAGGAGCAAGCGACTTCTCTTAAGGATGTCGTGTTTGTGCTCTTCGATTCCCGGACATACCAAAGCTACCACCGTGCACTGCAGGAAATTGCAGGTGATTCTTGAGCCGACATTCAAATGAACAGCCCCATCCACCCCCCTCCACTCTGAAATTCTTACTGGTATGAAGAGCAAGCTGACAACCTGAATAAATTAGCCGGCACAATTTTGGGCACTATCACCCTCAGCGATGAAGGCACAGTATGGATGGCGACTGGTGTCCTGGTAAAAGGCTCACCGTCCACATGAACCGGCAACGAGTGCGGTGACTCAACGACTATTTCACGACACTGATAGTATTCCACCTTTGGGTCCTGGAGAATCCTGTGCGATAGCACCTTCACGGCATGTTGCACAAAGGTGAAGAAACCTTTTCCCTTGAAAATACACACATCTAACCTGGCGTCGTCCACACAAGCCCTGGCCCCAATAGCCATCACACCTCCATAAACTTGAATGTTGCTAACGACGATTAATGGCGTGCTGACCTTTACCACCTTCCCGTCCAGATTCAGACAGACATCGGTGCCGGGGTATCGATAAGCTGATTCAATTGTCGGGAGCACGTACGCCCAGGAACCCAATGCCCTTTTTTCTTTCAGCGATACGCTGTTCGCGACGGTGGCATCAAGTCCGATACCGGCCCACATTAAAAAGTGGCGACCGCAGAGTTCACCCGTATCAACAGCAACGGTGCGCCCTTCTACGAGCACTCGAACAGCGTCCAGCAACACTTTTCGATAGTAGCTGGCCGGTAACGGGTGCGCAATCTTTTCCTCCAGCGCAGCAATCATCCTGACTGCCTGGGTACCCGGAAGCATGGGGTTCAGGGACGGAATACCCATCTGTAACGCCCACGAGTTGGTTGTCCCTACAGGAAGCACCCCCAGCGCCGCATCGGTGTTCACCAGTCCATTTGCTACCTCGTTAACAGTACCATCGCCGCCAACGGCAATAACCACCCTGGCACCTCTGCTGACAGCCTGGCGGGCTAGCTGGGTTGCTTCCAGCGGTTTGCTGGTCTCTCGTAAGGTGGCAGACCACCCGCGGCGCCCTAAAAAGGTAACCACATTATCAAGTTCGTGCCTGATAGCCACCTGTCCACCAGAAGGATTGTATATCAACTCAGCCTGCATTGGATTCTCGTTTCTATCTCGATTTTCTCCATCCATTGAATCCTATCCCTCAAATTATAAGCTGTCAATTCGAACGACCTGCTTTCTCCCACTTTTCAGGATGTCCTCCCCAGAGTATAATATTGTTAGAAGGGCAAGGAGGGAGCGATGATTATAAAGAAGTTTTTAACGCGAAAAGGATGGCGTGTAGTAGCACACTCTACGCTAGCAGCGGCTGGGATTGGTCTTCTTTATTTATTGTCCAAAATGATAATAGGGGATATCCAACAAGAAGATACGATAAACTGGTGGATTTTAGGTGTGGGAATCGCCTTTTCGCTATGGTTGGTGGCGCTGGGAACTATGCTGGCAAAGGCCGAACTAACTGACTGGAGATAATATCGTAGCTGGACTAATGGCTCCTCCCGCCCTGGTAGCCCGTCCCCGTGTGGTGTCGTTTTCTCACGCAGTTTACGAGCAAGCAGCATCATATCTACAGACGACCTGGATTATTCTAGCCCCGTGCGGCCGCAAAATGATATTGTCGGGGTTGCTCGGTGGAGGAAAGGATAATATCCATGCCTAATGTAGCCATTGTGACTGATAGTGTTGCTGACCTGCCCCCTCAGGTAGCTGAGGAGTTCGGGATTACCGTGGTTCCACTCGCTGTCCGCTTTGGCACGGACCTCTACCGCGATAGCCTCGACCTGAGTCCTGACCAGTTCTACGAAAAGCTAAGGACCAACAAGAATTTACCTGCAACATCTGTGCCGCCACCAGGGGCTTTTGCCGATGCTTACAATAAGCTCGCCGAAAAAACAAGCGAGATCGCGGTTATTAGTTTAACTTCCAAGCTCAGTGCTACCTATGAGGTGGCGTTACAAGCCGTAGGGTTGATGAAGAGGCGATGTCGTGTAGAGGTCCTGGACTCGCAATGGGCGGTTATGGCACAGGGTTTCATAACAATTGCTGCTGCCAAAGCAGCCCAAAGTGGGGCTAGCCTTCATGAAGTGCTGAATGCGGCCCGTCACACCATCCAACGGGTAGATATGTATGCGGCCTTTGATACCCTTGAATACCTAGAACGCGGCGGGCGCATCGGCAAAGCGCAAGCCTTTCTTGGTTCGTTACTCAAGGTAAATCCCATCATTGGCATGAAGGATGGTGAGGTGCATCCCTTAGCCCGGGAACGCTCCAGAGCTAAGGCGATAGACCACCTGTACAACCTTGTCACAAGCTTTGGCAACGTCGAAGGTTTAGCTGTAGAGTATGCCACTGACTTAGATGAGGCCAACAGGTTAGTCCAGAGGCTTCACTCAAAGTATCCTCAAGTTCCTATTTACCTCTCACGCACAAGCCCTGTTATCGGCACGCACACAGGACCTGGTCTCATTGTTGTTAGCGTGCTCGGAGACAGATAATCCGCCGCCTAGCTAGGTGAAGACATGCTACCAGGTATTCTAAGCATAGTCATCGGGTACCTTTTAGGCTCTGTTCCTACAGCCTACATCGTGTCTCGTGTGAGAAAAGGCATAGATATTCGGAACATCGGTTCGGGTAACATGGGTGGCGCTAATGTTATGCGCGAAGTTGGTACTCATGAAGGCGTTTTTGTCGGTCTCATTGATGTCGCGAAAGGGGCAGGTGCTATACTCATTGCCCAGGCTCTAGATATTCCGGAACTCTGGGTCTTTGGGACTGGTTTTGCGGCTCTGTTAGGGCATAACTTCCCTGTGTTCGCAGGTTTCCGGGGTGGCAGAGGTTCAGCCACCATTATAGGTATCTTTCTCGTGCTAGCCCCCAAGGCAATACTTGTTACACTGGCAGTAATAGCTATTCCATTCTTTACCAGCCGTAAATTTACGGCGGCTATACTCATTGCATTTGCCCTGCTGCCCCTGTTTGTCTGGTTGTTTGAAGGCTCGCTGTGGCTAGTACGTTATGCACTGGCTATTGACCTTTTCATGCTGGTCCGCAATCTGTCCGGTATTAAACAAGTCCTGGCTAAAGGCATAATGAAAGACATGCTATACGACAGGCATCAAAAGAAAGTCAAATGATGTCATCAGTCGCGGGTTATCCCAGCCTTCACAGATAGTCCCTACTGAATAATCGACAATTTCTTTAGTAACGGTACTATAGTAATCTTGACTGTGTAGGGGGGCTGATATAGTATGGAACTAAGATGCCACCAAGGGAGAACAAGCATGAGGAAATCTATATACTTGGCAAGAGTTAGCATCCTTTTGATTATGATAGCCTTAATTTTCGGGATGGCTGGTTGTGGTGGTGGTCGGCCTTATCATAACCTCTACATCACCAGTACCGCTGGAGGATCGGTAACCAGACCCGGCGAGAACACTTTTATCTACTACGAGGGAACAGTGGTCAACTTGGAGGCCGAAGCTGAGGAGGGCTACCGCTTTGTCAACTGGACTGGCAACTTGGGCACCATTGTCAATATTAATGATGCCACAACCAACATCACCATAAACGGCCAATACTCTCTCATCGCCAACTTTGCTCAAATCACCCCTATGGTCGCCGCGGGCGGCGCTCACACGGCGGGGCTTAAGTCCGACGGCACCGTGGTCGCCGTGGGAGACAACTCTGACGGGCAGTGCGATGTCGACGACTGGACGAACATTATCCAGGTCGCCGCAGGCAACGATTACACGGTGGGGCTTAAGTCCGACGGCACCGTGGTCGCCGTGGGCGGCAACACCGACGAGCAGTGCGATGTTGGCAACTGGACGGACATCATCCAGGTCGCCGCGGGCTTGAGTCATACAGTGGGAGTTAAGTCCGATGGCACCGCAGTCGCTGTGGGAGACAACACCAGCGAGCAGTGCGATGTCGGCGGCTGGAGGGGTATCACCGTGGTCACCGCAGGCTGGTTTCACACGGTGAGGCTTAGGCCCAACGGCACCGCAGTCGCCGTGGGAGACAACACCGGCGGCCAGTGCGATGTCGGCGACTGGACAAACATCATCCAGGTCACCGCAGGCATGATGCACACAGTAGGACTCGAGTCCGACGGCACCGTGGTCGCCGTGGGAGACAACACTGACGGGCAGTGCGATGTCGGCGACTGGACGAACATCATCCAGGTCGCCGCAGGCGGCGATTACACGGTGGGGCTTAAATCCGACGGCACCGTGGTCGCCGTGGGACGGAATGACTACGGGCAGTGCGATGTCGACGACTGGACGGACATCACCCGGGTCGCTGCAGACTTTGAGCACACAGTGGGGATTAAGTCCGATGGCACTGTGGTCGCCGTGGGAGACAACACCGACGAGCAGTGCGAGCTGTCTGACTGGGATCTGATCGAGTAACCACCGTAGCATGACCTCATCATCTCCAGCACCGCTGGAGGTTCGTTAACCACCTCTGGTGAGAGGACTTTTACCTATCAGCCCCAGGGAGGAATACTTGATTATATGCCAATCGTGGCCCTGTGCCTAAATCTTTTGAGAAGCTGATAGGGGCTAGACAACGTAGGCAATAGATGCTACTTTATTTATAGTCTAGACAGGAGGTAGGAGAATGACTTATAAAAGGTACGATATTCTAACGGTGCTGGTGTGGGCGGTTCTGGGTGCTGCGCTAATAGTCCTTGGGTTTTTTCTAAGGAGGCCTGACTTCGGGGAAAGAGTTTGGTGGGTGGTAATGGGCGTAGGAATAGCGCTAGCGGTCGTAGGAATCGTCAGCATCATCTTAACTTCGAGGCAAACTGTTGGAATGCTTTGTCCTTATTGTGGTGGGAAAATAGTGCCACGGGTGAAATCAAGCACAAGCCAGCTGTATCTTACGACAGAGGAGGAGGAGGAGGAGGAAGAGGAGGAAGAAGAGAAAAAAGAGGAATAAAAGGCAGAAGGTCCTGAGGATTAAGGGGCACAAAAAGCAAAGAGCTGCTCATGACATCAGTGTGAGCGGTTACTTTTCAGGTGGAATTAGTAAAAAGATGTTGGGAATGGCTGGGAAGGAATTCGTGCGGGCAAATCAATAGGCAGAGATGGGTTGTTTGTCGGTAATGATTCTTTGGCTTGCAGCTAACTGCTGGCGAATATGCTTGGGGATGGTAAACATTGCTTGATGGGTGAGACCATCATAGGATTTCAGCTTTTTTGATATTCTTGTTGAAATTCTGTTGTCGATTTCCTCGGGAGTCAGTTCTGAGGGGTCGAGACTTTGAGAAGCCGCGCTAAAGCCCCACAAGCCCAGAAAGGAAGGCACATGGACCTGGTAGGGACGGGCTATCGGGAAAACTTTACTTAAGGTATTGGCAATAGCAGTGAAATTATCCAAGTTCGTCCATTCGGCAGGTTCAGCCTGCACTGACATAATGCCAGCGGGCCCTAGCTTTTGTTTAACTATTTCGTAGAACTCTTGGGTGTATAGCAAGCGTGCCGGCCCTTGCTCTAAAGGGTCAACCAGATCAATGATTATGACATCGAATTTGTCGCTACTTTCCTCCAGGTATTTTCTGGCGTCGACGAAATGAAGCTCTGTCCGGGGGTCATCGAAAGCATTCTGGTGCCAGGAGGGCAAGAGACGACGACAAAGACTTACAACCTCTTCATCGATATCCACCATGACAGCTTTTTTTACTGTCTTATGCGCCAGGACTTCCCTTAAGGTCGCACCTTCACCTCCCCCCGCAATGAATACCCTCTCCGGCCGGGGATGAGTAATCATAGCCGGGTGTACCAGAGCTTCGTGGTAAATAAATTCGTCCGCCTCGCTGGATTGAATCTTGCCATCGAGGACGAGACAGACGCCGAAGCTGCCCGTGTTGACAATATCGATAGATTGAAACTTACTTCGCCCTGAATATATCCTCTCCTTAATGCTATGCAGCATGGTAAGGTCAGGACTTATATTGTCAGAAAACCATCTATGTTTATCAGGGTCGCTATCTTTCATTTTGCACACCCGACCTGGCTATCCTCCATAATCCCCCTGCGAAGCTCGATTAAGGAGTGATTCTTGGCCTCCAGCTTCTCTGTTATCCACCTGGCAGCCTTTTCCGGGTCTACATCGTTCCCACAGGTGAAAACATCCACGGCAGCGTACCTGTATTCCGGCCAGGTATGAATGGCAATATGTGACTCAGCGATATTGACCACTCCGCTCACTCCACACGGGGAGAAATGATAAAAGGACTCGCCCACTACGGTAGCGCCACTTTGAATGGCAGCTTCGTTAAGACAATTTTTGAGGAAACCTAAGTCATCCAGTGCCTCCTCATTGCATATTTTTAGTTCTAGTAGCAGATGTCTTCCAAGCGCGTTCAAATCATCTTCCCTCCTTTAGAATTTTAGATTTGTGATAGAGCTTTTTGGGCAACAGGGCGAATTTTATACAATGTCAATCGTTTTAGCAATACTCGGAGAGTTTCTGCTAAAATAAACGAAGGCAGGAACTATGTCGGCAAGGGAACAATTGGTTACTGTGCGCACTACCAGATACATGGAGGCGCAAATAATCAAGGGACGGCTGGAGAGCGAAGGTATACCAGTTCTCCTGAGCTACGAGAGTGCTGGCCTGGTTTACGGGATTACAATTGATGGGTTAGGGGAGGTGAAGGTAATGGTGCCCAAGCGCCTGGCAGAGGAAGCTAAGGAGATTTTGGGAGCAACAGAGAAAGAGACACCAGAAAGTGCTAAGTGACGGAGCAAAATATGACAAATCCTAAGATGAGGGAGAATGCAGAAGTCAGTAGCCAGTAGTCAGTAGGGGAGAGGTGGCTTCTGATTGCTGAATCCTGACTACTGACCACCTTTGGGATTTAGAGCTTAGACATGGGAGAGCTAAGGGGGAAAGAGTTAGTTTCGCGGTTTCAGTTGTATTTTGGGCCTTTGATTTCTGATGACCTCAAGATTAGAACGCATAACTGAACAGCGGCTGGATAGCCTGAACAGAATCCGGGCTCGCGGCATAGACCCTTATCCCCATTCCTATCACCTCAGTCACACTATTCGAGAGGTGATAACTCTTTTTGAGCAGCAGGGGGAGAGTTCTCAGGATATATCGCTGGCCGGCCGCATTATGTCCAAGCGTTCTATAGGTAAGATGTCCTTTCTTGATATTCGCGATAGCTCGGGGAAGATACAGCTTTCTTTGCGCTATGACCTTCTGGGCAAAGAGAAGTATGAATTTCTTAAGGATATTGATATTGGCGACATTATCGGGGCAAAGGGGAAGCTCTTCCGGACAAAATCCGGGGAACTCACTCTGGAGGTATCCGATTTCACCATGCTCTCCAAATCCCTTCGCCCGCTGCCAGAGAAGTGGCATGGGCTGGCTGATGTAGAAAAACGCTACCGGCAGAGATATCTCGACCTCATTTCCAATGAAGAGAATAAAAACATTTTTATTTTGCGCAGCAAGATTATCACTGCCTTAAGAAATTTTCTCGATAAGCAGGGATTTGTGGAAGTAGAAACTCCTGTGCTTCAGCCCCATGCCGGCGGAGCGCTGGCACGCCCCTTTGTCACCCATCATCATGCTCTTGGTGAAGACCTCTACCTGCGCATCGCCCTGGAGCTCCATCTCAAGAGACTGGTAGTAGGCGGCTTTGACAAAGTTTACGAGATAGGGCGTGCCTTTCGCAATGAAGGCATTTCTGTTAGACATAACCCAGAATTCACCTTGCTCGAGTGCTATCAAGCTTATAGCGATTACAGCGACATGATGAGACTGGTTGAGGAGATGCTCGTTCAGATAGCTCAGGAAGTCCTGGGCGATACCAAGCTTGCTTGTAATGGCAAGACCATTGACCTTGGTCTCCCCTGGCAAAGGCTTTACCTTCGTGAGGCACTAAAAGAATACGGTGGCATTGATTTCGAAGATTATCCCGATGCTGCTTCACTGAGGAAACGTATGACAGAGATGGGAATGGAAGTCGACCCAGGCAAAGGGAGGGGCAGGCTGATAGACGAATTGATTTCCACCTTTGTCGAGCCAAAGCTTTTTCAGCCGACTTTCCTGCTGGATTACCCTGTGGAAATGTCACCCCTGGCCAAGAGTAAGAGAGGTAACGAACGATTGGTAGAGAGATTCGAGGGCTTTGTGGCTGGCATGGAGATTGCCAATGCCTTCACCGAGCTTAATGACCCCCTGGAGCAGAGGGAGAGGTTTCGCCAGCAGCTAAAAGAACAGGTTGCCGATGAGGAGGTGGAAATTGCCGATGAAGATTTTCTTCAGGCCCTGGAGTACGGGATGCCCCCCACCGGCGGTCTGGGGATAGGCATTGACCGCCTGGTGATGCTGCTTGCCGGGCAGCAGTCTGTTCGAGAAGTGATACTTTTCCCTCAGCTCAAGACAAAAGAATAAAGATACAAAATGCAAGGCAAATTATGGCAAATCCTAAGATGGGGAAGAAGCCAGGAGTCAGGAGTCAGTAGGGGGGAGGTGGCTACTGGCTACTGGCTACTGGCTACTGGCTACTGGCTACTGACTACTGGCTACTGACTACTAGTTTGGTGTTTGGAGCTTATTTATTAGATTTGAACTTGTGATGGAGACCGATGCTTGACATCAGGCTGATTCGTGAAAACCCCGAGCTTGTCCGCCAGGCTCTGGAGAAAAGAGGCGATAGCTTCGCCCTCGATAGCATCCTTGAGATTGATGGGCGTTATCGCAGCTTGCTCCGTCAGACCGAGGAACTCCGTGCCCAACATAATGAGGCCAGCAAACAACTGGGCAAAAGCCAGGAAAAACCACCACAGCTCATCGCCCAGATGCGTCAATTGGGAGAGCAGATATCCTCCCTGCAGCAGCAGACTAAGGAAGCTAAGGCTGACCTCGATTCCTTGCTGCTGGAGTTACCCAACATCCCCCACCCCAGCGTGCCCTTAGGGAGAGGCGAGGGTGATAATGTGGTAGTGCGGACCTGGAGCAAACCCAGGGAGTTATCCTTCGAGCCCTTGCCTCACTGGGAGCTGGGGGAGAAACTTGACATAATAGATTTCCAGCAGGGAGTTAAGCTCTCAGGGACCAGGTTTTATGTTCTCAAGGGGCTGGGGGCACGCCTCCAACGGGCGCTTATCTCATTCATGCTCGATGTCCATGTAAACGAGCATGGCTACAAAGAAATCTATCCTCCTTTTATGGTAAAGCGGGAGTGCATGGTCGGCTCGGGAAATTTGCCCAAGTTCGGCGATAACTTGTATCACGATGAAGAAGATGACTTCTGGTTTATACCCACGGCGGAGGTACCGTTGACTAACCTTCACCGTGATGAAATATTAAGTGCCGATAGCCTGCCCCTTCATTATGTTGCCTATACTCCTTGCTTTCGTCGAGAGAAGATGGCTGCCGGCACAGATACCAGGGGCATTAAGCGGGGGCACCAGTTTGACAAGGTGGAGCTCTACAAGGTTACCGACCCTGAGAGTTCTGACGAAGCACTGGAGAAACTGGTAGCTGATGCCGAGGTCATATGCCGGAAGCTGGACATACCTTATCGCGTGGTGCAGTTATGTACCGGAGACCTGGGCTTTGCCGCCTGCAAAACATACGATATTGAAATGTGGGCTCCCGGCTGTGATGAATGGCTCGAGGTCAGTTCCTGCAGCAATTGCGGTGACTTTCAGGCGAGGCGGGCTGGTATCCGCTATCGCCCTGAGCCTGGCGCCAAATCAGAGTTTGTTCATACGCTCAATGGCTCGGGACTGGCTCTACCCCGAGTCCTTATCGCTGTGCTGGAAAACTATCAGCAGGCTGACGGCACAGTATTAATACCCGAAGTATTAGAGCCCTACCTGAAAATAACATAGCACCGCTTATGAGCGGTGTACTATAAACTGTTACTCTCAATAAACCAGAGGGTGTTTAGGAATGTAGTGCGAGGCTTTAGCCTCGTGCTGCACGACCCTGAAGGGTCGCACTACAAAAATTTGGAGGTGAAGAATCTTTCCGATAGTTAGGCCAGAATCAAAATCAAAGGTAGAGCAAAATCTAACAGCCTATAAACTATAGCCGGAGGTGACACCGTGATAGACTGGACCAAAAAAGCGGAAGCACTGAACAGATTCATAAGACCCCTGACCTTCCCTATCGCCGTTAAGCTGGTCGAAAGCGTTGACGAATTCCCGGGAAAGACCCGCTGTCCTTCCCGGGACATGGGATTCAAGACCAATCTCTGCGTTGGTATGACGATGTGCCGCAAGTACGGCTGGACAGTGGGCATGACCGCCGACGATAACGCCTGTCCGATTGCCGCCTATACCTATGGATGGAGCGAGCCTGAATCTGAGAGCGAGAAAGCCCTGATTGATTTCATGGTAGTAATGAAATACTCAGCTAACGAGAATGCGGCAAAGACCACGATGGAGGCTGTAGAGCAGGTCAAGCTGAGTAAGGACAAATATGCCGGCGTGGTTTTCTCTCCTCTGGAGAGGACTAGGATAGACCCTGACCTGGTCATGATATTCTGCAATCCCGCTCAACTGATGCGGCTGGTACATGGAGCCACCCAGGAGACAGGCGTGGCCGTGCAGTCCATGTTCAGCGGGCGGGCTGGGACCTGTACTGAGGGAGTCCTGCAAACATTCAAGACCGGGGAGCCCAAGGTAGTGCTCCCAGGAAATGGCGATAGGGTCTGGGCGATGGTGCAGGATGATGAGATAGCCTTCACCATACCGGCGAACTGGCTTGACCCGGTTATAGGGGGGCTGGAAGCCACCCACCAGACCGGCGTTCGATACCCCATACCGGTTGACATAAGACACGCGCCGCTGTTCCCGGGACAACTCAAGGACGCCGCATCCCGGGCAGCTAAATAGAAGCCCCCCATGTGTCATTGCGAGGCTGACCTTGGTCAGCCGAAGCAATCTCGGAAATTGCCACGCTTCGCTCGCAATGACAACCTGACAAACCAGGCGACTACAAGGATGATGCTAGTCCGACCGAGTCAGTTCCCGAAGTATTACAGCCTTCTTGAGAGCAACATAAGCGCCTCAAACCATATGTCCTGAGTGCACAAGGTAAAGCTATCCTCAAAATTCACTGAACTAGTGATATAATAAGATGTGTACTTTGTCTGATGAGTAGCCCAGCCATCTGATTTGGAGAAGAGAGTTTAAGGACTCAATAGCGAGCAGCGTTTTAGAGATAGAAGATGAAATACTGTCCTCAGTGTGGTACAAAGCTAGAAGAGAACATGAAATTCTGCCCAGAGTGCGGTCAGAAGCTTATTATGGAGGAAAGAGAACCAGTACAAGAAAAGGCTGAAGATGTAAAGACAGGCACCGTTACAATTGAGCGAGCCGACCCCACATATTACTCGGATGAAAAGGGAGTTTGCATTACGGCCACTAGGCTAATCATTGGCTCAAAGACTTATGCTATGGCAAATATCACTTCAATTGAGCGCAAAATAGACCCGCCTAATCGGCGGCCAGGCATTATCATGGCTGTTATCGGGGTTTTTATCTTGGTTATCTGTGCAGTTTTTGAATCAATGAGTGGAATTTTACTTGGCGTATTTGTGCTATTGGGAGGTATACTGTGGGCTGCCCTAGTGAAGCCAACCTATCATTTGAAAGTCACAAGTGCAGCGGGAGAAGAAAGCCCACTGACTTCAAAAAATGGGAAGTATATTAACCAGCTGGTAGTCGCTGTAAACGAGGCGCTAATCAAACGTGGATAGGAAAGTTAGGGTAGCCCAGCCAGTAGATTTGGAGAGATAGGCAGAAAACAGCAGGTTAAAAAGGAGTGAGATGGAAACTTGGGCAATTGTGGTACTCGTGGTTGGGACAAATTTGGGTACAGCTCTCTTGGCGTTGCTTGGAATTAAGAAACAATTAAAGCATTCCGACAAGCGTCTTGCGAGGGAACTTGAAGCAAAGAGAGAGGCAGAGGAGCATAACAGGAAGTGGGTCGTCAGAAGCCAGCCTCTCTTGGAACTGAGAGCAGAACTAGCTTGTATGGCTGAGAGGTTAGAAGGTATGGTTGACTTGGCAACCCAGGTTATTGATGGGGTGACTTCAAACCCAGCTAAGACACTCAAGAACCTAGGAAAAGCTGTGAAAGGCTGGGACGCCTACTGTGACAGTGGGAAGTTTTACCAAGCTGTACATATGCAGTACGACCATGAGCTAAAAGTCGAGGCCAACAGTATTTTGCTTGATTACCAATCAGCCTAC
>Ga0315550_1000348_pt1 | contig 28067 bp, 36 predicted proteins | sample SalMarSW160190MG_2_FD_203100 | JGI IMG/M metagenome (GOLD analysis project Ga0315550, IMG submission 203100) | Salt marsh sediment microbial communities from the Plum Island Ecosystem LTER, Massachusetts, United States - Salt Marsh Sediment SW1601-90 ... | reverse complement strand
CATCGACTTCGTCTGGATATGGAGCGGAGAAATCACCATGTCGCCGCAGGCGCACACCCATGATTTCGATGAGATGATAGGCATCATCGGTGCCAACGGCCGGGAGGACCCCCGCACCGTGGGCGGCTACGTATCCATCACGCTCGGTGATGAGAAGCACGACATCACGCAGAGCTCGCTTGTCTTCGTGCCGAATGGATTGCCCCACTGTCCGCTCGAGTTCCACAACATCACGAAACCGGTGCTCTGTTTCACCATGGGGAATACGCCGCAGTGGGGACACCGCTAGCAACGACCGTCCGGCAGGCCTGCGCAAGACAGGCGGTTCATACACCGGGATTTAATAAATAAGGGGAGCATTAATGCCCCCCTTTAAAGAGTTTTTAAGGTTTAAACAACTACCATTGCACAAACATCGGGATGTTCGCATGGGCTTAAGTGTGAAAAATTCACCTTCTCATTTGAATCAGATTTAACAAGATGAGTGAAAGTTATCCCAGCAAGAGTTTTGATCTTGGCCTCCGGATGACTTTCAACTTGATTGTTATGTGGTGAACACTTCAACGCTTGGTTACATGCCAACGAATGAGTTTGAGGAGCTAATGAATATTAACCCGGATAAGGAATTTCCCCACCGCACTCTCCCTAGCATATCTGTCAAATCAATGGGGTGCAGCCCACTTTCCCGGGGTCAGGTACCATCCCAGCCTGACCCTCAGGCAACTGACACTGGCTCAGATTGGGCTTCAAGGACAGCAGCGAGACCATTAACAGGATTGCCCACGATGCCCGCCTGGGCCGCGATAATAGCCGCATGGGTGCGGCTGCGTGCCTGCAGCTTGTCGATGACGTTCCGGATATGCTTCTTGGTAGTGTCCAGGGTGATACCCAGGGTTGCGGCGATTATCTTGTTTGAGTCCCCGTTCCCCATGAGCCTGAGCACATCGACTTCCCTCCCGGTGAGGTGAGCCGCCTCAGTTGTGCGCTCGGCAAGCGTCTTCCGGCCATTTTGAAGCAGATTCTCCACGGCAAGATGCAGCAATGCCGTCGTCATCTGGGTGCCGCCCTCGACCACACGATGGATGCTCTGCAGCAAGACTTCCGATGACATGTCCTTGAGGAAGATGTATCCCCCCGCGCCCGCGTGGATGGCGTCAATTACATAAGAATCGTTAAGGTTCTCCGTCAGCACCAGGACGGCTACCTCCGGGAATTGCTCCTTAATAAGTCTCGTCGCTTGCACGCCATCAAGTTCACCGTTCCGAGTCTCGGTCAACACGACGTCGACAGGCTTTCCACGGTCACTTGCCCGTTTAATATGCTGAAGAGCTTCATGCCCGTCAGGAACATCTCCAATTACTTCAATTCCACCGTCTTTAGTCAGGATAGCCTGCAGTCCCGCACGGACAACCGGGTTGAAACCAATCATCAGGATTCCCAGCGAACTAGATTTACGTTCTTTAACTTCCATATGTGGTACACCTCCTTGGTAAACTTTAGCCTACCATAATCTACCACTTTAGTGCCTCTTTGGGTTACTATTCTATCCCCCATCCATCCCACTTGTCAAGTGCTATTAGTTACCTCACATTAGATTAGCATATTGGCACTAATATACCTGTCCCATAGCTATTCTAGAGGGTTGTGGCCCAGAGATACATGGCACATACTAATATTAGTTGGTGAAACTATATTTGGTTCACGTGTGATGGGATGCCAGCAGATAATGTAGATGCGGCAAGTTCAATAAGGAGGGGACACCTTGACAGCCAAGTTCGAAATCTACAGGGGCAAGATCGGGGATTTCCACTGGAGGCTAACCCATACAAATGGACGGGTCATTGCGAAGTCGGGTGAAGGCTATACTACTAAAGTAAATGCAATACATGGCCTTAATTCCGTCAAAAAGAATGTACCCGGCGCGACCGTCGAAGATAGAACCGGCCCAAGAGTCCTGATTATCAGCGGAAATCACAAGGTTGAAGGAGCTTTGTTATGAGCAAAATTAGCATTTTAAAGGGCGGGGTGGTCATGGGGATTATTGCCATAGTCGCCGGGCTCTTGGTCTTGATATGGCCTGAGCTTGTGCGATGGATTATTGGTATCTTCCTCATTGTATGGGGTGTACTGGCTCTTATAAACAAAAAGTAGAGTCCATTATATTGGAACTAATTGACATTCAAGAGAAAGGAGGATTGCTATTATGTTGCAGGTAAGCGGTCTGGTGATGGGCATAATCTCTCTTATTTTCGGCGTCATTGTAATGATTTTCCCCAAAATACTTAACTATCTTATAGGGATTTACCTCATCATCGTCGGGGTATGGGCCATTATTCAGGCATTCTGACATTAAGTAAGTTTGGCCGGGGCTAATAACCCACAGGCCGAGAGATAAGCAGCGAAATGATTGGACTACGTAAAAAAATAGAATATGCACAATTCAGAATACGCAGCAGATAAGGTTAGTGTATCTGAACAAGAGATTTAAAATGAAAAAACAAAAGAGGAACATACTCTGGCTCGCTCTAACTATCATCATGATACTTGCCATTACAATGGTGTCAGCCTGTACCGATGCAACTCCCACACCTACGCCGGCACCATCGCCTACACCGACGCCGACGCCAACACCATCGCCGACACCGACGCCGACGCCAACGCCAACACCGACGCCGACACCGACTCCTACACCAACGCCGACGCCTACTCCTACTCCTACACTAGCGGCAGTACCCCTTGGGTCGGCCGGCAATTTCGCCATTCTGGCAAAATCAGGAATCTCAACCACCGGAACCACCTCAATTGTTGGAGATATCGGAGTTAGTCCAGCCTCCGCGACTTACATAACTGGATTTGGGTTAATAATGGATGCCTCGAATCAATTTTCAACATCATCCCTGGTTACTGGAAAGGTATATGCACCCGGCTATGCAGTTCCCACTCCAGCTAATATGACCACGGCGGTAAGCGACATGGAAACCGCGTACACCAACGCCGCCGGGCGGACATTGCCCGATTCTACTGAACTGGGCGCCGGAAATATTGGCGGGATGACACTCGCTCCTGGTCTTTATAAATGGGGGACCGGGGTTACAATACCCACTGACGTCACTCTCTCGGGTGGCGCCAATGATGTCTGGATCTTCCAGATAGCGCAAACTCTCACCGTGAGCAACGGTGCCCATGTTAATCTGAGCGGCGGCGCACAGGCCAAGAACATCTTCTGGCAGGTCGCTGGCCAAACGACCCTTGGAACGACGTCCGTTTTTAATGGAAATATATTGTGTCAAAAAGCGATTGTGCTGAATACCGGCGCGACGCTTAACGGCAGAGCGCTGGCCCAGACTGCGGTTACATTAAACGCTAATGCCGTTGTAAAGCCTACTCCGTAAGGACGAGGTATTATTCGGTGTGAAAGCAGGACAAGGAGGAAAGATAAATGAGTGTTCAGAACGAAGTGAAAATAAATCGGTGGTACTTGCCTTTGCTGATTTTAGGTTCGGTGATGGTCGTTGGTGGCATTGTCTGGGTGGTTTTCCTATAGAAGAACAGACTGATGAACGAGGTGGGAAGGTCACCATAAGTAAAAGGAGGTCAATATGCCCAATTGGCTATGGATCATTATTATTATCCTCTTAGTTTTGTGGGTGCTGGGTTTGGTTACCCACTTCCTGGGCGGGTTAATCTATATCTTACTTGTCATTGCGCTGATTCTAGCAATTATCTGGCTGGTGCAGCGAGGTAGATTTAGAAGGTTGGGGTAGAAGTAAAACCAATAATATAAAGAAAGGAGGGTAAGGAATATGCCAACGAAAGATGGGACTGGACCGGCTGGAAGTGGACCGCGTGATGGACGTGGTCAAAGAGTAGGTGGAAAAGGTCAGACGAGCACGCGAAAAGGGCAAGGAGCCAAGAGCGGAGGCAAAAAAGGCGGATGCAAGTAGAGGGTGAAATGTCCTGGCCTTTCATCTTCAATCGGTTCGGTGGCTAAATTCACTGGCAGTCATGTCAGCTAGCCGCCAAAATAGGAATTAAAAGGAGTAACACAATGACTAGCAAATCGGCAAGATTCGTACCAAGCAGCAGGTTGGAACAGTACGATGTCGTCAATAAGAATGGCGACGATATGGGTCAGGTGCAGAACTTTGTGGTGGATATGCAGGAAGGTTTGATTGCGTTCGCGTTGGTCGCCTTTGGAGGCTTTCTTGGCATCACCGACAAGTGGTTTGCCATACCCTGGGCCGCTTTAAAGTGGCACCCGGAGACAATGAAGTTCATTCTGAATATGACGGAAAACGTCCTTAAGGAAGCTCCGGGTATGGACAAGGATAAGTGGCTGGAAGAGATTGAAAAGTGGCAGGAAGACCAAGACCTAGCATTACTTGACCGCTATTACACCAGCCATGGTTATGCGTCATACCTGGGGATAGTGCAACAAAGGGTAACAAAATTAGGCGACCATAAGCCTGACGCCAAGTTTGAGGTAAGTAAGGACGTGGCGGGGGAATTCAGGTTTAAGCTGGTGGCCACAAACGGAGAGTGCATCGCGGTATCCGAGGGTTATACGACCAAAGACAATGCGTTTAATGGCATTGAATCCGTCAAGAAGAACGCGGCTGAGGCCGTGATAGAAGACAAGACAGTTTAGTGCCACTCGGAGTTAAAGCCAGGTGAACCACAGTAGGGGTGCTCGTCGGCCAGGAGCTCCTACTGTGGTCTCAGGGCAATGAAAGTAAATAAAAACGAAATGAATTGTGATTATAAGAGGTATCGAATGCCTGTCGAACAGTTGGGTGAGATTTTTCTCTGTAAAGTTTGTGGCAATGAAGTTCAAGTGATAAAAGTCGGTGGTGGTACTCTCGTATGCTGTAAGCAGAATATGAAGAGAAAAGTAAAAATATCCCAGACTACAACAGTTTTACCTGAAAATATGCCTGATTCTGATGGGTAAACGGCTCCATTATCTCATATGAGTTTACGTCGGGGTTATGACCATTATTCAGGTCTTTACCTAAAGTAAGTGCAGGACAAGTTAGAAAATGGGATGGCCCCGTTAAAGTGGGCCATTGAGGAGGTCGGGGACTTAGAGCCTCTACCTCCTACACTACACCAGGGAGGTGATGAACAATGGGTATTGAATGGTTCCGTGACTTGAGTATAGCCATCCTGGGATTTGTGACCTCGGCCGTGCTCATCTTTGTTACAGTATTAATCTATCGTCTGTATCGCAAGGCAAATGCTGCACTACAGTTGGCTAAGTCGACGTCAAAAATCGCATATGATACCGTTACCCTGGTGCAACAGGGTCCACTGATTACTATACTGACACTGATTCAAGGTATTCGCGGGGGATGGAAGGGCATCAGTAAAATATTCAAAAAAGGAAAGTAATGAAGGAGGAAACAGTAATGAATAATGATAATGTTATAGGGTTTGGCATCGGTTTACTGACCGGAGCAGTCATTGGTGGAGCTATCGCTTTGCTCTATGCACCTCAGTCGGGTAAAAAGACCAGGAAGCTAATTAAGGACAAGGCCACTGAAGTCGTGGACGAAGTCAAAGAAGAGGCCACTGAAGTCGTGGACGAAGTCAAAGAAAAGGCCAGTGGAATTATGGACAAGGTCAAGGAAGTAGCATCCAAGTCAAACCGGAATGACAAGGCGGCCGGTAAGACGATAAAGAGCTAGAAAAACCGTATCTGCGAGGAAACCATTGGCTCTAACTGAATAACGTGGTGCCGTGCAGTGTGCAGGAATTGATAGACGAATTGCAGCGCAAGGGTCGGAACTTACTATCGCCGTTACCAGGGACTATCCTGTCTCACCACCCGGGTGACGGCAGTGGAGGTTAAATTTGAGCTCGGTTAACGTGCTAATCAGAAGGCACTGGAGGCTCATAGTTTTCATACTGGGGCTGGTTTTCGTTTTCTGGTTGCTCTGGTCCTTGCGTAGCGTCCTGCTGCCTTTTATCGTTGGCTTCATTCTCGCCTACCTCATTTTGCCGATTATCAGGTGGGTTGAGAAACACCTCCGTCGCGTGGGCAAGAAGCCGAAGCATAAACAGATAATACGAATTTCTATTATATTGGTGATTTATTTTTTGGCCATGGCTGTCATTGGCCTCGCAATTTTCTATATCATTACCGTCATAGGGAAGTCTTTGTTATCTATGGCACAAGATGCTCCCCAGCTTATACCGAATGGCCTGGACGCGATAACAAAATGGCTTAAATCTTTCCCGATAATGTCTTCGCCATCGGTTCAGCAGCAGATTGACGTGTATTCCGTGCAAGCCGGTGTGGCGTTGGGTAATGCCATCAACGACTTGCTGACACGTGGCGTGGGGATTCTCCAGAGTTCTTCAGGCATGATCCTGGGGTTTGTTTCGATGCCGGTTTTCCTCTTTTTCATTCTGAAAGACTGGGATAAACTGCGTAACCGCTTTCAGGCGGCGGCGCCGCAATGGACTCGAACACATGCGAAGAACATTTTCTCTATTATCCAAAATGTAACGGGGCGCTACATTCGCGGCCAGCTGCTCCTGGGGCTGGTCGTTGGGACTTGCGTCTTTATCCTGTTGATGATTTTGAGAATTGATTTAGCCCTGCCGCTAGCCGCCTTTGCAGCTATCACGGAATTGGTGCCCATGATTGGTCCCTGGCTGGGTGGTATCGCGGGTGTCCTGGTGACGCTGGCGGTGGCCCCGGAAAAAGTTCTCTGGGTGGCTATAGGCTATGTTGTGATTCAACTGCTTGAAAACAACCTGCTTGTGCCCAGGATTCAGGGCTCGCAGATGAATATTAATCCGGCGTTCATAATAGTGCTCAGTATTCTGGGGGCGTACTTTGCCGGAATCCTGGGATTTGTTATCGCCCTGCCGCTTACCATGACAATGGTTGAGATATTCAAGTACTTGCGGAATAGCACCGAGGACGGAAAGATTAGCTAGCTTCATCCCCCCACCGGGCCACCGGCGAATATTTCCGCGTGACTTCACAGACTGATTAACGTGATTGACAGGAGGAAAATAATCTGGGGATGATGGTTAATCAAATTAAGCGCTTAACCGCCAGGTTACAAAAGGCAAAAGACCGTCTGCTAAAAAATCCTGTAGTACAGATGATATACCGCACCGCAGAGGGGTTAGGCGATATTGATGCCGCGCAAAGAGCCGCTGGGGTAGCCTATTATGCAATTTTATCCATATTTCCACTGCTACTGGGCCTCATTGCTGTTTTTGGCTTTTTCTTACCTTCAGTAAATCTGCAAAACGAACTGCTGAACTATGTCGGTGATAATATTCCCGGTGCCACCAACATACTGAAGCAAAATATTGCCAGTATTATCGAACTACGGGGCGCCATGGGTGTACTGAGCATAGTCTTCTTCTTCTGGGGCGCGAGCGCAATGTTTAGAGCGGTAAGCCTGACGATCAACCGCGCCTGGGATATTCGCCGGTATCGTCCTTTCTTCATTAGAAAAGCCCGCGAACTGGGCATGGTATTTGGTATTGGTATTCTCTTCCTTCTCTCCCTGGGAGCCAGTACCATCATTTCAATTTTGCGCGGAGTATTAAACCTGCCCGCAGGAGACCTGATAATAGTAAACGTGGGTAGTAGACTGGTAGCATTCTTGCTAATACTGGCCGTTTTTCTGTTACTCTATAAACTCATCCCGAACACCAGGACATACTGGCGCTATATCTGGCCGGGAGCGCTCCTGGCCGCTGTCCTCTTCGAAATCGCCAGGACTCTGTTTGTTTTCTATCTTAATAACTTCGCTAATTACCAGCTTATCTATGGTTCTATCGCCTCTATTATTGTCCTGCTGGTATGGATATACTATTCGGCATTCATCATGATTTTGGGAGCGGAATTCACTTTCCAATATGGTCGCATGCGCCACCCGGTGACTGCCGGGAGTGGCGCCGATAAATAAAAAGGAGGCAACGTGGGTATCTTATTAATTTTCGGTATTATTCTCTTAATCTTGTGGCTACTGGGAATGTTCGTCTTTAGTTGGGGCGCTCTGGTCCATATAGCACTTGCTGTCGCAGTCATTTTCATAATCATCTGGCTGCTCAAAGCAGTGTTCAGGAGAGGTTAGGCCATTCCAGCCGCCGCCACAGAAAGGGCAATCAATCTCAACCAAAGGGAAAGTCCAGTCAGCTTTCAGCATAGCAGGGCAATCATACGGCACCGTGCTGGTAGAAACGCAGAGGGACTAGCCAGTGCGAAGGGCGAGGCATTTGCATCTCCGCCAGACCATGTGTCTCTACCTCTATCAGAATAGAAAGATAACTAATCCTCTGCCGTGCCGTTTATATTAGTGAAGAACGCGTTTTATCATACTTATCTATGGAGGAATCATAATGAAGAGGCTATTATTCTTAATGCTAACTATCGTAATGACAGTCGGTCTTTTTGGCTGTTCTCAGCCGGCTTCGGGAGAAATCTTGAAATCAAACAAAGACCGCATCACCTCGCCGATGGTAGATCAATCCGACATGACCATACTGGTAAATGGCGATAGTGAATTCGCTTTCGACCTTTACCAGGCTTTAAAGAAAGAAGATGGTAATATCTTCTATTCGCCCTACAGCATCTCGCTGGCTCTGGCGATGACATACGCCGGCGCCCGTGGTGAAACTGCGCAGCAAATGGCAGACACCCTTCACTATCAGCTAGACCAAAGCGCTTTACATCCGGCGTTGAACAGTCTCGGTATTGAGTTAGGCAAGCGCGGCGAGGGAGCCCAGGGCAAAGACGAGAAAGGTTTCCGGCTTAACATAGTCAACGCAATTTGGGGGCAGAAGGATTATAAGTTCCTGTCAACGTATCTTGACCTGCTTGCCGAGAATTACGGAGCCGGACTAAGGATTCTCGATTTCATTAAAAACCCGAATCAATCCCGAGAAGTGATCAACCAATGGGTCAGCGACCAGACGGAAGGCCGTATCAAGGACCTGATTCCGGAAGGCAGCATTAATCCTTTGACCCGTCTGGTTTTAACCAACGCCATCTACTTCGATGCGGCATGGGCTGTCCCCTTCCGACCGGAAGCTACCGTTAATGGCCCCTTCCATCTGATAAGTGGCACCGACGTAACTGTGGCGATGATGAAGCAAACCGGCTCCTTTAAATACGTCGAGGGTGATAATTATCAGGCTATCGAACTGCCTTATGACGGAAAAGAACTCTCGATGGTCATCTTCCTGCCCGCGCCGGGACAGTTCCAGGCCTTTGAAGAAGCGATGACTTCTCAACTGGCCAGCGATATTTCGGCGCAAAAGATTAATAACCGGCAGGTTGCCCTTACGATGCCCAGGTTTGAATTTGAATCAGAGTTTGGGCTTAAAGAGACACTTATGGGCATGGGTATGGCAGAACCATTCCGAGATAGCGCCGATTTCTCCGGTATGTCCAGCCAGAGTGATCTGCATATTGACGATGTTGTCCATAAGGCGTTTGTTTCTGTAGATGAAGCCGGTACCGAGGCAGCAGCAGCTAGCGCAGTGATCGTGGGAACAACATCCATGCCGGCAGAACCGGTGACAGTTACTCTTGACCGCCCCTTCGTTTTCCTGATTCGTGATATTAATACCGGCACCATCCTGTTTATTGGGCGTGTGATGAATCCTTCTTTATAAGTCAGTAGATTTAGCAACTTAATAAGGACTGTTATCATGAAGTTTGTTTTCAGGATAATTATCATATCTGTCTTATCGGCTATTCTGACTATCACCGGTCTCTCCTGTACTCAACCACCAGTTGAGTCACAGAAGGGCAGCCAGCGAGTTGCCGAAGAATTTTTAAAAAAGGAAGCCACTTTTCAGTTTGATGGTATACCAGAGACTCTAAAAGTGATAAGCACTACCGCCGTAGGCGACGGATGGAAATTTACTATTCAGTTTGACAGTCGACATGCTGGTTATGGTAATCGGAGCGGGCAAGTACTCGCTGAAATAATTACACCCCATACCTCCGAAGTCACCGTTCAAGCCGAAGTGGTAACGACGGCTATTATGGATGGGCAATGGGACATGATCAACCAACGTATTTATGTCGAAATAAACTTAGCGCCAATACACGAAGTTAAAGTCTACATTATGAAATCGAATCCTCCACAGATAGGTGTGTATATTAAAGGCGGACTCCGGGATGGTTTTACCACCTTTCACGATATCGAGATAGCTCGGGAAAGTAGCACTGTCAATATCAAGGTGACCACCCAGCATCCCAGGGGAGTATCCTGTCCTGCAATATATACCTATTTTGAGAAAGACGTTAACCTTGGTTGTGACTTTGCTCTTAGTACAACTTACACTCTCAATGTTAATGACTATAGGACCACTTTCGATGGTACCCTTATGAAAGGTGAGGGTTTTGCTATTTATTTAACCAAGGAAGATATTCCCCCGGAGAAGATGGAAATGCTAAGCCACGTCGACATCGCAGACCGTCCTGTCATATCCACCGAGGATATTATTGCCTATGATGCTCAAACCCATCAGATAAAACTTACTGACGAAGCTTTTGAACGTATCTCTCAGCTAGAAGTACCGGTCAGAGGAAAGTCATTTTTAGTTTGCGTTGATAAAGCACCTATATATTGGGGAGCTTTCTGGACACCAATTTCTTCCATGTCCTTTGACGGCGTTACCATATGGAAGCCCTTGATAGCCATCGAACCAAATATGATAAAGCTCGAACTGGGTTACCCGTCTTCAACGTTTTATACAGGTGAAGATCCTAGGAATAATACGGAAGTGATGAAATCGCTGGATCAGGCTGGTAAGCTAATCAACAAGCTGCCATCACCGGCAACGGATAAGCTTCCCCATTCTTTTAAAGGATATGAGCTATATTCATGGGAAGAAGATGGCCAGTGGCACTTTACTTTGATTACAGGTACCAATCGTACCAAGACAATGGAAGAAATAACTTCTGAAGAGGATCTCATTTCTGAAACCAGGTGGGTGAAAATACACGTCGCAGGAGAAGATGCCATCAAAGGTGTTCTAAACCGGCTACCTCAGGGTGAGTCAGTATTCTGGTGTGATGAGTTGCACATAGGGCAAACATCGGATACGAATTTACAATTACCACCTCAGCAGATTGCAGATGCAATCGAGGAATATGCTAAACAGTGTAGTTTAGATTTTACAATTACAATACATTAATACATGAGAGCGCTGAAAAACCCTCTTTCCGAAGAGATTTTGTGCGCAGAGTTCTTAGCCTCTCAGCTCTGACAGGTGTACTTTTTCAGCAGTCTCTACATAGATTAATACATAGATTTTTTCCCTAATGAAAACTGGCCACATTCGATTAACCTGAAAAGCTATCAGTATGTAAGGGATTATTAAAGCCTTTCTTTAACATGCGCTTCTCTCGGGGCACATGAGTGTTTGTTGTCAGAACCGACTCAATCTGTTGATAATGTACTCTTCAATAAGACCCCGTTCGCCCAATAAAGTCCTGTCTCACCAGAGGGTAAAAGATCGTAGGTAGCACCGGCGTTGTAGGTTACATGCTCCACCGCCATCACCAGTGCCCCATCTAATGTATCTCCCACCTGGTAGTCGCCCAATGCTCGTCCTACGGCTGTTGGATGGCCCGGCGATGCAGCCACGGTGCGGCCGTCGTCCAGTTTTACCGTTACCACTTGGAAGGACAATGGAACTGGGGTCACTGCAGTTTCGACTACCCCAGCCGCAATTCGCTTTCCCGAGTCATCGACCGTCCAGACGGCCATCCCTTTTTTGAAATACTCCACTGGCACCGGCCCGTCAGGTGTATCTATTAGAGTACCCTTCGTTAAACAAATGGGATAAGTATTGAAGCTTGGTTCTCGTTTCAGTACCTTTATCTTGCCGGATGCCGTAATGGTTCCTTCAATACGCTCTCCTTGACTTTCTCCCGTCCGTAGAACGAAGTTGTAAAGATCTCCTGAAGCAGTGATCTCCACTGCACGTGTGAGTTTCTTGTACTCGCGGTAGACAAGCAATTTTTCCTCACTAGTGTAATCAGTTTTAGTAGGAAGACCGAGATGTTCTAGAATCGCCGAGAATTCGATGGTGTCTACTTTAATCGTATTAAACTGTTCTAGAGCGTTCTTTTCTTCTTGTCCCTCTCGTGCGATTGGATAAAAATCAGGGTCAACGTAAAAAACTGGATCGAAATTGGAAATCAGAAGGTATTTCAACTCGGGTATCGAGTAAGTAACTGGGGGTGTTGGAGGAGGCGTGGGTTGTTGTACGCAGCCACCGCCAAGGATAGTCACTATGCCTAAAAGTATGATTCCAATGAATAACCTCGATTTCACCATCATACATCCTCTACGCTCAGCGCTTCGAAGCCAGAGATGACGTCGAACAGTTCCTCGTCGATGCCACCCTGGCGCAAAAGATGGAATGTCCTGTTGAGGTCCTCCAGCAATTCGTCGATGTTTTTATCGGCGCGTTGCATCGCCGCCAGACGGCTCGCGTTCTCGCTCGCGAGGGATTCCGCGCACGCCCGGAACAGCGAGATGAAAAGATATTCGCGGATCAGCGCCCGCAAGGTCGCGGTCCCACCACCCATGATCTCGGGCAAGCTTTGCGTCGGCCAGGGAAGTTCGGCCAGCCTGCGTCGCCAGTTTTCGTCCAGCGGTAGCAGTCGCTGACTGACGGGTACATAAACCGCCCCAGACGTGGGGCGGTTGTAGAAGAGGTGGAGTTCGATGATTCCACCCTGGTTGTAGCGCATGTCGCTCTCCACGAGAATCTGCCCGACTAGCGGGGTGATGGCCTTGACGGAGTTCGGCACGGTGAAGATCCCCATCAGTGGCAGGCCCGCATCCGCCAAGCGCGCATGAACGCGCTCACCGACGGCCCATACCTCGGGTTTGGCCGGCAGAGCCGCCAGCGTCTTGACCGCATAATCGGCCACCACATCATTAAACTGCCCCACCAGTCCCTGGTCTGAACCGAACACGACCGCGCCAATCGCACCCGCAACTGTTTGTCTTTCCCGTTCCGCAATCAAGGGCGCCGGCCCGCTTTCCCGGAAGCATGCGCCCAACCCTAGCTCCACAGTGCGATAGTAGTCGGCCAACGCGCGCACCGATTTCTCGTATTGTCCGATGCTCGAGGCAGCCATAGCCTTCATCGTGCGAACGACGGATTGGAGATCCCCGGCTCCGTCGATTTTTCGGCGCAGACTCGCCGTGGTATCGCTCATGACTTCTCCTCAGGTTCAGGCTTAGACTGGAAGCGAGCAAGCGATTTGCGGGCAATTTGGATAATCGTTTCACGATCCTCGTCGCTGAATCTTTCGGCGGTATCGAATCGCTCGCGCAACTCCTCCGGGATACCCGTCGCCGCCTCGCGTAGGGCGTGCTCGGCGTCCGTCATCTGGTCAAGCGGCACGCGTTCGAAGAGTTCTGCGGTCAACGCCAGCAGCACGACGATTTGTGCGGGCATGGACACCGGGGCGAATTCCGGCTGTTTGAGGCAGGCGCGAATTCGCCGTCCGTGCTCGATGATCTTGCGGGTGTCTTCATCCAGGCGGGCTCCGAAGCGGGAAAAGGTTTCGAGTTCCTCAAACTGCGCGTAGGAGAGCTTCAGGTCACCCGCCACTACGCGGTAGGCCGATCGTTGCGCTTTACCACCAACGCGGGAAACCGATTTCCCGACATCGACCGCAGGCAGCACGCCCAATTGGAAGAGCGACGGCGAGAGGTAGATCTGCCCATCCGTGATTGAAATCAAGTTGGTCGGAATATAGGCGGAAATATTTTGCGCTTCGGTTTCGATGATAGGCAGTGCAGTGAGGGAACCACCACCGAGTTCCTCGCGCAAGTGCGTTGCACGTTCGAGTAGCCGCGAGTGGATATAAAAAATATCGCCGGGAAAAGCTTCGCGCCCAGGCGGACGGCGCAGCAGCAGAGATAGTTCGCGATAAGCGCGCGCGTGATTGGTAAGATCGTCATAAACGATTAGCACATCTCGCCCCGCCTCCATAAAAAACTCTGCGATACTGGTCGCGGCGTAAGGAGCGATATAGGTGAGGCCCGGCGGGTCGTTGCCCTCGGTCACGACGACGACGGTGTGATCCATCGCGCCCTTTTCCCGTAAGGTGGCCACGGCCTTCGCGACGGCAGACGCGCGCTGACCGATGGCACAATATACGCACAGCACATCCTGACCGCGCTGGTTGAGAATGGTGTCGATCGCAATGGTGGTCTTGCCCGTCTGGCGGTCGCCGAGAATCAACTCTCGCTGGCCGCGCCCAACGGGAATGAGCGCATCGATTACTTTGATGCCGGTCTGGAGGGGCACCTTGACAGGCGCGCGGTCCATGATGGGCACGGCGGTACGTTCGACGGGCAGACGCTTGCTGGAAGCAAACGGCCCGTTACCATCGAGCGGCCGACCGAGTGGGTCGATGACGCGCCCCAGCAATCCATCGCCCACGGCCACGTCCATGACCCGGCCCGTACGCTGGACTTCGTCCCCCGTGTGGAGATGCCAGTACTCACCGAGCAGAACGACGCCAATTTCATCCGGGTCAACGTTGAACGCGATGCCGAGCACATCGCCGGGGAATTTCACCAATTCATCAGAGCCCACGCCGGGAAGACCCGACACCTTGGCGATGCCGGTGGCGACACTGATGATCGTGCCGACCTCACGTGGCACCAATTGCGGTGTAAATTCTTCCCGCACTTGGCTTATTCCAGCAAACGTGCTGTCGTAAACGTTTTGGAGACTCTCAGATTCCATATTCATTGGCTCTTTTTTTCGGGCTTGAGATCTTCTGGTTTTGACTCGACCCTGGCTTCGGGTTTGTCCCTCTCTTTTAGAAGTTCGTCGACGCCCTTTTCCAGCGACCCCAGATAATCAGCGATGCTCCACGCCACTTTTTGTCCATTCGTGGTGAGTTCAATGCCGCTAATCAGGTCTGGCGCAGTCTCGAACCGGACGTTGATTTCAGCCGAAAAGGTTTCGTTGAGCGTATTTTTTATCGCCTTACGTTGCTCCGCAGGCAGGTCAAACGCAGAACGTACGATCGCGGGGTCAGATGCTGTCTTAAGGGCTTCGGCGAGGCCTGCTTTCACTTGACCGTCCATCTCTCGCAAGCGGCGAGTGAAGACCTCAACGAGGCGTTCTTCCAAACTCGTCGTGGCGAGATCCATCAATGCCTTTCGTGCGATGGCAAATACTTCTTGCTGTGTCTGGCGGCTGATTGCTTGGTGTAAATTATGTTCATCGTTTCTCAACGTTTCCTGCTGTTTTGAACTCAAAGCTGCAGCGGCCTCCCGCGCTGTATCCAGGAGCCGTTGACGTTCGGCTTTAGCCTCGTCCGTCGCTTTAATCAAAAGCGCGGCGCGTTGCTGGTCGAACTCCTCGTTTTTGTGCTTGAACTCGTCGCTCTCCTGTTGGGCTTCGGCCTTTTTCTTGTCGGCGTTGGCGAGTTCTGTAGCGATCCGATTCTCCCTCTTCTCGATGGCGTGGAGAATGGGTTTGTAAAGGAAACGCTTCATCAACCACACCAGGATGAGAAAGTTGAGCACCTGTGCTCCTATCGTGAACCAATCGATTAACATATGTTTACTCTCCTGTAGCTTAGCCGATGACGTGGTTCCAGAATGGGTTGGCGAAGATGAGAATCATCGAGACCACGAAACAGTAGATGGCCGTGGACTCGATCATCGCCAGACCCACAAACAGCGTCCGGGTGATGGTAGCGGAGGCGTCGGGCTGCTGGGCCAGCGAACTCAGCGCAGTCGCGACCGCCCTTCCTTCTGACAGCGCCGGCCCCATGGTGCCGAAACCGGTGGTGATGCCGGCGGTGACAATTGATGCCACCGCGATAATAGTCATGGTATCCATAATATCTCCTTTTGTTGATGTAGTTCATGCTTCAATGTTTTACCTCGGGTTCAGGCTTGGGTTCACGGACTCGCGTGCCTGCCGCGATGTAAACCGCCGCCAGGATGCTGAAGATATAGGCCTGCACCATGCCGGTGAGCAGACCGAGCACTGTCATGATGACCGGGAAGATGAAGGGCACAATACTGAGTAGGATACCGACAATCATCGCCCCGCTCATCATGTTGCCAAACAAGCGGACGGCCAGCGCCAGCGTGCGCGTCATTTCGCTGATGATGTTAAACGGCAGCATGATGAATGTCGGCTTCGTATAGGACTTGAGGTAGTGACCCACCCCTTGCTCCTGGATGCCGAAGAACGGCACGGCCACAAATACACACAGCGCGAGTGCCGCCGTGGTCGAAAGCGAGCCGGTCGGCGGCTCGTAGCCGGGAATGACGGTGCAGAGGCTGGCTGCGGCAACAAACAGGAAGAGCGTCCCCAGAAAGCCGAGATATTTCCGCGGCTGACTCAGGCCTACCTCTTCTATTTGTTTCTCCATGCCGGTGACGACGATTTCCAGAAGGTTCTGCCAGCGGGAACGTTTCATACCCGTGGAAAGTCTGCGCGTGATGAGTTTTGAACCAACGGCCAGTACGAGCATAAGTCCCCATGTAAACACTATAGTGGCATTGAGTTTGAGAAACCCGGATTGCCAGAAGATCATCTCGTCGGGACTAAGGCGCATTGTTAGCCTCCTGTGCCAGGTGTGTTGGTTTTTTCTCCGCTCTCGTGAGACGAGTCACGATAAGGCGCCCGATAACAAATCCAAGGAGACACAGCAGCAGCCGCTCCCAATGACCGCTGGAAACAAAGTAAAATCCAGCCAGGGTGATGCTCATCCGCAGCAACAGGCTGCCGAAGAACCAAAGCGCTGGCCGTTTGGACGAAACGCCCTTGCGAACCGTCCACCAAAGACCGCCGAAGAACATCGCACCGAGCAAAGCGCCCGTCACCAAAGCCAGCACCAGACTCAAAGTATCATTCATCATTATCCTCCTGTTCCTCTCGCATTTCCCTCTCTTCCTTGGCCACCCAACGCCAGGCATTCAAACAGCCGATGACCAGGCCGATAACCAGCAGCGTCAATGTCCAGGAAAAGCTTCCCGGATGGCTCTTGTCCAGCCAGATACCTAACAACGCGCCGAGCAGTGTCGGAACCACCACCGACCAGCCGATAAGCCCCATCATCCCCAGGCCAAACCAGACGGTCTGCTTTTTATGGCGTCGCGCACGGAGTTTGCGCGCCGCCTTTGCACCGACCTCCTGACTAAGCGACGGTTTCGACTTCAAAGGATTATTATTAGGTTTATCAGTCATTGTGAAAAGCCGCCATACGGCGAATGAAACCACTCTCCATTTTCGCCATCACCGAGCGGACACTTTGCTCCCGCTCGTTTAGGTTTAGAAACTCCCGCTCCACCGCCTCACGCAGTTGACCGAGGTCCGTTCCGCTAATTGCGTTGCGCACGGAGACGAGCACGTCCAAGCCAGTCTTGACCAGCACACCCTCATCGACGGCCACGTAAACCTCACCCTCCGCTTCGTTTTCGTAGATCAGAATCCCGGGCGTGAGGTCCGCAACACAGTCCAGACGGTGTGGCAAGAGTCCGAACGAGCCCTCGCGGGTCTCCGCAACGATGCGCAAAACGGCGGTTTCTTCAGCGAAAATTCGGAACGGCAGGAGAACCTTAAGATTCATGAGTGTCGACTGCATGTTCGACCTCCGGTTTAGGTTTCGGCTCGGGCTTCGGCTGCGATTCGGACTCGGACTTAATTTTTGAATCGGCGGTAGATTTCGGGTCAACCTTCGCCGCAGGTTTGGCCCCGGCCGCTCGTTTGTCGGGCGTGGCCTTTTCTTTCGCCTCGCCAATCGCCCCGATCATGTAGAGCGCGCTTTCCGGGTAACTTTCGAATTCATCGAGCAGGATGCGTTCGCAGCCCTCGAGCGAGTCTTTGAGGCTGACGAGTTTTCCCTTAATGCCGCTAAATTGCTCGGTAGCGAAAAACGGCTGCGTGAGGAATCGCTCCAGCCGCCGCGCGCGGGCGACCACCTTGCGGTCGTCCGGTGACAGTTGCTCCAGGCCGAGCATGGCAATGACGTCCTTGAGATCTTCATATTGCGCGAGCGTCCGCCTGATTTCCTGCGCCAAGAGATAATGTCGTTCGCCGACGATGCCGGGCGTGGCCATTTTGGAGCTGGATTGCAACAGGTCGATAGCCGGGTAAAGACCTTCACTCGCCCGCTTGCGCGAAAGCACGATAGACGCCGAGAGATGCGAAAACGTGTGCACCGCTGCCGGGTCGGTCAAATCGTCCGCCGGCACATACACCGCCTGAATGGATGTGATGGCTCCAGCGTCGGTGTTGGCGATGCGTTCCTCCAAGCGTGACAACTCCGTGCCCATGGTCGGCTGATAGCCCAGACGCGACGGCATCTGGCCCATCAAGCCGGACACCTCCATGCCAGCCTGAATGAAGCGAAAAATATTATCGATCAGCAGCAGCACGTCACGATGCTCGTCGTCCCGGAAATACTCGGCCATCGTCAGCGCCGCATGGCCTACGCGGAACCGGCTGCCTGGCGGCTCGTTCATCTGTCCGAACACCATCACCATGTTTGGCAGTACGCCTGCCCCCTTCATGTCACGGTAAAGTTCCTCCCCTTCACGACACCGTTCGCCTATCCCGCAAAAAATGCTTACGCCCTCGTGGTGCCCGATCATGTTGTGAATCATTTCGGTGAGCAATACTGTCTTACCTACCCCCGCCCCGCCGAATAGGCCCGCTTTGCCGCCGCGCTCAAGCGGCACCAGCACATCAATGACCTTGATCCCCGTCTCGAAGATTTCGGACTTAGTGGAACGCCGAGTTAACTCCGGCGGAGCTCGATGGACTGTGCGCCATTGGACATCTGTCGGCGCCGCTTGGCGGTCGATAACGTTCCCGAACACGTCGAACATTCTTGAGAGAATTCCCTTGCCGACCGGCGCCTTCAACGGCCCGCCCGTGTCTTCCACTGCAATGCCACGGGCGAGGCCTTGGGTAGGCGTCAACGCAATCCCGCGCACGAGATGCGCGTCGAGTTGAGCTAAAACCTCGATGACGATTTCCCCCTCCTTCGCGTGTAGCAACGAGTATATGGGCGGCAAATATACATCGAACCGTATATCTACGACACTGCCGCGCACCGATTCCACCGTGCCGAGGTTCGAGGGACTGGTTTCATTTTCCATATGATGGGTCCTTGAATGACTTGACTTCATCTACTGAAGCCAGCGTCTGTATGCATTTGTGCAAATTTTATTATGTTATCAGAAATTATTCAACTTCGCGTTTTCTTTGGCAAACCGTGCCGACGTTTCGCACAATTCCCTTGGTTTAGCTATTTCAGATGGAGGTTTTATTTTCTATTTCCTATCTCATCCTAGGGGGAGGGTTGATAAACGTGCTAGTTCTTGAAATTTTACCTTATGACTATTTGTATTACTTAATTAAAGATTCAATAGATAATTTTCAGCAAGTATCATACGGTGGTGTCTTCGATACTATAACAAGAGATACTTTTAATCAGATTGATATACTCCTACCAGCTCTCCCCGAACAGCGCGCTATTGCCGGTGTGCTTTCCAGCCTTGATGATAAGATTGACCTTCTGCATCGGCAGAACAAAACGCTGGAAAGCCTGGCGGGGGCTCTCTGGCGAAAGATGTTTGTGGATGAAGAAAAGGATAACTGGGAAGAAATTCCGCTTACAGAATATCTTGATTTTCTTGAGGGACCTGGAATTAGAAATTGGCAGTATACAAATAGCGGGACTCGATTTATCAATATTCGATTAATTGACAATGGTGAAATAAATATATCAAAAGCCAGTTACGTCTCCGATGAGGAAGCCAATACAAAATACAAACATTTTTTACTTCAAGAAAATGATATGATTGTTTCTACTTCAGGAACATTAGGCAAAACGGCAATAATTCGTAGTTATCATTTACCGTTGATGTTAAATACTAGTGTAATTAGGTTTCGCCCAAAAGATGGAAGGAGTTATTCTTTCCTCTATCAATATTTAAGATCAACTAAATTTCAAAACCATCTGGAAGAAACAGCAACTGGAAGTGTTCAATCTAATTTTGGACCTATCCATTTGAAACAAATGAAATTTAGCAATCCTCCAAAAGAAATACTTCATAAATATTTAAATATAGCAGATAACTTATATAGAAAGAGTAAATATAATTATTATCAAATCCGTACGCTTTATCGCCTGCGTGACACACTCCTGCCCAGACTCATGTCCGGCGAAGTAAGGGTTAAGAATTTCTCATAAGGAGTCTTTATGAATTTACAGGAATTTAGAGATAAAGCCTTAACCAGGTTCACCCGGGAAATTACAGATATCTTCTTCTGTTATATCGAGAATGATAAAGAACTACTTCAGGATTACCAGAGAGTCATCGGCAGAGACAATAACCTCGATGAAACAAACATGTCTCTGGGCGCTGCTGTAAAAGAATGGTTTAGGCTTGAAAACCTGAACGAGAATTTTAACCCTAAAAGTAAACTAATACGGTCTTATACGGAACACGTTAGACGGTGAATCTATAAATGCCTAATTTTACCGAGTCGGAAATAGAAGTCGTCTCCCTTGATGAGCTCAAGAAGATTGGTTTTTCCTATGTCCCGGGGCCGTCCCTGGCCCCGGATGCTGACCCGGCTCAACCTTTCCTCTTGCGGGAAACCACTATCCCTTATGATACACCAGACAAGCGTGCCAGCTATGGAGATGTCATTCTCAAGCATACCCTTGAACAGGCCATCAATCGCCTGAATCCCACCGTGCCTGTCACAGCGCGACAGGAGGCCCTTAAAACGACACTGTCCGTCTATTCACCCCAGTATCAACGCCAACGAAGCCTTTCATAAAATACTTGCCGAAGGCGTACCGGTCACCATACAGAAAGACGGCCAGGAACGCGGCGAGAGGGTCTGGCTGGTAGACTTCCAGAAGCCGGAAAATAACGTTTTCTTTGCCATCAATCAATATACCGTTGAGGAACATAACCAGAATAAGCGACCCGATGTAATCCTCTTTGTCAACGGCCTGCCGCTCGTGCTAATAGAGCTCAAAAACCCCGCCGATGAACAGGCTACCGTCCGCAAGGCCTATGACCAGATACAGACCTACAAGACGGTTATTCCCTCCCTCTTTTTTTACAACGCTTTTTGCGTCATCTCTGACGGACTTGAAGCCAAGGCAGGGACGATTTCATCACCCTTCAGCCGCTTCCAGGCTTGGAAAACCATCGACGGTAAAAAAGAACCCTCCGCCCGACTAAGCCAGCTCGAAGTGCTCATCAAGGACATGCTCAACAGGTCAACACTGCTGGACCTGATTCGAAACTTCATTGTTTTTGAGAAAGATAAAAAAGTAGATACCAAAACCGGTCTGACGCAGATTGAGACCATGAAAAAGCTGGCGGCATATCACCAGTACCACGCGGTAAATAAAGCCGTCGAAAGCACCCGTCTTGCCGTAGCCGAAAAGGGAAACCGCAAAGCCGGCGTCGTCTGGCACACGCAGGGCTCGGGAAAAAGCCTTTCTATGGTCTTTTATGCGGGAAAACTGATACATAATCTGGATAACCCAACCATCGTGGTTATCACCGACCGCAACGACCTCGACCAGCAGCTTTTTGACACCTTCGCCGCCTCGGCGAGCTTACTCGGCCAGCCCCCTGTGCAGGCGGAATCACGCGAGCATTTGAAGACTCTGCTTAAAGTTGCTTCGGGCGGGATTGTGTTTACTACCATTCAGAAGTTTTTCCCTGAAAATGACCGCGCTGAATATGACCGGCTGTCTGAACGGCGGAATATAATCGTTATCGCTGACGAAGCGCACCGTACGCAATACGGATTTCAAGCAAAGCTGCTTGATATTAAGGATGGTACCGGCAAGGTAGTGGGTAAGCGTAAAACCTACGGTTTTGCCAAGTACCTGCACAAGGATGCTCTCCCCAATGCTACTTTCATCGGTTTTACCGGCACGCCGGTAGAAAGCACCGATATTAACACGCCGGCTGTCTTCGGCAATTATGTTGACATCTATGATGTTGCCCAGGCCGTGGAAGACGGCGCAACCGTAAAGATTTACTACGAAAGCCGACTGGCTAAAGTTAACCTGACGGCGGATGGTCGGCGACTGATAGACGAATTTGACCGGGAAATGACAGATGACGGCGCCCCCGAAAACCAGAAGGCTAAAACAACACCCATTATGGACAGTTCCCGAACCTGTTTTCAAATTTTTCACTCGTAAGAATGGTGACATTATTACAGTACGGGCCGTGATAACATTAAGCTAGAATGTGTCTTGTGCTGCGCCATTTTTGGATAGGCTCCGTTGCGGCTCGAACTTAAAAGGTGGCCTTATTTTTTGGGGACAGGTCATTAACCGCCACTGTTAGAAGTCAAATACCATCCTCTTTTATTCTCTCTTCTTTTCTACTAAAATATGCTATAGACATGCGGATCTAGGTAACGCATCGCTCTATATAAACTTGTGGAGGCGATTAAGCTATGATGTTCGATGTAATCAACCCCGTGACCGGTACGAAGGTCGCCTCATATTCGTTGATGGATGCGGCAGATGTTGGCGCACTGGTGGAAACAGCCCGACGAAGACTTGAATCATGGTCAAAGGTACCGATTAAAGAGCGTGTAAAAATACTGTCGCGCGCGGTGGAGATATTGGCTAATAATTCATTGCACTATGCGGAGCGGATAGCTATTGAGAATGGCAAGACCCGCTTCGATGCGCTCTTAGCCGACGTTTACCCCGCCTGTGATATCATACATTTCTACGCTAAGAATGCGGAGAAGTTACTAGCGCCGATCAAAGTCAAGGGCAACATTCTGTTGCCTGGCCGCAGGTTCTATTACGTTTACGAGCCGCGTGGTGTGATTGCCATCATTGCCCCCTGGAACTATCCTCTCTCCCTCTCAGCCGGTCCGGTGGTCTCGGCTGTCGCTGCAGGCAACACTGTTGTGCTCAAGCCTTCCAGCTATACCACCGACAGTGGTATCATCGTGCGTGAGATACTGGAAAAGGCGGGGCTACCAGAAGGTGTTGTCAACATAGCCACCGGCAGAGGCACAGTGACAGGGCAGGCGTTGGTCGACAACCCTAGTATCGACATGTACTTTTTTACAGGATCTTCCGAGATTGGACGTATGATCAACGTGAGGGCGGCCGAGAGGCTAGTGCCGGCTGTTATGGAACTGAGCGGCAAGGACGCTGCCATCGTCACGAAGAATGCCGACTTGGACCGTGCGGCATACGCCGTGGCATGGGGCGCTTTCTTCAACTGTGGCCAGACCTGCATCGCTATTGAAATGTGCCTGGTCGACCGAGTTGTCTATGATGAATTCATGCAGAAGCTTATGGCTATAGTCATGGAGATCAAGTCCGGCATGGCCTCCGGGCAGATCGGCAGCATGACATTGGACTCCCAACTTAATATTGTCGAGCAGCATGTTGCCGACGCCATCGGAAAGGGGGCAAAGATATTGCCGGAGGACGCTTTGAAACACAAGCGCGAGGGCATGTACTTCCCACCAATTGTGCTCACCGACGTTAAAGAGGACATGAAACTCATGCATGAAGAAACCTTCGGTCCGCTGCTGCCGGTCATACCTTACGATAACGAGGACGAGGCCATCCGCATAGCCAACAGCACATCCTACGGCCTTTCTGGGGCCGTGTTCACACGTGACATGGAGGAGGGGCGCAGGATCGCTTCCAAGATCGTAACTGGTTCGGTTAATATAAATGACTCGCTCATGACCTATGTCTCACCGGCGCTGCCCTTCGGCGGTGTTAAGGAATCCGGCATCGGCGCATACCACAGCGAAGTGGGCATCAGAGCCTTCACCAATATCAAGTCTATGATAGAAAACAACAACGTGGCTAAAAAGGATTTCTTCCACTACCCGCTCATGCCCGGTAGCGAAGAAGGCATGGCCGAATCTATGCGCTTCATGTTCTCGCAGAGTCCATCTCAGAGGATCAAATCCTTTTTCAAGTTGCTGCCATTCCTGCAAAAGATGCGAAAAGAAGGAAAAGTGGTTAGGGCCTAACATATATACAATATATTGGATTTAGCCTTATATTGTGAAGAATCATAAGAATTTTGGTCTGGTGGATAGATTGAGGTAACTAGCTACCTTTTGCCACCCGGTATGGATAGCAATAAATGTATCTTACGTCGTGTCACTTAATGTAAAGATGTTACCAATAACTGCTGTATAGCAGGAATCAACTGTCTTTTCTCAAATAAAAGTTCGGGAACTGTCGCCCAAGGTCCACCATGCCGTACGGTAGGTAGAACTCCATCCTTTTCCATATTAAGATTATCCGGCATTATGGGTATTGTGTAATTCAAGACCACTTCGTTACCGGTTACCTTTACTTCTTTCACAAAACCTCTTATGAAAGTTCTTCTTTCTGCCGTTGACCCCTCCATCAATAGTTCAGGAAGGTCGTCAACGCAGTCGGTAATCCCTCCAGGAGGATATGAAGACGGCTATAAACAAAAATGGTGATAATGGTCTGTATAGCAATAATAAAATAGCAGGTTATCTGCTATTTCCTTTACAAGCATGACGGCAAAAACCGCGCGGATATTGACAACCGGTGCCGGGTAATTTATAATTGCGACCAGGTGCAAGGACGATGAGTTGCATTAAGACATTAAAACAAAAGGGGCTTAAGCTTACTCCCCAGCGTAAGCTGATTATAGACGCTATCCACGAAACCGAGGTTCATCTGACCGCCGAGGAGATTATAGCCCATGTTCAGGCCAGAATGCCGCAAGTGCATAAGTCAACCATATACCGTACCCTCGAACTCCTGGAGGGAGCAGGTTGCGTTTTTAAAAGTGAACTGGGTGACCATTCTATCTATCACCATGCTGAAGAAGGACATCACCATCATCTGGTGTGCAGTAGATGCGGTAAGAACATAGAGTGTGATGAAGACCTTTTCACATCGGTTGAGGAATCGCTCGCGGAGAAATACGGCTTCCGCGTTGACTTCAATCATCTGGTTATGAGCGGGCTTTGTGAAGAATGCAGAAGCAAAAGTAATTAAGAGACCCATATATTTTTTTGCCTATTAAATGCAACTATTTGCATATACATCTAATCGCAATATTATTAGAAATGGGATATAACTATGAATAAAGAAAATCCGCGACCCATGTGGTCAGGTGTCAGCATCATGAAACGCAACAGGGCATTATTTCAGTAATGAGGTCCATGTTCAACGACATCAAGAAAGTATGGGTTTATTATGACGAGATTGCGTAGCTTACTGCCCAAAACAGCGATTATTATCCTGGCCATTTCCCTGCTGATATTACCGGCGTGCAGTACCGGTGAGGCTCCAGCAGATTCACAAATTGATGCGTACACGATAGCCGATTCTACCGGCGATTGGGGCTATCCCTCTCCCTACCTTCATTACTCCCGGGGGCCGGGGTACACCCGGATGAGCTTCATCTTTGAAACCCTCGTCTGGAAGGACGCCTCGGGCTTTATACCACAGCTGGCTGAAGAGTGGGAGTATATAGACAGTGAAAACGCCTATATATTCAAGCTGCGTAATGATGTTAAATGGCATGATGGTGAAAAATTCACCGCCGAGGATGTCGTTTTCACTATTGATTATGTGAAGACCCACCCCGACCCCTTCGTCACACTGATAGGCCCCAGCGGGATAAAAGAGGCGGCGGCAATTGATGAACACACCGTAAAAGTGTATCTGGAGCAGACTTACGCTCCTTTTTTAAATGATGTGGCGGGAACCATGGTCATCATGCCCGAGCATATCTGGCAGGGCGTGGATGACCCCAAGAACCTTACCGGGCCAGAGGCGGTGATTGGCACCGGGCCTTATACGCTGGCAGACTACAGCAAGGAGCATGGCACCTATCTCTACCGGGCATTTGACGGCTATTATCTGGGAAAACCCCGCATCGAAGAGATTAAGTTCGTTAAGATAAGCGCTGAAATGATTCCGGCGGCACTGAAGGAAGGCTCGGTTAATGCCGGTGACATCCCACCCGAAGTCGTCTCTGAAATGGAAGAAGCAGGGCTTACCGTAATAATGGCGCCGGTCGCCTGGAATGCGAAACTCACGATAAATCACCGGAAAACGCCACTGTCTGATAAAAGGTTCCGGCAGGCGCTGGCCTTTGCCATCGACCTGGAGTCCCTGGTGCAGATAACCCAGAGGGGCCACGCCATAGCCGGCAGCCCGGGGATGGTGCCGCCGACGAGCGACTGGTATAACCCGGACGCGCCGAAGTACGAATATATCCCGGACATGGCAAGAGGGCTTCTGGAAAGGCTCGGTTACAAACTGGAAGGCGACTACTATACCAAAGGCGGCGAAGAACTCGAGCTTGAGCTTATAGCTGAGGCTAGCTTTAAGGAAGTCGGGCAGTTCATCAAGCAGCAGCTGGAGGCAGTGGGCATAAAGGTAGATTTCCGGACTCTGGAAGCCAAGACGGTTGACGCTAAAGTTGAAGCCTGGGATTTTGACCTCTCCATCTATGGCCATGGAGGTCTCTACGAACCCTCTATCCTGAAAAGGGTGATTATGGACGATGGTTTCAACAGTGCCCGCTTCACTTCAAATGAGGCATTAAACCTGCTTCTAGAAGCACAGCTGGGCGAAATGGATGCCGGGAAGAGAAAGGAACTGGTATTCCTGATTCAGATACTCTACGCTGAAGATTTACCGGCGCTGACCCTTTACTATCCCAAATGGTACTGGGCCCATGATGGCAGCGTGAATCTATTTTATACGAAAGATGGCATGGCCAGCGGCGTCCCCATTCCTTTGAATAGAATGTCTTTTGTGAAATAGACGGGAGGAGAAATGGAACTATCAGAGAAGAAATCTAAACGCAAGCCTGAGATGCACCTTAAAGTCGTGGGGATAGTAAGGAGTCCGTTGAATGAGCCGAGCCTGGTAGCTGACTCGGGCGATTTGGAGTGGCGGCCGCAAATAGCGGGGTCAAGTGAGGGCCGGGAAGTTATATCCGAGCTTGTCATTGATAGTGACCTCGCCGGCATTACTGATGGACTAGAAGACTTCTCCCATCTCCTGGTGCTCTACTGGGCGCATCGCGTTGATAAGGATGGGCGTTCTATAACCAGGGCCCATCCCATGGGAAGGAAGGACTTGCCGCTGGTGGGTATTTTCGCCACCTGCAGCCCGGCGCGTCCCAATCCAGTTTGCGCCATGGTGGTGCGGTTACTGGAACGCAAAGGAAATGTCCTCAAAGTGCAGGGGCTGGATGCCATTGACGGCAGCCCGCTCATAGATATCAAACCCTATAACCCCAGCTATTATGCGGCTGAAGATATCAAGGTAGCCGACTGGATGGCACAGATTTACCGGGAGATTGCTCAGGGAACATGTTGAACCGGCGAAATTTGGTTACCTATTTTATAGCCTTTTTGTTCATCCTGACGCTAAACTTCCTGCTGCCCAGGATGATGCCGGGGGACCCGCTGATGGCTATCTATGGCGACGAAGCGCTGGTTGCCATGACGCCGGAACTCAAGGCCCACCTCATAGAGAGCTTCGCCCTGGACAAGACGCTATGGCAGCAGTTCGGCACTTACTTCCTGGCACTGTTTCAGGGTGAGCTGGGTTACTCTTACTACTATAATGTGTCCGTTCTTTCGGTAATTCTGGGATGCCTGCCCTGGACTCTGCTTCTGGCGGGAACTTCACTGCTGCTTTCCACCCTACTGGGAATAGTGCTGGGAATCGAGTCGGGGTGGCGCCGTGGTTCCAGGACCGACCGTGCTATGCTGGCCGGGCTGATGAGCCTGAACGGCTTTCCCGACTTCTTTCTGGGGATGTTGCTGCTTATCGCTTTTGGTGTGACATGGGGGATATTCCCCCTGGCCGGGGCACTCACTCCTTACTCGGGTCTATCGGGTTTAGGCCTGTTGCTGGACGTATTGAGTCACTTATTCCTGCCGCTAGCTGCCCTGACGCTGGCTTACCTGGCCGGTGGCTATCTGCTCACCCGAAACACCATGATTACGGTACTCAAAGAGCCTTACAT